>MTLC01000004.1_pt1 | contig 329030 bp, 301 predicted proteins | sample 1982451 | NCBI WGS metagenome assembly MTLC01 (sample SAMN05710165, study PRJNA340218) | biofilm metagenome | isolation source: sample SPH anode biofilm adapted to +100 mV | place: USA | collected 2012-02-03
GTTATGGGAAATCTCCGTTTTCCCCTTGACTTTACTTATCATGGATGTCCCCGGAACTCCCCGGAACTCGGAACTCTCCCTGTCAATTAAATATACTGTCCCCGGAACTCCCCGGAACTCTCCCCGGAACTCTCCCCGGAACTCTCCCCGGAACTCTCCCCGGAACTCTGCCCCGGTTTGATGAGGGAGGGCAGGGTGTGATACCTGCTCTCTACTCTACCCTTTGGCGTGACCTGACCCCTTTGGCGTGACCCTTTTAGCCTCCCGATGGGAACAGAGGCAATGTTGCTTCGTACTCCACCTTAATCTCTTCTATGGCGGTATTGGTGAAGATTTTTTTGATAATTTCTTTTAGATCGACTGCTATCTGGTTGCTGTCAGGATTAAATTTATAAAGACCTGGCTTGGATCTAGTAATATGACCCTCGCTAACCCATTTTGATAATAGTCGGCTAGCATAAGATTTGGCAGAAGGATTGTCGCCTAGGTGAATAATTTTGCGCAATAATTTAGGCGTAATGTAACCATTCTCATATTTATGGCAATATCTACGAAGGAAAGAGAGTTCATTCCTCTCTTCAGCTGGAGTTAGTTGCTTTGCGTCCTTTCCTTCCTCCAACATTACTCGCACCCACCGGTGCAATACTATCTTGTCTTCATTCTCACTATAGAAAAATGGGCCATCTAGGTCTGATAAAACCTCTGCGAAAAGGTCGGAAAAAGTATCATCGACGTAATTTCTTATTTCGCTGACTTTTTTGCTGCACCATAGAACAAGAGCTTGTGCAATGAGAGCTTTTGGCGATGCGCCATAGTGATCTTTGATGCCTTTGAATACACGAAGTTGCCTTGCATCAGTCGTATTCCCATTCAATGTAAGTGCCCATCTGAAGTACCTTCCTGCTCCTTGAATATTCACATTTGGTGGTTTCTTGCCATGTGTTATAGATTCTGAAAAGATGAGATTCTTGCCCCGGCCGAGTTCATCAACATGCTTAGCAACACGCAAAATTTCCATCATATATGAGTTAACAGTCTTATGCGCACGGGAAAACCATCTGTTTGCAAAGTAGTTTGATTCTCTTATACAAAGGTTGCTAATTATTATAAAATTCGGATGAACCTCTATAATTATATCTCCGCCTTGTTCAAAATAAGCAGCGTGCGCAACTGCATTTGCAAGTGCTTCCTGAAGAGCTTTCTTGGGATATGGATGAGAAGATTTTCCCGGCCTCACTGATGGCCAATGTTGCAAAGATTCTTGGAACTCTTCAGTTAACAGCGTATATAATCCGGAAATGCTTTCATTGGATAGCGGATCTCCGCTTGTATCGTACTTTACGACTCTAAACCTACAGTCTCCAAATAATATTCTTGCTGCTTGGGTGCCTTTTAGTCCTAGGGTGTCTAGGATTGCCATTGAAAGTCCTTGCTCAAGGTAGTGGCCAGCAGTTCGTACTCTTTGTGTGAACAAGTCTACGAGTCGCGGGTTGTATATGCTGCTGACAGACTGTCTTGTAAAATCAGTCAAACCTGGCAATTTTAGCCTCAATTCAAGAATTTGTTCAGGAGCAAGCCTTGATACAGTTGTTCCTGCAGCACCATATGCATTTTCTCCCCAGTACACAACGTCCCCAGGATTTCTTAGCTCTAAAATAAGTATAAAGGCACCATTTATCTCGCATGCCTGAATTCCTTTACATGCTTGAATTGGATCGAGTTTATTGTTAATGTGTTGTGACACGGTTTCTTCAGTGGATTTTGCCCAAGAATCGTCTTTAGCGAGGAGATTTCCTTTATCATCTATTCCCAAAATGAGCCAAGCACATTCAATGTCGAGCTTATTCCCTAGCGAGCTTATCTTATGGCCATGCTCTTCTTTCCACGATGATTTTAGCTCTACATTTCTGTTTAGATGCTCTTGAATTTTCCCTCGTGTAATTAATTCGATCACATCACCAATCGTCCTTGGAATATTCAAAACTGATTCTCCTTTGAGTTTTATGATGTATAAGGGAGTAGTAGGGGACGCCCTTTAGATATTTATATTTAACCGCTTTGCACCGTTCAATGATTCTTCCTTCTTTGACCGCATCGGTCATCATCCGCCCTTCCAACTCGGTGCCGCGGGCCTCATCGTAGCGGTAGCGCACGTACAGCAGAGATTCGCCGTACCGCTCCACAAGTGCCTTGGTGCCCTTCTGCCCCGATTTCAGGTTCAGCCGAGATTTCACCCAAACCTCTTTCACATGCAGCAGCGGTACGTTATTGCAACCGTTACAGCACTTACATCACCTTCACGTGCCGCCCAGGAAAGCATTTTCCCATGCGCTTCAACTGACTGATATGAGCGCCTGGAGGATCAATGTCTGCCATGAATTTATCAATTTGATGTTCTGATAATTCGCTGATTCGTTGTGACAGCACCGATAAAGGTTTTCTTCATTCTTCATCTTTATGAGCAAGGCCTAAAGTATCGCCGGACGGCTGTTGTGTCAAGCGGGTAAGTAACGATACCTGCGAGATTTTTGTGCTTTGTGCATGGGTGGACAATGCGGCCGGGTGCGAAGGGGTTGTCATCGGCGGCGGGCTGGGATATGGTAGCGCTATGGCTGAAAAGCGATACAACACCTTCTCTGCCGAGCTGCGGCGGCTGTTCGGTTGCCGGGTGCAGCGGATCTCGGTGGATGCGGGCTTTACCTGCCCGAACCGCGACGGCAGCGTCGGCGTCGGCGGCTGCAGCTTCTGCGGCGGCAACGGCTCCGGCGCCAAGGGGATCGTGCGCGGGCTTTCGGTGACCGAACAGCTGGAGCACGGCAAGGGGGTGATGGTCAGGAAGTACGGGGCACGGAAGTTCCTCGCCTATTTCCAGGCGTTCTCCAATACCTATGCGCCGGTGGAGCGGCTGCGGGCGCTGTATGACGAGGCTCTGGCGGTGCCGGACGTGGTGGGGCTTATCATCGGCACCCGGCCCGACTGCCTGCCGCCCGAGGTGCTGGACCTCTTGGCCGAATATGCCCGAAAGACCTACCTGCTGCTGGAGCTGGGGCTGCAGTCGTCGGTGGACCGGACTCTGGCGGCGGTCAACCGCGGCCACGACGTCGCCTGCTTCGTGGAGGCGGCTCACCACTGCCGGGAGCGGGGGATTGCCGTCTGCGCCCACCTGATCTTCGGTCTGCCGGGGGAGACGCGGGAGGAGATGCTGCAGACGGCGGAGCTCTTGAACGGGCTCGGCATCGGCGGGGTGAAGCTGCACCACCTGCATGTGATGAAGGGAACTGTGCTGGAAGAGCGGTACCGGCAGGGGGAGCTGACCCTGATGGAGCGGGACGACTACGTGGGGATCGTCTGCGATTTCCTGGAACGGCTCGATCCCAAGGTGCTGGTGATGCGGCTGGTGGGGGACGGCGGCCTCAACCTGGTGGCGCCCCGCTGGGGCACGGCCAAGTTCGATATCCTCAATGCCATCGAGCGGGAACTGGAGCGCCGCGGCACCCGCCAGGGGTTTATGTTAAAAAGGATGTCCTAAGCCCACAAACACTGCCGGCCCATCCCTGCCGATGCCGATATCCACCCTGCCGACGATGTTCGGCCTGACCACCGCCCGGAAACCGATGCCGGGGTTGAACTCGAAGTTCCTGGAGCTTGCCATGTCGAGCCGCTCGAAGACCGCTCCCAGGTCGATGAACGGTGCCACTTCCCAGTCGGCCGTAACGTCGAAGACCTCCCAGCGGAACAGCCTGATCCTCTCCTCCAGGTTGCAAAGAAAATAGCTTGAGTCGATGAAGCGGTTGCGGCCATAGCCACGCAGGGTCGATTCACCCCCGAGGATACTCCGCTCCAGGAACGGCACACCATTGCCCAGGGTCTGGTTGTAGGCCAGGCGGAAGACCGAGACGTAGCGGGCGTGGTCCAGCGGGATGAACCCTTTTGCCTCAGCCTCGTAGTGCTGGTAGCTGGCGCTGCTCCCCATGGCCCGTGAGCTGAGTTCGACCGAGACCCGCGCATAGCCGCCGAAGGTCGGGGCGATGGCAGTATCCAGGGTGCTGTAGACAAAGCCGAACTTCTGGGCGTGGGCGGAGAAGCCGTCCAAGCCCGGAACCAGCGCGGGACTGAAGAGATCGCGGATGAACGGGACGCTGGTGACCGCTCCTCGCTCGATGTTGACGGACCTGAAGCGTTCCCCCACCAGCAGGCTGATGTGCCGCCAGAAATTGTAGCTGGCCGTCAGGGTAAAGCCGCTCTCCTGATCTGCATAGTTGGTTTCGTCCGCGGTACGGCTGTCCGACTGGAAGCCGAAGAAGCGGGCGGAGCCGTCGGTCAGGTGATAGGCAAAGGCGTTCAGTTCCAGCTTTCCCGCCAGGAGGGTCTTGTCGATGAGACGGGCCTCGTAATCGTTGTTCACCTTGGTGGATTGGGAGAGGTTGATCTCCCAACTGCTGGTGGTGGTCGGGTAGAAAGCGCCGTAGAGCGAGGTGGTCACCCCGAAGTTCTTGTTGAAGTTGACCTGGGGGGCGACCAGCGCGTTGATCTCGTCCTTGTTGTTGTGCAGGAGGAAGGCGGTGAGCGCGCCGCCGGTGATCCCCTCGTTGGGGCTCGATGCGATCACCGGAAGGGGGACGACGACGGTCTTCACTTCCTCCGGGGATTCGCTGGTGGCCAGAGGGTAGGGGAGCCGGTCACGCGGCACCATGGTGGTGCAGGCGGTGAGCATGGCGCAGAGCATGATGAGTAGATACGAGAGAGGGCGCATAGAACGAGTTCACGGATTGATAGCATAGTCCGGAAACGTTTAATAGCCTGATCGGTGGAGTTCTGTCAAAGCAATTTTTCCCGGGGCGCTGCCGGGTCTCCCCGGCGGCGCGATCCTTTTACGGGCCATGAGACCCTCTGCCCATCAGCCCCAGCGGAGCATTCCCGGTTCGTAGATCGGCCCGAGCTCAGGGTGCCGGGGTATAACGCGGATCAGAAAGCCGTGGCGCCCTGAAAAACGGCACTCCATGGTCCCCTCGAAGCGGTAGATCCCGTTCCCCTGTTCTTCTCCGGGCGTGAAGGGGATCAATTCCCCACCGACGATGTTCCCCCGCGAATCGAGGACCCCGAAGTAGGCCTCCACCGAGACCTCGTCCAGCGGGATCTCGCCCAGAAAGACCCGTGCCGCGGCGGTCAGGCGGGAGCCGCTGGCCACCTCGTCGGTGCCGTCGCATTCGACGCTGTCGATGCGGACCTTCCCCCAGAGGTTTCTCATCTGGCCTTTCCAGCGGGCCAGGTCGGTTGCCAGCCGGAGGTTATCCTGGGCGAGCCGTTGCCAGTGCTCGAAGGAATGGATGTAGAAGCGCTCCGAGTACTCCTGCAGCATCCGGTCGGTGCTGAAGAAGGGGCAGAGCGACTGCATGGAATTCTTCATCCAGCCGATCCAGCCGCGGGGGATCCCTTCGCCGACGCGGTCGTAGAAGAGCGGAACGATCTCCTTTTCCAGCAGGTCGTACATGGCGCGGCTCTCCACCTCGTTCTGGTGCTCGATGTCCTTGTAGACCTCACCCTTGCCGATGGCCCAGCCGTTGTTCCCCCGGTACCCCTCGCACCACCAGCCGTCCAGGACGCTCATGTTGAGGCCGCCGTTGAAGGCGACCTTCATGCCGCTGGTCCCGCTGGCCTCAAGCGGCCGCCGCGGGGTGTTGAGCCAGACGTCGACCCCCTGCACCAGGTGGCGCGCCACGGACATGTCGTAGTCCTCGATGAAGACGATCCGGTGGCGGAACGGTTCCTCCTTGGAGAACTGGACGATCTGGCGGATCAGCTCCTTGCCTTCGTGATCGTGGGGGTGGGCCTTGCCGGCAAAGATGATCTGCACCGGCCGGCCGGCGTTGTTGAGGATGCGGGCAAGCCGCTCCGGATCGCGCAAAAGCAGCGTGCCCCGCTTGTAGGTGGCGAAGCGGCGGGCAAAGCCGATGGTGAGGGTTTCCGGATCGAGTACCTCTTCGGAGGATTCTATCTCCTTGGGGGTTGCCCCCACCTGGGCGAGCTGAGCTTTCAGCCGTTCCCGGGCAAAGCCGACCAGCCGTTCGCGGCACCGCTCGTGCACCCGCCAGAATTCGGCGTCCGGGATGCGGGATACGCGCCGCCAGACCGCCTGGTTGGTCGGCTCGTCGAGCCAGCGGGTGCCGAGGTAGCGGGTCAGAAGGCTTGCCATGTCCAGGGAGAGCCAGGTCTTGGCATGGACCCCGTTGGTGATGGAGGAAAGGGGGAGGTGCTCTTCGGGGAGCTCGGGCCAGAGGTTCTTCCACATCTGCCGCGAAACCTCGCCGTGCAGCTCGCTGACGCCATTGGAGTGGGCCGCGAGCTTGAGGGCGAGCACTGCCATGCAGAACGATTCGTGGTGGTTGCTGGGGTTCTGGCGCCCCAGGCCGAGGAATTCGTCGCGGGAGATCCCCAGGCCGCGGTAGTATTTCCCGAGGTATTTTTCCAGGAGGTCGGGGGGGAAGTGGTCGATCCCCGCCTCCACCGGGGTGTGGGTGGTGAAGACCGTGCCCGCCCTGACTACTTCATGTGCTTCGCGGAAGGAGACCCCCTGTTCCGCCATCAGGAGCCTGATCCGCTCCAGTGCCAGGAACGCGGAGTGCCCTTCGTTCATGTGGCAGACGTTCGGTTCAATGCCCAGGAGCCTGAGCGCCCGGATGCCGCCGATGCCGAGCAGGATCTCCTGGCGGATCCGCATCTCCTGGTCGCCGCCGTAGAGCTGGGCCGTGATCTCCCGGTCCTCGGGCGAGTTTTCCTCCAGGTTGGTATCCAGCAGGTAGAGCGGCACCCGTCCCACCTGCAGCCGCCAGATATGTGCCTTGAGCTTGCGGCCGGGGAATTCCAGTTCCACCGAGAGCGGTACCCGCTTTTCGTCCCGTTCCAGGTGGAGCGGCAGATTGTAGAAGTCGTTTTCCGGGTAGTATTCCTGCTGCCAGCCTTCGATGTTCAGGTACTGGCGGAAGTACCCCTGGCGGTAGAGCAGCCCGATCCCGACCAGCGGGATACCCAGGTCGCTGGCCGATTTCAGGTGGTCGCCGGAGAGGATGCCCAGGCCGCCCGAGTAGATCGGGACCGACTCGTGAAAGCCGAATTCCATGGAGAAGTAGGCGGTCTTGAGCGGGTGGTCCTTGCCGTGGGTCTTTTCGAACCAGGTGGTGCTGGAGAGGTAGGTCTGCAGCATATCGTCCACCTGCTCCAGCGTCGACATGAACCCTTCATCGGCCGCCAGGCTGTCGAGGGTTGCCTGCTGCAGGCTGCCGAGCATCTCGATCGGGTTGTGCCGGACCGCGTGCCAGAGTTCGATGTCGATCCGTTTGAAGAGGCTGCGCGCTTCAGGTTCCCAGGTCCACCAGAGGTTGCGGGCGATCCGCTGCAGCCGGGAGAGTTCCGGGGTGAGTGACGGGACCACGGTGAAACGGTGGAGCATAGAGCTGAAATCCATAGTGCCCTCCGGGCGTTATTGGTCGTAATGGCTGTGCCGGTGCTTTCTTCGCTGCATGCCGGGTATCCTGCGCTGTAACGAGGTATGTCACGGCTTTTCGATGCCGAATTTTTCCAGGCGGTATTGCAACGTCTTGTAGCTCATGCCGAGGAGGGGCGCGGCCTTGGCGATCACCCATCCCGAACGGTCCATGGCCTTGACGATCAACTCCCGTTCGAGCTGCTCCATGGAGATCCCCTGCGGCGGAAGATCCAGTCGGAGATCCCCCGCCGGCGAGCCGTTGCCGTGGACCTCGGCGGGGAGGTCTTCGGGCTGGATCAATTCCCCTTCCGCCATCAGCACCCCGCGCTCGATGACCGACTCCAGCTGGCGGACGTTGCCGGGCCAGCTGTAGTTCATCAGCAGCTTCAAGGCGGGTTTGGCAATCCCCTTGACGGCCAGCCCCGAGCTGGCATTGTATTTCCCGATGAAGAAATCAGCCAGGGAGGCGATGTCGTTGCCCCGCTCCCGGAGCGGCGGCAGACCGATCCTGATCACGTTGAGCCGGTAATAGAGGTCTTCGCGGAAGGTCCCCTTGCGGATTTCCACCTCCAGATCCTTGTTGGTGGCCGATATGATCCGGACATCCACCGGAACGTTGATCTTGCCCCCCACCCGGCGGACCTCTTTCTCCTGAATTGCGCGCAAGAGCTTTGCCTGCATTGCCACGTTCATCTCGGCGATCTCGTCGAGGAAGACCGTTCCCCCGGTTGCCGCCTCGAAGATGCCGATCTCCCGTGCCGTGGCGCCAGTGAACGACCCCTTCTCGTGACCGAACAGCTCGCTTTCGATGAGCGTTTCGGGGATGGCGGCGCAGTTGATCGCCAGGAAGGGGTTGCTGCGGCGCGCCGAAAGGTCGTGAATGGCCCGGGCCACCAGCTCCTTGCCGGTCCCCGACTCGCCGTAGATGAGGACGGTGGATGTTGTCGGGGCGATCTTGTTGACGATCCGGTAGACCTCCTTGATCTTCGGATGCTCGCCGATGATGTCCGGGAGGATGATCGTATCCTGGAGTTTCTTGTGGAGCAGGGTGTTTTCCTGCAGCAGCTTGATGTGATCGAACGCCCTTCTCAGGGTCATCAGCAGGTTTTCCCGTTCCAGCGGCTTCTCCAGGTAGTCGAACGCCCCCTTTTTCATCGCTTCCACGGCAGAGTCCACCGTGCCGTGGGCGGTCATGATGATCAGGCACTGCTGGGGGTTCTGGGCAAGGACCGCTTCCAAAAGCTCCATGCCCGACATTCCCTGCATCTTCAGGTCGGTGAGGAGCAGGTCGTATTCCTCGCGCTCCAGGCGCTCCAGCGCCTCCCGGCCGCCCGGCACCGATACGGTCCGATAGCCTTCCCGCGTCAGGATCGCCTCGAGAATGTCCCGCTGCCCTTTTTCGTCGTCTACGATCAGTACCCTGCCGGATACGGTCATGCCTGTTCTCCAGAATGCGTCCCGGCTGCGCGTCCCGGCAGGGTCACCGTGAAGGTTGTCCCCTGTCCGACCACGCTTTCAACGCCGATGGAGCCGCCGTGCTCCCTGATGATCCGTTCGGTGATGGCCAGGCCGAGCCCGATGCCGGCTTCCTTGGTGGTGAAATAGGGCTGGAATATCTTGTCCAGGTCTTCCTGCCTGATGCCATTGCCCTGGTCGGCAAAGGTGAGGCGGAATGTGCCGCTGGCGGCGTCAAAAGATGCCCCGAGCGTGACTGTCCCGCCGTCCGGCATTGCCTGGCCCGCATTGGTGATGAAGTTGAAAAGACAATTGCGCAACAGCTCCGCGTCAACGTACATCGGGGGGAGATCCGGCGCCACGTCCAGCTTCAGTTCGATCTGCTGTTCGACCAGCTTGTCGCGCATGACCGGCAGCGCCTTAGCCAGGAGCTCTGAATATGATACTTCGCCTGGGCGGATTTTCAACGGCCTGCCATAGTTCATGAAATTGAGCACCATGTAGTTGGCCCGCCGCACCTCCTCCTTGATCTTCTCCAAAAGCTCTTCCGCTTCGGCGTGCCGCTCGCCGCAGGCGGGGAGGATCTCGCTTTTCAGATGGTCGGAAGCCAGGCTGATGTAGTTGAGCGGGTTCCGGATTTCATGGGCGATCCCCGAGGCGAGCTGGCCGACCCGGGAGAGGTGCTCTGCCTCGTAGAGTCTCTTTTCCAGCGATTCCCGCTCGCGGAGCTTTTCCACCATCTCGTTGAAATTCTCTGCCAGTTCGCCGATCTCGTCACTGGTTTCCACCGGGAAGTTGACTGACAGGTCGCCGCCGGAAACCTTCTTGACCCCCTCTGCCAGCCGATGGATCGGTTCCGTGTAGCGCCGGGCAAGAAAAATGATGAGGCAGATGCCGGTTGCAAAGATCGTGCAGGTTGCTGCCAGGCGGCGGGTAAAGTTCTCGTGCTGGATCTCGCGGATATTGTCGAGCAGGAGGTTGATCTCCACGAATCCGAGCTGCTCGTCGCCGATGATGACCGGCACCACCAGCTTGAACGGCTTCACCATGGTGCCGGTGATGCCGCGAGTTTCCTTGGCTCCCGGCACGGCCTTCAGCCCTTTTTCCTTGTTGAGTTTCTTCAGGTCACGCTGCTTGCCGATCTTCTTGGGATCGGTGGAATCGATGATCTCCCCTTCGGTGTTGATGATGTTGATTTCGTCGATACCTTTCTGGCGGGCTTCCTTGAGATAGTTTGCCAGGTTCGACGTATCCTCGTCGCTTTCCGAGGTCAGGTCCATGACGCTTTTCTGCAGGATGTCGGAGACGGCGGTGGAGCTGTCCTGGATCTCCTCCACCAGCTTGTGCTGGCTGTACTGGTTGAGGGTGAACAGGGTGACGACGGCGATCACCAGCAGGGTGAGCATGATGAGAACCAGCTTGGTGTTCAGTTTCACGTGTGGCCCCTTGTGGCGATGAATGAAGTGTCGGCCGGGATTATACACGAGCAGGGGGGGGGAAACAAGGATGGTACGACCGACGGCGGCGACGGTGCGCGGACGTTGAAACAGTGCTTCTGTATACGGGTGATTTCTGCTACCCTGTCTGGGAATATACTCCCATCGCCACCTGTTTGAGGACTCGGGATGCACGAACTTGCCATAACCCAGGGGATTGTCGATGTTTGTCAGGAACATGCCCGCGGGCGTCGCGTGCTGGAAGTGGTGCTGGAGATCGGCGAGCTTGCCGGCGTTGTGCCGGAATCGGTGGAGTTCTGTTTCTCGGCCGTTACCAGCGGCACCCTGCTGGAGGGAGCCCGGCTGGTCATCCAGCGGATTCCGGGGCGGGGGCGCTGCGTCGACTGCCGCGCGGAATTCGGCCGGAGTACCTATTTCGACCCCTGTCCCGAGTGCGGCGGCTACCAGGTGGAGGTCCTTGCCGGCGAGGAGTTGCGGGTGAAAGAGCTGGACCTGGACGAGGAAGAGGTCCGAAGCTGACGGATTACCCTCGGCAGGGCCGTTGCGGCCGACTGCGGGAGACCCTTGAGGAGGCTTGAAAGATGTGCATCACCTGCGGATGTGAGACAACAGGACACGAACACGGCCACCAGCATCGCCATGACGATGGCACGGTACACAGCCATGTGCATAGCCACGAACACGGTCACGTGCATGGGGATGAACATGGCCATGAGCACGGCCATGAGCACGAGCAAGGAGATGCCTCGGTTTCGCGCGCCCGGATGACCGTCGAGACCGACATCCTGGCTCGCAACGACCGCCTTGCCGCGGCCAACCGCGCCATCTTTGCGCAGCACGGGATCTTTGTCCTGAACCTGGTCAGCTCGCCCGGCTCCGGCAAGACGACCCTGCTTGAGCGGACGCTCAAAGACCTTGCCGGCAGGTTTCGTTGCGCGGTCATCGAAGGGGACCAGCAGACCGACAACGATGCGGTCCGGATCGCCGCCACCGGGGTGCCGGTGCGGCAGATCAACACCGGAACCGGCTGCCACCTGGATGCCCACATGGTCCGCCATGCGCTGGACCACTTTGATCTCCACCAGCTCGATATCCTCCTGATCGAAAACGTCGGCAACCTGGTCTGCCCTGCCTCGTTCGACCTGGGCGAACACCACAAGGCCGTGGTGCTGTCGGTCACCGAGGGGGAGGACAAGCCGCTCAAGTATCCCCAGATGTTCCATGCCGCCGATGTCATGCTTCTCAACAAGGTCGATCTCCTGCCCCACGTGGAGTTTTCCGTGGAGCGCTGCCTGGAGATGGCCCGCCGGGTCAGGCCGGATGCCACCATCTTCGAGGTTTCGGCCAGGAGCGGTGCCGGCATGGATGCCTGGTATGCCTGGTTGGCTGCCGGCGTGGCAGGCACACGGAATGCCGTAAAGAAGGGCTGAGGCTCGCATGGGGCCTGTTTCGACCAGTGGACGGATCAAGGTGGAGATCGACGGGATCGTCCAGGGGGTCGGGTTTCGCCCATTTATCTATCGTCTGGCGCAGCGCCATGGGCTGAGCGGCTGGGTCTGCAACACGCCGGCCGGGGTGCTGCTCGAAGCCGAGGGCGCGGAGGAGACGCTCAAAGGATTCCTGGAGGGAATCCGGCAGGAGGCGCCGCCACTGGCGGTTGTCGGGGCGCTACGGTCAACCGCTATCCCCTTGGCTGGGGGCACGGGGTTTGCCATCGTTGCCAGCGGCGCGGGGGAAGGGCGGGCGGAGCCTCCTCCGGACAGCGATGTCTGCACCGACTGTCTGCGCGAGCTTTTCGACCCAATGGACCGGCGCTACCGCTATCCGTTCATCACCTGTACCAACTGCGGTCCCCGCTATTCCATCATCAGTGGCATCCCCTACGACCGGCCCCTCACCACCATGGCCGGTTTCCCCCTCTGCCCCGACTGCCGCAGCGAATACGAAGACCCGGCAGACCGCCGTTTCCATGCGCAACCCCTGGCCTGCCCCGTCTGCGGGCCGCGCCTGCGACTGGTCGATGCCGGTGGCGCCGATCTGGCCGGCGATCCGATCGACCGGACGACACGCCTTCTTGCGGAGGGGCGGATCGTTGCCGTCAAGGGGGTGGGGGGCTATCACCTGGCCGTGGATGCCGCGAACAGCGCGGCGGTTGCCGAACTCCGGCGCCGCAAGCGGAGGAATGACAAGCCGTTGGCCATGATGGTGGCGGACGTTGCCGGGGCAGCGGCCATCGCTTTTGTGGACAGCATGGAGAGCCGCCTGCTGGAAGGGCCGGAGCGCCCCATCGTCCTTTTGCGCAAGCGTGCGGATGCCCCCATTGCCCCGGAGGTTGCGCCGCTTAGCGGCTATTTCGGGATCATGCTGCCGGCCAGCCCGGTGCATCACCTGCTCCTGGCTGACCATCGCTTCACGGCCCTGGTCATGACCAGCGGCAACCGCTCCAGCGAACCGATCGCCTACCGGGAGGAAGAGGCCCTGGCGCAACTGGCCGGGATTGCCGACGCCTTTCTCATCCACGACCGGGGGATCAGGACCAGGGTGGACGATTCGGTGATCCGCGTCTTTCGCGGCAACCCGCTCTTTCTCCGTCGTTCCCGCGGCTATGTCCCTCGGGCGGTGACCCTGCCCGCCGGGCAGCCGAGCGTCCTGGCGGTGGGGGCCGAGCTGAAGGGGGCCTGCTGCCTGACCCGCGGCGACCGGGCGTTCATGAGCCAGCACATCGGCGACCTGCAGAATGTGGCGACCCTGGAATCCCTGGCCGAATCCGGCGACCACCTGCAAAGGCTCCTGGAGATCGCGCCGGTGCTGGTCGCCCATGACCTGCACCCGGACTACCTCTCCACCCGTTTCGCCCTGGAGCGGACCGGCCTGCCGGCTGTCGGGGTCCAGCATCACCACGCCCATCTCGCCGCCTGCATGGCCGAGAACCGGCTGGAGGGGCCGACCATCGGGGTGATATTCGACGGCACCGGCTTCGGGCCTGACGGCACGGTCTGGGGGGGGGAATTCCTGGTTGGCGACTATGCCGGCTACCGGCGCTCGGGGCGCTTCCGCCAGGTCCCGCTCCCCGGCGGCGACGCGGCGATCCGCGAGCCCTACCGGATGGCGCTCTCCTGGTGCCATGCGGCACTCGGCGAGGCGGCATTCGCTCTCCCCCTGGAGGGGTGGAGCGGGCTTTCCGATCAGGAGCGGGCGCTGATGCGGCAGCTCCTGGAGCGGAGGATCAATGCGCCGCTCACCTCAAGCTGCGGCCGGCTGTTCGATGCGGTTGCCGCGCTGCTGGGGGTCAGGGGGATCATCTCCTACGAGGGGCAGGCAGCCATCGAGCTGGAGGCGCTGGCAGAGGAGGGGCGGCCGAGCCGTGGCTATCCGGTGCCGGTCGTTGCGCGGGACGGGCTCTGGGAGGTCGACTGGGCGCCGCTGATCGCGGCGCTGCTCGAAGACCTGGCCAGTGGCGTTGCAGCGGCGGATATGGCCGCGAGCTTCCATGCTGCCCTGGTTGAGACGGCTGTGGCGGTTTGCGGGCGGCTGCGCGATGAGACCGGCATCGGCCGGGTCGCGCTCTCCGGCGGGGTCTTCCAGAACCGGCTCTTGACCGAGGGGCTCTGCAGCCGGCTCGAAACAGCGGGATTCACGGTCCATACCCACCGGCTGGTCCCCCCCAACGACGGGGGGCTGGCCCTGGGGCAGGCGATCATTGCAGGAAGGAACGGAATATGTGTCTAGGTGTACCGATGAAACTGGTCAGTATCGACGGCACCGACGCGGTGGCGGAAATCGACGGCGTCCAGCGGGAGGCATCGCTCATGCTCCTGGACGAGGAGGTCGCGGTGGGGGATTTCGTCATCGTCCATGCCGGGTTCGCCATTACCCGTCTCGATGAGGCGGAGGCGCTGGAAACCCTCTCCATCATGCGGGAGGTGTTCGACCCCGAGGACATGGCATGAAGTACCAGGACGAATACCGCGATCGCGACCTGGTGCAGGGGCTTGCCGAGCGCCTGCGCGCATGCGCGGCCGGTGCCGGCCGGGCCATGACCTTCATGGAGGTCTGCGGCACCCATACCATGGCCATCTATCAGTACGGGCTGCGGGGGCTCCTGCCGCCGGAGGTGCGGCTGATCTCCGGTCCGGGCTGCCCGGTCTGCGTCACCCCCAACACCTACCTGGACAAGGCCATTGCCTGCTGCCGCCTGCCGGACACCATCGTCGCCACCTTCGGCGACATGCTCCGGGTCCCCGGTTCGACGTCGTCGCTGATGGAAGAGCGGGCCAGGGGAGCTGACATCAGGATCGTTTACTCGCCGCTGGATGCGGTGAAGATCGCCTCTGCCAACCCCGACCGCCGGGTGGTCTTTCTCGGCGTCGGTTTCGAGACCACGGCGCCGACCATTGCCGGCAGTATCCTGGCGGCCCGCACGGCCGGGCTGGCCAACTTCCTGGTGCTCTCGGCCCACAAGACCATGCCGACGCCGATGCAGGCGCTGGCCGCCGATCCGGAGCTGGCCATCGACGGCTTCATCTGCCCGGCCCATGTCAGCACCATCATCGGCGCCGATGCCTACCTGCCCCTGGCCGAGGAGTTCGGGCGCCCCTGCGTGATTACCGGTTTCGAGCCGGCCGACGTCCTCCAGGGGGTGCTGATGCTTGCCGGACAGGTGGCAAAGGGGGAGAGCCGGGTGGAGATCCAGTACCGGCGGGCCGTGAAGCCGGAAGGGAACCGGAAGGCGCGGGAGATCCTCGATCAGGTCTTCACCCCGTGCGATGCCGAGTGGCGTGGCCTGGGGACCATCCCCGGCAGTGGGCTCAGGATCAGGGAGGAGTTTGCCGCGTTCGACGTGGAGCAGTCCCTGGCGCTTACGGTCGAGCCGTCGTGCGAGCCTGCCGGGTGCCGCTGCGGCGATGTGCTGAAGGGGAAGATCACCCCGTTCGACTGCCCGCTGTTCGCCACGGTCTGCACTGCCGATGCCCCGGTGGGGGCGTGTATGGTGTCGACGGAGGGGACATGTGCCGCAGCCTACAAGTACGGGAGGTAGGGAACGCCGCTTTTCCGCTCCGGCTGCGTAAGTCTTCGGGACCGCTTGTGCGGCGTAGCGCTGCTACGCCTCCGCGCAATCCCTCGACAGCCTTGCCGGAACAAAAAATCGACGTTCCCATGTAGTGAAAAAACCAGTCGGCTTCGGATAACGCTTCAGATGCATCGCGCGACGAACCGCAACGCCGCAGATGGACGTTTGCCGGAGTCGCAGGTTGTTGAAAAACTCAGGTTGTTCAAAAACGGTCAGATCGTTGCACCCGCAGAAAGCCCCGCGGAGGCGTAGTACCCATAGGGCATAAACAGCGCTACGCCGCACAAGGTGGCTTTTCGAGGACGGCGGCGAGATGGCTGTTTTTCAACAACCTGTCAGAGGAGGAACAGTGGACAACGATTTAATTCTTCTCGGCCACGGCAGCGGCGGGGTGCTCTCGCACAAGCTGCTCTCCGATTTGGTCATCCCCGCGCTTTCCGGCACCCCCCTGGCGGGACAGGACGATGCGGCGGTGGTGGAACTGAACGGCCAGCGGCTTGCCTTTACCACCGATTCCTATGTGGTCGACCCGATCTTTTTCCCCGGCGGCCATATCGGTACCCTGGCGGTGAACGGCACGGTCAACGACCTGGCCATGGTCGGGGCGCGGCCGCTCTTTCTGAGCTGCGGCCTGATCATCGAGGAGGGGTTCAGCAGGGCGGACCTGGCGCGGATCGTCGACGGCATGCGGAGCGCCGCGGATGCCGCCGGCGTGCGGATCGTCACCGGCGATACCAAGGTGGTGCCGCGGGGGAAGGCGGACAAGATATTCATCAATACCGCCGGGGTCGGTGTCTGCGACCAAGGGGTGGTGCTGAGCGGCAGCAATGCCCGTCCCGGCGACAAGATCATCGTCAGCGGTACCATCGGCGATCACGGAATCGCCGTCATGGCCAGCCGGGAGGGGCTGCAGCTCTCCACCGAGATCCTGAGCGACTGTGCCGCTCTGAACGGCTTGGTGGCCGAGATTCTGGAGGTGGGGAAGGATGGAGTCCGCGTGCTGCGCGACCCGACCCGGGGCGGCGTGGCGACCACCCTCAAGGAGATCGCACTCCAGTCGGACGTCACCCTGACCCTCGACGAGGCAGCCCTGCCGCTGGACCAGGCGGTGAAGGGGGTCTGCGCCATTCTCGGGCTCGACCCGCTCTATGTGGCAAACGAAGGGAAGCTGTTGGCTCTGGTTGCACCGGAACTTGCCGAGGCGGTGCTGGCGCGGATGCGCAGGCATCCGCTGGGGCAGAGCGCCGCCGTTATCGGCGAGGTGACTGCCGGCGGCAGCGGCCGGGTGCAGATCCGGACGGCCGTGGGGGGTCTGCGGGGAGTGGAGATGCTGGCCGGGGAGCAGTTGCCGAGGATCTGCTGAAGAAAACTTCTGTTCGTGTGGACTGAACGCACGGTTCAGCGATGCGGGCCTCAGCCACCGCCCATGCTGCAGGAGGGACCTGCCGCAAATGAACTGCTGCCGCCGCCGATGGCGCAGGAGGATATCTGGCGCTTCACTTCTGCGGAGCCGCAGGCCGGGCAAACGACTCCTTCGTCGCCGGCCCCCATCCGTTGCAGTTTGGAAAAGGCCTCGCCGCAACTGCTGCAGAGATATTCATAGATAGGCATCTGTTGACCTCCTCGGTTGGGAATATATTCAACTTATCATATATATTTTCAGCAGTGCAAGATTGAAGATCGACCTGAGCATAAAAAAGGGCGATGCCGCATGGCACCGCCCTTTTCCGTTCCTGTGGAACGCTCCTAGCCCAACTTGCTGATCAGCGGCACGATGAGGAGGGAGACGATGTTGATGATCTTGATCATCGGGTTGACGGCCGGGCCGGCAGTGTCCTTGTAGGGGTCGCCGACGGTGTCGCCGGTAACGGCGGCCTTGTGGGCGTCGCCCCCCTTGCCGCCAAAGTGGCCGTCTTCGATGTATTTCTTGGCATTATCCCAGGCGCCACCGCCGGTGGTCATGGAGATGGCGACGAAGATGCCGGTGACGATGGTGCCGACAATGACCCCACCCAGGGCCTTGGGGCCGAGGGTGAAACCGACGATGACCGGAGCCAGGATCGGGATGAGTCCGGGAATGACCATCTCTTTCAGAGCGGTCTTGGTGACGATGTCGACGCAGGAGGCGTAATCCGGCTTGCCGGTTCCTTCCATGATGCCCTTGATCTCGCGGAACTGGCGGCGGACTTCGACGACGACGGCGCCGCCTGCCTTGCCGACCGCTTCCATGCACTGGGCGGCAAAGTAGTAGGGGAGCATGCCGCCGATGAACAGGCCGACGATGATGTACGGATCGGAGAGGTCGAACTTGATGATCTCTTTACCGGCAAGCTGCAGCGCGTGGTTCAGTTCGTCGACGTAGGAGGTGAAGAGGATCACGGCTGCCAGGCCGGCGGAACCGATGGCGTATCCCTTGGTGACCGCCTTGGTGGTGTTGCCGACCGCGTCCAGCGGGTCGGTGACGGCGCGGACCGAGTCGTCCAGTTCGGCCATCTCGGCGATACCGCCGGCGTTGTCGGTGATCGGACCGTAGGCGTCCATGGCAACGACGATGCCGGTGAGGGAGAGCATGGAGACGGCGGCGATGGCAATGCCATAGACGCCGGCGGCGTTGAAGGAAACGATGATGCCGGCGGCGATGACAATCACCGGCAGGGCGGTCGATTTCATCGAGATGCCGAGGCCGGCGATGACGTTGGTGCCGTGACCGGTGGTGGAGGCTTCGGCGATGTGGCGTACCGGCCCGTACTCAGTGGCGGTGTAATATTCAGTGATCCAGAAAATGGCCCCGGTAACCACCAGGCCGACAATGGCAGAGATGTAAATGTTCATGGCGCCGAAGGTCTGACCGGCAGCGTTGGTCAGCCCCTGCGGGAACATCTGCGCAGTGACGAAATAAAAGGCGATGCACGCCAGGACTGCCGAGGAGATGAGCCCCTTGTAGAGAGCCGGCATGATCTTGCCGCTGGCGCCCAGCTTGACAAAGTAGGTGCCGATGATGGAAGTGATGATGGAGATGCCGCCGAGGATCAGCGGGTAGCTGACGGCGCTGGTGCTGCCGGTGAAGGTGATAGCGCCGAGCAGCATGGCGGCAATCAGGGTAACGGCATAGGTCTCGAAGAGGTCGGCTGCCATGCCGGCGCAGTCGCCGACGTTGTCGCCCACGTTGTCGGCGATGACCGCCGGGTTGCGGGGGTCGTCCTCGGGAATGCCGGCTTCCACTTTTCCCACCAGGTCGGCGCCCACGTCGGCCCCTTTGGTGAAGATGCCGCCGCCGAGACGGGCGAAGATGGAGATCAGCGAACCGCCGAAGCCGAGACCGACCAGCTGGCTGACGACGTCTTTCACCGGGGCTTCGGGCATCAGCTTCTGCAGCACCAGGTAGTATCCGGCAACGCCCAGCAGGCCGAGGCCGACCACCAGCATGCCGGTGATGGCGCCACCCTTGAAGGCGACGTTCAGTGCCTTATGGATGCCGGATTTGGCGGCTTCGGTGGTCCTGACGTTGGCGCGGACCGACACGAACATGCCGATGAAGCCGGTGAGCCCCGAAAAGAGCGCGCCGATGGCGAAACCGATGGCGGTCTTGGCTCCGAGTGTGGCGAACAGGGCGATGAACATGATCACCCCGACAACGGCAATAATGGTATACTGGCGCTTCATGTAGGCGCCCGCCCCCTCCTGAATTGCGGCGGCGATCTGTTTCATCCGCTCGTTCCCCTGGGGAAGCCCCAGGATCCACTGGGCGGAGGCCAGGCCGTAAACCACCGCTGCGGCGGCACAGGCCAAGGCGAAGTAGACTGCGTACTGTTCCATTGTGTTTCATCCTCCTCTGTATTGTTTGCCCGTTCAAAGGCGCTGGTGTCTCGGCACAAAAACGAAAAATTGTTATAGAAAAAATGGTTGAATGTCAATGAAATAAATGGTCCGAACCGGCATGGCGACACTGTATCGCAGGCAGAAGACTGGATAAGGCCTGCTTGCGACTCAGAGGGATAATTCCTTGCCAACGGCGGCGCAACCCGCTATTATCCAACAATTATGCCGTCGAAACGGGGCGAAACGCCCTTTGATCCGGAAAACCGGCCTGAGCGGCTGAAAGCCCCCTGACGTTCCCGAGGGGGAACTCTCTTTTTCGGGATTACGGACATACCCCAGAGGTGTTCATGATTGACGCACGTATCATCGACAAGCTGAAAGAGATTGTCGGGCCGGACAATGTCGCGGCGGAGATCCAGGATCTGCTCTGCTACGGCTACGACGCGACGCAGATGGAATTTCTTCCCGATGCCGTGGTGCATCCTGCCGATACCGCAGAGGTTGCCGCCGTTATGAAGCTGGCCAACCAGGAGCGGTTCCCGGTTTTTCCGCGCGGCGCAGGCAGCGGCTTTTCCGGCGGCGCCCTCCCCAAGGGGGGCGGCATCGTCCTGGTGACCACCCGCCTGAACAGGATCCTGCGGATCGACACCGAAAACCTCATCGCCGAGGTGGAGCCGGGCGTGGTGACCGAACAGTTCCAGCAGGAGGTGGAGAAGCTGGGACTCTTTTATCCGCCCGATCCGGCATCGCTCAAGTTCTCCACCCTGGGGGGGAATGTGGCCGAGAACGCCGGCGGCCCCCGCTGCGTCAAGTACGGGGTGACCCGGGACTTCGTCATGGGGCTGGAGGTGGTGCTGCCGACGGGCGAGATCATCCGTACCGGCGGCGAGACCTACAAGGGGGTGGTCGGCTACGACCTGACCCGGCTCCTGTGCGGCAGCGAGGGAACCCTGGGGGTCATCACCAAGATCATCTTCAAGCTGCTTCCCTACCCGGAAGCGAAGAAGACCATGCTCACCATCTTCGATTCCATCGACGGGGCAGCCAAGGCGGTCTCCACCATCATCGGCAACAAGATCATCCCCACCACCCTGGAGTTCATGGACCATGCGACACTGCAGTGCGTGGACCGGCGCTTCAAGATGGGTCTGCCGGCGAGCGCCAGGGCGGTTCTCCTCATCGAGGTGGACGGAGACCGGGAGCTGATCGAACGGCAGGCGGCGCGGATTCAGGAGCTGGTCAAGCCGCTCGGCCTGGTGGAGTGCAAGGTGGCAAAGGATGCGGCGGAGTCGGACGCGCTCTGGAAGGTGCGGCGGCTGGTTTCGCCGTCGCTTCGCGACGTCAACCCGGACAAGTACAATGAGGATATCGTGGTGCCCCGCAGCAAGGTGCCGGATGTCATCCGTCGCATCGAGAAGATCCAGCAGAAATACGACATCCCCATCGTCAACTTCGGCCACGCCGGCGACGGCAACATCCATGTCAACGTGATGATCGACAAGGAGGTTGCGGGTCAGCAGGAGAAGGCCCACGAAGCGATCAGGGAGGTGTTCCAGGCGGCCCTCGATCTCGGTGGCACCATGTCGGGAGAGCATGGCGTCGGCCTTTCCAAGGCGCCCTACATCCCCCTGGAGCTTTCGCCGGTGCAGATTGCGACCATGCAGGCGGTCAAGCGGGCTCTGGATCCCAACAACATTCTCAACCCGGGAAAGATGTTCCCGGTGGGAAGTACGACATAATCCACCACGGAGACACGGGGTCACGGAGAAAAACAAAGCAAAAATGTGAACCACAGAGGTTAAGACGGAAATTTTCTTTTCGTTGTTCTCTGTGCCTCCGTGTCTCCGTGGTGGGTTGAAAAGGTGTTGAATGGACCCGTTGAAGAGAGTTGAACAAGAGTTGAAAAAGTGCGTCAAGTGCGGTGCCTGCCGGGCCAACTGCCCGGCCTTTTCCGCATTCCAGCGGGAGCCGGCGGTGGCGCGCGGCAAGGTGGCCCTGGCCCAGCATATCCTCAAGGGTGACATTGGCCTGGACGATCAGACCTACCTGAACATGTCCAAGTGTCTCCTCTGCGGCAGCTGTGTGGAAAAGTGCCCCAACGAGGTCCCGACGGACGAGATCGTCATCGCGGCCCGCGAGGCGTTGGCAGAGCAGCGGGGGCTCACTACCTTTCACCAGGCCGTGGGCCGCGTCATCAAGAACCGAAAGATGATGACCTTCGGTGCCCTTGCAGCAAGCATCCTCGGCCCGCTCTTTTTCCGCAAGGTCCCCCAGACCTCGGGGCTGCGCCTCCGCTTCCCCCTGCCGTTCATCGGCAACACGCGCCATATCCCCGGCATTGCGCGCAAGCCGTTCCTCGACCGCCATCCCGAGGTGATCCCCGGCGAACCGGGCAAGCCGAGGATCGTCTTCTTTGTCGGCTGCATGACCAATTTCGTCTATACCGAGATAGGAGAGGCTGCCCTGGCGCTCTTCCGTCACCTGGGGTGCACGGTCATCATCCCCAAGGACCAGCAGTGCTGCGGGCTGCCGGGGATGTCGGGCGGCGACCTGCAGACCGTCAGGGAACTTGCCGAGCGAAATCTGGCGGCCCTGGAGAGGCACCAGGCGGATTATGTCATGACCGCCTGCGCCACCTGCGGCGGCGCGCTGCACAAGTTTTACCCCGCCGTCGTCGGCCGCCGGAACCCGGAACTGGCAGCCAGGCTGAAGGCGATTGCGGAGAAAACCGTCGATGCTGCCCAACTCCTGCATCAGCTGGGGCTTCATCCCGAAGAGACCGGAGCCGGCGAAGCGCTCAGGGTCACGTACCATGACCCCTGCCACCTGCGGACCCGTGCCATTACCAGGCAGCCGCGGGAGCTGCTCACGGCGACCCCCGGAGTGGAGCTTGCAGAGATGGAAGGGGCTGACCGCTGCTGCGGCCTCGGCGGCACCTTCAATGTCTATCACTACGGTTCGTCCATGGCGATCAACGAGGCCAAGAGTCGCGCCATCATGGCAAGCGGCGCGTCCGTGGTCGCCACCGGCTGTCCCGGCTGCATGATGCAGCTTTCCGATGGCCTCAAGCAGCATGGCCAAAAGACCCGGGTGATGCACACCCTGGAGCTTCTGGCCCGCCGCCTGCGACGCTGATCGCCGAAAAACTGTTCGTATAGAAGTACCCCCGCCTTTGATCGTCAGGAGACCCATCCGGGAAGTTCCGTTTCTTGTGTCGGGTTTTCTGCGCCAGATTAAAAATTTATTGACACTTCTCCACGGTTTGAGTATTTTTTAGCCAAAATAAAAATTGGTTTTATTTTACTGTTTATGACGGGGCATGAATGTCTGACTATAATATCGGTGCGAAGATCAAAAAACTCCGCCTTGCCAAGAAGTTGACGTTGCAGGCGGTTGCCAAGGAGACCGGGTTTTCGCCTGCGCTGATCTCGCAGATCGAAAACAATAACGTCTCCCCTCCCATTGCCACTCTCTCCAAGATAGCCAATTTCTTCGACGTGAAGATCGGTCTGTTCTTCATCGAGGACGAGGAAGAGTGCCGCTACGAGGTGGTGCGCAAGGGCGAAGGGAAGATGATCCCGCGGGTCATCTCCCGATCCGGCACCAACCAGGGGTACTCCTACGAGTCGCTTTCCTTCCGGAAGCAGAACAAGAAGATGGAGCCGTTTCTCCTCACGGTGACGGAAAAGGCCCATGAAGAGAACACCTACAGCCACGATGGCGAGGAGTTCCTCTTTATCGTGCAGGGGAATGCCGAACTTCTCCTTGAGGGGGAGCGCATCCTTCTCAACGAGGGGGACTGCGTCTATTTTGATTCATCATTGAAACATCGGCTCCTCTCTCGTGATGGCGACGAGGTCAAGGTGCTGGCAGTGGTAACGAGATAAGATGGCAGACTGGTCGGGTGTGCGGGACTGATCGCCCGGTGCACGAGCTGCGAGCCATCATAATGATACTTCGAGGAGGAGTTGCAGTGAAAATTCTCAGAGACCGGAAGGATGGCGCAGATGTCAAATAAAGCGATTAGGCCGATACTGAAAAACCTGTTTGACCCCCCCGAGAAGGTAGAATTCAACATCCCCGGTGAGATTTCCCGCACGACCGGCGGTTATGAAGAGGCGATGAAGGAGGGTCATGACCTCACGCAGCGCCCCATCAAGTCGGTCAGCATCGATCAGATCGAAAAACAGCACTTCAAAAAACGGATGACCGTCTGGGAGCGGATCCGGGTCCTTACCGACAAGGAGCCCAACGTCCTCTACCAGAACTGGGGCAAGAACCTTGACGGTGCCTCCCTGGTCACGGCCATTCTCAATATCGGCGGCCGGGACGTTGCCCTGTACGGTCACGATTTCACGGTACGTGCCGGTTCCATTGACGCCACCAACGGCAACAAGCTGGCCAGGCTCTTCTACATGGCCGGCGAGAAGGGGATTCCACTCATCGGCATGAACGACTCGGCCGGTGCCTTCGTTCCCGCCGGCGTCGGCGGCCTGGACGGGTACGCCGAGGCCTTCACCGCCCTGCGCAGAATCAGCGGCGTTGTCCCCTCCATCATGTGCATGTTCGGCTTCAACGCCGGTGGCGGCAGCTACCTGCCGCGGCAGGGGAGCTTTGTCATCCAGCCCAACGACACCTTCTTCGGCCTTACCGGTCCGGGTGTCGTCAAGTCGGTGCTCGGCGAGGACATCACTCCCGAAGAACTGGGCGGACCCAAGGTACACGGCAAGTCGGGCGTCGCCGACCTGACGGTCACCGATGAGGTGGCTGCATTGCGGACCGTGGTCCGGCTCCTCTCCTACATCCCCGACAACAACAGCGTTGCGCCTCCGTACCAGGAGACCAGCGACCCGCTCGACCGGAAGACCTGGGAGATCAACACCCTCCTGAAGAAGGCCTTCAACTCGCCGACCGGGTTCAATACGCCGTTCGACGTCTCCATCGTCATCCAGCAGATCTGTGACCATGGTGACTACTTCGAGCTGCAGCCCGAGCGTGCCCGCGAGGTGGTCACCGCCTTTGGCCGCCTGGGGGGCAACGTGGTCGGCTTCTGTGCCAACAATTCGGCAGTTGCCTCCGGCCAGATCGACTGCGACTCGGCAGTGAAGATCGCGCGCTTTGTCCGCTTCTGCAATATCTACAATATCCCGATCATCTTCATGGAAGACACCACCGGCTTCCTCCCCGGCCGCGAGCAGGAATCGCGCGGGATTGTCCAGGCCGGCCGCTCCATGCTCGACTCCATTGTCGACGTGAGGACTCCGCGGATTCTGCTGATTCTGCGCAACGCCTTTGGCGGGGCCTATGCCTCCTACAACAACTATCCCACTGGCGCCGACCTGGTGCTGGCGCTCCCCACCACCCGCCTGGCGGTCATGGGGCCTGCCGGCAAGGAGTTCGTCTACAAGGACGAGCTGCGCAAGATCCGCGGTGCCGTTGCCGAGATGATGAAGAAGGGGACCGAAGAACGGATTGCTGCCGGGATGGAAGGTGCCGCCGCGAAGAAGGATGCGGAAAAAGAGGCGGCCGAATGGCTCAAGGCCCAGGAGGCGGCCCTCAACCAGCGCTACGAAAGAGAGTTGATGAACCCGAAAGAGGGCCTGGCCCTCGGCTCCATCTCATCCATCGTCATGCCCACCGATCTGCGCAAAGTGCTGGGCGAGAATCTTGCCTTCCTCCTCAGGCACTACAAGCCCGGCCCGATGATGGGGCCGCAGCGCGAATTCCACTAAACCATTTTCGATGGATTGGAGATAGAGACCAATGAACGACCTCTACATGAACAACCCCCTGATTCACCGCGACCGCCGGCTCGGGCAATCTCCCTCCGCGTGGGTGCGCTCCTTTGCCTGCGAAGATCTGAAGCCGCTGATCGTCTGCCGCGGCCCGATCCGCAAAGAGGCCATGGATGTATTCGAAGAGATGGGGATCGGCCATTACGGCATCCTCCTCTCGGAGAAGGACTCCATTGTCTACCCCAATGCCCTTGCCCCGGAACTGCGCCAGCTGACCGATTCCACCCGGGTGCACCGGGTTCCCGACTATACCGGCGCCAGCAAGGAGGAGCGGGTCGAGCGGATCGGCCAGATCATCCAGATTGCCAAGGACAACGGCTATGATTCCATCTTTGCCGGCTACGGGTTCATGGCCGAGGACGAGGAGTTCGTCGCTGCCATCGAGAACGCCGGGCTCAAGTTCATCGGCCCCAATTCCCGTACCCAGGCCGATGCCGGCAAGAAGGACGAAGCCAAGCGGACTGCCCTGCAGGTAGGGGTCAGCGTTACCCCCGGTATCAACAACGTGACCGCCCGGACCCTGGTGAAGAAGCACCCCACCCGCGACAATCTGCTGGCGCTGGTCAAAGCCGAAGGGCTGAAGGTCGATGCCAAGGTCCTGAAGGATACCAAGCTCTCCCTGGAGGACCTGGCCGACGAGATCCTTTACGCTTCGTACGAAAAGGGGATTGACCTCTATTCCATCGAGGAGCTCTGCGTGCAGGTGCAGGCCGAAGTAATCGCTATGTTCAAGGAGTATCCCGGCAGTCGCATTCGCCTCAAGGCTATCGGTGGCGGCGGCGGCAAGGGGCAGCGCATCCTGGGGGCCTCACTGCTCACGGCAAAGAATCCCACCGACAAGCAGATCAAGGAAGCGGCGGCCGAGGCCCCGACCCTGGTGCGTGAGGTTTTGAACGAGGTGAAGGCCAATGGCGTGGGTGACAACAAAAACGTCCTGATCGAGCTCAACATCGAGCAGACCCGCCACAATGAGATCCAGCTTCTGGGGAACGGCGAATGGTGTGTTTCCCTCGGCGGACGCGACTGCTCGCTGCAGATGCACGAACAGAAGCTGCTGGAGATCTCGGTGACCCAGGAAGGGCTGACCCTTGCCATCGAGAAGGCGAAGAAGGCGGGCAGGAAAGCGGAAGTCAAGGCCCTGGAGAGCGATCTCAACGTGCTGAAGCGGATGGAGGATGATGCGGCAAAGTTCGGTCAGGCAGTTGGCCTCGATTCCGCCTCCACCTTCGAGTGCATCGTCGACCGGGACCGCTATTACTTCATGGAAGTGAACACCCGCATCCAGGTGGAGCACCGGGTTTCCGAACTCTGCTACTCCCTCAAGTTCACCAATCCCAAGGACAAAAAGGACTTCTTCATCGTCGAATCCCTGGTTGAAGCAATGGCCCTCTTGACGCGGCACAAAGAGCGTCTTCCCAAGCCTGAGCGCATTACCCGCTTCACTGCAGCCGCCGAGGCCCGCCTCAATGCGACGGATTGCTCCCTTTCGCCCCATGCCGGCGGTATGATCCGCTACTGGTCGACGCCGATCGAGGGTGAGATTCGCGACGACCAGGGGATCTGTCTGGTGAACCCGGATACTGGCATGTTCATGCGTTACAAGGTCGCCGGCGCCTACGATTCCAACATTGCGCTGCTCCTGACCAAAGGGGAAGACCGTCTGGACAGCTACCTGCACCTCTCCCGGGTCCTCGGCAAGACAACCCTTCGCGGATCGGACCTGGCCACCAACCTGGAATTCCACTATGGCTTGGTCAACTGGTTCATCGGCCAGAATGTCATGGCGAAGCCCACAACGAGGTTCGTTGTCCCCTACCTGACCCTGGTGGGGCAGCTCAAGGAAGAGGCGAGCAAGCTCGATACGGTCTATGCTTTCCTGCAGATGAAGAAGGCGTATGCAAAGAAGATGGCCGAGCAGTTCCCGACTGAACCTGCCGTGGCCAAGACCATGTCGCAGATCCTCGACCGCAAGGGGACCCTGGTAACCCGGCCGATGGACAGGCTGCTGGATGACCCGCACCTCTTGTCGGGATGGCTTTCGCTCAACAAGAACAATTTCAAGCTTGAGCAGGGGAAGGTGGTCTGGCTCTACAACCCTCTGGATATCCTGAACGAGACCTACGAATACCTGAACATGTCCTTTGATCCAAAGGCTCCGGCCGCCGAGGTTATCTGGTGGCACGACAATGACCTGCTCCAGAAGGGGCTCCGCTTCTATGCCACCCTGAATGAAAAACTCTCTTTGGGCAAGGAGGATTACTTCAAACTCAATGATGCCTTGCAGAAGGAAAAGCCTCAGGGAGGCTTCTCGGCCGAGGAATGGGACGAAATACGTTCATCCCATATCGGTTTCGAGGCTGGTCTGGAGCTCTTGGGGATGTTGTTCCTGATTGCCGACAACGTCAAGTTCTGGGAATTCCGCGTTGAACAGGACCTGGAGGTGACCATCCCCGCCCATCTGCATGATGTGGATCTGCAGACTCGGCTGAAGAAGGTGCTGGTACCGCCTCCTTCCACCAAGGCCGACGAGATCGTTGCGATGTGCGGCGGGATGTATTATGGACAGGAGGCGCCGGGAATGCCGCCGTTCGTGCATGAAGGGATGCATTTCGAGAAGGGGCAGGCGCTCTACATCATCGAGGTCATGAAGATGTTCAATACCGTGAGGGCCACGTTCTCCGGCACCATCGACAAGATCGTCATCCAGAGCGGGGACGGTTCCATCGTCCAGAAGGGGCAGCCGCTCTTCAAGATCACCCCCGACGAAAAATTTGTGGAGGTGAACCCCGAGGATCTCGAACGCGAGAAACGCGAACGGACCACGACATACTTGAAGTGTGTGCTCTAAACTGATCGTTCGCGGATGAGGGTGACGCACAAAGGGCTCTGCAATCCGTTGCAGAGCCCTTGGGAAGCCGACTGACCCCGCCTGCAAAGACGGGGTTCGTTATTTGCGCAGGTCACTTGCCGTCGAAATTGTAATCGTCCCCCTCAACGCATTCGGACTGCGCCTCCAGGAAGGATTTTTCCTGGGTATCCCGGATGATTTCGATCAGTCCGTGGCTGACCGACCACATGGAGCCGCAGGTACGGCACTTGATGATATCTTCGGTAAATCCTTCCGCGTGGAGATCCGTATCCGTGCAATCATGGTTCTTACATACGGGGCATTTCATGGCATGTCTCCTTTCGTGCCATCATCTACATCTGTTTGCATAGGTTAATTTCTTATCATTATAATATCTGCGCGGTGAAATGCAAGCAGCAAATTATGAAAAGTCATATAAAGAAGCTACTTATCTGATGATCAGTATCTTGTCGTCGTGATGCTACCCCTACTACACAGATTCAGGAGAGTGCTATGAGTATTTCCGATCAGAAGCAGGCATGGGAGTCTGCAATCGTTGCCAGGAATATCGCCAAGGCTCCGGAACGGAAGGCCGCGTTTTGTACTACTTCGAATATTGAGATGGAACGATGTTTCACTCCCGAATTCGAGTACGCAGGATATGAAGAGGATCTCGGTTTCCCCGGGCAATATCCCTTTACCCGTGGTGTGCAACCGACCATGTACCGCGGACGATTCTGGACAATGCGCCAGTATGCCGGTTTCGGTACGGCCAAGGAATCGAATGAACGGTACAAGTATCTTCTCTCTGCCGGACAGACCGGGCTTTCGGTGGCCTTCGACCTGCCGACCCAGATGGGATATGATTCGGATGCAGCCATGGCTGCCGGCGAGGTAGGGAAGGTCGGCGTGGCCATAGATTCGCTGGCAGATATGGAGATCCTCTTTGACGGTATCCCCCTGGACCAGGTTTCTACCTCCATGACCATCAATTCCACAGCTGCCATCCTGCTGGCCATGTATATCGCCGTGGCGGAAAAGCAGGGGGTTTCCGCAGACAAGATTTCGGGTACGATCCAGAACGATATCCTCAAGGAGTACATGGCCCGCGGTACTTACATCTACCCGCCGCGCGAGTCGATGCGGATCATCACCGACATCTTTGCCTATTGCAAGGATCATGTGCCCAAGTGGAACACCATCTCCATCTCCGGCTATCATATCCGCGAGGCCGGTTCAAGTGCAGTGCAGGAGGTGGCGTTTACCCTTGCGGACGGGATCGCCTACGTGGATGCGGCAATAAAGGCTGGCCTGGACGTGGATGAATTTGCCCCGCGTCTGGCGTTCTTCTTCAATGCCCACAACAACCTCCTGGAGGAGGTTGCCAAATTCCGCGCTGCACGCCGCATGTGGGCTAAGATCATGAAGGAGCGCTTCAAGGCAAAAGACCCCCGCTCCATGATGCTCCGTTTTCATACCCAGACGGCAGGCTGTACTCTCACGGCGCAACAGCCGGACAACAATATCATGCGTGTAACCATCCAGGCCCTTGCTGCGGTGCTCGGCGGGACCCAGTCGCTCCATACCAATTCCCGTGACGAGGCTTTAGCACTCCCCACGGAAGATTCGGTTCGCATTGCCCTGCGGACGCAGCAGGTCATTGCCTACGAGTCGGGCGTGGCTGACTCCATCGACCCTCTCGCCGGGAGTTTTCTGGTCGAATCCCTTACCGACCGGATCGAAGAGGCAGCCTTCGATTACATCGACAAGATCGATAAGCTGGGCGGAGCTGTGGAGGCGATTTCACGCGGGTTCCAGCAAAAGGAGATACAGGATTCCGCATATGCGTACCAGAAGGCCATTGAGTCCGGAGACCAGGTAATCGTCGGGGTCAACAAGTTTGCCATCCAGGAACCGCCCCCGACTGATCTCCTGAAAATCAAGGAGGCGGTGGAGATCTCCCAGAAACAGGCCCTGGCCGGCATGAAGGGCAGACGAGACGCAAATGCCGTGCAGGCGCGCTTGCAGGCCCTGGAAACAGCAGCTCGGGGAACGGACAACCTGATGCCGTTCATTGTCGAGGCAGTCAAGTCATACGCAACCCTTGGGGAGATTGCCAATGTCCTGCGCAGTGTCTTCGGCATTCATCGCGAGACAGTGGTGCTTTGATTGTTGCGAACGTGCAGCATCCCTGTAACCGTGTTGCAATAAAACCCTTGTAATATAGGAGCGATGTGATGCTTTCAAAGATCAACCACGTCGGGATCGCGGTCAGATCCCTTGAAGATGCGCTGCCACTGTATCGCGACCAACTCGGCATGGCATGCAAGGGGATCGAAGAGGTTGCCGAGCAGAAGGTGCGCGTCGCAATGCTGCAGATCGGCGAATCAAAGATCGAACTCCTGGAGCCGACGTCCCTGGAGAGCCCGCTGGCAAAGTTCCTGGAGAAAAATGGACCAGGAATACATCATCTTGCCTACGAGGTTGCGGACATCGAGGCTGCCATTGCCAAGCTCGTGGCCGACGGTGTCAAGATGATCGATGTTGTACCGCGCAACGGCGCACATAAAACGCGAATCGCTTTTCTACACCCGAAGAGTACGCATGGTGTCCTGACCGAGCTCTGCGCACCGGGTCATTAATGGGAAAGTGTAACGCTGTTTGAAAATTTCCTTGACTTACGTTCTATAAATTGTATATTGGCTCCATTCTCCTAGAATGCCTAAACAGTTGGGTGAATGGTTCTGGGTGTCTCTGGTAGCCCATGCATGCTGTATCCGGGATTGTGGGGCGGCGAAAAAAGACCTGTGTCGCTTGACAGTCGTTTTTGTGGGGTATAAACTTACGCAAAATTAATGGTCCATGATGATGCTACGTTCAAAACAGACCACATGCCTTGATCCGGAAAGCCGTTTGCAGGAAGATGTCTGCAAATCGGGCTTCCGTAGACGTATTGATGGGAAGACACCCATTTCATACGGGAGCAGCAGTCTCCCGAGTGAGATGGGTTTTTTTGTGGATATACCTGCCCATATGCCACTGCGGTCTCATGTTCATGAATGAAAGGTGGTGATCTCAACAAAAACATTGCCTGTAATGTAACGAACCTGTTGAAACTGTGAGTTTATATCAACCATGAAGGAGGTATGAAATGAAGAAAAAGCTTGTTGTTGCAGCCGCTGCCGGCGCCATGTGCGTCGCCGCGACCACGGCCTTTGCACTGGAGAACGAGTTCCACGGGATGTACAAGGCAATGGGGTATTCCTCCAACTTCTTTAACGGCTACACTTTGGCTCCTGCGCAGACGAGTACGCTCCTGAGGAAGGACGCCGGGGTGAGCAACTTCTTCGAGCAGCGTGCCCGCCTCATGTACATAGCCAAGGCCAACGACAACCTGAAGCTGGTAACACATTTCGAACTCGATTCCCGTTTCGGCGGGGTTGCTGGCGGCTACAAAGGGATTACAACCGGAAACGACAGCGGTAACCTTGATGCTGACCAGTTGACCCTTGAGACCAAGAACGTTTATCTCGACACCAACTGCCCCATTACCGGCGCCAACATCAAGATCGGTATCCAGCCTTGGGCTGACTCCTACCAGAGCCTGTTCCTCCTGGCAGACATGACCGGTCTCTACGTCACCAAGAAGTTCGATCCGCTGACCGCTTCGTTCGGCTGGTTCCGTTATGCCGATCTCGATACCAACACAAACTGGGCTGGTGATGCCAGCAACGACCTCTTCGTCGTCGACGCGAAATATGCCATCAACAAGGACATGACAGTTGGCGCCAGCCTCTATGCCATCGACAACGGAACCAACACACTTCCTTCCAACGTGAAGGACATGTATATGCCGGGCGTGAACGCCAGCCTGACTTTTGGCCCTGCTACGATCAATCCGTTCGTTGCAGTGCAGTTCGGCAGGACCACCGGCAACCAGAACCTGAACGGTTTCCTGGGTGGTGCCACTGCCAAGGTGAAAAATGTTGGTCCGGGTAACATCAATGCCGCTTTCGTGTACATGTCAGGTGATGACCGCGCGACCTCTTCTACCTCTTATGGTAAGGCCTTCAAGCCCGTCTCCGCCAATACCAGCTACTTCAATGCCGCCAATATGTGGCTCCTCGTTCGGAGCGGCCAGGCGGTCAACAGCTCTACTTCTGTGACCGGCAACGACCTTACTGTTGGTGGCCGCGGTCTGGTGGGCATCTTTGCCGGTTATGAAGGGACCAGGGACAAGGCATTCTACAATGCCAACGTTGGCTATGCCATGACTGCAGAGCAGCGTAAGAACGGCACCACCGAGGAGAGCAGCTCCCTCGGCACCGAACTCAATGCAACCGTTGGCTACAAGCTTTACGACAACCTGGCCGTCAGCCTCACCGGCGCCTATGCCATCCTGGGCGATGCTCTCAAGAAGTCGGCAGCTTCCAACGGCAAGGGTATCAGCGGTTTCGCAACTACGGTTGCTGATGCCGACAACCCCTGGTTGGCCAACCTGCAGCTCAGCTACACGTTCTAAGCCGATTGCCTGTATTGCCGCACGGGCTTGAGGCCCGTGCGGTTCTCTTAACACACCGCACACAAGGGAGGAAAACCCATGAAAAAAGCAGCTGTGATGGTACTCGCCGCGTTCATGATGTCCGCAGCGGTTCCGGCGTTTGCCGCCGAAATGACCAAAGAAGAGAAGGACCAGTGCCTGCTTGCTTCCAAGGGATGCAAGGGTGAGGTCGACAGCATCCAGAAGAAGATCAAGAAGCTGCAGACCGAAATCAAAAAAGGGACCAAGGTCTATTCGGCTGATGAGATCAAAAAACTGAAGGACAAGCTGGACGAAGCAGACAAGATGCTTGATACCCTGCTTGAGCCCTAGTCGGTTCATTAGTTGAAGATGATGAAAAGGCGGACCGACAAGGTTCGCCTTTTTTTCTCCAATCCTGATGTGTGAAAAAAGAACACGGGAGAAGTTATGAAACGATTCATTCTGCAACTGGTGACCCTGCTGCTGGTCTTCTGCTCATCCGTTGCAGCTGTTCTGGCGGGCCCTATTAAGGTCCATGTGGCTGAATGTACTGTAACGGGTGCAGCGAACAGGGACGAGCTGAAAAGCGCCTTGCAAGGGCTGCTTGCCTCCAGGATTGCCGGTGACAAGGTTCTGAGTATTGACAGCCCCAATGGTGTCGATGCTCTGATCGCCTGCAGCTATATTTCTCTGGGCAAGGTCTTCAGCATTGATGCCGTGGTGAGCAGTGCCAAAGGGGAGCCCCTTGGGCGGAGCTACGTTCAAGGGGAGGGGCAAGACGATCTGATCCCGGCAATCGGCAAGCTCGCTCAGCAATTGCAGCCGATTCTCCTCAAAGCCGCTTCTGCTGCTGCAAGTGAGCCGGCTGCAAAGGGCGCTGTTCCTCTTGCTGTTCCTTCTGCCTCAGGAAGAGCCGGTGAAGGCGCAGGTACGGCAGCAGTTGTCGCTGGGGCGTCTCAGTCTGTGGCAAAGGGGGTCGTGGTCGCCGCGTCGTCGGATGTTATCCAGTCGCAGGCAGGGGTCATTGTCACGCCGCCGGGCGACATCATCCGTGCTGACCAGGCAACCACGAAACCGCTCATCCCCCAGACGAGGATCGAGGGTGCCATGATCGGCATTGCGCCGGGTCGCGACCTGCCCGGTGGTGAGCGCGAATTCGTTATTGCCGGACAACAGGTTGTCCGGCTCTATCGTCAGGGAAAAGAGTTGAAGAAAACAGCCGATTATTCGATTTCGGGTGATGCGAAAATCCTGGGGATCGACACGGCTGATCTGGATAACGATGGTGTTCTGGAAATTTATGTCACTATCATGGAAGAGGAGACCCTCTCGTCCCGGGTGCTTTCCATAGGAGACAAGGGTTTTACGGTTATTGCGGAACGGCTCCCGTACTATTTCCGCGCCATTGCTTTGGAAGGGAAGACCCGCAAGGTCTACGCCCAGCAAATCGGGAAAGATGATGAGGATTTCTACGGCGACGTGCGGGAGATCGTGAAGAAGGGCAATGCATTCACCATGGGGGCAGTGATCAAGGTGCCGCAATATGCCAACGTATTCACTTTCAATCGTTTTGCCGATGCAGATGGCAAGAAATATCAGGTCATTCTTGATGAGGACGGCTACCTGCGGGTCCTGGACGACTCCGGCGAACTCCTCTGGAAGAGCGGTGATCGGTACGGCGGCAGTGAAGTCTATTTCAAGCGTGACGAGCAGCAGATGCAGCCGATTTCTGTTGATCGCTATCGCTGGCGCTTCCTGGAGCAGCGTGTGGTAGTTACCGATAATGGACTGGTCATCGTGCCGCGTAACAGCGGGTTGTTCGTAGTGGGGAACAACCGTTCCTTTACCAAGAATACCGTCTACGCTTATGCCTGGACCGGGGTCTCCCTGGACGAACGTTGGCGGACCAAGGAAAGCCAGAACTACCTGGCTGACTATTTCTACGATGGTCAACGCAAAGAACTGGTCATGCTTGAAGTGGTGAAAAAAGAGGGGCTCTTTGACAAGGGTGCCAGCACCATCACGGTAAAAAAGGTCGAATGACCTGAAGTCATCCATGAAGGGGCAGGGGGCGGACAAAGGTCCGCCCTTTGTCGTTTCAGTCTGCAGCAGGGATTTAAGGATTGACTTTCACTGGTCATGTTGTTAGGATTTCGAGCGTTTTCGCGCTTAACGCGGTCGCTGATACCGATGCCGGGAGCCTGGTGCTGGTGCTTAACCCTCCACGAATAGATGCCCCCATCCCCAAGGGGGTTGCCGATTTTCTGCCTGATACGGCGGACAAGATCGGGTATATCCAGGAACAGATCCGGCGGGTCTTCGAGTTGTGGGGGTTCAGGCGGATCATCACGCCCTTGCTCGAATTCGAGGATGTTCTGGCTCTTGGGATCGGTGACGAACTACGCAGCAGGACCTTTCGTTTTGACGACCGGCAATCCGGCCGGCTTCTTGCCATTCCCTCCGACATCACTCCGCAGGTGGCGCGTATCGTAGCTACGCGGATGTGCCAGCAGCCTTTTCCCTACAGAATCTGTTATCACGGCAGGGTTCTCCGCCATGCCGAAATTCAGAGCGGCCGGAGCCGCGAGATCTTCCAGGCCGGGGTTGAACTGATCGGGCTCGACTCGCCCGAAGCCGATGCCGAGATGGTGGCGATGGCCGTTGAAGTGCTGCAGGGGCTCGGAATCCGGGATTTCAAGATGGACATCGGACAGGTCGAATTTTTCCGTGGCATCATGGCGGCTGCCGGGCTGGATGGGGCGACAGCCAGGCAGTTGAAGATAGCCATTGGTAAAAAGGACGCCTCTGCCGTTCGAGAGTTGTTGGAAAGCATCCCTGCACCGGATCGGGTCAAGGAGGCGATTGCTTCCCTCCCGCGCCTGTTCGGCGGTCGAAAGGTTCTCGACGAGGCGGCAGGTGTAGCTGTCCATGACCGCTGCAAGCGTGCCCTGGAAAATATCGAGCAGGTGCTGCAGGTGCTCGATGTCTATGGCGTGACAGAATACCTTACCATCGATCTTGGCGAGATCCGTGGCCTCGATTACCACACTGGGCTCACCTTCGAGGGATTTGTCAGTGGACTGGGAGAGCCTGTGTGCAGTGGTGGGCGTTACGATGACCTCACGGCCCGCTATGGTTTTCCGGCGCCGGCCACGGGGTTTGCCTTCAACATACTGGCTTTGCTGGCGGCACTGGAGCGACAGCCGGACGTGGAGGCAAGTACTGCGAGGGACTTTCTTCTGTTTAATGCAGCGGACGACCGTCGAGAGGCCCTTCGGATCGCCAAATGCCTCCGCACCATGGGATATTCGGTTGCACGGGACATCATCCGCCGGGAATACGACGATTCACTCGAATACGCTCGACGGATGAACATCCGCCGTATGTTGATCATAGGTGGCAGTTACTGTACAGATGACGAGGTCTCCATTGTCCGGGTTGCCGATGGATCGACCATGCGACTGAAAAAGAATCTGCTGTTCCAGGTGGGAGGCCGGCTCGATCTGGATGCCCTGTGGGAGCGGCAGGCCGGCTGACCGGGCTGTAAGTAGGAACCACGTTTTCGAAGTATGCAATTGTGCATGAATACGACGTCGTACGAGGAGACAGATCCATGGCGAACGTAGTTGTGGTTGGGGCCCAATGGGGCGATGAAGGAAAAGGCAAGGTCGTCGACATCTATACAGAATTCGCCGACGATGTGGTCCGCTACCAGGGGGGCAACAATGCCGGTCATACGCTGGTGGTCGAAGGCGAAAAGGTGGTTTTGCACCTGATCCCGTCCGGGGTCCTGCATCAGGGGAAGCGGTGCGTCATTGGCAATGGCGTGGTCCTTGATCCCGAGGTGTTCATCCGCGAGGTCAACAACCTGAAGGCAAAAGGGAAGATGCAGGACGACAGCCAGCTTCGGCTCAGCGAGTCGCTGCATATCATCATGCCCTACCATAAGCGGATCGATATTGCCCGCGAAGCCCAAAGCGGTGCCAAGAAGATCGGTACCACCGGCCGTGGCATTGGTCCGGCCTATGAAGACAAGATCGGGCGCCGCGGTATCCGCCTGATGGACCTGCTGAACCGGGACGTCTTCTCCCGCAAACTCAAGGAGAATCTGGCTGAGAAGAACTTTATCCTGGAAAAACAGCTCGGCGAGGAGCCCTTCGATTTCGAGCAGGTCTTTGCCGAGTACTGTGGCTATGCCGACATCCTCCGGAAGTACATGGACGACACGGCGCTGCTTCTCCATCGCGACATCAAGGCAGGCAAGAAGCTCCTGTTTGAAGGTGCCCAGGGAACCTTGCTGGATGTTGATCACGGAACCTACCCCTTTGTCACCTCTTCATCCACTTGTGCGGGAGGCGCATGCACCGGCACCGGCGTCAGTCCACGCGACATCCACCAGATCATCGGTATATCCAAGGCCTATGTCACCAGGGTTGGCGGCGGGCCGTTTCCCACGGAACTGCATGAAGCCGATGGTGAGAGGCTTCGTCAGGTAGGGAGCGAGTTCGGTGCAACTACCGGCCGTCCCCGCCGATGCGGCTGGTTCGATGCCCTTGTGCTCCGCTATGCCGTACGGATGAACGGCCTCACCGGCGTCGCACTCACCAAGCTGGATGTTCTCGACGGTTTTGAGACCATCAAGGTCTGTACCGGCTACGCTTACCAGGGGAAGGTCCTCGACGAGCTGCCGGCAAATCTGGAGACGTTCGCCCAGTGTACGCCGATTTATGAGGAGATCCCGGGGTGGCAGGCAGACATTTCCGCTGCCCGTCGTTTCGAAGATCTGCCAGCTAAGGCCCAGTCCTATGTCAAGCGCCTGGAAGAGCTTATAGGGTGCCCGATTGTCCTGGTTTCAGTTGGGCCGGGGCGCGAAGCAACGATCATGCTGCGCAATCCGTTTGCATGAGCAATGTGCGGAAAAAATAGAAATATGTAAAAAATATATTGACTGACACGTACTCATGAGGTATAAGACTCTCCTTGTCTTAACGAGCCGCTAGCTCAGTCGGTAGAGCACCTGACTTTTAATCAGGTGGTCGTTGGTTCGACCCCAACGCGGCTCACCATGTCCCCTTCGTCTAGCCCGGCCCAGGACACCGCCCTTTCACGGCGGCGACGCCGGTTCAAATCCGGCAGGGGACGCCACATGCAAGAAGGCCCCGGAGAAATCCTCCGGGGCCTTTTTTTGTCTGCTGCCGGGCTGCTAGCGGGTAGCTGCTTTCAGGGATAGACTCTTATCATGAACATGACAGACATCAGATTATTCCTGATCCTCGGGCTGCTCGTCCTCTGCTCCTGCAGCAAGGCGCCACAGTTGGCGGCATTGCCGCCAGACGCGGTGGTGCTGGCATTTGGCGACAGTATCACCTTCGGTAGTGGCGCCGCTCCTGGCGAGAGCTATCCGGCAGTTCTTGAGGGCCTCATCGGCCGGCGCGTGGTGAATGCCGGAGTGCCGGGGGAGACAACTGCACAGGGGAGGGCGAGGCTTGCCGCAGCACTCGACGAGCAGAGACCGGCACTGCTGCTCCTCTGCCTCGGAGGCAACGATTTCCTGCAGCATCAGGACGAGAGCCGGACTGACGACAATCTACGGGCCATGGTGGCACTTGCTCAGGAGCGGGGTGTCGCGGTGGTGCTCATTGCTGTCCCCAGGCTCGGTTTCGGGCTGGAAGTGCCGAAACTGTACGAAAAGATAGCCAAGGATTCTTCCATCCCCCTGGAAAGAAAAGTTTTGAAGAAGATCCTCTCAACCGGCAGTCTCAAATCAGACTTGATACATCCCAATGCCGCAGGGTATCGCATCCTTGCCGAGTCAGTGGCCCGTTTGATTGGTGCTGCCGGAGCTCTGAACGGGTAATTCGGCGAATTTAATCTGAACTCGAGCCGGGTATGTACTACGAGAAAAGGGGCACTCCGAATATATCCGGTGTGCCCCCCTCTGTTTGTCTCTCCACTGTTTTGGTATTGTGTTGATGAGCATCCTCCCCCAAACAGAGTCACCCTGGTGACAGATGCAAAGAAATGGGAGTCTGCGGGAAATTTTACAGCGTATCGTCGCTAGGGGTTATTTGATATCAGGTGCAGGGCCGTTCGGTTGTGCCTTGTCGTCAGAGGTTTTTTCACTTGATCTCAAGGTGTTGCCGATAATGACTACCTTGTCGCCGACCTTGAATTCGGCAGCATTGCTGAACGGGGCGGTAATGGTCCTGTCCTTGTCTCCGACCGCTTGGAGGGTGACATCGTTATGATCTATACGAACAACGATTGCCTCCTCCTGCTTCTGTGCAGCATTCGGAGTTTCGGTTGCCAAACACGTCATGGATAATCCGAGCAATGAGATACAACACAGGACTGTTTGCATTAGAATTCCGAGTTTCATGTGTATTCCTCCCGAGGTTAGATTGAATAGCGTTGATGACCAGATACAAAACAGTTTGCGGAGAGAGATGTTATTGCGCCTTTGTCGAATTGTGGTTTGCCCGGAAATCGGCAACTGTCTGCTGGCGCAACATCTGTCTGATGCTTGGCAGTTGTAGCAGATGACGATCGAAGCAACAATCGGTCAACAAGGCATATTTTCCAGAATTGGATGTACAACCTATGGGTGGCAGTCAAGCAGGGTGGTCGGTGGGTAGGGGGAGGCGGAAAACGGACGAAGCGTCATAACACGTCGATTGCTGGCTGGATTTTGTCGTCATATGGTTGGGACATCGGGCCGAAGCAGAACTAATGGGGTAGTCCGTTTGGTAGTCTGCATGAAAACATGCTGGATCGAAGAGTGAAATAATGTGAGCGGGCGATCAGGAAATGAGATCGCCCCTCAGCTTTATGCCAAGGGGGACCAACTGGGTACGGCGCGTTACGTTCAATTTCTTGAAAATGCTGTTGATGTGCGTCTTGACTGTTTGTTCGCTGATAAAGAGTTGTGACGCGATCTCCTTGTTTGTGAGTCCCTGGGATATGTTTATGACTATTTCCCGCTCCTTGTTGCTCAAGCTCCCTGCAATAACTGAATCCTTCGAGTTGTCCGCAAAGTTGACCAATGCCTTGATTTTGCAGTTATCAATCCACATCTGCCCTTTCTTCATCGCATGAAATGCCTTTAAAAGCAGCTGGATATCGGTATCAGGGGTCATGATCCCGTCGATTTTATTCGTTATGATCAGGCACGCAATACTATCTTCGCTGAGGCCGTAATCAAGAAAGACCATCTTTGCCCCGGAGAGGCAGGCCGGTCTTTTCTGCTTTATGGTATAGACATCGGTGATAAGGAAATCGGGATCGAATGTTTCAGGAGTGCTGGTGGAGTTTAACAGAACAACGTCAGTGACTTCTGGCACTTCCTGCAGTTGATCCTGTAAGGCCTTTTCCAATAGGAAACTTCCCAGGCTGATGACTATTTTCATGAGTACTCCGTTCAGGCTTGACTGGAACAGATTTCCTGTTGATGCTTCTCCATGGCTGTTCGCATGAATTTAAAGTGAATATTAATTCAAAAGATCTAAAAATAGACTGTGCATTATCTAACAGATTTCCTGTCTGAACGCAATACCGGCAACTGTCGCGAGCGTCTGGCCGCCTGGAGCGGTACCGCCAGAATGCTGGGTCGGGTGCTTTTCCGTGTCGACAACAAAGGGAATGTTCTCTTCTGTTTCCGACCTGCAGTATCTCCCGAATTGTGTTATCATCACCTCGCAACGCAATGTTGCCCCCAGCCTGTCCCGATGCAATGGGAGGAGCATATCCCATAGTGCACGCCTATGGGGAATCGATGATCGCCTCCTCATCCATCGGAAATGGTTGCGGAAAACTATGGCACAAGAGAGAGATCCATGGGAATTACGGCAATCCTGGCAACGGCCATGAAACAGATTTCCTGGGGGCAGGTCGCAGATATCGCCGTAAAGTACGGCCCTGATTTCATCAGGAAACTCAAGGATCGTTTGCAGCAGCTCCCTGCCGGGGAAAATGAAGAGGCTGTGGTGGTTACGGCGCAGTTGAGCGAGCGGATCAGTGAGCTGGAAAGCGTGCTCATCAAGCAGGAGGCGCTGATCGAACAGCAGAACAAAAACATTGCCCTGCTGGAAGAGATCGGCAAGACGCTGCAGGCGCGGTTAAATATCTGCATGGCGCTGGCAGTGCTGTCCGCATTGTTGTCGCTCGTCCTCTGTCTTCTCCTGCTCAGACGCTGAACTGCTGATCGGGATCCCGCCATAATGTTTGCATTCAGCTGCCGCTGGCGATACCGCGAAGATTGTTGTGACCAGCCTGCATCGTGCCTGTTGACAAGACATGCAGAGCCAGCGAGGCTCGCCGGGGTGTCAAACCGGGACGACGCAGAAGCGTCCGAACAGGAGACTACGCATGACGGGGAACTGGCAGGTTTACATCATCCTCTGTTCGGATAACTCCTTCTATACGGGGATTACCACCGATATGGACAGACGGTTCCGTCAGCACGCCGAGGGACGAGGCGCCAGGTATTTCAGGGGGCGTCGACCGATACGGGTGGTCTATCTCGAAACGGGCCACTACCATTCTTCTGCAGCAAGGAGAGAGGTCCTGATCAAGTCAATGACCAGGGCTGACAAGGCACTCCTGGTGTTCGACAACCTTGACCCACAGCATGACCGCCTGTGCCTGTCCGCTGACCGGCAGGAACAGCTTTTACCACCATAGAGGACGACAATTCATGACGATTCAATGGTTTCCCGGACATATGGGCAAGGCCCTGGAGCAGATCGAAGACCTGATAAAACGGATAGACGTGGTGATTGAGGTGCTGGATGCCCGGCTTCCCGTTTCCAGCTCCAATCACAAGCTGGCGGCACTGCGGCGGAACAAGCCCTGGATCAAGGTGCTGAACAAGCATGACCTGGCCGACCCTGTCGTGACAAAGGCGTGGGTGCGCGACTTCGAGCAGCAGACCGGGGTACGTGCGCTCCCCCTGTCGGCAAAGAAGCATGCCGACACCAAGCAGTTGATCAGGCTCTGTCAGGGATTGGCGCCGAAACGGGGCAAGCCTGGCTTTCCTGTTCGTACCATGGTGGTGGGGATCCCCAATGTGGGCAAATCCACGCTGATCAATACCCTGGCGGGAAAGAGCATGGCCAGGGTCGGGGATCGGCCGGCGGTGACCACCACTACCCAGCAGATCGATCTGCGCAACGGCATAGTCCTGTCCGATACGCCAGGGGTGCTCTGGCCGGATATGAGCGACCAGAATGGGGCGTACCGGCTTGCGGCCAGCGGCGCCATCGGAGATAACGCCATGGACAGCGCCACGGTTGGTCTCTTTGCAGGCGAATACCTGCTGCGCAGGTATCCGGAACTGTTGAAGGCGCGTTATGGGCTGCAGGCTCTCCCCGGCTCCTCCCACGACCTGATAGAAGCCATTGGCCGTCGCCTGGGGTGTCTGACCGGGGGCGGAGAAGTGGACTTGAACCGGGCTTCCGAGGCGTTCCTGCGGGAGCTGCGGGCGGGGAAAATCGGCCGGATCAGTTTGGAAGAGCCTGCATTGACGCCAGCTGTTGCCGTTGTTGAGTGACGGATGCGAGGCAGAGCTGTGGCTGACACACTATCCAGGGGGAGGATATCCGGATGAAGAAACTGCTGCTGTGGGGGGCAGTGAGTTTGCTGACCACCGCCATCCTCGATCCGATTATCTATGCGATGCTGGAAAAACCGATACCCTGGATGCGTGACCTGCTGATGGGGGCTGGTGGTGTCGGGTGCTATTACCTGCTGGTCAGGTATCGGCACGAACTCTAACTGGTTTCCGTCCGGAAAGGGTTCTTTCCCGCCCTGGTGTCGTCAATCTGCGGGATTGCTTGTGCGGCGTACCGATGTATGCCTCCGCGCAATCCCTTGATTCCCTTGCCAGGACGAAAAATCCCTTCTTTCCGATCCGGAACCCATTAGTTTCTCAAGGAAGCTAATGGGACCTGACCAGGCCAGGCAAAAGAGCGCAATGTTGTGACCTTTTGCCCGGCCTGATGAGTGGTTCTTGTGGCCGTGTCTCAAATGGCTGAATTGAAATCGTTTATCTCATGGGGATCGTACTGTGGCTGCTCATGGGCGGAGCGCGAAGTCGCCACCTCGCCCTTCAGTTCATGCAGTGCAGCAATGACCCGTGAAATCTGCGCCCCCACCCGGACATCCTGATTGTGGGCATAGGCCTGTTCCATGGCCTGCAAGGCTGCGTTGATGTAATACCTGGGCTGCAGATCTGAATCACGCATGATTCCCTCCATTCCCCTTGTGGCAGTCCGCGTTGTTTACGAAGAATCCCCTGATCAGATGTCCCAGTTGTCGATTTTCATGGTGCCGTTTTTCGCCAGGTTGACCTGCATCTTGAAGACCCGGTCCAGCAGTTGCGGCTCATGACCGGCTTTACGTGAGAGGCAGTCTTTCGTCGCCCTGTCGAGATATTCCTGCAGCAGCGGCTTGTAGTCCGGGTGGGCGCATTTGTCGATAATGAGCTGGGCGCGGCTCTTCGGGTCGAGACCGCGCAGATCGGCCAGTCCCTGCTCCGTAACGAGTACATCCAGGTCATGCTCGGTGTGGTCGACGTGCGGTACATGCGGCACGACACAGGTGATGCCGGTCGGGTCGGTTTTGGTCGGCCGGGCCGACGGGGTGTGCATGATCGAGAGGTAGGCGTTGCGCAGGAAGTCGCCGGAACCGCCGATGCCGTTGATCATCCGCGTGCCGCCTACCAGGGTGGAGTTAGCATGGGCGTATATGTCGAACTCGATGGGGGTGTTCATGGCAATGCATCCCAGTCGGCGGATCGGCTCCGGGTGGTTGGCGATGGAGAGCGGTCGCATCAGGACCTTGTCGCTGTATTTGTCCCAGTTGTCGTAAAAACGTTTGAAGCCTTCGACCGAGAAAGAGAGGGAGACGGTTGAGGCGAAATCGAGTTTCCCGGAATCGAAGAAGTCGAGCATGGTGTCCTGCAGCACTTCGGTCCAGACCTTGAGACCGGTGAACGGGCCTTTTGCCAGGCCGCCGATAACCGCGTTGGCAATGGACCCGACGCCGGACTGGAGCGGCAGCAGGTTCTTCGGCAGCCGACCGGCCTTCACTTCCTGGGAGAAAAAGTCGACGATGTTGTTGGCAATGGCTTCGGAGGTGTCGTCCTGTTCACTGAAAGCCCGGCCGTTATCGGGCAGATTCGATTCGATGATTGCCACGATCCGGTCCGTATCGACCCGGACATAGGGGCTGCCGGAACGGTCGTCAACCCGGCTGATGAGATAGGGGAGGCGGTTGGGCGGGTTGACCGGGTCGATGATGTCGTGCAGGCCTTCGAAACTCGGGATCGAGGTGTTGATTTCTATGATGATCTGGTCGGCAATCTGCAGGATCTCCGGCACTGCACCGCAGGAGGCCGTCAGGACCAGGCCGCCGTTCTCGGTAATGGCAGAACATTCGATGATGGCGATGTCGAGGCGACCACCGTTTTCCTTGGTGAAAAAGCCATATCCCAGATCCTGGGAGAACATGGAAAGATGTTTGTCTCCCATGCGGATGCGCCCTTCATTGATCCCCGCCTGGATGTTCTTGCCGGTCTGGTAGGGCCAGCGCCGGTCGATCATGTCCAGAGAGGCCCAGCGGTCTTCGGTTTCGACGCCAACGGATGCACCGATGAAAAGGTTGAACTTCATTTTTCCCTGCAGCTGGTTTTTTTCCACGTGGTCTGCCAGGGCAATGGGAACCATCTTGGGGTAGCCGGCCGGGGTAAATCCGGACCAGCCGATGTTCATCCCGTTTTTGAACAGGGGAATGACCTCTGCAACCTGCTTAATCTTGGCGTGGAGACTGGATTTTCTGATTCTGTTGTGCAATTCCGACATCTGATTGTATCCTCCTTCGGTTGGAAAGTGGGTGCGCGCAGCACCGTGAGAGTGGGCATGGCCTGCCCGACCCGGGCTTCTTGACATTGCAACGAATTAGTGAAAAAAATCGAACGTTCGTTCGAAAACATCATAACAGCACCACGTTTGATTCGCAATAATTATCCCGGCAGTGCCAAGAAATTTGGCTTTAGCGCGAGACTTTGCTACTCTGTGCGACACACATTCAATCGGCTCGGGAACAATATGGCAAAAACGGACTGCCGTAACAAACTGATGGAGGTGGGAACGCAGTTATTCGCCGAACGCGGACTGAACGGCGTCAGCATCAGGGAACTGTCCCAGACCGCCGGCGTGAGCATCTCGATGATCTCCTATTATTTCGGCGGCAAGGAAGGGCTGTATGATGCGGTGCTGCGGGAACAGTTCGCCTGTTTTGACCAGATTGAGGAGATCAAGCGGCAAGGAGCTGACCCCCTGGCCGTGATCGAGGCCTACATCCGCTGGACCATCCAGCGGCACCGCAATAATCCTTACCTGTTGCGGTTCTATACCAGCGAACTCACTAACCCAACCCCTTTTTTTGCCGCGATCGTTTCCCCGGCTATCGGCAAAGTCATCAATATCCTGGTGGAGGTCATTGCTGACGGCGTGGCACGCAAGCAGTTCCGGGAGGATATCCATGCCGTGAACGCGGTGCTGGCCCTTGCCGGGATGGTCAATTATTTTTTCCTCAGCACGATGGCCACCGAAAACCTGATCAGCCATTCGCCCGAGAAAGACGAAGAATTGATCCAACAGTATGTTGCGATCTTCACCAGGGGGATCCTGGGTAAGCCGGCTGGGGTATAGGAGCACCGTACACAAAGACCTGATCAAGGGAGACTGCCGTGTCAAATCTGCTGGAGAGGCTGAAAGCAAGCATGGAGAGCGGGGACATCGACTCGTTACTCCTGAACGACGTGGTGAAAGGGTACAGTGAACTCACCGACCGGGTGAACCAGCTCGAAGAGCTTTTGATCATGATCGTGAGGACCGGTTGGCCTTGGGATGAGGAGGGTGAGCCCAATGCCATATTTCATGCAAGCAGGGACGGCTTTGCCGCGGCAATGGCCGAGGCGAGGGACCTGCTCGGCCTTCGGCGGAGCATGATCACCAGGACGGAGCCGAAGACCTGAGCAGATGGGGGAATTGTCTCGTCTGTACGGGTCTTCAAGCTGTGGTGATGAATGAAGGAGGAGGTTCATGATGATCCGTTTCGCAGTGTCGCTTCTTTTCGTGCTGTGGCTGCAACTCCTCTCGGGGTGCTCGGTCAAACATGTAACGACTGGCATCTATGAAGGGTTCCGGGTGCAGAACGATCTACAGAGCTCACCTGCCGAGCGTGTGGGCAGGCCGGAGTCGCCGGATTACGGGCAGTATGAACAGATGAAAAAGGAACAGAACTACTGACGTGACCTCCGGGTGGTACAGCACCTCCGTCGTCAGGTTTGGCTTGCCGCCATCTGTCAGGCGTGACATAATCCCTCTCACTGCATGACCCCTTACTGCCAGCATCCGCGCAGGAGCGTGTAATACCTTGGTTTCCTTATCCATGCGTCTCGTACAATTACTGATTTCCGTCGTCGCCGGCCTTTTCCTGGTCTTGGCCATTGTTGTACCGGTCCGAGCCCAGGAGGCGTTTGCCACCTATCCCCCCCTGCCGTCCGGATATTCCTCCATCAAGGTCTTCGACAACCAGGGGCGGTTTGTTGGCCGGATACTCCCTGAAAAAAGGTACTGGGTCTCCATCGACCGTATTCCCGCTTTCCTGCAAAAGGCGGTGGTGGCAGTTGAAGACTCCCGGTTCTATGAGCATGGGGGCATAGATATCCGGGGGATCGCCCGCGCCCTGGTAAAGGATGTGGTCAAAGGGAAACTTGCCGAAGGTGGGTCGACCATCACCCAGCAACTGATCAAGAACAAGTTCCTGTCCGGCGAGAAAACCATCGAGCGCAAACTCGAAGAAGCCCGTCTGGCCATGGAGTTTGAAAAGAAATATAGCAAGAGACAGATCCTGGAGATGTACTTCAACGAGATCTATTACGGCAATGGCGCCTGGGGGATTGCCCAGGCGGCCCGTCTCTATTTCGACAAGAATCCGGAAGAATTGACCGACGCCGAATGCTCCCTCTTGGCCGGGGTGCAAAAAAACCCGGGACGCTACAATCCTTTGGGGGTACCGGCGAAGGTCACGGGGCGGAGGGACGTGGTTCTCAAGCGGATGGTGGAGCTCGGCATGATCAACGCCCGGCAGAAGCAGGCGTTGCGAGCTAATCCTCCCTCGGTCATTCCAGTCGGTCAGGCCCCCCAGTACATGGCCCATATCCGGAATCGGCTTGTCGAACGGTATGGGCCGGAGATTGTGGAACAGGGTGGCCTGGATGTCATCACGGCCATGGACCTCAATCTGCAGAAGCTGGCGGAAAAAACCCTGAGCGAAGGGGTGAAACGGGTTTCTCCGAAGTTGCAGGGAGCATTGCTCTGCCTGGACCCGGCCACGGGCGATGTTCTGGCTGCGGTTGGCGGGGTTGATGCTATCCAGAGCTCATATAACCGGGCCTTCGTAGCCAGGCGGCAGCCCGGTTCCGCCATCAAGCCGCTGATCTATGCTGCGGCCCTGGAAAAGGGAATCACTGCCGGCAGCATTTGGGACGATACCCCGGCAGCCTACAATCGCGGCAACAATGACGTCTGGAAACCGTTGAACTATGGCAGGGAACAGTATGGGTCTTTGAGCCTCAGGGAAGCCCTGGCATACTCGAACAATGTCATTACGGTAAAGCTGCTGGATACGATCGGCGTTCCCTATTTCGTCGACTTTGCCGGGAAAGTCGGTCTTCCGTTACGCGCACAGCATGATCTCTCCCTGGCCCTTGGAACCGAGGAGGTGACCCTGCACGACCTGGTACAGGCATACACCCCGCTGGCCAACGCTGGGGTACGGGCGGAACCGAGGACCATCATTCGTGTATTTGATCGCCGGCGAAAGTCCTGGACCGAGAATCCCCCGGCAGTTTCCCCGGTCATGTCCCCGGCAACAGCTTTCATAACGACCTCCATGCTTCGGGATGTCATGGTGTATGGCACGGCCAAATCTCTCAATAAATTCAGCCAAGGGCGTCCAGCAGCCGGCAAGACCGGCACCACCGACGATTACCGGGATGCCTGGTTCATCGGTTATACGCCCCAGCTGATAACCGGCATCTGGGTGGGATATGACAAGCCCAGGCCGGGAGGCAAAGGCTTTACCGGAGGCGTGGTTGCCGCACCTGTCTGGGAACGGTTCATGCGGACGGCTTTGGCCTCCAAGCCGGTTGTTGATTTCCCGGCACCGGATACGGTCGTTTCCGTTTCGATCGATCCGACGACCGGCTTTCTGGCCAGATCCGGCTGCCCGGAAAAACGGGATGAGTTCTATGTCGTGGGAACCGAGCCGACCGAGCCCTGTCCCGAACATGAAGGTGATCCTCTCACCCCGGCAGTCCCGCTCGCTCCAGCGCCGGATGCCGACCAGCCGCAGTTGAACGACAGCCCTGAAGAAGGCTCTCTGCCGTTGGGGAAAACAGTTGCATTCCCCAGGCCGCATCGTGTATTAATAAAAAATCTGAAAGGGAGTAGCTAGCGAGACAAGGTCAACATACTGGTGCGCATGCACCTGGCCTTGTCATTGGTTTTTCACCAATAAGCGAGACTTTCAGCATCACCCTCCGGTGTGCTGCATGTCTCGTTTTTTTATTGTCCACCTGGGGAGGCTGCCGTGACGGCATTTTGGGCATCATTGATTTTCGTGGTTCTGGCCGAGATGGGAGACAAGACTCAGCTTCTGGCCATGGCTTTTGCCACCCGCTACAAGGCGTCGGTGGTCATGTGGGGGGTGTTCGTTGCCACGGCGTTGAACCATGCACTGGCCGTGGCGGTGGGCAATTACCTGACGGTGTTCGTCCCGCTCCAGTACATCCAGATTGCCGCAGCGGTCTCCTTCATCCTGTTCGGCCTCTGGACCATTCGGGGCGACCATCTGGAGGGTGAGGACAAGCGATTTTCCTTCAGCCCTTTCTGGACTGTTGCTGTCGCCTTCTTCATTGCCGAGATGGGGGACAAGACCCAACTGGCCACGGTTGCCCTTGCCGCAAAGTACCAGGCTCCGGTTGCCACCTGGCTCGGGACCAATGCCGGCATGCTGATCGCCGATGCCATCGGTATCGTCATCGGTATCGTCATGCATCGGCATATCCCCGAGCAGGCTGTCAAATGGGGCGCTGCGCTGGTTTTCATCGTCTTTGGGATCTACGGCATTCACGAAACCGTTCCCGACCGAATACTGACCCCTTTGGTCGAAACCGTCGGTCTTGCCGTCATTGCCGTGGCAGGATATCTGCTGGCGCGTGGGGGGGAGAAGGCGCCGGAGGCTGAAAGCTGACTGCTACTACATCCTGAATGCTTTCCCTCCATGGGAAGAAAGCCACGAAACAATCCTCTTGCCAATATTCTGCAATGGCAGCACCTCTTCAACGCCACCGTGTGCTATGGCCTCCTTCGGCATTCCGAACACCACGCAGCTCTCTTCGTCCTGGGCGATAGTGAACGCGCCCGCCGTGCGCATTTCCATCATTCCTGCGGCACCATCGTTCCCCATACCGGTGAGGATGACGCCAATGGCGTTTTTGCCGCCAGCATTGGATGCGGAGCGGAACAGCACGTCAACGGAGGGCCGGTGCCGATTTACCGGAGGACCGTCGGCAAGTTCGGTAATATAATTCGCTCCGCTCCGCCCGAGGAGCAGATGCCGGTTTCCCGGCGCCACATAGGCGTGTCCGGGGAGCACCCGCTCGCCATGCTCTGCTTCTTTGACGCTGATCCGGCATATTCCGTCCAGCCGCTTGGCAAAGGCCCTGGTAAAGGCCTCGGGCATGTGCTGGGTTACCAGGATGCCGGGTGAGTCCGCGGGCATGGCGCTGAGCAGTTCGCGCAATGCCTCGGTGCCACCGGTTGATGCTCCCACGGCAATCACCTTTTCAGTGCCGCTCAATGACCGGTGATTGACCGGTAGAACAGCATCGGCGCTCTGCTTCGGTTCGATGGAACGACCGTAGGATTTGGCTGTTGCGGGCTTGATGTGTGCCTTGGCGGCCACCCTTATCTTATCGGTTATTTCATGGGCGTATTCCGTTATGCCGGAGCGGATGTCGAGTTTCGGTTTGGTGACATAGTCCACCGCACCGAGTTCGAGAGCATGGAGGGTGATGAAGGAACTCTTTTCCGTCAGGGACGAGATCATGAGGACCGGCATGGGCCGCAGCTTCATGAGTTTGTCGAGAAAAACCAGGCCATCCATGCGCGGCATTTCCACATCAAGGGTGAGCACGTCCGGATTGAGAGCCTTGATCTTTTCCCGGGCGATGAGCGGGTCCTGCGCACAGCCTATGACCTCCATGTCATGCTGAGAGTTTATGATCTCCGTGAGAAGACTACGGATGAGTGCGGAATCGTCAATGACGAGAACCTTTATTGACATGGCAGCTCCCGGTGCAACTGCGTGGGTGTGGGTGTCAGACCATCGTCCGGCGAGGCTTGCAGCAGGCGTTTCACGAATACCTGCCCGGTTGCCGGATTGAAATAGACCTTGCGGGGAAAAATATCGCCCGTATCGACGGCTGCAACGTGAATGGCATGTTCAGAGAGGAACGCAAGGGCGAATTCCACATTCTTTCTGCCGATATCGGACATATCCGGGATCACCCTGCCTGCACCGAATATCTTTGCCCAGCAGCGGGACAGCACACCCCCCTGTCGAATCAGGTCGTCCAGCAGCATTTCCATGGCAGGCTGGCCATAGCGGCCGGTGCTATCCGGCTGCCTGCTCGTGCCCGGCATCATGAAATGGTTCATCCCGCCTATCCCGGTAACAGGGTCCTGAATGCAGACAGCCACGCACGACCCGAGCACGGTCATGAGCATCATACCGCTGGCGGAGACAAGATGTCCCCCCGGAAGGATCCTCATCGCATTGCGGCTGAAAGTCCGATCGAAATAGGGGGTAGGGGGTATTTCTTGCTGATGGTTCATGGTGCTTCCTCCACGATCAGCATCCGACGACCGGTCGATAGACGGTTTTCCCACACAGGCGGAGCAGTTCTGTTGCCTGGTGAAAGTTTTCCGAATGCCCGGCAAAAAACCTGCCGTCCGGCTGCAGGCGCGGAACGAATTTTTTTAGAATTCGGTACTGGGTCTCTTTGTCGAAATAGATCATGACATTGCGACAGAAGATGCTGTCAAACCGCTCGGAAAATCCCCAGTCGTCGTCGAGAAGATTCTTTCGACAGAAGGTGATGAGTTTCTTCAACTCCGGTTTGACACGGACAAAACCGGAATTCCTCCCCTCGCCCCGGAGAAAAAACCGTTTCATCCGTTCCGGCGACAACGAATTGATCCTTTCAATGGGGTAGACTCCCTGGCTAGCCAGTTCGAGGGCATTCGTATCAATATCGCTGGCAAAGATGCGAACGGGAGGAGCGAAGCTGTTGAACAGCTCGACCACGGTCATGGCGATGGAATAGGGTTCCTCTCCCGAGGAGGCTGCACAGCTCCAGATGCTGAGTGTTGACCTGCGACGAGCCTGTTCTTCCAGGTGTCTGGCCAGGATCGAAAAATGGTGCGGTTCCCGGAAGAACGAGGTGAGATTGGTGGTGAGGGCATTGATAAACGCCTCAAGTTCCTGGTGGTCGCCGTCTTCAATCAGGTCGAGATAGTCACTGAAGGAACAGATCTCCCGCACTCTCAGGCGTCGAGCAAGACGGCTGTAGACCATATGCTGCTTGTGCGGGTTCAGCGAGATGCCGGCGGTCTGGTAGATAAGCGTGCGAATCCGTTCAAAATCTTCATCCGTATACCTGAACTGATGCATGCCGGAGGTCTCGCCGTGAGGGGCATCCCTCACGGCGGACAGGACTGCTGCTGCATGATGTGTGGAAATGGGGGCCATGGCCGGGCGCCTGCCTAAAATTCCTTCCAATCGTCGTCTTCATAGCCAACTGCCTTCTTGAGACGGGGCGCCTGCTCCTCGTGCTTGGCTTCAGGCCGCGGGCTGGTAATCGATGTCTTTGCCGCGGGAGCCTGTCTGGATGAGCATGCCGTCTTTTTGGATGGGGTCATCGCCGGAATTGCCTGTTTTGCCACTTGTCTTGGCGCCGAGCGGAACGATTCGTCGAGTCTGAATTTGCTGACCAGTTCCACCATGGTCTTGGCCTGATCGGCGAGTGATTCGGCTGCTGCTGCCGCCTCTTCCACGAGTGAGGCGTTCTGTTGCGTCACATCATCCATTTGGGTGATGGCGGTATTGACCTGCTCAATACCACTTGACTGCTCAAGGGAGGCCGCGGAGATTTCGGCCATGATGTCGGTGACCCGCTTGATGCTGGTAACGATCTCGTTCATGGTCGTGCCCGCTTCGGTGACGAGCTTGCTGCCGTCTTCAACCTTGCTCACGGAATCTTCTATCAGCGACTTGATTTCCTTGGCGGCAGCGGCACTGCGCTGGGCAAGACTTCTCACCTCGCCGGCCACCACGGCGAATCCGCGGCCCTGTTCGCCGGCACGGGCTGCTTCCACGGCAGCGTTCAGGGCAAGGATATTGGTCTGAAAGGCAATGCCGTCGATCACGCTGATGATATCGGCGATCTTGCGTGAACTGCTGGTGATCCCTTCCATGGTGACCACGACCTTGTTGATCACGTCGCCGCCGCGAACCGCAACGTCGCTTGCAGTAACGGCAAGCTGGTTTGCCTGCTGGGCATTGTCGGCGTTCTGTCTCACGGTAGAGGTGAGTTCCTCCATGCTGGAGGCGGTCTCTTCCAATGCCGACGCCTGCTCTTCGGTCCTTTGCGACAGGTTCAGGTTGCCAGCGGATATCTGCTCGGTCGCGGTGGCGATGGAGTCGGCACCGGAACGGACCTCACCAACGATCTGGGCCAACCCCGTATTCATCATCTTCAGGGCGGTAAGCAGCTTGCCGGTCTCATCGCTGCTATTTACCTCGATGGTCCTGGTCAGGTCCCCCTCTGCGATGAGTTCGGAGACGACGATGGCTTCCGTAAGCGGTTGGCGGATGCGCTTGGCGACAAACCAGGCAAAGAGGAATATGAACGCCGCCAGGGCCAGCGTTCCGCCGACGATTTTCAGGCGCAGGGCCGCGAGCTCTTTTTTCACATCATCGACATAGATCCCGCTGCCGATCACCCAGCCCCAATCCTTGATCAGTTTGACCTGGGAGATCTTGGGCGAAGGGACGGTTGCGCCCGGTTTGGGCCACTGGTAGTTTACCTCTCCTTCACCCTTTTCTTTGGCAATCCGGGCAAATTCCACAAAGATCTGCTTGCCGTCAGGGTCTTTGATATCGTCAACCTTTTTCCCTTCGAGTTCGGGCTTCATCGGGTGCAGGACCATGGCAGGTTCAAGGGTGTTGATCCAGAAATATTCATTCCCCTGATACCGGAGTTTGCGGATGTTGTCGATAGATCGCTTCTGGGCTTCGGCTAAGGTCAGTTCGCCGCTCTTCACCTTGGCCTCGTACCCTTCGATGAGGGTAAAGACCGTATCGACGGCACTTGTCACCGTCAGCTGCTTTTCAGCCATGAGCTTCTTCTCCACCAGGGGAAGAAGGTAGAAGAGAATTCCTGCCAACAGGAGCGCGATGGTTACCATCGAAATGCTGAGAATCTTTGTCAGAATCGACCAGTCTTTGAACTGTTTTGTTTTCATCGGGATTACCTCGTTTGGGAATATGTGCAGCGGTTCAGGCCGCCAGGTCCATCAACTGCATGTCGGTACTGCTCAACAGTTTCTCGATATCGACCAGGATGAGCAGGCGTTCATCGCTGTTGGCCAGACCGGCGATATAGCTGGTGTCCATTGACGATGAAAGTTCCGGAGCCGGCCTGATCTGTTCGGGTAAAAGTGCCACGACGTCGGAGACCCCATCGACCACGATGCCGACCACCCGGTTCAGGATATTCAGGATGATCACCACGGTGAATTCTCCGTACTCTACCGTGCCGAGGTTGAATTTGATGCGCATGTCCACAATCGGGACAATAACCCCCCGGAGGTTGATCACTCCTTTCATGAATTCGGGAGTATTGGCGATCCTGGTGACGGCATCGTAGCCGCGGATCTCTTGTACCTTGAGGATATCCAGTCCGTACTCCTCCCCGCCGAGATTGAATGTCAGGTATTCTTTCGTTCCTGACGGCGCTGAAGCCCCGTTTATGATCTGCGATGCCTGTTCCATTACGCTGCTCCTTTTATTTCCCAATAAATTCATTCGCTATGCGGCCAGGTCCTTGAGCCGTCCGTGCCACTGACAGGCAATCTCTCCGACGTCGAGGATGAGAGCAACCCGACCATCACCCATGATGGTGGCTCCGGCCGTCCCCGGCACTTTTCGATAGTTTTCCTCCAGGCTCTTGATGACGACCTGCTGCTCATCCACCAGTGCGTCAACTTGCAACGCAACCCGCTCTCCTTCCGCATCGACCACCACCAGTACCCCTTCTTCCGGACGGCTCGCTGCGTCCCTGATGGTGAAGAGTTGGTGGAGCGGAATGAGCGGTATGAAGTCGCCGCGCATCTTCAATACCCTGCCGCTCTCCTGAATGCTCTGGATGTCGCCTGCAGAGGGTTGCAGCGATTCGACGATGGCGTTGATCGGGATGATGAATTTTTCGTTGCCGACCGCTACCGCAAGGCCGTCCAGGATCGCCAGGGTGAGGGGGAGGCTGAGAGTGATCCTCGTTCCCTGACCGCTTTTGCTGAAGATCTGGACCCTTCCCCCCAGCGCCTGCACATTTCTGGAGACCACGTCCATGCCGACGCCACGACCTGAAATGTCGGTAACGGCTTCCGCAGTCGAAAATCCGGGGGTGAAGATCAGTTGCCAGACTTCATCGTCGCTCATGCCATCGCTCACATCGATCCCCCGTTCAGCCGCTTTGCGCAGGATCCGCTCCCGGTCGAGTCCTGCACCGTCATCGACGACGTCGACAACTATTTTGCCGCCAATCTGCGATGCACGTAGCGTTACCGTTCCGACTGCTGGTTTGCCGGCCGCGATGCGTACGTCAGGGGTCTCGATCGCGTGGTCGAGAGCGTTCCGGACCAGGTGGGTAAGCGGGTCACTCATCTTCTCCACGAGGCCCTTGTCCAATTCGGTGCTCTCGCCAAAAATCCTCAATTCCACCTGCTTGCCGAGTTTTGCTGCAAGGTCGCGGATGAGCCTCGGGAAGCGGCTGAACACCAGATTGATCGGTACCAGTCGCATGGACATGACACTTTCCTGGAGATCGCGGGTGTTGCGGGCTAGTTGTTGCAGGCCGCGATAAAGGTCTGCGTGCAGAACCGGATCGAGGCTCCCTCCGATCTGGCTGAGCATTGCCTGGGTTATCACCAACTCGCCCACTTGGTTGATGATCTGGTCGACCTTTCTGACTCCGACCCGAATGGAGCCATCTGCAGGTTCTCTGGCATTTTTTGCTGAGACGGTTTCATGGGCAACGGGGTTGGTGCCCGGCTCGGGGGATGCTGCCGCCAGGACAGGCTGAGCCTTTGGGCCTTCTACCTTGATGATGATATCGCTGTCGTCGGCAACGAATTCGAAGATATCCCGGATTTCCCTTTCCGTTGTTTCCGCCTCAAGTGAAAGATGCCAGTGTGCATGGGCGAGTTCGGGATCGAACTCGTGAAGCTCTGGTACATCGGGGAATTCGGCAAAAGAGGACAAGGTCCCGAGGGAGGCGAGTTCGCCGAACAGATTTTCGATGCGAATGCCACGTTTGAAGATATCCGGCGAAGGGATGAAATCGATGGCGAACTTTTGCAGTCCCGCAACTGGGGTGGCCACGTGCACGACAGGAGTGGAGGTCTCTTCTCTGGGTGCGGTCCTGAAGTCCGCCATAATAGCGCGCAGGCCGGCGCAGGCCGAGTCATTGGCCTGTTGGTCAACCGCTGCTCCATGCCGGTGCCCGGCGAGCTGCATGGAGATGACATCGGTCGACTGGAGGAACAGGTTGACCATTTCGGGCGTCAGAACCAGTTGGTGGTTGCGGATCAGGTCAAGAACCGATTCGAGTTCATGAGTGATCGTCGTCATGTCGATAAAATCGAAGATGCCGCCACTCCCCTTGATGGAATGTGCTGCGCGAAACAGTGCATGCAGCGCTTCCTGATCGGGCCGGGCCGGGTCTATCTCCAGGAGGAGACGCTCCATTTCGGCGAGATGTTCGGTACATTCTTCGAAAAAGACTTCGGCGAGCTTGCCGAGGTCGATCATGTCAAATCCGGAATCTGTTTCTTCCATGGCCTCAGGCCCCTTCACTGTCGAATACCGGGGTAAACCCGAGTGTCTCCAGGCTTCCGCGAAGGGTTGGCGATGGATTCAAGAGCTTAGGCTCATGTCCGTTCCTGCGGATGGCGTGAAAGAAGATGGCGAGAAGCTGACAGCCGCTGGCATCGATCGATTCGATCCCCTGGGTACAGATTTCAGCCTGTTGCCGGGGTGCGCCTGTCGTGAAACTGCTCATGGATGAATTGAGAAACGGGAGTTGTGCAGCTACCCCGTTGATTGACCAGTTGCCACAGAGATTGATGCGGGTCGTATCGTGTGTTGATGCGGACATGGGGTTTCTCCTTTCTGTCGCTTCGGGCTGTGGTCGGCACTTCCGACGGTTCAGTAAGTGCAGATGCAGTGCCAAAGGCACAAAGGAGAAAATGCCGCAATATCGGTATGTTAATGGGTAGGTTGCGTCGAAGGGGTGCGACGGAGGTTGCGGGCAGAAATGCTGATGGAAAAAGCAACATGCTGATTTTCAAGGACTTTAAGTCATGCAATCAATGTCCTTGTTGCTCGTTTTGTCGTAAGGGGTGAAAGGGATGTCAGGCAACTGCCTTGCGGCTCAGCCGCTTATTGAGTGCCTGGCGGCTGATGCCGAGGTAGGTGGCGGCAATCCCCTGATTGCCGCCTGCCCGTTCCAGGGCATGAGTAATCAGGGACTCTTCTGCTTCCTGCAGAGTTGGCATTCTGCCGATATGGGGTGTGCACGGGTCCTGGTCGCCGAGGAACGCAAGGGGGGTAGACTGCTGCAGGGTCCTGACATGCTGTATCGCCTGTCTGAAGCTGTCGAGAGAGAGCATTTTGCTTTCATGCTGGGCAACGGCATCATAGACCATTGCGCGCAGCTCCCGGATATTGCCAGGGAAATCGTAGGTCGCAAGGTATGAGCAGAGTTCCGGCGGCGGGGTCGGCTTCCGTTTGCCGAGCGAGATTGCTGCCTCTTCAAGGAAAAAATCGAGGAGTAGCGGCAGATCCTCGCGTCGGTCGCGCAGGGGGGGGATGGTCACGGAATGGGTTCCGATACGATAGAAGAGATCCCGGCGAAAGGTGTTGTCCGTTACCATTTGCTGCAGGTTCCTGTTCGAGGCTGCCACGATCCTGACATCTGCCCGGCGAGGCGAGTCGGAACCGAGAGGGTAGTATTCCTGCTCCTGGAGGAGCCGCAGCAGTTTTACCTGCGAGGCGAGTTCCATGTCTCCGATCTCATCGAGAAAGAGCGTACCCCCTGCTGCCTGTGCGACAAGACCTTCCCGATCACGGTCGGCTCCGGTGTATGCACCGCGGCGATGGCCGAAGAGTGTGTCGGAAACGACCATGTCGTCCAGGCCCGCAATATTGATGGCAATGAACTTGCCCTTTCGGCCGCTCAGTTCGTGGACAGCACGGGCAGCCAGTTCTTTGCCGACACCCGTTTCTCCGGATATCAGGACCGGCTGGGGTGACGCCGCCACCGCCTCCAGGTATTGAAAGGCGCCATACATCCGCGGATTACGGGTGATCATCTGCGCGAACGCCCCGGCATTCTTCAATTTGCCGCTCAGCATTTGCTCGCGCAGGGAAGTGATCTCAGAACGGAGCATAAGGAGTTCCTGGGCCTTGGCTACGCTTGCTATGAGCCTCGTCGTTTCTGCGGGTTTGACCAGGTAGTCGAAAGCGCCGGCCTTCATGCATTCGACTGCCAGCTCCACTTCGTTGGCAGCGGTCATGATGATGACGGGAATCTGTGGAAACTGGTCGACGATCTCTTTGAGCAGTTCGTATCCGGGAAGGTGCGGCATGTAGAGGTCGAGGACCACCAGAGCGATCTCTCTCCTGGAGAGGATTCCCATGACCTGCCGGCTGTCGCTCTCGGTGAGCACGCTGCCGAATCCGGCGCTCCGCAAAGTGATGCTGGTGGAGAAAAGGATCTGTTCTTCGTCGTCGACGAGGAGTATGGGGAACGATGCCTTGTCTTTCACGGTGAGGCTCCTTTGCAACAGCTCTTAGGCCATCGGCAGGGTCACGGTTACCGTTGTTCCTCTGCCAGGTGTCGACTCAAAGTGGAGCGTGCCATTGTGTTCGTGGATGATGGATGCGGAGATGGAAAGACCGAGACCGGTGCCTCCCCGGTCGAGTTTGGTGCTGAAAAACGGTTCAGTGAGCCGGTCCATGACCTCCCTGGTCATGCCGGCGCCTTCGTCCTGTACCATGACGGTTACAGCCCCTGCATGCCGGTCCCATGTAGTTGCGACGGTGACTCCGGCCCGCTTGTCCGGCAGGGCCTGGAGCGCATTCATGATCAAGTTTATCAGAACCTGCTCAATTTGCTGGGCCTTCCCGTTGGCCGGCGGCAGATCGTCAGCCAGCGTCAGCCGAAAGTGATCGGTCAGGCTGTGAATCTGATGGCTGAGTATGGTCTTGGCATCGAGAATGATGCGGTTTATGTCGATTGGCCTATGGGTCTTGGAAGTGTCTTCGCGAGCAAAATCCTTCAGGTTGGACACAATGGCGCTGATGCGTTTCGAACCTTCCTTGAGTCCGGTAGTGAGGCGCGGGATGATCTCCACAAGTTCGGAAGAGGGCAATCCGCCGAGGAAAAATTCACCCTCCTCGTTGTGGTACGCCGAAAGGATGGGAAGGATGTCATGCCAGATCTTTTCGAGCAGCATGGCATTACCCTGGATGAACGTATTGGGGTTGTTGATCTCATGGGCAATGCCGGAAACCAGCACCCCGAGCGACGTCATCTTGTTTGCATGAATCAGCCTGGCCTGGGTCGCGCGGGCTTCCTCCTCCAGCCTGATCCGCTCGCTGATGTTACGGATAGAGCAGTAGATGACCTCTTCGTTTCTGAGGTTGATGACCTTGCCCCAGAGAGAAATGGCTATCTGCTCGCCGTTTGGTCTGCTGGCACCGACCTGGCCGAGATGGAAAGAACGTCCTCCATCCTCGAAGGTAAGGGCGTGGAGAACCGTGTTGTAGTATTCAGGTGCAATCAGCGGCCAGAGCCCGATCTCTGCCAATTCCTGACTTGAGCGCTCGGTGAGGGTTTCCGCAGCCGGGTTCGCATCGATGATCTCGAACGTATTGCGGGAAAGGAGCAGGATCGCATCCTCGTTCTGCTCGAACAGTTCACGGAAACGTTCCTCGCTCAGGCGGATTGCCGTCTCGGCGTCCTTCCGTTCGGATATATCCTGCACGGTCCCCTGCATGCGCAACGGAGAACCATCGGTTCCGCATTCCACACTGCCTTGCTCGTGCACGGAACGGATCTGGCCATCGGCAAGGACGATCCGGTGTTCGATGGAGAAGGGGACCCGATTGTCCAGGGAGAACTCGACAGCGTTCCTGACGGCCTCAAGGTCGTCCGGATGGATGAGGTTGAGAAACGCTTCATAGCTGGTGCTGCATTTTCCAGGGTCAAGGCCGAAAATCCGGTAGACCTCATCCGACCAGACCAGGGTATTGGTGCGGATATCCCAGTCCCAGTTGCCCAGCCGGGCGATCTGTTGCGCCTTGGCCAGACGTTTCTCGCTCTCGCGCAGGGCGTCTTCGGCCCGCTTGCGCATGTCGATGTCGCGGGAAATCCCGGTCGTGCCGGCGATATTCCCATATTCATCGATAACCGGCATCTTGATGGTTTCTACCCAGTGTCGCTCGCCGGAAGTATCCTCGACAAGCTCCTCGAGCTGCTTCTTCCGGCAGAGCGTCATGACTTCCCGGTCGTCGGTGCGGTAGGCTTCCGCAAGGTCACGCGGCCAGATATCCAGGTCGTTCTTGCCGACCAGTTTCTGGGGGGTTGATCCACAGATGTTGGCAAAAGCCTCATTGGTTACCACGAATCTGCTCTCCGCATCCTTGAGCCAGACCAGGTCCGGGATGTTGTCCAGGATGGCCTGGACCCTCCTCTGATGGACCCTGAGCGTTGCCGTGGCCTGCTTCATCTCTGTGACATCGACCATGACGTTGACGATCCCTTCGGGAGTCCTTCCCTGTCGGCCAAACGTCGCCTTGCTGAAAATAAGGTCATGGTTTTTGCCATCGGCAAAGGGGAGGGACGCCTCGAAGGTCTGAACTCCCGGATTGGCGAGCAATTCCCGGTCCTTCTCGGTATACCATGCCGCCAGGTCGGGCTCCAGCAATTCAAAGACCGTCCGCCCGATGATATAGCCTTCCTCATGGCCGAGTGCGTGGGCAAATGCCTTATTGCAGCCGATGTAGACCCCGGCGGCATTTTTGTAGAGGACCGGATTCGGGATCGTGTCGATGAGCGTTTTCAGAAAATAGACATTTGCCTGTAGCGAGTCGAGGATATTGTGCCGCTCGATGGCCAGTCCTGCCAGGTAGGTAATACGTTCGGCGAGCTGCAGTTCAGCTTCCTGCGGTTCCCGGACCGTGGGGAAATAGATGGCAAATGTGCCGAGCAGATCGTTGTTGCTGGCGATGATCGGAATGGCCCAGCATGCCCTCAGCTCGTACTTGAGCGGTACAGCGGCACTTTGCGCACAGCGCGGGTCAGTGGTGATGTCGGCAACGATCTCTGGTGAACGGTTATAGGCGGAGGCCCCGCAGGAGCCGCAGTTCGGACCGATCCTGGTTTCGTCGATCTCCCTGGCGAATGCTTCCGGCAGGCTCGGGGCAGAGCAGATTCGCAGAAGTGTCTTGTCCGGGTCCAGGGAGAGAATGACACACCGGGATGACGGTATCTGCCCCTCCACGGTGCGACAGATGAGATCAAGGGTGGCGGTGAGCGGCGAGGCTCCGGCGATCTGTTCCATGATCCATCGTTCCTGGCTCAGGAACTGTTCGGTTTTCTTCCGCTCGGTAATGTCCAGATACGACATGACGCTCTGTGAGGTGCCGGGGATCAGGCAGACACTGGCAAGGATGCAGTGGGCCTCGTCATTCCGATCGATAAAATCGAATTCGTAGACGGAAGGGGCATGTCCCGATCCGCTACGCCGGCGGTAGTGATACCCGAGCATCCGCTCGCGATCATCGCCGGTAACGAATGCGGTCCAGCTTTTCCTCCCTTCGATCTCTTTACGGGGAAATCCGGAAAGCCGGACAAATTCCTCGTTGACAAGGGAGATGGTGGTGTCTTCCTCAATGATAACCATGGCTGTTCCGGTGGTCTCGAAGACGGTCCGGTAGCGCTCTTCCGAGCGCCGCAGCAGGTTTTCCGCTTCCAGTTCTGCCGAGATATCCGAGAAGACGATGACGAAACCGATGACGTTGTTCTTTCCATGCAGCGGCGTGCAGTAATACTGGACAGAGAAACCCGTTCCGTCCTTTTTCCAGAACAGCTCGCCCCTGCCCCTGTGCGGTGTGCCGTTTTCCCTGACCTGATGGATGGGGCACTCCGCAATCGGGTAATCGCTGTCGTCTCCCCTGTGATGATGGAGAGTGGCATGACTCGGCCGGCCGATGAGTTCTTCCACTTCATAGCCGAGCATGGCAGCGGCAGCGGGATTGATGAAGGAGATATTGCCGTCAGGATTGACGCCGTAGATCCCTTCCCCGACCGATTCCAAAAGGAGCCTGGTGTATGCCTCGCTCTGGATGAGGGCCTCGTTGGTCCTGCGTCGTTCCAGTTCGCCTTCGGCTCCGGTGGCAATTATCCTGAACAGGGGTTCCAGCTTGGCCCGATCAGGCAGGCGTTCCTTGCCCAGAATTGCCAGGATGCCGATGAGCAGCCCCCTGGAATCGTAGAGGGGGACCCCCATGTACCCCTCGATCTCCATATCCTTGACTACCCGATCATCGGGATAGAGTGCACTGATGCCTTCCTGGCAATAATAGATGCCCTGCTCGGCTGCCAGGCCGCAGAGAGTGCCATGCAGAGGGTAAGAGAAGTTCGGCACGATGCCGTCGTTGCGGGCAACGGCTATGGTATCTGCTTGCGGGACTGCACCGGAAATTTCAGCGATAAGGGCAATGTTTGACCCGGTGAGCCTGCAGAGCTGCAGCACCAGGTTCCGGAAGAATGATTCGCCGCCGGGTTCCGACAGGACGGTGGCGATATCCCAGAGTCTGTTTTCCAGCTGCCGACGCTCGGTGACATCGTGTACCGTGCCGAGCAGGAGCATCTCACCGTCGAGAGGAATGGATTTGAGCGCAACCTCTGTCTCGACGACGGAGCCATCTTTTCGCCTGTGCAGCCAGGGGAAATATTCGGTCGAGCCGGCCAGGGCCTTTTGCACATGGTCGGCGGATTTTACCGCCGATGACTGTCCATCGGGTTGCAGTTCAGGGGAAAACTGCGCAGGGGTGAGGCCGATCAGTTCGCTGCGCTCATAGCCGAGCAGTTGCAGTGCCTGGGCGTTGCAGTCGATGATCACATCGGAAAAGAGCATGATGGCTTCAGGCGAGTCGGCAAACAGGGCATGGAATTTTTTTTCGCTCTGCTCGAGGGCCTCATCGATCTTGCGGCCGATGGTAAGGAGGGCAAAGGCGAAGATGCTGGCAATGATGCAGAGGAAAACGGAGGTTGCGATGACGTTGCGCCTGATCAGCTGGTAATGCCGGAGATATTCGCTTTCCTTGACCCCGACATAGATGGCGCCGATCATCCGCCCCGAGGCGTCAATGATCGGATCGTAGGCTGCGAAATAGGGTTCGCCGAGGATGATCGATTCGCCGCGGTACGGCACCTTTCTGACGAAGAGGGCCTGATAGGCAGGGCCAACAAGTTTCGTCCCCACGGCCCGCTGCCCCCTCTCGTTCCGGACGCTGGTGGCAATCCTGGTGTCGCCGAGGAAAATCGTTGCAGTTCCGCCGAAGATGGAACTGATGGTGTCGGGCATCTCAAAGTTGTTGTTCAGTACCATGTTGCCGAGATACAGGGTGGATCCTTCCACCCGGAAGGTGCCACCTTTGGACCTGATCAGCTGCCAGAAGGTCTTGATCCCCTGGTCCTGTTCACGATGGGCATGGCGAAGCCCTTCCTCCCGGATCTGTTCGAGGAAATACCTGGTCATCAGCGTGAAGGCCGCAAGGACAATGACCAGGGAGAGCAGGATGGGGCGTGCCTGAAATTTCACGTGCATGTCATCTGCCTGGTTTGGGTTGCTGCACAGTCGTTTCGGGGATGGTATGGCGTCAACGTCGGTCTCCCTGTCGTCTCGTGCAAAGTCAATTTATAAAGCGGATTAATTTCAGGGGGTTGGTTTTTCACCGGTAGGCTCACATATCGGTTTCGGGGGAGATATCTTGAGTTTGCGCCGCGGCACTGGGGGACGAACAGTGCCCGGGCAGGGACGGGACGTGCCAGCGGGTTCAATGCAGGCGAAAAGTGCAAAGGATACGGATATCTGGTTGACAGCCCCTGCTTCTTCGGGAGAAGATGACGGGTCAATGCAGAGAGGGGCACGGGATGTGTCCCGTACAACGATGGGGTGGTTGGGCATGGCCGAACCCCTGTCGACCGCCGGGAGAGAACATGATCAAGCGCCGGACAACCATCAACCGGATTTTCAAAATCTCAGGCATCGGCCTGCATACCGGGTGCGAGATAAATCTGGAGTTTCTCCCCAGGCGCGAGCCCGGGATCGCCTTCGTCAACAAGTCATGTGTCATTCCGGCGCGTTACGATAAGGTAGTGGATACCCGGCTGTCGACACAGATCGCCGGCGACTGTGCGTCTGTTGCTACCATCGAGCACCTGATGGCAGCCTTTTATTTTGCCGGGGTCACCAACTGCCTGGTCTACATCGACGGCCCTGAGGTGCCGATTCTCGATGGCTCGGCGTGGGAGTTCTATCACGAGATGTGGCGGGCCGGGATCTACGAATTCCCCGAGACCGGCGTCTACCTGAAGGTGTTGAAGCCGGTCGAGGTGCAGCACAACGACGCCTATGTCCGGATCAAACCGCTGAATACCCTGGATATCACCATGTCCATCGAATTCCGGGAGCCGGTCGGCAAGCACAAGAAACGGGTCATGGACGTTGAAAATGCCTTTTCCATCTTGAATTCACGTACCTTTGGTTTTATGGAGGAGTTCGAGGCGATCCAGAAGGCAGGGCTGGCAAAGGGGGCCTCGCTGGACAATGTGGTGGCGATCGGGGAGGACAGCATCGTCAACCCCCAGGGGCTTCGCTACAAGAAAGAGCTGGTGAACCACAAGATCCTCGATTTCATCGGTGACCTCTATACCAGCGGCTATCGCATCCTCGGCAAGGTCGAAGCGTCCAAGACCGGCCACTACCTGAACAATATGCTGCTGAAGGAGATTTTTTCCGATCCGGAAAACTACGTAATCTACTGAGCAGAGAGTTTTTTCGCGAGGGTTGATAACATGAGGCCCCGGAGGCGCAACTCCGGGGCCTGTTCTGTTTCGGAAGCGGCGCCGGGGAAGGGGGCGCGCAGGAGCCCCCTGGCTGCCGGTTTTGGGTTTACTGCAGCTGGGGGTGGGAAATGGTGCCGCGGATCGGGATCTGGTAGTGCCCCGGAGTGGTGAGGTATCTGGCGAGGAGGAGGAAGATGAACTTCTGCTGTTCCATGAACTCCGGCCTGGGCATCAGTTCCAGGGTCAGATTGAGGCTCCCCGCAGGTGCTGCGACCAGCGGGATGTCCCCTTTCAACCTGGCATAGAGCCCATCCCCTGCCAGGGTCACGCTTTCCATGATCAGGCGCCCCGCATTGATCCGGAGTGCCCCCTGGATGGTCTTGTAGGCCGCATCCGGCAGGGGCGTCCCGCTGATCTTCACCCCCCGCAGGTCCACATCCCGCACCTCAAACTGTAATGTCCCGCTCGCCTTGCCCCCTTTGCCCCGGATGTTCCCCCGCAGCCAGAGCTCTCCCTTGGCCCTGGCATCGGCAACCGTGGCAAAAAACGGGATATCTTCCAGGTGTACCCCCTGACCCGCCAGTTCGAGCCCGCCGGATCTGGTCAATTCCAGCTCACCCTTCAGGCTGCCCGCGCCGATGGCCGCGTCACCGGCAACAACGATCCGTCCGGCCAGGAGCGGAAGGATCCTGAGCCTGACCGTCGCGCGGTCCAGCTTCATCAGGTTCCCCCGTTCGTCGGCAATGGCAAGTCCGCGCGCATGGAGACCCAGGGGGAAGGCCTTGCCGAAATCGAGGGTGGTCAAGGTGAGGCCCTGTCGGGCGCAGGCTCGCACGGCAAGTCGCTGCACTTCGGAGGCGGGGATGAAGAGCAGGGTTGCCGTCAGAAAGACCAGGCCTCCTCCGCAGACGGCAAGGATAGTGATGAGCCAGCGGCGGGGTAACGGCTTCATTTCGTTGCTGCCGTCTTTTGCAGTGCCATGGTGAGGGTCAGGTCGAGCCGCGCAGGATCGTCGAACCGGCTCTTGAGCAGCACCTTTCTGATCGTTACAGGCCTGCTCCCCTGCTCGATCCGGTAGAGCAGGTTTATCGTCTCGTTGAGGGTCAGGCCGTCCATGCGCACTTCGGCGGCGTCTTCCAGGAAGGCGCCCCGTTCCTCGGCCTTGAGCGGCCTGATCTGCAGGCTTTTCCCCTTGATGCCGATCTCTTCGATGATGCGGGCGGGCGAATCGTCGGGTCTCACTGCAGCCAGGCGGTTCGTGATCTTCTGGGAGGCGGTTCGCGCTTCGCGGTAGCGCTGCTGCAGCACCAGGAGTTCGGCCACGGCAGCCTCGTTGCCGGCGCGTTTCTTCTCCAACCGCCTGACCTGGTCGTTTGCCAGCGAATAGAGAAGCGTCACGGCCAGTAGCAGGGCGCAGCCGATCCCGAAGCGGAGCCTGACGCGCGGGTCGAGTTCGCGGAACCATTCCATGAGGAGCTTGAGTCTCATCGGGTCGCCTCCTTCATGGTGCCGCGGAAGGCAAAGGATACCCCGCCGGTGGTTTTGGTTTTGATCTCGGAAACCTCCGGTGAGTCGAACAGGGCTGCTGCCCGGCCTTGCAGGGCGCTTGCGGCCTGAGCCGACCGCGCATCCCCCTTCAGGCGGACCTGGGTTCCATCCAGTTCCACCTCATAAAAGCCGGTGATCTCTTCCCCCTTGAGTTCGGCGAGGCTGCGCAGCGTCGGTAGGACCCTGGACGCGGCAGCCCCCCCGGTCAGGCGGCGGATTTCGGAGCGAACCTCTGACACGGCGTCCACCGGCTTCTGTCTGGTGGGGAAGATCTCCCGGTAGATCTTTCTGACGGATCCATCCAGGGATGCCACATCCTTGTGCAGCAGGTAATAGCGGACACCGACTTCGACAAAGAGCAGGATCACTAGGCTGACGGCCAGCAGCAGGGTGAGCCTGAGTCGTTGGCGGCTTTTCGCCTGGCCGGCGGTGTAGGCAAGGGGGCCGCTGCGGAAATTGACGCAATCGCCGCTTGTGCAGGCCTTGGCCACGGCATAGGTCCCTGCCAGGTCGAGGGCGGCGGCGCTGTCGTCGGCAAAGGTCTCGCGCAGTCCCGATGCCAAGGAGAGTGACGGCTCTGCAGTCGAACCGGCCCTGCCGTGGCGGATGATCTGCGAGATCCGGATATCCCGGCTCACCTCCAGTGCTGTCAGGGCCCTGGTCAGTTCCCGGTCGTCGCCGGCATCGGGCAGGGTCCGCGCCACAAGCGGTCCCGCGGTAGTACCGACCATCAGCCCCTGGCCGTCGGTTACTGCAACAGGGCCAACGGTATCGGTCGGGATAAGGTGGTGCCAGGCGAGCAGTCCGGCGGTGACGATCTCCGGTTCGAGCCCCAGGGGGGCCAGGCGTCCGAGCAGCTCGGCCACTTCGTGCCGGCGGCACCAGAGGGCCAGGGTTGTCCCTTCCCCGAGGGGAATGCCGTCGAAAACCAGTTCCTCTGCCTGGAGAGCGGTTTCCCCCCCCAGTTCCACCGGGAGGATCTCGCGGATCTTGCGCCGGTCGGAGATGGGGAGGGCAAGTTCGCGGGCATAGACCATTGCCGGGGGGAGAACGAGGATGATTTTCTGTTCCCCCTGCGGCGGATCGAACCCGTCGAGAAGGCCTGCCAGCGCACCGTCATCGGGCAGTGTGCGGCGGCTTCCCTGGAGGAAGGTCAGGGTGCCGCGCCGCCGTTGGAAGCGGGCGACGACGGCATCGGTTTCGTTCAGTTGTATGATCAGTAGGTTCATTGAAAACCTCGGGGAGTTTGTTCCGTTGTTGCGACACGGTTGAGCGGTGCGTACTCCCGCCAGTAGAGAAAGACCGGTTGGCCGCCACCCAGTCGCACTACCGCCTCGATGGCGCGGCTGACATCCTGTACACGACCTTCGGCTCTGATGCGGTAGACATTCCCCTTGACGGTGATCTTGTCAATAAGGCCGATGCCGATGGTCTCGAAACCCGGGACCGTGGTGAGATCCGCGGCGCTCTTGAACGGAGTGTCCCGCCGCCGTTCCATGATCCGCTTCGCCATCTGGTCGTTGATACGGTCGTCCAGCGCGGTGAGGACCTCCAGTGGCGCGGTGTTGATATTGATCGGCCCGGTCGGCGCAGCAGGGACGTCGGGATAGACGGTCACCAGATGCCGGAGCCTTTCCAGGGGCGTACCCGCAAATCCCCGCACCAGGGCAAGCTCCTCCACCGTTTCCAAGGGGGCATTCTTTGCGCTGTAGGGCGGCTTCAGGTTGCGGTAATAGACGTCTTCGCCGCCGCCGGGATGGGGTGTCTCATTCAGATCCACCCAGTCGGCCAGGGCATCGATCAGGTCCGGGCTCAAGTCCAGCTTGCGGAACAGCCGTGTGGCGACCTGCGCGGCATACATCCCCTCATATGCTCCATTGGGCGGCGACACGTAGTTGAGGTTGAGCTTGCCGGTCTCCTCCTCGATGACGATCTGCAACTCCCCCCGTTCGTCGCTTGCTGAGAGCGGTTGCGCCCACTGATCGGCCAGAGAGGTATAGGCCTGCGTGCTGCGGTTCAGTTGCAGCAGCTTGATGCCGCCCGTAATCCCCGATTCCGCCAGGAGGCTTGCTTGCTGGCCTGCCACGAAGTTATGGCGGGCCGAGGTGTCGACAAAGACCTCGGTAGTGAACTCGACGGTCATGGCGACCAGGAGGGCCGTGATCAGCAGGGTGATTACCAGGGCAAAGCCCCGCTCGTTGTTCATGACCCTGCGATCCGTATGGTCGCCAGGGTCGTATACCCTACGGTGCGGCCGTTCTCGTGAAGCTGCAGGGTTACACGGACCGCCTTCGGCATGGTGCCGTTGATCCCGGTATCCCAGCTCCGAACCCATTTCGAACCGTCGGCAGAACACTCGACCAAAAAACCTTCAATATTCTCCATCTGTGGGTAGTTGAGCGGTTCTTCGTCCAACTGGACCCCCTGGGAGGACCGGGCAAGGGTCAGATGCTCTCCCTTTGCCACCACGCTGTAGGTGACCGCCACCTGGTCTGAAACCGGCATGCCCGGAGGAGCCGGTGGTGCCATGGTGGCAAAGGCAAGGCGGGAGGCCGGTTTGCCGAAATGATCGCGGTCTTCCACCACGAAACGGAGATGCTGGTTATTGCTGCGAAACCATGCCCCGTTCAGTTCCCGGCGCAGGGAATCCAGGGTTTCCCGTAGCGCCCGGCGCTCCTCCATCCCCGCGATGGTGGATTCCTTTCCCGCGAACAGGGTGAAATAGGTACCGTATACGGCGGTTGCTATGATGGCAAGCAGCGCCAGAGCGACCAGTACCTCCAGCAGGGTGAATCCTGCCACGCTCCTTGCCGTTCCGGAGAACGGTTTCCGCGACGGCTGTCCGGAACGGGTCATTGCTTTTCCCGGTACTTGGTCAGTATCAGCCGCTGCTGTTCCCGGTTCCACGAGACCGTCAGGTTGAGCTGCTCGATACCTGGCCACTGGGTAGATTCGGTGGCCAGTTTCCAGCTGATCTCCGGCCAGTCGGGGGTAAAGGTGCCGGTTCCCGTTTTCTCGCCGCGCAGGACGGCATCGTCAATCCTGGCACGGGCCAGAACCATGGCGACGGTCTCTTCCCGGTCGCGGGTTGCGATGCCCAGGTGATATCCGAAGGAGGAGATAACCGTCATCAGGACCCCGGCAATGATCGCCAGCGCCACCATGACCTCCAGCAGGGTGAATCCTCTCACAGGTTAGCCTCCAGATATCCCTCCCCAACCGTTACCCGACCGCCGTAGGAGAGGGCAACCACCGTCATCTGCCCGCCGTTGCCTCCGCGCAGGTGAATGGTGGCGACTTCGGCAAGCCCGGCAGGCCCGATGTCCATGGTGACCACGCCGCTGGAGACGGTGCCGAGCCTGGGGGTCTGGACATCAGTGATGGTGACCCCCTCGCGAAGGATGGGGCCGGAGAAGAACGGGTCGCGCGGGTCGCTTTCCGTTCCGTCGGAGGAGACGACGGCTACCCGTATCTCGCCGGTGCCGGGGGTGAGGCGGAGCCGGTAGAGCTGCCGGGTGGTCGCGACCTGATCCTGAAGGTAGCGCAGGGTGGTTGCCAGTGCCCGTGCCGAGCCTTTCAGGGCTGTGCCCTGGCTGTCGGGGAGGCGCGGAATGACTAGGAGCGTCACCAGTGCCAGGATCGCCAGCACCACTACCAGTTCGATCAGAGTGAAACCGTGCGCTGCCAACAGGGGTCGATCCTTGGGCATCGGCAGCCGAAGAGCCCATTGGCGCTTCATCGAGAGCTGCGGAGCATGCACGGTGTCTCCCCTCCCGTCACCGTTGCCTCACTGCTGCAGATTCCAGTTGCAGATGTCCGCACTCGTTCCTTCTCCACCCTTGACACCGTCCGAACCTTGGGAGCAGAGGTCGTAGTCGCCATGCTCACCGGGGGAGAGATAGATGTACTCGTTGCCCCAGGGGTCCTTGGGGACGTTCTTGCTCTCCAGGTACCCCCCTTCCTTGAAGTTCTTGGGGATGACGCCGGTGGTCGGCTTGGTGATGAGGGCCTGCAGACCCTGCTCGGTGGCGGGATAGGCACCGTTGTCCATCTTGTACAGCTTGAGAGCGGTTTCCAGGTTCTTCACCTGGACCTTGGCATCGGTTATCTTGGCATCGTCGGTCCGGCCGATGATCTTGGGGCCGACAATGGCCGCCAGCAGGGCGAGGATGACGATAACCACCATGATCTCGATGAGGGTGAAGCCGCGATTGTCGTGCAACGTATGGTTCATAAGGGCCTCCATGAAGATTCAGTCAATAAGCGATTCCTGTTCCGGGTCTGCTGTTATTTGATCAGTTGATTCATCTGGAATATGGGGAGCAGCACTGCCATCACCACGGTCCCGACGGCCAGGCCCATCCCGAGAACCAGCAACGGTTCCAGCAGTGCCATGCCACGGGTAACGGCGGTCTCGAACTCCTTCTCAAAGGCGGCGCCGGCCCTGATCAGCATCTGCTCCAGTTCGCCCCCCCGTTCGCCGACGGCGATCATATGGATCAGGAGCGGCGGGAAGAGGGGGCTCCTGCCGAGACTGGCGGAGAGCCGGCCCCCCTCGATGATCTCGGCCTTGACCTGGTTGAGCACGCTGCGGTAGGTGCGGTTGGCCACGACCTCGGCGGCGATCTCCAGTGCCCGTATCATCGGGACCCCGCTGACGAGCAGCAGTCCCAGCGCCCTGCCCAGGCGTGCCAGGGCCAGTTTCTGAACCAGCGGCCCGGCCAGGGGGAGCCTGAGCACCATGCGGTCGCGCCACTCTTGGACATCGGGGCGGTGGCGGAGCCGGTCATAGAGCAGTGCCAGGCCGCAGGCGACAATGACCACCAGCCACCACCACTGCTGGAAAAAGTGGCTGACTGCCATGAGGGCGACGGTGATCAGGGGGAGCGCCGCCCGGTTCTGCTCGAAAACGACCACGATCTTGGGGATGACGAAGGCGAGCAGGAACAGCATGACCCCGCCACCCACCACCATCATCAGGATCGGATAGGCCAGGGCTGTGGAAACCTTGCTCCGGATGGCCGCCTGATCTTCCAGGAATTCGGCGAGCCTTTCCAGGACCGATTCCAGGGCGCCGCTTGCTTCCCCGGCAGCAACCATTGCCACGTAACTGTCGTTGAAGACATGGGGCTCGGCAGCAAAGGCCCTTGCCAGGGGTATCCCTTCCCGGAGCCGCTCCCTGACCCTGCCGAGGATGTTTTTCAATTCACCGGGACGCTCCTGCTCCTGCAAGGCGCTGACCGCCTCGAAGACCGGCACAGACGAGCCGAGCAGGGTGGCAAGCCTGCGGGTTGCCAGGGCCTGTTCCGGCAGGGATACGCCGCGGCGCAGCCGCCAGCCGCGAACCTCTCCCGTCCCGGTTCCAAGGGGCGAGATATCCTTGGCAAAGAGCCCCTCCTTTTTCAGGCGCATCTGCGCGTCGCGCAGGCTTTCGGCTTCGATGGTGCCGCTGACCTCCGCTCCGGCGGCCTTGTATGCGCTATAGCGGAAGGTCGGCATAATCGTCCTGGGTCACCCTGAGCACTTCCTCGATGGTGGTGATCCCCGCAGCGACCTTGGCAAGGCCGTCGTCGCGCAGGGTCTGCATGCTGCGGGAGATGGCGTACTCCTTGATCAGTCCGGCGGGTTTGCGCTGCATGATCATGCTGCAGATCTCGCTGTCGATCAGGAGCATCTCGTAGATGCCGATCCGGCCGATGGAGCCGAGGTTGAAGCACTTGTCGCAGCCACGCCCGCGGTAGAGGGTCGGCGGGAGGGTGATGCCGGGATACTCCCGGTCGGGCGCATATTCTTCGCGACAGTGTGGGCAGATGACCCGGACCAGACGCTGGGCAATGACCGCCGAAAGGGTGGAGGCGACCATGAACGGCTCGATCCCCATGTCGATGAGCCGCGTTACCGCACTGGCTGCGTCGTTGGTGTGGAGGGTCGACAGTACCAGGTGGCCGGTGAGGCTCGCCTGCATGGCGATCTCGGCGGTCTCCGCGTCGCGGATCTCCCCCACCATGATGATGTCCGGGTCCTGGCGGAGGATGGAGCGCAGACCGTTGGCAAAGGTCAGGTCGATCCTGGCGTTGACCTGGATCTGCCCCACCCCCTTCAACTGGTATTCGATCGGGTCTTCGATGGTGATGATGTTTTTCTCCGGCGAGTTGAGCCGGGAGAGTGCCGCATAGAGAGTGGTGGTCTTGCCGCTGCCTGTCGGGCCGGTGACGAGGATGATGCCGTTGGAGCGCGACAGAAGCCGCTCCATGAGCGCGACCTGGCCGGGTGCCAGCCCGATGTTGGCCAGCGAGATGACCCCCTTCTGCTTGTCCAGAAGTCGCAGGACGACCCGCTCGCCGAAAAAGGTCGGGATGATGGAGACGCGGATGTCCACGTCGCGACCGGCCACGATGACCCGGAGACGGCCGTCCTGGGGGAGCCGCTTTTCCGCGATGTTCAGCCCGGCCATGATCTTGACCCGGGAGGTCAGGGCATCCTGCACCACCTTGGGGGGGGTCAGCATCCGGTAGAGGATGCCGTCGATCCGGAAGCGTACCTCCAGCTCCTGCTCGAACGGTTCGATGTGGATATCGCTGGCCCGCTCCTTGACCGCCTGGAAGAGGATGGAGTTGAGCAGGCGGATCACCGGCGCCTCGTCGGCCAGCTCCATCAGGTCGCGGGGCCGGGAAAGCTCGGTGGCGATGGTGGAGAGATCTTCTCCTTCCAGTTCCTCCACCACGTCCTGGGCCGATCCGGCCAGGCGGGAATAGTGACGGTTGATGGCGTCGAGCACCTGCGGGCGCGGCACTACCACCCCCTGGGGCGGTGAGCCATAGAGCCCGCGCAGTTCGTCCAGTGCCAGGAGGTCGGTGGGGTCGCCCATGGCAACCAGCAACCTGCCATCAACAAGGTGCAGGGGGAGGACCTGACGGTTGCGGGCGAATGCGAGTGGCAGCTTGTGCAAAAGCACCGTATCCACCTGGGAATCGTCGATCTCTTCCTGGAACGGCAGATCCAGTCGGGCTGCCAATGCTGCTGGGTCGAGAGTTACGGTCATGGCGTGCGGTTCAGCTCATTCCGGATATTCACCGGTTCGGTCCGTTCGGTGGCCTGGCCGAAACGCTCCTTCTGTTGCTGGGAGATGTCGGCCAGATCGGCGGCGTCCCGGACGATCCGGGGGGTGAGGAGGATCATCAGGTTGGTCTTGGTGCGCGAGACCTTCTTGTATTTGAACAGCCAGCCCAGAAACGGGATGTCACCCAGAAGCGGGACCTTGTTGATGGTTTCCTGGTCCTGGTCCTGGATCAGGCCGCCGATCGCCACGGTATCCTTGTCTTTCACCACCACCGAGGTCTTGGCGGAACGCTTGGTCGTTACCAGGTCGGTGGCCTGCCCCTTGCTGTCCTTGACCGCGGAGATCTCCTGGTAGATGTCGAGCTTGACATATTCCCCTTCGCTGATCTGAGGGGTCAGCTTGAGGGTGATGCCGGTGTCCTTCCGTTCCACCGACTGCTGGGAGAGTCCGGTGGAGGAGAGGTTGGTGGCGGTTACGAACGGCACGTTCTCGCCGACGAAGATCTCAGCTTCCTTGTTGTCCGAGGTCAGGATGTTGGGGGTGGAGAGGACGTTGACGGCGCCGTTCGTGTCCAGGGCCTTGAGCACCGCGGCAAAGTTCGCTGGAGTCCCCAGGCTCGGGATGGTGATGAGGTTGCTGGTTCCCGAGGTCGTCAGGGTGGAAAGGATGGTCGAGATGGCCCCCTGCGGGTCGTATTGGCCGACAACGGTGGCGTATTTCCCGTCCGACGCGGCACCGAGCATCCCCCACTGGAGCCCGAGTTCATGCAGCTTGTCCAGAGAGACTTCGGCGATGATCGCCTGGACAAAGACCTGGCGCCGCCGTCGGTCGATCTTCTGGATGACCTGGAGCAGGTTCTGGTAGTCCGTGGGTGAAGCCATGATGACTAGGGCATTGGTCGACTTGTCCGCGGTGATGGAGATCTTCCCCCCTTCAAAGGGGGACTGCTGCGTTGCGGCGGCAGTCTGTGCCTGACCTGCGGCCGGTGTGGCAGTGGAGCCTTTCACCACACCCTCCAGCAGCTTGGCGACCTCGGTGGCATCGGCATTCTCCAGGTAGTAGACATTCACCTTGCTGCTGGTACTGGGGGGGGCCACGTCGACGAGTGCCACCAGCCGCTTCACGTCTTCTTTCATGGCATCGGAGCCGAACACCATCAGGGCGTTCAGCCGGGTGTCGGCAACGACCGTGGTACTGCCGGACGTGGCTTGCATCCCGCCGGGTTTTGTCCCTTTGTCCTTGCTCCCGAGCCATTCGCGGACCACGTTGGCAACGCTCTCTGCCGAGGCGTTTTTCAGGAAGACCAGTTCGAGCCCTTCGCGGCGTTGCTCGGTATCGATCGCCTGCACGATATCGAGGAGCTTCTGGATATTGAGTGCCGCATCGACCACAAGGAGGAGGTTGCCGGGGCCGAAGACGGCAATGCTGCCATCCTTGGAGACCATCGGTTGCAGAAACGCCATTGCCTCGCTGGCGGAGATATGTTGCAGGGAGATGACCCTGGCAACGTAGGAATCGTTCACCGGCAGGCGGTCACCCTCTTCGAAGATCCTGGTGCCGCTCTGCTTGGCGACTGACGTGGGAACGACTTTGTAAACCTTTCCGGAGGGGACAATCGTGAAGCCTTTCAGCTCCAGAACCGACGTGAAGACGTTGAAGGCGTCTTCGGTGGAGAGTTTGGTCGGAGAATAGACCGATATCTTCCCCTTCACCCGTTCGTCCATGATGAAGTTGCGCCCGGTGAGGTCGCTGATGAACTTCACCATGGTGGCGATATCCACGTCGTTGAAGTTGAGTACCACCCCCTTGGCCAGTGCCTGGACCGGCAGGCAGAGGAGGGTAATGGCGATGATGATCCGGGCTATGCGTATCTTCAAGAGAGTCCTCCTCTATCGGCTAGCAGGTTGTTGAAAACCAGCCATCTCGCCGCCGTCCTCGAAAAGCCGCCTTGTGCGGCGTAGCGTGGCTCAAGCCTCCGCGGGGCTTTCTGCGGATGCGACGACCTGACCGTTTTTGAACAACCTGAGGTTTTCGACAACCCTTTAGATGCCGTCGTTAAGCGATCCCCGGTTTGCCGTTCGTGGGCATCTCCTCGGACAGCCATGTCTGTCAGCCTCGCGCTAGCGTATGTCATAACTGAATGTTGCCGGCTGGCCATCGCGGATCAGGTCGAGCTTGATCCTGGTCTGTCCCTTCAGGGATGCCAGCGACTGGATGGCCTTTTCCGGGGAGTCGATGGCAAAGTCGTTGAGTCGGAGCAGAACGTCGCCGTTCTTGATCCCGATCATGGCGAAGATGCCGGAAGGGCGGACCTCCGAGACCTTGAATCCTTCAACCTTCCCCTCTTTGGAGCTGGGGAGCAGGCGGGCGTCGGTCATGGCCTGGCCGATATTGTCGAGTGCGGCGTTGAGGGCGCGCTGGTCGATGATGTAACTCCCGGAGGAGACCTGGGTTGCCAGGCCGGTCTGAGATGGGGGAATCGTGGATGGCGGCGAAGCGCCGGCTGCGCCCATGGGGGCTGTAGGAGAGAATATCCTGATCGGCCGTCCGGCGACCACGATGTCGGCAAAATCCTTGTGGACCGCCACCAACCGGCCGCCGGTGAATACCGTGTCTCCCAGGCGGAAGACGCGCTCTTCCTTGGTGCTCGTTTTCTGGATCAGGGCAAACGTCTCCCGGAACGAGCCGACAGCCGTACCGAGCAGGAGCAGGTCTCCCTGGTTGACCGTGGAGGTTGTCCCCTGCTGCTGCGCGGCAACGATGGGGGTCAGTTTTCCCCTGGTGGCGGGGCCGAACAGCCCCAGTTCCAGGATCGGTGCAAAGGAGGCGAGCCCCTCCACATTTGTAGTAGCCACGGCCGAAGACGTACGTGCCGTTGAGGAAACGGGAAAGGTCTTGGCGAGCCGGGAGGAGAACAGGTCGGCGGTAATCATGGCCAGGGCCATTATGATGAAAAGCGCCAGGCTGCTGTTGACCGGCGTTATCCATTTATCCATGGGAAAACCCTTTGCATGATGGAGAAACTGCCGAATAATAATGAATTTAGGGGTCGTATGCAAGGGAAAAGAGGGGCAGGGCGGGCTGCTGCGCCGGCATCCGGCCAATAAGCCGCCTCTGCCAGAACGGAGTTGATGCAATCCGGGTGCTGTGGTATTATCCCGGCATTTTGGGGGTGGGAGAGCAGCGTATGCAGCCGATCCTGGTGATTGCGTCGGTGGCTCAGGAGCTTGCGCTTCTGGTTCGCTCACTGCAGGGTAAGAGCGAACAGGGAGCGGGTTTTCCCGAGCTCTTCAGCGGAAAGATCCGGGGCCGGGATGTCCTGGTTGCAGCTACCGGCATTGGCAAGATCAATACGGCCATGGGATTGACCTCCCTCATTTTGCAGTGCAGTCCCCGGCTGATCATCAATACCGGCTGTGCCGGCGCCTATCCGGAAAGTGGGCTCGAAGTCGGGGAGCTGGCGCTGGCCAGCAGCGAGGTCTTGGGCGACGAGGGGGTTGCGACACCCTCGGGGTGGGAATCGCTGGAATATATCGGTATCCCCTCCCTGGAGCGCAAAGAGACCCGATATTTCAACGAATTTCCGCTCACCTTTGCCCCGACCGAGCGGGCGATGCAGCTTGCCTCGGCCCTGGATCTCCCCTTGCGTCGGGGGCGCTTCGTGACCGTCTCCACCTGTAGTGGGACTTCCCAGCGTGGGCGCGAGCTCTATGCCCGTTTCAGCGGTCTCTGCGAAAACATGGAGGGCGCTGCTGCCGCTCAGGTCGCCCTTCAGTATGGTATCGACTGTCTGGAACTCCGTGGCATCAGCAATTTGGTCGAGGACCGCGATCTTTCGCGATGGGATCTGTCCCTTGCCATGGAGCAGGCACAGCGCTTCATTCTCAGGTATCTGGAGCATTATTGATCATGGGCTGCCACCAGCACGCCACAACCCTTACCCTGGGCTATTCGCCCTGTCCTAATGATACCCATATCTTCCACGCCCTGGTGCATGGACTGATTCAGACTCCCTTTCTGCTGCAGGAGCGGCTGGAGGACGTGGAAACCCTGAACCGGCTGGTGCTGGCGGGCGAGCTGGATATGAGCAAGGTCTCCTATCACCTGTTCGGGCATGTGCGCGATGCCTATTGCCTCCTCCGTGCTGGAGGCGCGCTCGGCAGGGGGTGCGGTCCGCTCCTCGTGGCCGCGAACCGGGTTTCTCTCGCGGAGCTGCGCAACAAGCCGATTGCCGTGCCGGGGGAGTTCACCACGGCATGCCTTCTGCTCAGGCTGTTTGATCCCGGATTGTCCCGGCTCGTGTTTATGCCGTTCCACCGGATCATGGAGAGCGTGAGCCGGGGCGAGGTGGCTGCCGGCGTGATCATCCATGAGTCGCGGTTTACCTTTGAAGGGCTGGGATTGGTGAAGCTTTTGGACCTGGGGGAGTGGTGGGAAGAGACCACCGGCGCTCCCATCCCCCTTGGCGGGATCGTTGCCAGGCGTTCGCTGGGAAGAGAGGCCATTGCTGCCCTGGATCGGGGGCTTGCTGCCAGCGTGGCCCATGCCAGGGCCAACCCTGCGGCCAGCCTCGATTACATCCGTCATCATGCCCAGGAGCTTTCCGACGAGGTCTGTGCTGCCCACATCAACCTCTATGTCAACGAGTTCTCGCTGGACCTGGGGGAAGAGGGAGTGCGGGCCGTGGAGGTCCTCCTGGAAAGGGCTGCCGCTGCCGGGGTCATCCCCCGGAGTTCCCGCGGGATATTTGCCGACTGATACGAACCGGGCTGTCGCAAAGGAGCACATGGAAGAGCGCGTAATCAAAGTGCTGTTGATCGACGACGATGAGGACGATTACGTCATAACTCGTGAATTCCTTGCTGCCAGCAGGTGGGGGTCATTCGAGCTCGAGTGGGTGTCGGGATTCGAGGTGGGGCGTGAAACCATGCTCCGCAAAAGCCACGATATCTACCTCCTCGATTACAACCTTCGCGGACGGAACGGGATCGAGCTGATCAAGGAGGCAAAGGGCGCGGGATGCCAGGCCCCGATCATCGTTCTGACCGGGATCAACAACCGGGAGATCGACCTGGAGGCGATGCAGTCGGGTGCGGTGGATTTCCTGCTCAAGGGAGAGCTGAACGCAGCGCTCCTGGAACGCTCCTTGCGCTATGCCCTGCAGAGAAACAGGACCGAAGAGGCTTTGCGCAAGAGTGCCGAGGGTCTGGCCAAGGCGCAGATGATCGCCCATGTGGGGAACTGGGAGTGGAATATCCTTACTAACGAGATGACCTGGTCCGATGAGATCTACCGGATTTTCGGGCTCTATCCGCAGGCGTTTCCCGCCTCCTACGAGGCTTTTCTCCGCATTGTCCACCCCGACGACCGGAGCCTGGTCAACCTCAAGATCAACCAGGCTCTCTATGACCGCCAGGCGTACAGCTTCGAACATCGCCTGATCATCCCGTCGGGGGGCGAACGGATCGTGCACCAGCAGGGAGAGGTCACCTTTGCCGAAGACGGCAGGCCTGTCTGGATGGTCGGCACGGTGCAGGATATCACCGAGCGACGCAGTTCCGAGGATGCGCTCCGTCTCATGGAGGAGAAGTATTCCAAGGCATTCCATTCGAGCCCGGACTGGGTGGTGATGACGCGGGTTGCCGATGGGCGCTACATAGAGGTGAACGACGCGTTTCTGGGCATTACCGGTTACCGGCGCGAGGATGTCATCGGCAAGACCTCCATTGAACTGGGGATCTGGTTCGACCCTCGCGACAGGGTCAGGATGCTCAAGCTGCTCGACGAGTACGGCAAGGTCCGCAATCTCGAAACCAGGTTCCGCATCAGGTCGGGGGAGACACGCACCATGCTCTGGTCGGCAGAGGTGATCGAATTCAACGGCGAGGCCTACCTCATCGCGGTTTCCAGGGATGTCACCGAACAGCGACAGCTGGAAAAGGAGCTTTTGGACAGCCAGAAGGAACTGATCAAGAAGCACCACGAGTTGACCCTGCTCTTCAACCAGGTGGAGACCGTCAAGAAAGAGTGGGAAATGACCATGGACCATGTGGGAGACATGGTCATCCTGGCGGATAGCGAAGGAAAGATCAAGCGGTGCAACCGGGCGTTCCAGGATTTCGTCAGGCTCCCCTACAGCGAGATCCTCGGCGCCGACTGGGTCGAGCTGCTCCATCAGTATGACCTGATCACCGGTATGATCTATCTCCAGAGCATGGAACTCTATCACGAGCCGTCCGACCGCTGGTACGTCCTCAACCCCTATCCCTTTCAGGATGAAAAGATGCAGGAGCTTTCCGGAACGGTCATCACCATCCACGACACCACCGAACTCAAGCAGGTTTCAGCGCAGCTCGAACAGGCCGTCCGTGAGCTGGAGGCATCGGGATGCAACACCTTTCCCAGCCGGAAGTAGACGAACCCACTGCAAGACCCTGGTAGTGCCTGCCCCATAAAAATCGTTGTATTACAATATGATACGCTAAAAATACGGGATTTTGCCTTGACCCTCGGGATGAGGGTGTGCTATAAGGTTGCCTCGCCCAAAAAGGAGGTGCGCATGGCGCCAGTGAATCTGCGGGGCAGCCTGTTGGCGATACTTGTCGTCACACAGCTGTTTCTGCCGCTCCACACACTTCCTGTGCAGGCCGAAACCGTTACCGAGAAGAGTGGTCAAGCGCAGAGTGCCGAACAGGCACAACCAGCGGCGGATGGAGACGAGGGGTTTGCCTCGTATTACGCCAAACGCTACAAGGGTAGACGGACAACCTCGGGGGCACGGTATAACCCCGGAAAAATGACAGCGGCACATTCCTCGCTTCCCTTTGGCACCAAGGTCAAGGTTATCTGCCTTAACAGTGGTCGGGAAGTGGTGGTGACAGTGAATGACCGTTGCAAGCCACGCAAGAAGCCGTTCATCGATCTTTCCCGGGCAGCTGCACGCAAGCTCGGATTCCTGGGAAAGGGGACTACTCGGGTCAAGATCATCGCGATGAATGAGGACGACGCGGGGTAACAGGTACAATAAAAAATCACAGGGCGAAAAAAAGGAAACGGCCGGGAGGATTATCCCGGCCGTTTCCTTTTCCGGCAGCGTGCAGGCGGCGAGGCTGCTGTCAGCTCTCCGACCAGTTTGTCGTTAGCGGGATTTGCTCTTGGTTGTCGTCTTCTTTTTCTTTTTTGTTTTCGACACCTTTTTTGAAATTTTCCCCTTTTTTGCTTTCCCTTTTTTCTTCTTGTACTTCTTAGTGTCGGGGGAGAGTTCGTCACGAATGTTGCTCAACAGGACAGTTGGCTCTTCGAGGGTCGGGTCGGCCCTCTTTGCGGACTCCAGAGCCTCTTTTGCCTCGTTAATGTGACCGGTTTTCATATAGACACGGCCGAGGGCGTTCAAGGCTTTTGCATGATCATCCTTAAGAGCGACCGCTTCCTTGTATGAGGCCAGGGCGTCTTCGTAGTTCTTTTTGAATTCGTAGACCAAACCGAGTTTGTAGTGACTGTTGGCGTCCTTGGGGTTGAGTTCTACGTTTTCCTTGAGCAGCGTGATCAAGTCGTCGTAGTTCTTGTTCTTAACGTAGATGGTGGTGAGGGCGTTGCGAGCCTCGACATCGTCTTTCTTCAGCCGGAGTATCTCTTTGAATTCGCGTTCAGCCTCGTCTCCCATGCCGTGCTTGCGATAGAGAAGCGCTAGTTCGTGGTGGGCATCGAGCGAGTCGGGCTTGATTTTGATGATTTCCTGATATTCGGCGATCGCATCTTTGGGGTCCTTGGCATTGCCATAGAGCCTGGCGAGTTTCAGGTGCAGCTGGACATCCTCGTTTCGCAGCTTGAGGAGTTCTCGGTACTGTTCTATTGCCTGGGGGGTGCTGCCGCGCGAGGCGTAGATATCTCCAAGGCGCTGGCGGGTATCCCCTTTTTCTCCAGCGAATTTTAACGACTGCCGGTATTCTACGACTGCTTCGTCGAGAAGCCCTTTCTTTTCGTAGAGAATTCCCAGCTTGTAGTGCAGCCCCTCATCGTCGGCCTTGAGGCGTGATGCTTCCTGGTAGGCGGCAATGGCTTCATCGAGCTTGTCGCTGGCGGCAAGGGCATCCCCGAGTTTCTGCTTTGCTTCTGCCCAGGCGGGTTTTATCTTAATAGCTTTCCGGTATTCGGCCACTGCCTTGTCGTAGTTCTTTTCGGCAAGAAACGCATCGCCGTTTTTCAGATATTCCTGGGGCTGGTCGGCTTGGGGATTCTGGGCAACACCGGCGAGCAGGAATTCATAGTCGGCGGATTTCTTGTCTCCAAGCTGTTCGTACAGTTCTCCGAGGCGCCGGTGGACTTCTTTGCTCTGGGGATGTGCGTTCTGGGCCTTTTTCAGCTCGTCGAGTGCCTTGTCGGTCTGCTTGCGGGCCAGGTAGACCTTGGCCAAGCCAAGGCGAGCCGGCTCAAATGCCGGGTTGATGGAGAGGGCTTGATTGTATTCGGATTCGGCACGATCGAGGTCGTTTCCCTGGATCTGGGTATCTGCGAGGTCGGCATGGAGTTGGGGGTCGTCCGGAGCTGATTTCAGGGCTTCGTTGAAGTGATACTGGGCGAGTGAGTAGATCTTCCGCTGGGCAAAGATGCGGCCGAGGCCACGGTGGTAGGGTGCTGCCGACGAGGATTTGACAGCCTTGGTAAGTTCCACGGCCGCTTCGTCGGTCATCCCTTTCTCCAGATAGAGCAGTCCGAGGTTGCCGCTCGCCTGGGTGAAGCCGGGATCAAGTCGCTCTGCCTCGCGGTATTCGGCGATGGCGCTTTCCAGCTTTCCGCTTTCCGCAAGCCTTCGCCCCTTGACGAAATGTCCGGCAGGGCCTTCGGGGCAAAGTTCCGCTGCCCGTGTTTCTATTCGGGACCTTTCTGCTGCATCGGATCTGGAGGGGATGCCTTCCAGGATCTCGCGGGCATCTCCGCACTTGTCCTTGCCGGCGAAGCCCCAGTCGAATCCGCACGTGAGGGTGGCCGTCAGGCAGAGAAGGATAAGCAAAAGGCGTTGATTCATGGCTCTCCTCACTGTGTCACTATCCGCTGGAATGCTGAAGAAGCGCGCATTATACATGGCGCATGCCGCAAATTCAATCCATATCAAAGTTGGAGGGCGTCCATCCCCGGCAATAGCCGCTTTAGCCAGCCCCTCCTCCGCGTTGCCTTGACTTTCGAGGCAAAGATGGTTAAATCATGAAAGTCTGCCTCGTGGCAGTGATTCCAGGAGATTGTCGTTTATTCCTCTGGAGGGGGATTGATGCCTGTCATACCCAAGGATCCTCTGGACTGGCTGACCTTGTTCCGGCAGCAGGTTGATGTCATTTTCAACTACCTCTCCAGCCTGGAGCGGGGTGCGGGCAAGCAGGAACAGGAGTACGTGCCGCTGGTCGATATCTATGAGACAGCGGACGACTATATTGTAGAGTTTGAATTGCCGGGGTTCGAACGTCGTGACCTGAGGCTCTCCATCTGCTGTACTACCCTGATTTTTGAAGGAGTGAAGCGGCGGGACCATACCCGCAAGGGGCACCGCTTCATCCGGGTGGAGCGGCATTTCGGGCACTTTTCGCGGATGATAGAGATTCCGCCGAGCGTGGATATCCAGAGCGTTCAGGCTTCGTATGACCGGGGGGTACTGTCGGTACGGTTCAAGAGACTGCATGACCGGCAGATGGTAATCCGCGACATAGTTATTGACTGAGAGTGAATCCTTCAAGGAGATAGTGATTTATGGAAACTACCAAGCAGCAGGATGCTGAAGAGCTCAAGATTCCTGACGTTCTGCCGCTGCTTCCGGTGCGGGATGTGGTGGTCTATCCCTACATGATCCTGCCGCTTTTTGTGGGGCGTGAGATTTCTATTGCCGCTGTCGATCATGCGCTTTCCGGTGATCGTCTGATATTCCTCGCGACCCAGAAGGATGTGAGTGACGAGGATCCCGAGCCCGAAGCCATTTACGAGGTCGGGACAGTGGCAATGATCATGCGGATGCTCAAGCTTCCCGATGGCCGGGTGAAGATCCTGGTACAGGGGCTGACCAAGGGAAGGATCAACGAATATCTGGCGTCGCGTCCCTATTATTCCGTCCGGATCGAACGGATCACCGAGCCGGCTGCGCTGGACGATTCGCTGGAAACCGAGGCGCTCATCCGGACAATCAAGGAGCAGCTCAGCAAGATTGTTTCCCTGGGCAAGGTCATCTCTCCCGAGGTCATGGTCATTGTTGAAAATATGCAGGAGCCCGGCAGCCTTGCTGACTTGGTTGCCAGCAACATCGGGCTCAAGGTCGAGGAGGCACAGAAGCTCCTGGAGATTTTCGACCCGATGGAGCGGCTCAAAAAGGTGAACGAACTCCTGAACAAGGAGTACGAACTGCTCGACATGCAGGCGCGGATACAATCAGCTGCCAAAGAGGAGATGGGCAAAAGCCAGCGGGAATATTATCTCCGTGAGCAACTCCGGGCCATCCAGCAGGAGTTGGGGGAGACCGATGCCCGCGCCGAGGAGATTGCCGAGTTGCGCAAGGCGATCGAAAACGCCAAGATGCCGCCACCGGTTGAAAAAGAGGCACTCAAACAGTTGGGGCGCCTGGAGCAGATGCATCCCGATGCCGCTGAATCGGGCATGTTGAGGACGTTTCTCGACTGGATGGTCGAACTCCCCTGGGGGAAATCGACTCGCGATGCGCTCGATATCAAGAAGGCGAAAAAGATTCTCGATGAGGATCACTATTATCTCGACAAGATCAAGGAACGCATCCTGGAGTTCCTGGCGGTCAGGAAACTGAAGAAAAAGATGAAGGGCCCGATTCTCTGTTTCGTCGGCCCTCCCGGCGTGGGCAAAACGTCTCTGGGCAAATCCATTGCCCGCTCCATGGGGAGGAAGTTTGTCCGGATTTCCCTGGGCGGCGTTCGTGACGAGGCCGAAATCCGTGGCCACCGTCGCACTTACGTGGGTGCCCTGCCGGGGCGGATCCTGCAAGGGCTGAAACAGGCAGGGTCCAACAACCCTGTTTTCATGCTGGACGAGCTGGACAAGCTCGGCTCGGATTTCCGCGGCGATCCGTCTTCGGCCCTGCTGGAGGTTCTCGACCCGGAACAGAACTTCATGTTCTCCGATCATTACATCAACCTGCCGTTTAACCTGTCCAATGTCATGTTCATTGCCACGGCCAACCAGATCGACACTGTGCCGGGACCGCTCCGTGACCGGATGGAGGTGATCTCCCTTGCCGGTTACACCGAGGAAGAGAAGCTGCAGATTGCCAAACGGTATCTGGTGCCCCGGCAGACCAAGGAGAACGGCATCTCTGCCAAGTACCTCGCCATCACCGACGAGGCGATCAAGACGGTCATCGCCAAATACACCCGCGAGGCCGGTCTGCGCAATCTGGAGAGGGAGATCGGCACCATCTGCAGGAAGGTTGCACGCAAGGTTGCCGAAGGAGAGAAGCGACACTTCGCGGTGAATGCCTCTACCGTTGCCAAGTATCTGGGGCCGGCAAAATTCCTCCGCGAGGAAGAGATGGAAAAGAATGAGGTCGGGCTTGTTACCGGTCTGGCCTGGACACCGGTTGGCGGGGAGGTCCTCCTTGTCGAGGCGACCATCATGGCCGGCAAAGGCGGGCTCACGCTTACCGGCCAGTTGGGTGACGTGATGAAGGAATCAGTTCAGGCAGCCCTTTCCTGGATTCGAGCCAAGGAAAAAGAACTGAATCTTTCGGAGGATTTCTTTCATAACGTGGAGATCCATGTGCATGTCCCGGCAGGGGCAATCCCGAAGGACGGCCCCTCGGCCGGCATTACCATGGCCACGGCACTGGTCTCGGCTCTCACCAAGATCCCCGTGCGCAAGGATGTGGCAATGACCGGCGAGATTACCCTGCGGGGCAAGGTTCTCCCCATTGGCGGGCTCAAGGAAAAAATCCTCGCTGCTGTCAGGGCCGGCATTACGACCATCATCATCCCCGAGCAGAACAAGAAGGACCTTGAGGATGTTCCCAAGAATATCCTCAAGAAGGTCGAGATCGTCACGGCAAAGCAGATCGACGATGTTCTCAAGGTCGCCCTCGAAATTTATCCGCCGCCGCCCCAGGGGGCTTCAAAGGCATCGGCGCCCGCCAAGAGCGGCGCCCGCAGAGTGACTGCCAAGGCCCCGAGGGCCACGGCTTGAACCTTCGTTCACTCGGTGAATTCGGGCTCATTGACCGTATCGCCGGCAGGGTTGCAGCCGGCACCGGGATAATTCGCGGCATCGGCGATGATGCCGCGGCTGTGAAGCCGAGCCCGGGGACCGTCCAGCTCCTGACCTCCGACATGCTGCTGGAGGGGGTGCATTTTGACCTGACGTTCACCAGCCCGGAAGCGTTGGGGCGCAAGTCCCTGGCGGTCAATCTCTCCGATATGGCGGCCATGGGTGGGCGGTCGCGCCACTTTCTCCTGTCGCTGGCAATCCCGCCGTCGGTGTCGCTGGAGTTTCTCGACCCGTTCATCGGCGGTCTTCTGGACATGGCTTCATGTCATGCTGTTTCCCTTGTCGGCGGCGATACGTGCGCTTCCCGGAGCGGGCTGGTCATCAGCATAACCCTTGTGGGAGAACAGCTTCCGGAGCGGGTGGTCTACCGTCAGGGAGCCCGGCCCGGCGATCTGGTATGCGTGACCGGATTTCTTGGCGACTCTGCCCTGGGTCTTGCCGAGCTGAGAGCCGGCTTACGGGAAACCCCTGCCGTCAGTCGCCACCTGGAACCCTCTCCCCGCTGCAATGAGGGACTTATGCTTGCCGAAGCAGGGCTCCCCACGGCCATGATCGACGTGAGCGACGGGCTTCTTGCCGATCTCGGCCATATCCTGGAGTGTTCGGGAGTGGGAGCAAAGGTCTTTCTTGACCGTCTTCCGCTCTCCGAATATTTTTCGGCCGAGGCGGGCAGACTGGTGTCTGAGCCGATACAATTGGCCCTGGCCGGCGGAGAGGATTACGAACTCCTTTTTTCGCTGCCGCGGCAGTACCTGCCGCAGGCACGGCAATTGTTGTCTGCAAGAGGAATCGGCTGTGCCGTGATCGGAGAGGTGACCGAAGAGGCCGGGCTACAAGTCACGGCTCCGGATGGCTCTTCTTACCAGCCCACGGGTCTGGGATTCAGCCACTTCTGAAAGTCCCTGCCGGCGCACTCTCAAGCTGGGGGTGCTCTCGTCCTTCCTGCAGACCATAACCGCAATGCCGAATGTTCCCCGGGGCAGACTTGAGTCGGAATATCGCCGTTTTTTCAGCCAAGGGTGAGTGATGTCCAGCGAGGGAAGCGGACGAGTCATGGATGCTGTCATACCGGATATCCCCGCTGAGGATCTGGAGCTTATCCGGCAGCTCCTTGCAGAGCGAACAGGCTTCCTGCTGGACGGTTACAAGGACAAATGTATCAAACGGCGGATCAACATCCGCATCCGCGCGACCCATAGTGACAGTGCCACAGCGTATTACCGCCTGCTTGCGCGGGATGGGCGTGAACTGGCACTCCTCCATAAGGTTCTTACCATCCATGTGAGTCATTTTTTTCGCAACCCCTCCATGTTTCGCAAGCTGCAGGAGGAGATTCTCCCTGTTCTCTTCGCCCAGGCGGCTGAAACGGGTAAGGCGGGTTTTACCGTCTGGAGTGTGGGGTGCTCAAGCGGTGAAGAACCGTATTCCGTGGCCCTGCTGTTGAAAGAACATTTTGGCGTCCACTCTGAGCACAATCTGGTCAGGATCATTGCTTCGGACATCAATCAGGAGATCCTTGATACTGCCCGCAAGGGAGTGTACGGAACTGAGAGGCTTGTCGAAGTGGATCAGGGACTCCTGAATCGTTATTTCAAGCCGATAAATGGTAAATATGAATTGTCTCCCGAAATTCGGGGGATGGTAACCTTTTCCCGTGGCGACCTGTTCAACAGCGGGGACTTCCCCGCATGCGACCTTATTTTCTGCAGAAATGTCTTGATCTATTTCGAACGCAGCCGGCAGGAGCGGATACTTGAGGGATTTGCCGCATCGCTTGCCGGCGGAGGATTCCTGGTTCTGGGCAAATCAGAAACATTGGTAGGGGATTCGCGGAAGAAATTCCAGACGGTCTGTCCCGTGGAAAGGATATACCGGGCACTCTGCTGAACAGTGCGGCGAGCCGAGTGGCCCTGACGTTGCCCTGTTTCCGGGCACTGGAGAGGAGGAGGGAAGTAGATGCAAATCCCGATAGGATATAAATTCATACTCGGCTGTATCGTGGTAGTGGCGGTGGTGGCCTTTGTCCCCGACCTGATACGGTTGCTCGGCTATGCCCCAGAGATTACCACGATCCTGACCTATGTGCTGGCAATTACCATCGGCCTCATCCTCGGTTGGTTCTTTTCTCGTCGGGTAAGCCGGAATATCGCCATCCTGACTTCCTCTACCGAGGCGATCAGCGCCGGGGACCTGACACGGGATGTTGCCCTCGGCAGTTCCCATTTCCCTGATGAAACCCACAGCCTTGCCGAATCTATCAATGTAATGGCCGAGAACCTCCGTATCCTGGTCCGGCAAATCCGTGAAACCTCGGGGAGGGTCTCAGAGGCGGCCCGGACCCTTTCGTCGTCGGCGCTGGAAATCAATGCCTCCACCGAGGAGGTTGCCCAGGCAGTAGAACAGATATCCCGTGGTGCCGAGACCCAGGCGGAGATGGTGACCAGGGGGTCGAAGGTGATCCACGAGATGGCCATTTCCGTGGAACTGGTGGCGAAACGGGCGAAAGAGTCGGCCAAGGCAGCCCGCCAGACCAGTGTGACCGCACAGCGCGGCGGAGAATTGGCCAATGATTCGCTGGATCGGATGAAGGGATTCTATGATTCGGTCGAGCTTTCCGGGCGTCTGTTCCTTGACCTGAACAGGAAACTCCAACAGGTCGGAAAGATTGCCGACATCATTGTCGAGATCGCCCGCCAGACCAACCTGTTGGCGCTTAATGCTTCCATTGAGGCTGCCAGGGCCGGTGAATACGGCAAGGGATTCGCCGTCGTTGCCGAAGAGGTTCGAAAACTTGCCGATGGGACCGGTACGTCTGCGGCGGAGATCGTTGAGCTGATCGGGGCGATCAAGGAAGATGGCCAGCGGGTGTACGAAACCATTACGGAAAGCTCCCGCTCCATCGGCGAGGGGAAGAAGAATATCGACATCACGGCCTCTGCATTCCGTGAGATTCTCACCACGGTCATTGAAACCGAACGAAGGGCCAACAGCATTGCCGACCTTTCCCACATGCAGACGGAGGGGGCGGAAAAGATGGTCCGGATGGTGGATGAGATAGCAAAGGTGGCCGAGGATAATGCCGCTTCCACCGAAGAGGTCTCAGCGGCGACCGAAGAGCAGTCCGCAGCCATGCAGGAGATGGCGCTGGCGGCACAGGACCTGGCACGCATGTCCGATGAGTTGATGCGTTGCGTCGAGCGTTTTCGGGTGGCGGGCACACAGGGTGCCAACCCGTGACGGATGCGCCTGGCCGTTTGGTCCTGTTTCGTATGGCCGGGAGACGCTGTGCCTTCGATCTTGCGGAAGTCGCCGAGGTGACTGAACTCCCTGCCGTCTACCCGGTTCCTCTGGCCCCCCCATCCTTCAAGGGGGTAATGAACTGTCATGGCAGGCTGGTGTCGCTGCTCGACCTGGGGGTCTACCTGGGGTTTGAGAGCAGTCGGGAGGGGGGGAAGGTGCTGGTGCTCGACCGGCGTTTTGCCGATCTTGCGCTCTGGGTGGACGAGGTGGAGCGCATTATTCCCGTAGCAGAGGTGCTGTCCGAGCGTGAAGGAGAAGAGGAGCATGTGAAGCAGCTCCTGACCCTCAATGATGGAGAGGTGCAGCTGTTGTCGGCCTTGGACCTTGTTGAAAAACTGGATGCGGAGCTGCAGGTGATTATCCACTCCCCCAATGGCGACAGGGGAGACAGCCGCAGGAGAGAAGCTACCTGACATGGATATGTCACAGTACCGGGATCTGTTCCTGGCGGAATCGCGGGAGCATGTGGGTCGTCTGAATGAGTTGATCCTCTGTCTGGAACAGGTTCCCAGTGATCAGGAAAAGATCAATGCCCTTTTCAGGGCCGCACACTCCCTCAAGGGAATGGCAGCGTCCATGGGATACGATCCCATTGCGGAACTTGCCCACAAGATGGAGGATCTGCTCTGCCGGGTACGGGAAGGTGAGTTCTCCTTTGCCGAAGATGTGGCATCTCTCCTCCTGGAGGGTGCCGACCTCCTGGCGACGCTCCTAGATGATGTTGCCGGGGAGCGACCATTTTCACACAATACCTCTCCCCTGATCCAGCGATTGATCACTTTTTTGCCGCAGGAGGCCGTAACCGACCAATCGAACATTCCCTCCCCGGTCGAAACTGTTTGCACTGATCTGCCGCATTCCGCTCCGTTGCCGCCTTCGAGCCGGGAATCCATCCAGACGGTCCGGGTGCGGACCGAAATCCTTGATCGGCTGATCGATACCACTGGTGAGCTTTTTACCACAAAGCACCGGCTTCTTGATGCGCATCGGCAGTTGCACGGCCAGGGCATCGCCGAAGGTCTGAATGATCTGGCTCGCCTGCTACGTGAACTGCACCAGATGGTGATGAAGGTGAGGCTCATGCCATTCTCGCTGTTGGCGGAGCGCTTTCCTCGGCTGGTCAGGGAACTTGCCCAGAAAAACGGCAAGGAGGTTGCGCTCGCCATAGATGGCAGGGATATCGAGCTCGATCGGGGCATTTTGGAAGAGCTGGCCGATCCCCTGGTCCATATCCTGAGGAATGCGGTGGATCATGGCCTGGAGCCACCACAAGATCGCCTCGTCGCCGGAAAGTCGAAAACGGGGAGAATCCGACTTTCTGCCTGGCGTGAAAAAGATCAGGTGGTCATTGCCGTTGAAGACGATGGTCGTGGCATGGACCCAGAACAGTTGATCGCGGTGGCAGTAGGAAAATCGCTCATTTCCCCGGAAGAGGGGATGCGGATGACTCCGCGAGAAGCCTATTTGCTGACAACGCTGCCCGGTTTCTCAACGGCCCGCGAGGTTACGGATGTATCGGGGCGCGGAGTGGGCATGGATGCCGTACGGGCCACGATACAGGCTCTCGGAGGCGATCTGCTGATCGATTCCGAGCTGGGCAGGGGAAGCAGGATCAGTCTTCGCCTCCCGCTCACCATCGCCATAATCAATGTGCTCCAGATCGTTGCCGGCCATCTGAAGGTAGCGGTGCCGGTCACCAGCGTTCTGAGAACTCTCGAACTGTCCCGCGACCAGGTAGTGGTGAAGGATCGCCGCGTATCGTTTTCCCTGGATGACGAGGAAATCCCGCTCGTTAGTCTCAACAGACTGCTGGGGGTTCCCTTGTCCGCCACCGGGCTGGAGCTGTTGCCGGTAATCGTAGCCGAAATCAAGGGGCGACGGATCGGTGTCGCTGTTGACCGGGTGTTGGGGCAAAAAGAGGTACATGTGAAACCGGTAGGCAGGCCGTTGAACCGGTTACGCGGGATTTCCGGAGGGGCAATCCTCGGGGACGGCGAGATTATCTTCATCCTTGACCCCGCCACGCTCTTCTGACGAATAACAGGTTGCGCTGTCAGTGAAATTATGGCACAATTTCCCGCTACTAAGGGGGCTATCATGCTGCAGTTTCGAAGCTTGTTCCTGGCCTTGGCGCTGCTGTCGGCAGCCGTGATACCATCTTTTGCCGTCACCACGGTGCCGGCACCGGTCAACATCGGGTTGAGAGACGTGATCAATACTGTCGAGCAGTCCTTCTCCTCGGCGAACAGATATGATTCTCCCGATAATGATATTTTCCTCGTTGATCTGACGGCAGACTTCTTCCAACGTTCCATTCTGGCGAAAAACAATCGCGAGTTGCGTGCCGATGGCCAGTTCTATCTGAAAAACGCCGATTATCAGCGGCGCGATCCACTGATGTTCCGTTTTGATTACTACCGGCCCACGACCCATGAAATCGTCTCCGATGGTTCCACGCTCTGGACATATCTTCCGGAAAACCGCCAGGTAATCGTCAGCGACATGAGTTCATTTTTCAATCCGGATCTCTCCGATCCTGCCCGGAATTCCGGTTTCAATTTTCTTCAGGGTCTGTCCCGGATATCCAAGGATTTTGAGATACTCTTTTCGCAGCAGGGGAGGGACATGGATGGTAACTACATCCTCGAACTCACCCCCAGACGCGCCATGGAATCCATCGAGAAACTTTTTGTCGTGGTACGCTTCGAATCTGTGCGCCGTTTTGTGCAGAATGGCCGCCGCATAATCAACCCCGCCTATAAGAACAATCGGCGGGCCGACCTCCCCAGGCCGGAATGGGCGTTTCCCATTCTCTCGACCACCGTGATCGATCACCAGGGGAATTCCACCACCCTTGAGTTCAGCAACATCAAGGCGAACATGGGTTTGTCCGGTGGGCTCTTCAAGTTTGATATCCCTGCGGATGTCCAGGCGGTTCGCCCTCCCGGCAGTCGCTGATGGCAGGGAGCCGGAGTGCTCCGCATGATAAGGCGACATGATCCGGTGTCGCCTTTTTTGTGTAACGGGAAAGGATTGTTATGAAACGATTTACGATGCTGGCATTGGCTCTGGTCATGTTACTGCTTCAATCCGGCACCACGTGGGCTGCGGGTGATGCCGATTTGAAGGCGGTTGTGGCAACCCTTGAGGATGGCTATCGTCTTCTCAAGGATCTGCAGGCGGATTTCAGTCAGAAGACGACCCTGACGGCGCTTAAGCGGGATGAAAAAGGGAGTGGAGAACTGGCCATGAAACGTCCTGCCAATGGTCCAGCCATGTTCCGGTTCGATTACCGCAAGCCCCGTCAGCAGATTGTGTCCAACGGCAAACAGGTCTGGTTTTACCTCCCCGACAACAAGCAGGTTATGGTGAGCGATGTCAATACCATGCTCGCGCAGGGAGGGGTGGCACTCAATTATCTGACCGGAATGGGAAACGTTTCGCGCGACTTTGCTATCTCCTTCTCCGGTACAGGCCGCGATGCCAGGGGTAACTATCTACTGGACCTGACGCCGAAGAAGGGGGGGCAGGCTTTTGCAAAGCTTCAGCTGACCATCGCGGCAGCGGCGGTCGCAAAGTACCGCGATTCAGGAGCAGCCCAGGTGCCGTTCCCAATACTCTCGTCGGTTGTCTACGACCAGATGGGGAATCGCACTGCCATCGAATACGGCAAGGTACGGGCCAACCAGGGGATTGCCGCGGACAGATTCAGCTTCAAGATACCCAAGGGCGTGGAAGTCATCAAGCCGTAACCGCTGCTGCGAAATTCTAAGAGGTGCCTGACCGCCCGGGGAGATCTTTGCTTCGGAGTTTCAATACACCAGGAGGTTCTTGGAATGCCATCATTCGATATCGTGTCAAAGGTTGACATGCAGGAAGTGGACAACGCCGTCAATCAGACGGTGAAGGAGATTGCACAGCGGTACGATTTCAAAGGGTCCAAGAGCGAGATCACCCAGGAGAAGGATACCATCAAGGTGCTGGCCGACGATGACTTCAAGCTCAAGGCAGTGATAGACATCCTCCAGTCGAAATTCCTCAAGCGAGGGATTTCCATCAAATCGCTCCAGTATGGCAAGGCAGAAAATGCCTCCGGCGGCATGGTCCGCCAGATCATCACCATTCAGCAGGGCGTCTCCAAGGAGAAGGGGAAAGAGATCATTGCTGCCATCAAGGAAACCAAACTCAAGGTCCAGGCGCAGATCATGGAGGATCAGGTCAGGGTTACCGGCAAGAATATCGATGACCTGCAGGAGGTCATCGGCCTGCTGAAGGGCAAGGACCTGGGCATCGAGATGCAGTATATCAATTTCAGATCATAGGATGGGTGAGAGCTTGCACAAGATTCAGGATAAGGTCAGCATGGTCAGCCTCGGCTGCCCGAAGAACCTGGTGGATGCGGAAGTGATGCTCGGCTACCTGGCCGAGAAGGGCTACACCATCACCACCGATGAGCATGAAGCGGACATCATCATCGTCAACACCTGTTCCTTCATCAAAGAGGCAAAACAGGAGAGCATCGATACCATCCTTGATCTCGCCGATCGAAAGCACGACGGTCGCTGTCGGCTGCTGGTGGTTGCCGGCTGCCTCCCTCAGCGCTATCAGCAGGAACTGGCCAAGGAGCTTCCCGAAGTTGATGTCTTCATCGGCACCGGAGATTATCCGCGCATTGCCGAGATCATCGCAGAAAAGCAGGAAACCGGGGGGCAGGTCCTCTATACCGGGGACCCCAATTATCTGTACGACATCGACCTTCCCCGCCTGCAGTCCTCACCCTACTACACCGCCTACCTGAAAATTGCCGAGGGGTGCTCCAACTGCTGTTCATATTGCGTGATACCGTCGTTGCGCGGATCGTTCCGCTCCCGGCCATTGCGGCAGGTCGTGGACGAGGCGCGCAGGCTGGTCGAAAACGGCGCCAAGGAGCTCAACCTGGTTGCCCAGGATGTGACCCGTTATGGCAGTGACCTGGCGGATGGTGAAAACCTGGTCCGGCTCATCGAAGAACTCCATGGCCTGCCGGGTCTGCGTTGGATCCGGCTTCTCTATGCCTATCCGGACGGCATAACGGATGAGCTGATTGCCATCATTCGCGATGGGGAAAAGGTCTGTAAATACCTGGATCTCCCGCTCCAGCACATTGCCGACCCGGTCCTTTCGCGGATGAACCGTCGCAGTTCCGAGGCGGATATCCGGGCGCTCATCGAAAAGTTGCGCTCAGCCGTCCCTGACATTACCCTGAGGACTTCGTTCATCGTCGGATTTCCTGGTGAGACCGAAGATGACTTCAAGAAGCTGCTGCATTTTGTGGAAGAGACCCAGTTCGACCGGCTGGGGGTTTTCTGCTATTCCCGGGAAGAGGGGACCCCTGCGGCAGAGATGAAGGACCAAGTCTCGGAGCGGGTAAAGCGTGAACGCCACAAGAAGTTGATGCGTGCCCAGGCACGGGTTTCGTTCAAGCGGAATCGCCGACTGATTGACACCGTTACTGAGGTGATGGTCGAAGGATACAGCGAGGAGACAGAACTCCTGCTCAAGGGGAGAACAGCGCAACAGGCGCCGGACATCGACGGCCAGGTCTATATCACTGCCGGCCAGGCCAATGTGGGTGAAATAGTGCGACTCAAGATCACGGATTCATCTGACTATGATCTGATAGGAGAGATAATTTCTTAATTTATTCAAATAGTTAGCCTCTGGGGCTTTTCCCTTGACAACAAGGGAAATTGCTGTATCATTGCGACGCCCTGGCGGGCGAGGGTTGTTAATTTTTTTTCTGGAGTGTCGTGTATATGGTTGATGCGCAGTCGGAAATGAAAAGTGTTCTCCTTAAGATGAAGGAGGATACTCTCAGCGAAATAAAGAGGGCCTTGAAGTCAGGGGCCAATACCACTACCGGTGAACCGAGTGGCGATATCTATGACCAGGCATCCAGTGAGCGGGACCGGGAGCTTGATCTGCTGCTGGGAGACCGTGAGCGGGAAAAGCTTGCGAACATCGAGGAAGCGCTGTTGCGCATTCAGGATGGTGAGTATGGCATCTGCGAGGAATGCGAAGAGGAGATCCCGCTGGGACGGCTCAAGGTCCTTCCCTTTGCCCGTTATTGCGTCAAGTGCAAGTCGGATATCGAGAAGCAGCAGGCACAGACCAAGCGGTTTGAAGAGGATCGTGTCTATCGCGAGATAGCTCTGGGTGAAGAAGAGGAAATGTAGAAGATTCCGTATTTTCAAGCAGGATGAGATGTTGCAAAGGGCGCCAGACGGCGCCCTTTTTATTTCCCCAGCAGGCGTGCGTAATCGGCCAGCGTGATGGATGTCTGCCAATGGCCGGAGAGTTTCCCCACCAGAGTTCCGCCCCAGAAACCTGCGACCACGAAAATTGCGAACAGGATGCCGTTTATGGCAAGCCGCCCGCCCGTCAGTTTCATCTCCAGGGCTCCGCTGGCTCGACAGTGGCTTATGCAACGCCAGCAGCCGATACACTCGGGAGAGTGCATCCGTTCTTTTGCCATGACCGGAAGGTATGCGGGGCAAACCTGGCTGCAGGCACCGCACGAAACGCACTGCTGGTGCGAGCGGGTCACTTTGAGGGGGGAGAGTGTGGAGATGAGCCCGAGAAGTGCCCCATAGGGGCAGAGATAGCGACAGAAGGCATTGCGGACCGGGATGGAGAGCAAGGCGAGAATGAGAATGAACGCAGCCGCACCCGCCGAGGGGGACTGAAAGAAGGCAAGGAGTCTTACATCAGCGACCTTGTGGTAGTCGGAATAGATGAAGGTCGAAACCGCTGTGCTCGGCATCTGCCAGAGGATCGAAACAAGGAAAAATGCGAGCAGCAGGTACTTGATGCCACGTAGCAGGACATCGAGCCAGTGTGGTAGGCGGACGTTCCTGCGTAGAGTTCTGAACCCTGCCTTCCAGAGGAGTTCTGAAATGGTCCCTACCGGGCAGATCCATGAACAGAATGAGCGTTTGAAAAGAAGCGAAACGCCGATTATGGCCATGAAAATAACCACGGCTGCCGGGTGGATGGGGTTAATATCGCCGTGTGTCAGCCAGTCTTTCATCCCGAGGAGTCCGGAAATTGGCAGGAACCCCTCAATCGCTGCAGGCCTCGGGACAAAGGATGCCGTCCCTCCTGCACGAAAGTAATGGACAAACTGGGCGAATCTGATTCCCAAGTAGAGCATGAACAACAGATAGCACCATTGGATCGCTATTCGCAGTGGTTGTACAAAACGTTGGTGCATGATACCCCCTATGGTCGATCCGAATACCTTATCCCACCTCTGCTGACTTGTAAACCCTCGCCAGTCGAAGTGCTGTCAAGGGATTGACTGCCGTGCTTTTGGCGGTATGCTTGACCCTGTCGCCTTAGCAAAGAGATCGTCATTGCGATTCGGAGACGTACATGGACGCAGTTGAATCGCATTCCCACAATCGGATAATCCTTGCGGCATTCCACAACTCGACCAATGTTGAGCGGATAAGGTTGAGTCTTGAGGAAAGGGGATTCGAGTTTGACCTGGCAGGCAGCGGCGCTGCTGTCCTTGCATATTGCAGATACAAGCGGCCGGATCTGATGATATTCGAAAGTACGCTTCATGACATGGGGGCGGAGCAGCTCATCGCCGAACTCGAAACGATAACCTTTCTCCCCCCTTATGTAGTTGTGGTGCGTCAGGTCGACACGGGCAGTGCTGTAACATTGATGAAGGATGGTGCCGGAGATGTGCTACCGGACGATGCAGACTTGCCTGAACGGTTGCCAGCGGTTGTGTCCCGATTGTTGGATGAAGAAGAGGGAAAACGCCGGCTGGCAGCGCTGGAGCGTTCACTGCGGGAGAGTGAAGAGCGTTTCCGCTCGCTTGCCGAAAACGTACCGGATCTGTTGATCCGCTTTGACCGGAACCTTCGGCACCTGTACCTCAATCCAGCTGCAGAGCGCTTCTATGGGCAGAGCGCTTCGGATGTGATGGGCAAGTGGCTGTCCGAAATGGCTCTCCCTGACGGATTGGCTGTGGCATGGGATGACGAACTTCAGAAAACCCTGTCCTCGGGAGTGGCGCAGGCATTCCAATGGGAGCAGGAGGGTACGCATGGCAAGGTCAGTTATGATCTGCGATTGATTCCCGAATTCGATGTTCTCGGGAGGGTATCGACCATTCTGGTGACAGGTCGTGACATTACCGCCTTGAAGCGTCTTGAGGAGCAACTCTATCATGCCAGGAAACTGGAAGCGATCGGGACCCTCGCAGGGGTTGTCGCCCATGATCTGAACAACCTCTTAACGCCGATTCTTGGCTATGCCAACATCCTGAAGAGAGACATGTCTGGTGATCACCCCCTGGCAAAAGGGGTGACGGTCATCGAGAAGGCAGCGGAACGGGCTGCCGGACTGCTGAGCAGGCTTTTGGTTTTTGCCCGGCAGATCAAGCACCTGAATATACCCGTCGAGCTGTCGGTTCTTTTTGACGATCTGTTGGCAGGACTGAAAGCGCATCCCGGAAAAAACGTGACAGTGATTGATCAGCGTTCCAGCGATACCCCGCCGGTACTCGGGGATCCAATGCAACTGGCGCAAGTGCTGCAGCACATCGTCAGTAATGCCATCGATGCCATGCCGGACGGTGGCGAGTTACGTATCGGTACGGAACGAGTCATGCTGGATGCGGATTTCTGCCGGCATCATCCGACAGTTGCCATTGGCCCCCATGTCTGCGTGAAAATTTCCGATAGCGGTTCCGGTATTCCTGCCGATGTACGCGAACGGATATTCGAACCGTTTTTCTCCACCAAGGGAGTCACACCCGGTCGCGGACTGGGTCTGGCCATGGTCTACAGCATCGTCAAAAGTCATGCGGGTGCCATTGTTGTCGACAGTACGGAAGGGAAAGGAACCACGGTATCTCTCTTCCTCCCGGCTGTGCAGCCCCCCTCTGTTCCCTCCAAATAAGATTTCCCCACCAAGTTTCAGAATAGTTTGTGACATATTGTGACATCTTCACCGGCTATGATTTATTCATCATGGTTTTGGAGGTGAAAGATGGAACCGATGGTTGCGTTCAGTGTACTGGTTGTCGTGTATGGTGGGGCGATATCAGTTCTCGACGAATGGGCGGCCTGGCGGAAAAGCCGGATGAGAAGGGCTGTCAGGGTGTCGGAGGTACGGAGTCGACGGAGCCGTCAGGTACGGAGTAAAGTTTTTTGTCCAAAAGATGGCGTGGTTGGACGTTGGCAAGTGCCCGCAAGAGGCTCTGTTTGACATGAGGAATGCCCTTCTCCAGATCTGCGAGAAGGTTTTTCATGCGTTTGCGCTGCTGGTCGGCTTGTCCGCAGGCAGGACAGCAGCAGCATACAATCGGAAAATTGCGGTCACGGGAAAAACGGATGATATCCGATTCGGCAACGTATACCAGTGGACGGATAACCGTGGTCACCCCGTTATCTGCGAGCATGCCAGGAGCCATGGCCTTGAGAGAGCCGACAAAGAACTGGTTGAGAAGCAGCGTCTCGATAAAATCGTCGAGATGATGACCCAGCGCCAGCTTGTTGCAGCCGAATTGCTGGGCAAGAGTGTAGAGGGTTCCTCTCTTCAGCCGGGCACAGATCGAGCAATATGAAGAGCCGGGCCGTCGTTTTTCCGCAATGATCCGGTAGTGGTCGGTGCTTTCCACGTGGTACCGGATTCCGTGGTTGCGAAGGTGCTGGGCAATGATATCACTGCGATACCCCGGATATCCGGAATCGATGGTGATGGCGAATAGCTCGAACCTGATGGGAGCCCGCTTCCGTAACTCCTCCAGAATATGCAGCAGGGTATATGAATCCTTTCCTCCTGAAACAGCTACCGCAATCCGGTCTCCATCCTTGACCAGACCGTAGTCAGCAATTGCCCTGCCGACGGCATTCTTGATTTTCTTGTACAATCTTTCGTCGCGCATATTCATGTGAAGGGTCTCTAGAACACGTCAAGATCGGCAGCGATGCCCAGTTCTCTACAGAGATCGCGGAAAAGGGTATCAACGGGTGCTGTTGCCGAGACTGGCTTGTTGTGAAGGCCGTTGAAGGCCATGGTACGGCAGTGAAGCATCATGCGGGATGCCTGGGGCCCTCCATAGGAGGTATCGCCGATGATTGGCAGGCCGCAGTGCGACAGGTGTACGCGAATCTGGTGAGTGCGGCCGGTGAGGGGGCGAGCTTCCACGAGTGTCGAGGTCTCGCCTTTGACAATAACACGGAACTCGGTCGTCGACTCCTTACCAGGGGAGATTACGCCGTAGCGGAATTTGTTGAGTTTGCCGATCGGTTCCGAGATGGTCCACGACTCCTCTTTGGGGTGACCAGCCACTACCGCCCAGTAAACCTTGGTCACCCTGCCAGCTTTCAGCTCTGCGGAGATATGGGTAGCCGCACGTTTATGCTTGGGGAAGAACAGCACTCCCGAGGTGCCCCGGTCAAGACGATGGACAATCCGTGCCTGTTCTTTGGACCCGTGCGTGCGGAGATAGCATTCCACGGCATACTCGGCGGTTCCCTTCAGCTGATATGGGGTCCGCTGGCTGTTTATCCCCACCCCCTTGTTGACTGCAAGGTAATCCATATCCTCGTAGAGCATATCAGTGGGAATATAGGCAAGATCAATGCAGCGTTCCTTCTCGATCAGACCGAGGGCTATGGTATCACCCGAATGCAGGGTGCGCGAGGCCACGCGAACTAGTGAGAGATTGACCGTGCAACTTCCCCAGTCGAGGAGGCGACGGATTTCGGTTTTGGAGAGTTGTGGGAAGAGAGCTTTGAGTCCATCGTCAAGACGCAACCCTGCCTGCTCGGAACCGACTATTGCCTGGAGTATCAAGGCCGCCCCGCTGCAGCCCGAAGAAGTGCGGCTATGGTTTTCCCATCGCTGATCCTGCCATCCTGCGCCATGCATAACGCTTCACTCAAAGGGATTCGTAGCGTGGTGATATCTTCATACGGATCTGGTTGGGACACCCCTTGAGAAAGGCCCGTGGCAAGAAAGAGGTGGATGATTTCGTCGAAAACGCCAGGTGAGGTAAATATCTGGCCGAGAGGTGATAGGACAGCAGCCGTGAGCCCGGTCTCTTCAACCAGTTCGCGACGGCCGCAATCGATCGGGTTTTCACCCGGACTCAAACGGCCTGCCGGAATTTCAATGGTGAACTCTTCGACCGCAGGGCGCAATTGACGGATCAGGGTCACCGTATCGTCGTCATGGAGAGGGAGAACGGCTGCCCCGCCGGGGTGCCGAACGATCTGGTAGGTGTGCCAGCCTTTGGAGCCGATTTGTACATCCAGTTGTTCCAGATCTACCACCAGCCCATTGAACAGACGGGATTTATGACGAACTTCCATGGTATATGCCTCCGTACGGTCTATTGATATCATGATCGAAAGGTCATGTGAAGAAATTTGATAGCGCTTTACCGGCGCTTAGTCTGTGTTAAGCTTGAGGAAAATAAACCGCTAGGGAGGGTGCTATGTACGGTTCCGACAGGGTTTACAAAAAGGTGGAGGTAATCGGTGTGTCCAAGAACGGTGTCGAAGCAGCCATCCAGGCAGCTTTGACAAAGGCACACAACACACTGGAAAAGGTTTCCTGGTTTGAGGTGCAGGAAGTCCGTGGTCATGTGGGAGATGATGGCATGGTTTCAGAATACCAGGTGATTCTCAAGGTGGCATTTCAGTTGAAGGATTGACGATGGGGGAAACCCGCAATTGAATAATTCTTTTCCTCATATTCTTTAGGAGTTTTAAACTCAGGCCGATAACGTATTAAAACGTATCTGAAAGTAACGGCTCAAGGGCTTCAGGTCGATACTGCTAGTCGGTTACTACGTCTTAGCCCTTGACTTGAAAGATGCTGGATTAACATGCTTGACGATTGAGCCGGTGCATTCTTGTATATTCCATACGTGTGATAACTCGAGTGAGATTAATTAAAAGAATATGTTATGGTAAAGACTTGATGAAGAAAAATGCCTTTTCTTACCTGTCTCTAAATGGAAATGTTGTATGTGAGTCGGTTGCCGATGCCGGTCAGGCTTGGAGAGAACTTTCAGTGGATAACCGTGGTTTCACTTTGATAGAACTTATTGTGGTTACCGCTATCTTAGGGGTTTTAGCCCTCATGGCGATCCCTGCGTATAATTCGTATGTGAATTCATCGAAAATCGCCAGAGCAGAGGGTGATATCCGGACCATGGAAAATGATATCACTGCATATCTCGTAGACAGGGGAACTTTGCCCGATAACCTCAATGATATCGGCAGGGGAACTCTGCGTGACCCATGGGGAAATCCTTACGAATATTACAACTTCGCAGTTGGCGGGAAAACACCGCTGCAGGATCTGGGCCTTCATGACCTCAATTCTGAATTTGACCTTTACAGCAAAGGTCCGGATGGCGCGAGTGCGGCGGATTATTCTGACCCTTCAAGTGCCGATGATATTGTCAGATCTGGCGATGGTGGGTACGTTGGGAACAGATAAGCGTTTGGAAGCAGGGAATTGATATGTGTGAGTCAAAGATATCTGGTTCATGTTTGCCTTTGCAGACATGTTATGTGAAAAGGTGAACGATTTATGATTTGTGCATGCCCGAAATGTGCCGCACGGAACGAGGTGGATCTTGCCGAGATACCAGAAGGCGGTACTACGACCAATTGTGCAGCATGCAAGGCTCGCTTTCTCATCACTCGTGAGAGTATCGCTCACAGGGCCTACCGGAAAGCAGAAGATGCACATTGCGCAAAGTGCGGCAACGACCTCGGTTCGTCTCTTCACTGCCCCTCTTGTGGCGAATTATATCCTGACTATTTCGTGGCGGAAGCACCCGATGTAGCTCGCAAGAAGATCAGGAAGATTGCAGATGCATTTTCCAGTCTGAAGGACCTTTCTTTCGAATGGGGGGCTAAGCCAAAAGGTGTTTCGGGGTACGCGTCTAAGGCAAAGAGCGTCACACCGGTATCCCGTGAAAAATCGCGTAAGTTTGCAATGATTGCTGCCGGAGTGATGCTTCTTGTGGCAGTAGTTGCTTCGGGTGGGTGGTTTTATCTGCAACATAAGGCTCAGCAACAATATGCGGAAAATTATATAAAGGCGCTGTACGGGGTAAAATCCGGAATGGAGTATGGTTTGACGGCGTGTTCCAAGATTTCTGAAGAGATGAACTCGAGAGGTAATGCTCGGATTAGCCCAGAAGATGAAATAAAGATGAGTAAGGTCAAGGACGAAGTTGACAAGATCATGCAGAAGTTGAATAATCCTCCAGGGAAATTTGATCAGGCAAACGATAAGCTGATGAAATTATATGAGATTTATAAATCTATTCACACCCTCGCCATTTCACCGACAGGCTCTCCGGCAAGGATCTCAGGGGTTGCGAGCAAGGCCGAAAGTGAATTCAGGCAGGGAACGCAGGAATTGAAGAACAGTCTGCCGGAGGAGCTTTCGGCCGCACTCAAAAGAGGTAAGAGCAAGTATCGCGGATTGAGAGATCTATAGCGGCATTCTATCTGGGCAATACCTGGCATGGCCCAGGTGATATTATGGAAAAGGCCACCGGCTTGTGCAGCAAACCGGTGGCCTTTTTTCGTGGAGATAACCAAAGATTGCTCGTGGTCAGTCCGTGAGAGGTGACACTGTCTTCAGAACGCTATTAACGGCTGGGGTCGAGTTCCCTTTCCCCCTTTCCTGGCGGTCAGTTTTCCGTCAGGAAGTGTTGCTCGTAGAGGTCTTCAAGGATCTGCAGGTGACGGCTCTCGTCGGCAAGCAACCGGTCGAACAGGCTTGCATTGGGAGCGCCGGTACACCCCTGTGCCATCCGGGTGTAAAAGTCTATGGCACCTTTTTCAAGATGGATGGCATAGGCAAGGGCCTCACGCGCATCGGAGTTTGGTGTCAATTCCTTTTTAGCGAGCACGTAGCCAAGATTCATGGTCGGAACGGGTTGTACCATTCCTTCGCCTGATATCTGGCCTTCCAGGAGGGCCAACTCCAACTGCTGCTTGTGATGCAACTCGTCAATGGCCGCATCCTTTAGGATTTCTTTGGCCCCCTTGTTCTTCAATATGCGAATAGCATTCAAATAGTGTCTGAACCCTTCCTCTTCCATGGTGATGGCCATCTCAATTGCGGCCTCAAATGTATAACAGACCTGATCCTGATCGTTCATAAGCATATCCTCCCAGTTTGAAGAATTAACGACTTTTTATCACACCTGCTGCGCAAGTACAAGCTGATTGTATACACATGCACACGAGAGGTCGATGTCTGAGCCGTTCGCAACTGGCTTTTGCCGGCGGGTGCGGTAGAATTTGTTCTGCACATTAGCATGAGCAGGGAAGGAGAAGGGAGTCGTGCGGGTATTTATCGCTGGAGGGACTGGCTTTGTTGGAGGTCATTTGTGCCGTGAATTACGAAAGCGTGGCCACGAAATTACTTTATTGACGCACAGCCGGAAAGGCTCTGCACTTGATGGGTGTAAAATGGTCGAGGGTGATGTCACCAATGCCGATGAATATTATCGTGAAATTAACGGCTGCGATGCAGTCATAAATCTTGTGGGGATTATCCGCGAGTTCCCGGCCCACGGGGTGACTTTCGAGAAGTTGCATGTCGCAGCAACCCAAGCCATGATAACTGCGACGCACAAGGCCGGCGTCGAACGTTACATCCAGATGTCGGCCCTTGGCACAAGGCCAAATGCAGTTTCTCGTTATCATCAGACCAAATGGCGCGCCGAAGAACTGGTGCGTGCTTCGGACCTTGCCTGGACCATCTTCCGGCCTTCGGTAATCTTTGGCCCGGGCGATGCCTTTATTTCCATGCTTGCCGGATACATCCGCAGATATCCTGCTGTTCCGGTTATTGGCGACGGGATGTATCGGCTGCAACCGATCGCTGCTGTTGATGTTTGTCGATGCTTTGCCATGGCGTTGGAAATGCGAGAGACCATCGGCAAGGCTTACGAACTCTGCGGTCCTGATCGATTAACCTATATTGAGTTGCTTGATGCAATCGGTACTGCCCTTGGAAAGTCTACGGTTCTCAAGCTGAAAAATCCTGTAGGGCTACTGAAACTGGTGACGCCAATGCTCCAGGGCTTTTCGTTTTTCCCGCTTTCCATGGATCAGATCCAGATGCTGATCGAAGAAAACATTTGCAATGGTGACTGGCGTACGACTTTTGATTTTGATGCGCAGCATTTTGCTGCCGGCATTTCCTTATATCTGCGCGAAAATTGAATGGACAGGTTTGGATCGTGAGTATCGGGCTCAAAACTCGGGTTGCAGTTGCAATTTCGGCCCTCTTCGTCCTTTTTGCCACTCTGTTGGCAATGTATGTTCATTACGCCAGTGAGCGGGATTACCGCCGGACCATAGCAACCCAACAGCTTTTGCTCGTGAATTCGCTTGCAGAAACCATTGATGATAAGCTCTCAGTTGCCCAGCACGCATTGTTGGCCGAATCCGCCAAAGTTCAGACCGATATTGCTGCAAATGCCGACAAGGCGCAGGGTTTCCTGGACCATCAACATTCATTGCATGCCATCTTTGATAATGGACTCTTTCTTTTCAGCACTGATGGCCGGCTCATTGCTGAAAGCCCCTTCCTTTCCGGCCGTCGCAATCGGGACATTTCCTATCGGGATTATTTTCAGATTACGATGAAGACGGGGAAACCGATCATCTCCGCTCCATATCAATCGACCCACTCCCCAGGGCATCCGGCCATCATGATGACTGCTCCCATTTTCTCTGAGCAAGGACGCATTGCAGCAATCATGGGGGGGAGTCTGGATCTGCACGGTAGCAACATCCTCGTAGAACTCCCCCGCCGAAAGATGAATAACCATGGAGATCTGTTTTTGCTCTCGGCGGACGGGATGGTGATCATCCATCCCGACAAGACGATGATCATGCAACGTCACTGGGGAGGTGACAATTCTCAGCTGGCGATGGTTTTGAAAAATCCTGAGGGGACAACCGAATTGGTCAATGCACGCAAACAGCCTGTACTTGCTTCGTTCAAGCGCTTGCAGCGTACCCCCTGGATCGTGGTTGCGGAGTATCCTTTGACACTGATGCTGGCCCCCCTCGAACGGGCCAAGCAGGCTCTCCGCCTGGTGGTGCTGGGGTCTACCATTGTCGTACTGGTTGTGGTTTGGTTGATGATGTACTACCTGATGGCGCCGCTTTCTTCTTTTACACGGCATGTGGAAACACTCGCGGAAAACGGCAGTGAAGAAAAACTCTTCCGCATAAAAGGCGTTAATGAAATTGCCACGCTGGCAACGGCATTCAATTCCATGGTCGTTGCTCTTGACAGCGAGCATGATGCACTCCTGGAGAGCGAAAACAACTTCAAGGCACTTGCCGAGAACGCCCATGAAGGGATGTTGATTGTTGTCGGTCTCGGCATCATTCTTTACTCTAACCGACAGGCTGCAATTCTGCTCGGGCGTGCTATCTCAACGTTGCAGAACGTTTCGGTCGAGAGTCTCGTGCCAGATGAATCACGTCCTCGTTTCATGGAGTATTGTTTACGGGCTTGTGCCGGTGAACAGGTTGAGCCTGTCTTTGAGTGTGAAGTGCTCAGAGGGGATGGAGTGACGATACCCGTCGAGGTCACGTGTGCCCGCACGGTATGGCAGGGGCAGCCGGCAGAACTCCTGGTCATCCGCGACATTTCACAGAGAAAGCTGGCCGAAACCCTCCTTCGGGAAAATGAAGAGCGACTCTTTTTTCTCGCCCATCATGACAATCTTACCGAACTTCCCAATAGACTTCTCTGCTATGACCGATTGCGCCAGGCAATTTCTCGGGCGCGTCGCGCTGGCCAGTTGGTGGGGTTGCTGTTTATCGATCTGGACAGATTCAAAAATATTAACGATTCCCTCGGTCATGAGATCGGTGACATGCTGTTGCGCGAGGTTGCTAAGCGGTTCAGTTACTGGGTGCGCGAGACCGATACCGTTGCGAGGCTGGGCGGGGACGAATTCGTCATCATTCTGGAAGAGATCGAGGATGCACGGTATGCCGCCATGGTTGCCCAGAAGCTGATAGGCATTCTGGCACAACCGATCGTGGTCGGTGGGCACGAATTGTATATATCCATCAGTATCGGCATTACCCTGTTTCCTTCTGACAGTACCGATGTGGATGGTTTGATGAAATGCGCCGATATTGCCATGTATTCCGCCAAGGAAAATGGGCGCAACAATTATCAGTTTTACACCACGAACATGAACCGGCGGACCCGTGAAATGCTTGACCTGGAGGGAGAACTCCGCCGAGGGTTGGACCACGAACAATTCATGCTCTACTTTCAGCCCCAGTTGAGCTTGGCCACGGGAGCCCTGGTCGGTATGGAAGCGCTCGTGCGCTGGCGACATCCGGTACGGGGTGTTGTTATGCCGGACCGATTCATCCCCCTTGCCGAAGACAACGGCTTGATCGTACCCCTTGGTGAATGGGTCATCCATGCTGCCTGCCAGCAAGGCAAGTCATGGCAGCAACGGGGAGGAGTACCGTTTCGCGTGGCAGTAAACATTTCCCCCCGGCAGTTCCGATACGGGAATCTGTCTAAAGTGATCGCCCAGGCCTTGGAGCAAACAGGTTTTGACCCATCCTGTCTGGAACTGGAGATAACCGAAAGCATGATCATGGGGAACGTTGAAGCTGCGGTTCGGATCATGGAAGAGCTCAATGACATGGGCGTAATGCTGGCCATTGATGATTTTGGTACTGGATATTCATCCCTGGGTCACTTGAAGCACTTTCCCATCAGTCGGCTCAAGATCGACAAGTCGTTCATCCGTGATATTTCAGAGAATGCCAATGATGCGGCCATTGCCGCTGCCATCATTGCCCTGGCACACAGCATGAGCCTGGAAGTGATCGCGGAAGGGATAGAGACCGAAGAGCACCTGCGGCTTCTGCGAGAACTTGGGTGCGAACAGGGGCAGGGATATCTGTTCAGTCGCCCACAACCTGCTCACCTTTTGCAGTCTTTTCTCAATCTATAGGGCTCAGAAGTGATTACCAGAGTCTGGGAGTTCTGCAATCTCACTCCTTGACATCCATCACCGCATGGTTTATGAGTTTGTGCTACGTAACTCACTGTCGGTGTTACGTTTTCGCGGGCGTTGCCGGTCGATTTTATCTAAGCTATTGTTTTCTGTGCCTGGAACGCAGAGTGTTCCACTGGTAAACGTCGTTCATCCTCTGATTCCTTCTGTTTCAAGTGGAAGGGATGTTGCTTAGTGAAAGGGCCCGATGGGGAAGCTGGTCAGTATCATGCCGGAGATCGGCTTGCTGGATACCCTGGCAGCAAAAGATTCATTTCTGCACCGGCTCGACCCCCGCGCAAAAATCCTGACAACCCTTGCTTTCATGGTTGCGGTGGTCTCCTTCGACAAATACCAACTTTCAGCCCTGCTGCCCTTCTTCATCTTTCCCGTGGTCATGATGTCCGTGGGAGGGATTTCGCCGACATTCCTGGCTCGCAAGGTGCTGCTTCTCCTGCCGTTCATTCTCGTCATGGGATTTTTCAATCCGATTTATGATCAAACTATTGTCGGAAGCATCGGTAACGTTGCAGTGACCGGAGGGTGGTTGTCATATTTTTCAATGGTAATACGTTTTTGTCTCACGGTCCTTGCTGCGTTTATCCTGATTGCGGTAACCGGATTCAGTGATGTCTGTCTTGCCCTCGAACGTCTGGGGATGCCCCGCGTGTTCGCAGTGCAACTGCTGTTTCTCTATCGCTATCTGTTCGTATTGTCGGCAGAAGGGGGGAGGATGGCTCGAGCACGGTCGCTTCGCTCCTTTGCCGGGAAAGGCTTGGGGATGCGTGTCTATGCATCGCTTGTCGGCCATCTGCTTCTCAGGACCTTCGAAAGGGCTCAACGGATCTATCAAGCCATGCTGTCGCGGGGGTTTCGCGGCGAATTCCCTCCCCGCCGGCCTTTGCGGTTCGGTCTGCTTGATTTTCTTTTTGTTGCAAGCTGGGCTATGCTCTTTCTTTTATTTCGGGTAGTGAATGTTGCTTCCCTGTTGGGAGAACTGATTTCGGGAGTAATGCTGTGAGCCATCATTTGGTTGAAGTAAAGGATCTCTGCTACAACTATCCCGACGGGACAATGGCTTTGAACGGGATTTCGTTCCGTATCACCCATGGGGAGTCGGTTGCTCTGGTGGGCGCCAACGGAGCCGGGAAATCGACCCTGCTCCTGCACCTGAATGGCATACTGATGGCCAGTATGGGGCAGGTACGCATCGGTGATCTCCCGGTGACCCGGGCGACTCTGGCTGAGGTGCGCCGTACTGTGGGGATGATTTTTCAGGACCCTGATGATCAGCTGTTCATGCCGACGGTTGGCGAAGATGTGGCTTTTGGTCCTGCCAACCTCGGATTGCCGAGGGAGGAGGTTGACGAACGGGTCAGGAAAGCGCTGCAAAAAGTCGGGATAGAACACCTGGCCGGTCGTCCGCCGTACCGCCTGTCCGGGGGGGAAAAACGACGCGCTGCCATTGCCACGGTTTTGGCATTGATGCCGGATATTCTCGTGATGGATGAACCGACAACCGGTTTGGACCCCCTGGGCCGTCGCCAACTCATCAAGTTACTTGCTGATTTTCATCATACCAAGATAGTGGCTACCCATGATCTTGATCTGGTCCTGGATATCTGCCCGCGAACCATTGTCATCAAGGATGGCAAGATAGAGGCGGATGGGAGCACAACGGAGATCTTTCGCAACAGTGAGCTTTTGTCCGCGTGTCATCTGGAAATGCCTCTCGCAATGCAAGGGTGTCCGCTGTGCGCTAGGATAGAACCTGCTGAGGAGGTAAAGGAGAATTCCCCTTAAAGCAATCCTTTGTCAGCAAGGCTGACATAACTGCCGTCACCGATAATGACATGGTCGAGGAGGCGGATTCCCATCAGTTCGCCCGCTTCCTTGAGTCGACGGGTCAATTCCAGATCTTCGCGGCTGGGGGTCGGGTCGCCTGAGGGATGATTGTGGACGATGATGATGGCGGCAGCCGAGTCGCGGACGGCGGGGTTGAAGACTTCGCGAGGATGAACGATGCTTTGGTTGAGCGATCCTTCAGAGATTTGTAGATTCCGCATGACCCGATTTTTGCCATCCAGGAGCAGGGCATGCACATACTCCTTCCGGCGCTCACGGAAGTGGGGGTAGTAATGTTCAAAAACCTGTGCAGGCGAGGTATACCGGTCACCATCCGACAGAGTTCGGGCTGTACAGCGGTTGGCAATTTCGATTGCGGCCTTGATTGAAACCGCCTTGGCAGGACCGATCCCCTTGACGCGGCAGATTTCCGCTATGCTCGCACTGCCGAGACTGCGCAGGTCGCCGAACTCCTTGAGCAGTTGCCTGCCCAAGTCGATTGCACTCTGTTTGGCTGCGTGATCGCCGGTTCGCAGAATGAGGGCAAGCAACTCGGCATCACTTAAACCTTCAGAGCCTTGCCTGATCAATCGTTCCCGTGGCCGCTCTCCCTCAGGCCATCCCTTGATCCCACCTGACATCTTCGTCTCCTCTATAGCAGGAGTTTAATGGAAGATAAACAGATACCCGATCACTCCAAAGCCTACCAGTACTCTGTACCAGACAAACGGATAGAGCGAATTCTTCTGCACATATTTAAGGAGGAAAGCCACACTCACGTAACCGAAAATGGCTGAAGCTGCAATTCCGATGATCAATGAAGGGAGTTCACCTGCGGGCATGCCGTGCCTGATCAGATGTCCCAGTTTCAGGATGCCAGCCCCGGCAACGATGGGAAGTGAAAGGAGAAAAGAGAAACGGGCTGCAGTTTCGCGGGTGTATCCGAGGAGGAGCGCAGCCGTTATGGTTATTCCGGAGCGGGAGACTCCGGGGACAAGGGCCAGGCATTGGGCCAGGCCTATAGTGATGGCTGCACCAAAAGTTATCCGTTCCATTTTCCAGCGTTTTGCCCCTATCGTGTCGGCAAAGGCGAGTAAAATGCCGAAGCCGACCAGGAGGATGGCGATGAGCATGGGACTTGCACGGAAGATGGCCTCGATCGGTTCTTCAAAAAGCTTTCCAACGATGGCTGCCGGGAAGGTGCCGACAATGATATAGAAGGGGAGGCGTTGAGCGCTGCTTCTGCTTCCTTTTGTTGAAAATGAATCACAGAAATTGAGCCCGAGTTCCAGGATATCTCGCCAGAAGTAAGCACAGAGCGCCAGTAAAGTCCCCAGGTGGAGGGCGACGTCAAAGGTGATTCCTGATTCCTGCCAGTGGAGGAGCCAGGGAACTAAAATCAGGTGAGCTGAACTGCTGATGGGCAAAACTTCGGTGAGCCCTTGCAGGGCACCGAGAATGGTCGCGTGAAGCGGGTTCATGGAATTTGGCTCTCCTTGGGGGTGCCCGGACACATTAGACTAACAGGTCGGGAAAAGCAAGGAATGCCCTTTGATCCGGCTTGGCAGAGTCCGCATGGTGCGATATTGTAACATAGATGTAGCATTGGTTCCATTTCTGTGATAAATATATGCGGTTTTATTGAACGGCGACAGTTGCCGATCTGCAGCGGAGGATGCCATGTTCGGACTCATTCCCAAAGACGAAAAGTTTTTTGCCATGTTTAAGGAGATGACCAGAAACATTATTGAAGGAGCGCAACTCCTCAAGGATATGATGGACAATTTTGAAGATCCTGTCGGGAGCCAGCGACGGATCAAGGATGTGGAGCACAAGGGAGACTCCCAGACCCATGATATCATCAAGAAGCTGAACAAGAGCTTTGTTACTCCATTTGACCGTGAAGATATCTATGCCTTGTCGTCGGCTCTCGATGACATACTTGACCTGATAGATGCCTCTGCCCAGCGCTTCGTCATGTACAATGTGGAAAAGCCGACCGCAGAGGCGAAAGAGTTGGCGTTTCTGATCCTCAAGTCGTGCCAGACCATCGATAAAGCGGTTGCCCTGTTGGGTGGGAAGCTCGAGCCCATAGCGGAATATTGCGTCGAGGTAAACGCCTTGGAGAATGAGGCGGACCGCGTCTGTCGCGAGGCAATCAGCCGGCTTTTCGACGAAGAGAAGGATCCTATCCAGCTGATCAAGTGGAAAGAGATTTACGAGACCTTGGAACGGGCCACGGATAAATGCGAAGATGCTGCCAACATACTCGAAAGTGTGGTGGTAAAGAATGCTTGATACTGCATTCCTCATGCTCTGCCTCGTTATATTCTCTGCCTTGGCATTCGACTATATCAACGGTTTTCATGATACTGCAAACGCAATTGCCACCTGTGTTTCGACCCGGGCATTGTCGGTCAAGGCTGCAATCGTTATGGCTGCCGGACTTAATTTTGTCGGGGCAATGGTATCCACCAAGGTTGCAGCTACTATTGGCAAAGGTATAGTTGATGCCAACCATATAACCCAGATGGTTGTTTTGGCCGGAATCATGGGAGCCATTATCTGGGATTTGATCACCTGGTATTATGGCCTCCCCTCATCATCTTCCCATGCCATCATCGGCGGCCTCATCGGAGCGGTTATCGCACATGACGGGGCGTCTGTCCTGCATTGGGGCGGGCTGGAAAAAATCGTGCTGTCACTGGTGATTTCACCGATTGTGGGAACCATCATCGGTTTCACTTTTATGGTGATCATGCTCTGGAGCTTCAGGCATTCCGCTCCAAGCGGTCTCAATAATAGTTTCCGCAAACTGCAGATACTTTCGGCTGCAGTTATGGCATTTTCGCATGGTACCGCAGATGCCCAGAAATCCATGGGGGTCATTACCATGGCGTTGGTCAGCTATGGGGCACTGCCGTCCTTTATCGTCCCGACCTGGGTGAAAATTGCCTGCGCAGTGGCGATGGGTCTCGGCACTGCTGGCGGTGGGTGGCGGATCATCAAGACCGTCGGGAAGGACTTCGTGAAACTGCAGCCTGTTCACGGTTTCTGTGTGGAGACGGCGTCGGCAGGGGTCATTCTCGGGGCATCGTCGATCGGTATGCCGGTCAGCACCACCCATGTCATCACCTCGGCCATTCTCGGGGTAGGCCTTTCGAAGCGTCTCACGGCGGTAAACTGGAATGTGGCGGGAAGGATTCTGGTCGCCTGGGTTCTCACCATTCCGGCATCGGCCATTGTTGGTGGGATGGCATATCTGGTCATGAGCCCGTTCCTGGGTAATTAGCCCTTACGGTATTCTACGGCACCCTTTCCCTTATTCATCAATTTCATCTCCTACCTCTTCCATTTCCCTGGTTAGTTCTGCCAGGGTTTCATCCTTTTTCCTGAATCGTACGACCAGGTAATAGCAGGCAAAGTACGCGACGATTGCGGCTGCAAAGCCAAGGACCGAAGTGCCGATCAGAAGCGATGCGGCATGGGTCTTGAGGTGATGCCATGCAATGCTTTTGAAATGGAATTCAAGGGGGGGGAGTCCACGGAGCATCTGCCCCAGCTTGAAACTCAGGCCAAGAATGGGGAGAACGGTGATTGGCGTGTTGACCCATGCGCCTGTGACGCAGGTGACCTTGTTGAGCCTGAAGATGAATGCGGCCCCAATGGCCATCAACGTATGGAATGCAAAAAAAGGGGTGAAGCTGATGAACACCCCTACGGCGAATCCAGCTGAAATATGTCCCGGATGGCTGTCCAGAGAGAGAATCTCCCTGAAACGTTTTTTCCACAATTCCTTGTTGAACACACGCAATCCCTTCAGTGCCTGCGCGCAGTCTAGAGCCCGGCCGGAGGTTTGTCAACCAAATCCGCTCTGGTCAATTCACGGGAAAACTCCATTAGCCTGCAATATTATTCTTGAAAATTGTCGAAATGCTCGATAACTTTCCAATTGACAATATGACCGCAAGAATATATATACAAAACAATATATATTGCACTTACGTAGTCGACGATCGATAAACGAGGTGAATGACGTGATCAGATTTCTGGCTGCTGGGGCTTTGGTGCTGTTCTTTAGCGGTGCTGCGATGGGTGAAGAAAGGAGCCTCGGGCTCAGACAGGCAATAGAACTGGCCCTGGAGAATAACAGCCTCCTGCAGGCTGCACACTATGAACAAAGTGCTGCAGAGTCAGGGGTGGCCATCAGCCGTTCGCGGTATCTGCCGAAAATTACGTTCGAAGAGCGGGCGGCAGTCACCAATTCCCCGACAAAGGCCTTCATGATGCGGCTTGACGAAGGGAGGTTTTCTCTGGCCGGTGATCTGAATCATCCACCGACCACGGGAGACTTTCAGACTTCACTCACCCTGGAACAGCCGCTCTTTGATGTCGGGATTGTGCGGGAAAAGGCCGTCGCTGAGCAGGAGTATGTATCCCGCTCCCATGCCTTTGAGCAACGTCGCCAGGAAGTTGCCTTTCAGGTTTATGGTGCATATCTGGCTGTCCAGCGGGCAAGGGCTTATGTATCGGTTGTCGAAAAGGCCGTGTCCGACGCGCGCGAGCATCAACGACTGGCAGCCGTGCGCAACGCAGCCGGAGTCGGTCTCAAGTTCGACGAATTGCGCATCGGGACATTTCTGGCTGAAATCGAACAGCAGAAGATCACTGCGGTAAACGACCTTGCCCTTGCCCGGTTGCGCCTGGGGCAGGTAATCGGTCTGCCGGCCGGCACAGCTCCCGACATCGCAGATACGGTAACCGCCTATGATCTCATGCTTGACGGCAAGGAGCTTGTTGAAACTGCACTTTCGGGCAGGAAGGACCTGCAAGAGCTGGAAGCGCAGCTTGCCAAGTCCGAAGCGGGTGTTTCCCTTGCGCGTGGGAGCTATTGGCCGACCGTCTATGCTGGAGCCTCTTATCAGATGAATGACCGTGATGTGCCCCTGGGGCGTGACAACGATAGCTGGATGCTTGGCGCGAACCTTCGGTGGGAGCTTTTTGATGGGTTGAGGCGAAATAGTGAGGTGTCACGCGCCCAGGCGGCTCGCAATGCAGTGGGTGCGTATCTCGCCGAACGTCGGCGGGATGCCGTACTACAGGTCAATGAAGCGATGCTGCGTCGAGAAGAGGCGATAAAAAGGTTGGAAGTAGCACAGCGTGCGGTAAAGGATGCGGAGGAGATGGTCAGGCTGGTCAACAAGCGCTATGAGAATGCGCTTGCCACAACGGTCGAGACCCTCGACGCCCAGACAGCACTCAACCGGGCCAGGGCTCAGCTGGTTGATAACGAAGCCGGTTATGCGCTTGCTAATGCGCGTGTCTACCATAGCGCCGGGCTGTTCCTCAAGGAGGTTGTCAGATGATGCTACGCTCTGGCGTAATGAATGTCGTGCTGCTCGCAGGGATGCTGATGTCGACTTCCGGCTGTACGAAAGAGCATGACCGTGCTGTTCCGGCTGCCCCGGCTGTGGTAAAGGGGCTGGTTGTCGATACGGTCCACGTGCAGGATGTTTCCGAGCGTCTGGAGATGGTCGGAACCGTCAAGGCGGTGAACAGCTCGGTTATAGCTGCGCGGGTTGCCGGGACCGTAACAGCTCTGATGGTGAAAGAGGGGGATCGGGTCCGCAAAGGGCAGGTTCTGGGAAGCATTGAGGCAGTGGAAACCCTGGCAAGTGCCGCAGCAGCCCAGGCCGGTGTTGAAGAGGCCCGGCGGGCGCTTGATGAGGCGCTGTCGCGCAGGAAGTTGGCCGACGCCACGTTCCAAAGGTACAGCCGGCTTTTTTCCGAGCAGGCTGTGACGCGGCAGGAATATGAAACACGCCAGTCCGAACAGGAGATTGCGGCGCAAGGGGTCTCCCGCGCAGAGTCGCGTTTGGTGCAGGCTCGTGAGAGTGCCCGCGCAGCAGTCACCGTTGCTGCCTACACGAAAATGATCGCCCCACTTGCGGGAATGATCACGAACAAGGCCATAGACCGCGGGGCAACGGTATTCCCTGGGATGCCACTCATGACGGTGGAAGGCGAAGGTGGCTTCCTCCTTGAGGTGCAGGCCCCCGAAACCCTGAAGGGACAGATCAGCACCGGCAAGACCATCGAGGTCGTGATGGACGGTATGACTGCTCCTGAAACCGGGCGGGTTGTGGAGATCGTTCCTACTATCGATCCGGCCAGCAGAACCTTTACTGTAAAGGTTGCCGTAGCGGGCAGAGGCCTTCGCTCCGGCTCCTACGGGAAGGCATTCGTTCCGGTAGGGAGTGTCAAAGGGATCGTGGTGCCGAAAAAGGCGCTGGTGGAACGTGGTGCACTGAATTTGGTCTGGGTAGTTGATCCGCAGAATATCATCAGAATGCGGTTGGTAAAGGCAGGCAGACAGATTGGCGAACAGATTGAAATCCTTGCCGGGCTCAGCGACGGTGAGCGGATCGTGGTGAGCGGCGCAGAGAAGGCTTCCGACGGTGGAAAGGTGGAATAGATCATGCGTGACCTCGGGTTCGCAGGCAAGGTCGCCCGCGCCTTCATAAATTCCAAGCTGACTCCGTTGATTGTCATTGCATCCCTGCTGCTCGGCATCTTTGCGATAAAGATGACCCCGCGGGAGGAAGAGCCGCAGATCGTTGTGCCGATGATCGACATCTTTTTGCCGCTTCCCGGGGCAACGCCTGCCGAGGTGCAGGAACGCGTCGTCACTCCCTTCGAAAGAAAACTCTGGGAAATCAAAGGTGTTGAATATCTCTATTCCATGAGTCGGCCTGGCATGGGGATCATAACGGTCCGCTATCTGGTCGGCGAAGACATGGAGCGGTCGCTGGTCAAGCTCTATAACAAGGTCATGAGCAACAGGAAGCTGCTCCCTCCAGGAGCCGGCGAGCCGCTCGTTGCCCCGAAATCCATCGATGACGTGCCGATCCTGGCGGTGACGCTCTGGTCCGATCGGTATGATCACACCATGCTGCGCAGTGTGGCAAAAGAGATCTGCGAAGAGCTGAAGAAGGGCGAGAACGTCGCCGAAGCGCAGGTTACCGGCGGGCTTTCCAGGCAAGTCAGGATTGTTCTCGACAGCGGAAAACTGGCTGCGAGAGGCATATCGCCCTTGGAGGTAGCGGCTGCGTTGCACAAAGGGAATGCCAGCAGTGCGTCGGGATCTTTCAGTGGCGACAACCGCGAAATGCTGGTACATGCAGGCCAGTTTCTGCAGGATGTGGAGACCGTAAAGCATCTGGTGATAGCGGTTCGCGACAGCAAACCGATTTATCTTTCGGATGTTGCTACTGTCAAAGACGGTGTTGCAGAATCCAAAGACTATGTCTTTTTCGGGCTGGGGCCGGCTGCAGTGACCAAGGGGCTGCAGGGGAATCCCCATAAGGACTATGCTGCAGTCACAATATCGATTGCCAAGAGGACGGGAGCCAACGCCACCTGGGTAGCAGAAGATCTGATGAAAAAGGTGGAGTTTCTGAAGGGGAAGATCATCCCTGCAGATGTACAGGTCACGGTGACCCGAAACTATGGAGAGACGGCAAAGGAAAAGAACAACGAACTTCTCTTCCACATGTTTCTTGCGGCCATCTCGGTGACCATCCTGATCGCCATCTTTATGGGGTGGCGAGCAGGAGCGGTGGCAGCGATTGCCATCCCCGTTACCCTGGCCCTCACCATGCTGATCTTTTACCTGATCGGGTACACCCTGAACAGGATAACCCTCTTTGCACTGATATTCTCCATCGGCATCCTGGTTGATGACGCCATTGTCGTGGTCGAGAACATCCACCGCTACTTCACCACGACCAAGTTCAAGCCGCTGGAGGGTGCGATCCGGGCCGTGGACGAGATCGGCAACCCAACCGTGCTGGCGACCTTTGCCGTCATTGCCTCGATTTTGCCCATGGGATTCGTCGGCGGGCTGATGGGCCCGTACATGCGGCCGATCCCGGTGGGGGCCAGCATGGCCATGCTGCTCTCCATGTTCATTGCTTTCATCGTAACCCCCTATTTTGCCTATCGGCTGATGAAGGGAGAGCATCATGCTGACAGCGGCGAGGCGCCGGACGACTCGAAACTGACCGCTTTCTACCGGAAGGTGATGGATGCGCTGATCCACAAAAAGCCGCTCAGGTATGGCTTTCTTGCCAGCGTGGTTGTACTGCTTCTGGCAGCCTGTTCACTGATTTACTTCAAGCTGGTCACGGTCAAGATGCTCCCGTTTGACAACAAGAACGAACTGCAGGTGATCATCGATACTCCGGACGGTACCCCGCTGGAGGCTACGGCGAGGGTGGCTGCCGAAATGGGCGATGCGTTGCGGACCATTCCGGAGGTGACCGATTTCCAGACCTATGTCGGGGTCAATTCTCCGTTCAATTTCAATGGTCTGGTCCGGCATTATTACCTGCGTAAAGGCCCGCACCTGGCCGATATCCAGGTGAACTTGACCCCCAAGGCAGACCGGAAAGAACAGTCACACGACATCGCCAAGAAGGTGCGGCCGCTGCTCAAGAAGATTGCCGATAAATATGGGGCACGGGTCAAGATCGCCGAGATACCTCCAGGACCTCCGGTGCTTTCGACTTTGGTGGCAGAAGTGTATGGGCCGGATGACGCCACGCGGGCTGATATTGCCCGACAGGTGAAGGATATCTTCATAAAGACCGCAGGGGTAGTGGACGTTGACTGGTATCGCGAGGATGATCAAGCCAAGGTGACCTTTGCGGTCGACCGGGAGAAGGCCGCCTTGAACGGTATCGCTGCCGAAGATGTGGCCAGTTCCTTGGGGCTTGCCCTCGGCGGGATGGATGCGGGTCTCCTGCATGTGGCTCGGGAAAAAGAACCGGTAACCCTGAATCTGCGTCTCCCCGTGGCAGACCGCAGCTCTGTGGCGGGACTCTCGTCGATCCAACTTCCCGGACCGAAGGGGATGGTGCCATTATCCCAATTGGTGCGGCCGATACGCGGAACCGAAGAAAAGTCGCTTTACCGGAAGAACCTGAAGAATGTTGTCTATGTCATTGGTGACGTAGCCGGTGAGATCGAAGCTCCGGTGTACGCCATCCTCAAGATGCAGAAAGAGATTGCTGCCATCCCCCTTCCTGGTGGCTACAAGATCGAGCAGCTTGCGTCAAGACAGCCGTGGAGCGAGGAAAAACCGGGTCTCAAGTGGGATGGCGAGTGGCATATCACCTATGAAGTGTTTCGCGATCTTGGGGTAGCCTTTGCTGCCGTGATGGTACTCATTTACATCCTGGTCGTTGCCTGGTTCCGGGACTTTACCACGCCGTTGGTGATCATGGCGCCCATCCCGCTTACCCTGATCGGTATTCTGCCGGGTCATGCCCTCTTCGGCGCTTTCTTTACCGCTACGAGCATGATCGGTTTTATTGCCTTGGCAGGGATTATCGTCAGAAACTCCATCATCCTGATCGATTTTGCCGAGATGAAGCGCCGTGAAGGGCTCCCCCTCGATCAGGCCATCATCGAGGCCGGTGCGGTCAGGTTCCGTCCTATGCTCCTGACTGCGGCAGCAGTCGTTGTCGGCAGCTTCGTCATTGTTTTCGATCCGATATTCCAAGGGCTGGCCATTGCCCTCATGTGCGGGGAGATTGCGTCGACGACGCTGTCGCGGGTGACGATTCCCATCCTGTATTATCTTGTGCAGAGCTGGAAGGAACGACATGCAGTAAAGAATGACGAAATGACGGAGGTAGGATGATTTGGTTCAAGAAGAAACAGGCGGACCTGGAAGATCTTGCTCTGGCGGAACTCTGCCAGCTGGAGGCAGAGGCTCTGTATCGCTCCGGGAAAATGCACTGTGCAGAGGCTGTGGTGTTCACGATCAAAAAGCACTTCCGTCCCGAACTTCCTGACGATGTGGTGCAGATGGTTAGCGGATTTGGTGGTGGTTCAGGCTCCGGCTGCGTTTGCGGCGCGGTTGCTGCGGGCACCGTTGCGATAGGGCTGGTGCTGAAGGAAGACAAGAAGCGAATAGCCCATCTGACACGTGAACTGCATGCCTGGTTCAAGGAAAAGTATGATGTGACGTGCTGCAAGATCATCAGGTCCAATCACAAAGGCGCCTGCCCGGTGTTGACCGGCGAAGTTGCAGGCAAGATAGCAGATATGCTGTCGAGATCGTAGAGAGGAGTTTCTCATGTACATCGAGCGTATTGTCCGAATAGTAGCCGGGGCATTTGTCCTGATTTCGTTGCTTTTGGCACACTTTCACAATCCGAACTGGCTCTGGGTTACCGGTTTTGTCGGGCTGAACCTGTTCCAGTCAGGATTTACTCAGTTTTGCCCGTTGTTCAACATCCTTGACAAACTGGGTGTCCCCCGGTTTCCCAAAGATTGCTGCCAGAAATGAGCGTCAGGGTTACGATCCTCTGTGATAACACCGTCGGCCCTATCGCCGGTACGTTGGGGGAGCATGGTTTTTCCGCGCTGATCGAATGGGATGGCGGTTCCCTGCTGTTCGACACGGGTGGCGGCGAAACCCTGTTGCATAACGCGTTGCGGATGAACCGCAACCTCCGCTTGATCAGCGCGGTTGTGCTTTCGCATGGGCATTATGACCATACAGGTGGTCTGCGACAACTGCTGCAGTTGACGGGAAAGAGGCCGGTCTATGCCCATCCAGGTGTTTTTGCGCCTCGTTACCGGGTCAAGGATACCGGGGAAGCGGTGCCGCTCGGCATCCCATTCAGCGAGGATTTCCTCCGGGTCCTCGGGGCAGACTTTGACCTTTGCTCCACCTTTCGCAGGATTGCCCCCGGAGTGTTCCTCACCGGCGAGGTTTGCCGCAGCACTGCATTCGAGATCGGGGATACGGGACTGTACGCCGATTCTCTCGGCAACCTTCGCGATGAGCTGATTGACGACCAGTCGCTGATCATCAAGGGGGAGCGTGGATTGACGCTGGTCCTGGGCTGTTGTCATGCCGGTCTGATCAATACCATCCGGGCTGCACGCGAACTGACCGGTGTTCAAGAAGTGCAGGCGGTAATCGGTGGTACCCATCTGGGGTTCAGTTCGACTCAGCAGCTTGATGCCACAGTGTCCGCACTGAGAGAATTCCGGGTGAGGAAGATCTATGGCACCCACTGCACCGGGTTCACTGCTGCCGCCAGACTCCACCGGGAATTCCCCGGACAGTTTCTCGCCGCACAGGTGGGAACGAGTCTGGAAATTATATAAATTCTGCTGAGAGGATTTGATTCATGCGCAACATTCTTGCGATTTTCCTTCTGTTGGTCGCCACGGTTACCGCTGCTTTGGGTGCTGGCTATCGCAACGTCATGTCTGTGGAAGCGAAAAGGATCATCGAACAAAAAAAGAACGTCTATCTGCTGGATGTCCGCACCCCCGAGGAGTTTCGTCAGGCACGGATGAAAGGCGGGATGCTTATTCCCTTAAGCGAAATCGAACGGCGACTTGTCGAGGTGCCAAAGAATCGCCCGATCCTAGTCTACTGTGCGGTCGGGTCGCGCTCCAATCTGGTGGCAAAGTATTTGGTGAACAGGGGATATGGAGAGGTTTACAACATGGTTGATGGACTGGTTGGCTGGTATCGCAACGGCTATCCCATTGAGCGGTGATGACAAATGAAAACTCCTGATGCAACCGTGGAACAGAGGGCGTTGCTGCTCAGAACGCTGGGGCACCCGGTCCGTCTGCGGATCGTCGCTGGGCTTGCCGGTGGGTGCGCCTGCGTCAAGGAAATATGGGAGTGTCTCGGACTCCCTCAGGCAGTAGTGTCCCAGCATCTGAAGGTGATGAAAGAGCACGGGATACTGGATGCACGTCGTGACGGAGCCCGGGTATGCTATTCGCTGAAGGAGAAGATGCTGGCAGAACTGGTCAGAATTCTTGGGCTTCAGGTATAATGGCTGGTTCACTGGATTGATGCCCCAATCCTATGGGAGGCGCCGGTGTTTCGATAGCCGGATGGGATATGGGGAGCTGTGCCTGTTGCAACAGGTAGATTTCATTGATGAGTGCACTGATCTGCTGCATAATCTGTTGTCCATTGAACACGTTGTCCTGCATCAGGAAGCCTGATTCGCCAATGCTCGTCTTGAGCTCCTCGACCAGTGCATGCTGTTTCAAGGCAGTAGAGTGCAGTAGCTTAATTTTCTCATTATCATTCAGTATGTTGTGTAAATAGAGACGATTCCCCTGGGTTTGTTCCCGAGTTGAGGTGATGATCCTGTGGGAAAGTTCCCGCAGATTTTCCAGAGCCTCAACGATCATCATGGTGCCGCGCTCCTGCTCCTTGACCGCCCTGGTTACCTGTCTGACCCGCTCAAGATTCTTGTCCGCTTCTTCGCTGATAACCCTGCTGCCTGCCGCCTGCTTGACGGTTGAGGCGGCAATCTTCTGGATCATCTGAGCCACTTCGGTTGAGGTCGATTCGATCTTTGCCAGTGCATCACTGGTAACCGCGGATATTTTCACCCCACCTTTGCCCCTGTCCTTCCCTTGAGCAATCGCGCGCTGGACGGAGGCAGTTTCCTTCTGAATATTTTTCACCAGTTCTTGGATCTCGGTTGCCGATGCTGAGGTCCTGTGGGCCAGAGATCTTACCTCTTCTGCAACAACGGCGAAGGCCTTGCCCCGCTCTCCGGCCTGTGCGGCAATAATGGACGCATTCAGGGAGAGGAGATTGGTCTGCTCCACGACTTCCTGGATCACCTTTACGAATTCGCCCACTCGCGCGGAATGAACAGCCAGCCGGCTGATGGCATTATATGATTCTTCATTGTTCTGTTCGATTTCATGCATGGCTTTCAACGTCGCCGACATTGCCCGCATGCCGTCCTGCGCCAGCATCCTCACGTTGACGGAGCTCTCAACGGCCTTTTGGGTATTGTCGCGGACGTTGTTGATGGCCGAGCTGATTTGCTGAATGGAGCTGGAGGTCTGTTCTGTTGATGATGAAAGGGCCTCTATATTCGCCGAGATTTCTTTGATGCTTGCAGCCATTTCTTCAATGGATGAAGAGGTATTGGTGACGGTATCCGAGTACTCTCTGATGTTTTCGGCAATAACGTCGGTGGTTGCGCTCATCTCCGCGGTAATCGAAGCACGCTCGTCACTCCTCAGGGTCAGTTCCTCGATTTCCTTGAGCAGGATGCCAAAAAAATCGGTCAACTGTTCCATTGACTGGAGATTTTCCTGTTCCTTGGCAAGCTGTTTGTCATTGCCAAAGACGATCACTTGCGATCTTTCTTCCAGTTGACGGTATTTGATGAGAAACGCATCGGTAATGCATTTCACATTCGTCATCATTTCCCGCATGCGTTTGAGGAGCATGTCGCAACGGAATTGAATAAGCTCCAGTTCATCCTTGCTTGCACGGGTTTCGCCATCGTCGATAGTCCCGACAAGGCAGGAGATGGCACTAAACTGGCGTTCCAGCTGCAGCTTGAGCGCCTGCTTGATAATGTACCAGCAAAACAGTCCGACCAGCAGTCCAGCAATGAGGCAGCCTGCGATATACCATGGGGTGAATGCACGGGAACCAAAGAAGAGGGCCGAATAAAAAGGGAAGATGATACCCATGGCAAGGCCGAATGAAATCATAAGGACCATGGTTTTTCGCAATGATGACAAATAGGCTTTCAGCATAGGTGCCTCGCAGGGGTCGATTCAGCTTATCCATACATCTTTACCATGGCAATGGGGCAACGTCAAACCCGTGCGCTCGGTATGTTACTGAATAATAGAGATCTTGCGACAGTGCAGGGCAGGCATAAGCACGTAAACATGGAAACTTTTCCTCAAGTCGCACGCTTGCCTTCCCGATACGAGAGAGTATGGAATACGCACGGTTAGAGCATGATATGCGGCATATGAGCAGGCACGTTGAAGCTCATTTTGCCGCCATCTCAACAGATCCTTTGGTGGAAAACCTTTCCATCGGGATTGCTCTCGTTGATGGAGAAGGTGTGGTTCGCTACCTGAACCACAAAGCAGAGCAGATCCTGCAGGTTGGAAGAGATGCGGTTATTGGTAAGTGCGTCTATATGCTTCCGCTACGTACAGCTATCTATAAGGTGCTGAGTGAAAATTGCCGTGATATCGCGATCGAGATGGCAATTAATGGTCTGGTGATCCAGGCCAAGGCAACATCGGTGCTGTGCGGTGACGGCTCCTGTATCGGAGATATGTTTGAGATGCGGGATATTTCAACGGAACGTCAGGAGCGCCGCCGGAGCGATGAATTCGTGGCAGCTATGACTCACGATCTCAAGTCACCCCTTACCGTCATGTTTGGGTATCTTGATGCCTTGAAAAATGACGCGGATGGGCAACAGGGTGAACAGGCACAGCAGTATTTCTCGGAAATCGAGCGGAATGGCAGACGGTTACTGGGAATGATTGAAGATATCCTGGATTCTTACCGACTTGATATGGGGCTTATGCAGATTCAGAGTGAATCGTGCAATTTGACAGAACTCATGGAGGAGTGCTGTCAGGAGCACGTCAGGGATGCTGAGGCCCATGGCCTTGACTTTACCTATTTCATTGCACCGGGTATTCCGATTATCAATGCCGACGGCAAACAGTTGAAAAGGGTCTTTGCCAATCTTATCGGCAATGCGATTAAATTTACTGGATGCGGAGGAACGGTGCGCGTGAGAGTCACTGTTGAGGACGTTGCAGTGCTGATTACGGTCAGTGACAGCGGCATCGGCATTTCTGCCAGAGATCGGGAAAGGATATTCACCAAGTATTTTAGATCGACTCAGGCAAAGGGATATAAAGGTACCGGGTTGGGGCTTACCATAAGCAAGGCAATTATCGAGGAACACGGTGGGAACATTGAGGTTGCCAGCAGTGAAGGCGCTGGAAGTCATTTTACTGTCAGGCTTCCTGTGGATTCAGGAGGATGATCCTCTATGCCCTGCAGTTTGGTGTTGTTTAAGTAATGTTGCCACTGCCACTGTAACCCGAAGATGGTACAGAGTTTGCTTTTGCAGAAAAGCCTGGAAACTATTGCACAATCTTCGTTGCAGTGAGTTGGATGGTCTAAAGTTTTAACCTATGTTGCCGAATGAAAAGCATATACCTAAATCAAGGAGGATGGATCGGGATGGCGTTACTTACATGGAATGACAGCTACAGTGTCAAGGTTAAGCAGTTGGATGATCAGCACAAGAAATTAATCGACATGATCAATCAACTTTACGACGCCATGAAAGTTGGCAAGGGGAGCGAAGTGATTGGGCCGGTATTGAAGTCGCTGATGACCTATACCCAGACTCATTTTTCCACGGAAGAGCAATTGATGAAGCTTCATGGCTATCCTGATTACGAAACCCATAAAAACGAGCACACTCAGCTAGTTGCACAGGTTGGCAATATTAAGAAAGAGATGGATGCCGGGAAAATGCCGCTGACCCAAAATGTCATGAATTTTTTACGGGACTGGTTGATAAAGCATATACAGGGTAATGATAAAAAATACGGGCCATTTCTGAACGATAAAGGTGTGGTATAGGGATGTCTGCACTGATTGCCTGAATATTGAGTTATTGTGGATGGAGGAGGGGATTATGAGACAGCTGCCTAGTAGTGAAGCCGATGAGTACAAGACGATGGAAGACACTGTAGACAAGTCGAATCTTCAGGCAATGGATCTTTTGATCCGTTACCACGAACCCCAGGAAGAGAGTGGACGGAATGCTCCCGGAATGGTTGGGCTTGCTGAAATGGCAGATCGATGCATCAGTGCCAGCAATGAGTTCTCGCGGCTGGCGCGAAACGTAGCTGCATTGCGGCAGGTGCTGAACTCTTAGTTTCAGTGCTGAATCCGAGGTAACAAAAATCTAGTGACGACGATACTTACATAACCCATTACGCCAAAGGAGGAGCATTGACATGGCAAACGTTCTGATTGTCGACGATTCATCTACCATGAGGAAAATCATATCGCGTTCTCTGCGACAGGCAGGCCTTGCTGTGGATGACATATTCGAAGCCGGCGACGGCATTGAAGGATTGAATTCCCTTACGAGCAATAAGGTCGATCTGATCCTATCCGATATTAACATGCCGAACATGGATGGTCTGGAGTTTATCAAACAAGTGAGAGCTAATGGCAACAAAGTTCCCATAGTGATGATCACGACCGAAGGGGGAGAAGACATCCTCCGTGAGGCCATGAATAATGGTGCCAGCGACAGTATCAAAAAACCGTTCACTCCCGAGCAGCTTAATGAGAAACTCGGAGGCCTTTTATGACGCTGAACACGGCTGTTTCACAGTCGGCCAATTTGCAGGAAGAGGACCTGCGTGGTTATGTGATCCATGCTACGAAAGAGGTCTTTGGGACCATGGTGATGATGGACGTGCAGGACTGTTTCCCGTTACGCGAGCCGGTCACCAAATTTCAGTGCAGCATTACCGGCATGGTTGGACTTGCCGGTACCTACACGGGCATACTTTCCATACACTGTCCGCGCCCCCTGGCACTTTGCATAACTTCAAACATGCTTGGAATGGTTGTTGACGAGGTCGGAGAGGATGTCAACGACGCTCTGGGTGAAATTGCCAACATGCTGGGCGGATACGTGAAGCAGATCCTCTCCAAGGGTGGGCTCGACATAAGCCTTTCCATCCCAACGGTGATTTCCGGAGAAGAATATACAATCAATGCCATGACTGACAGTGATTGCGTGATCATTCCCTTTACTCATGAATCTGATCGATTTCTGGTTGGTCTCAAACTCAGCAAGGAAAACTAGAGACAAGGCAAATTTGACATGGCAAAGAGTATTAAACTCAAAGAAATGATCGACGACGCCCTCGTTCAGACGGGTGAAGAAAGCAGCATGCTGCTTGGCCAGCAATTGAAAGTTGATGAGAATGATAGCTTAAATACCAATAAAATAAGCTATTTTTCCGGCATGGAAGATGCCATATTTGTTGCTAGTGTCGAAACGCGAGAGGAATATCCCGGACAGTTCTACATGATATTTTCCCTGCGTGATGCCATTCTCCTGAGTGGCCTCTTGTTGGGGATCCCTCTGCCCAGGATCTCAGAAAAACGCAAGCTTGCCATCATGGAGGCAGACGACGTCGATGCCTTTGGCGAGATCATGAACCAGGTCATCGGTTCGTTCAACTCGGTTTTCAAATCGAGTCTCCCCGAGAAAATCCATCTGAAACTCAATGCTCCCAAGAAATTCATCCCCGGCATTGATGAAATGTCTGATGACGAACCTATTGTCAATGACGAATACGTTCTGTTTCGTTCCCAGATGAATATGGATGGTGTCGAGATGGACCGTCTCGACATCCTTATGCCGGTTTCTTTGGCGCATCTTATCGAACCCCCTGCTGCCGAGCCTGAGCAAGCTGAAGTCGCAGAAACGGGAGATGGGCTCTCGGATGTTGTTGCGGGAGAGAAGCCAGCTACCATCAATGTAGGTAACAAAACAATTCTGGTTCTTGAAGACGACGAACTTGCACGTGAAAGTTTGAAACAGTATCTGAGTGCTGCTGGATGGTCGGTGGTAGATGCACCGCTCAAGGCAGACATTCGTGAGCTCTTTGCCAATAATGATGCCGAGGTTGCCGTCATTGGCGTCGCTGAAACCGAAGACAGGGAATTGGCACTTTGTATCAAGATCAACGCCATGCGCCAGGGATCCCCGCTGCCGATCATCATGTGTGCCTCCCAGTGGACCCGCACCGGGGTATTGAAGGCTCTCAAATATGGGGCCAAGGAGATTATCCTTAAACCGTATGATGCTGATGAGCTGGTAAGCAAAGTGACCAAATTTCTCAAAGCAGCATAATGTCCGGGTTGAGTGATCAATTACATATCAAGGTAAAATCTGCGGTACATTGCCCATGTTTAGTGCTGTACACATTACATGTAACAAAAATAGAACCGTTGAAAGACCCATTGAGATTGAATGCGCCTGGTGTGTCTTGTTCATGCACCGGTTCTTGATAGTATCAATACTGATCAGTAGCCTGCTTGCCCCACTATTTTTTGCCATTACCGATGCACATGCCGAAATACCTTCCCGACTACGCAGGATTGATATCCGACCCCATGCGGAATTCACTCGACTTGTCTTTCAGTTAGACCGCCAAACGGATCACACCTTCACAGAGCTATCTTCCCAACGCGTCAGACTTACCCTCGATAACAGCAATGGACCACTTTTCCGTCGGCTTCGCAGCTATGCTGACCGGCACATTGGCGGTATCTGGGTTTCCCAACGTGGAGAAACTCTGCTTGTAACCATTACGCTGAAAAATGGAACTGAAGGGATGCGGGTTCTGGATGGATGCGGCGAGGTTTTGACCCTGGATATCGGCCCGTCATTCCAAAAAGTAAGGACTGCTCCATCTCTTCCGGAAGGACGCGAATCCATCTGGAATGGTGCAGGCAGGTTCATCAGCGAGTACGACCCGGTGCTCAAGTCTGACCTTCCGTTTGTTCCAACCGACAGTCAGGCTCTTCGCGGGCAATTGAACGACCAGGAAGCGAGGTTGTTCCTGTTGGGTGAAGCTGCCCTCTACAAAGGAGTTGCAGCTGAAGCCAGTCAGATATTCGAAACCTTTCTGGGTAAAGAGTCGACTGTCCGCTCTTTGGCAGCTTTTCGCGCCGGTGAAGCCCGCTATCTCCTGCAAGACTATTCGCGAGCCCTTCAGCTTTTTCGCGAGGGAGAGCGTCTCTGGCCTCAGTTTTTGCAGTTAAGTCCCGGAACTGCTTATTATTATGCAGACACCTTGGTGAGAAATGGCGATCTCCCAGCGGGAAGAAAACTGCTTGCCCGTTTGATTGCCAGTAATGCAGAAAAAAAGACCGCTCCCATCCTGATGGTGCGTCTGGCAGATATTCTTGCACGGCAAAAACGAGATATTGAAGCTGTTGTGCTTTACCGCACCGTTGTAAAATATTTCCCGGAAAACAAGGCAGCCAGTCATGCTGCTCTCAAGTTGGCCGACCGGCGTTTTCTCACTGTTGATGGTGTTGAGTACACTCCCCTTCGGGACGATTACCGGAGGATCGCCCTGGGATCAAGCGACTTCCTCGTACGGGAAGAGGCATTATTCAAGGCAACCCTGCTCGATGCACTGTTCAGTCCCAGCATGGAAGCACTCTCTGCCGTGTCAAGTTATGAAAAGCGCTACCCACGAGGCATTTTTGCCAGCATTGCGCATTCCATGCATGAAGATATCCTACCAGTGGTCTACCGTGATTTAATGGCGGCACATGACGACGGGACCCTTATAGATGTAGCAGAAGGGCATGTCTCATATCTGGAGAAATGTCTTTCCGATCAGAACTTCATTCGGGATCTCGACAAGGCATATACAGACCTAGGACAATTACAGGGCGAACTGCATCTATTTGCCAGGCTGGTGCGCCGAGAATGGGCGTCTTCCCAGGCGCCATATATGTATAACCGCATGATTGGCAATGCCCTCGCCTTGGCAGACTGGAAGACGGCTGAGAGTACAGCCCGGGAGTACCTGCAGCATTTTCCGGCTACGACGGATACCTCAAGGGTTCGAGAAATTCTGGGGGATATCGAATATCGCAAGGGGAATCTGACAGGGGTTCGCGAAGAGCTGGCGTGGCTGCTGAACGCAAGGACAAAGGCCGCTTTCCCTGAAAGTTATTACTATCTGGGGAAATCCCTCGAGGCTGAAAAACAGTCGAGATTGGCCGGTCGGGCAATGGAGCAGTTTATCGAAGAGATGAGGCAAAGAAAGGCTGCTTCGCCTCTTGTCGCCGACGCATACTTTGTCGCAGCATCGGCTCTTCATGGCGCAGGGAACATATCAACGGCGCTCGAAGCATACCGGACTGGGCTTTCCTTGGCTGCACCCGACAGCCGCGATCGATTCCTCTATCGAATAGGGGATATTTGTCTTCGGGAGGGGAGGAATACCGAAGCAAAAGGTTATTGGGACAAGATTCTCAAAGAAGGGAGCGATGCAGTTTGGCAAAAACTTGCGTCTCAGGCAATGGCCGACCTGGAATGGAGAGAGCGGACCGGGGCACGCCTCTGAGGTGAGTCAAAAAAATGGCATTTGTCAAAAATGGTATTCGGGCCATCCTGCAGGGTGGCCCGTTTATTTTATAATATGCTGTAAATATTGAATAAATTAACTGGTACAGCTTTTGCTCATAGGCATTGACACGAGGGGGTGTGCTATGCCGATAGATGGAATTTTCGGGTCGACCATTGAATTACTGAGCAAAAATATCGATCTCCGGGCAAAAAATCATAATCAGATATCAGCGAATCTTGCCAATGCCGAGACGCCGAATTATGTCCCCTCGGTGCTTTCATTTGAGGGAGAATTGCGAGATGCCCTCAAATCCCAATCAAACAACAAGAATAGAGCTACAGGCAGCCTCACCAATCCCCGTCATATTCCCTTGAAGGGGATGGCTGGAGGCGTATCGGAAGTCCATGGTACGGTCATTCAAACTCCTGCAGCCATTCCCGGTCGTGACGGCAATGCCGTGGAAATGGAGCAGGAAATGGGAAACCTGGCGTCCAACCAGATTATGTTTAATGCATCTGTGCAGATGCTCAATAAGAAATTCGAAGGGCTGAAATTGGCTATTAAAGGGCAGTAGCAGTAAGAGGAGGAGCAAATGGATTTCTTTTCATCAATGGACATCAGTTCTTCAGCATTGACTGCTGAACGGACTCGAATGAACCTGATTTCCAGCAACCTGGCCAATGCCAACAGCACGCGGACTGCCGAAGGGGGGCCTTACAAGCGAAAAGACGCTGTATTCGCGACGGCTCAGCCTCAAACCGGCTCATTTGGTGCCGCCTTGGAGAGGGCTGCGCAAAAAGGAGGGCAGAGGGTACAGGTGGTTCAGATCGTAGAAGATCAGAATCCGCCTCGTTTGCAATACGATCCTTCGCATCCCGATGCGGATGCCCAGGGGTATGTGGCCTTCCCGAATGTCAATGTAGTGGAGGAAATGGCCGACATGATCGCTTCCAGCCGCACGTACGAAGCAAACGTGACCGCGGTTCAGGCCACCAAGAGTATGGCAATGAAAACCTTGGAGATTGGGAAATAACCGGCTGCAGCCCTGCTTGAGTAAGGCTCCGATTGTGAGGAGGAATGATGGATATCAAGGGAATTGAGAGTGGATTCGGTATATCGGGGGCGTTTCCTTCCCCTAGTGGAGCGAAATCAGCTGCTCCTGTAGAGGGTTTCAGCAAATACCTCGGTGAAATGATCGACAAGGTCAACAGTTCCCAAATGGCATCTGACAAGGCAATTCAGCAACTTGCTACAGGGGAGACAAAAGCTCTTCACGAAGTCATGATCGCCATGGAAAAGGCCAGCGTCTCGTTTCAGTTTATTACCCAGGTCCGCAACAAGGCAGTAGAGGCCTATCAAGAAATCATGCGGATGCCGGTTTAACCTGTTGTCAAAGGAAACCTGGCAGTTTCCTGAACTTAATCACGTAGGATAATGCATGCAGGATAGCCTGAAAAAAATTCTTGAGCCATTTCTCGCACTGACCCCTGGCAAACGTTGGCTGGTTGGGGGTGTTGTCGCCCTTTCCCTTGCTGCCTTCACTGTCCTTATCGTTGTTGCAAATCGGACAGACTATCGACCGCTCTTTGCCAACCTCACTAGTGAGGATGCGGGTGAGATCGTCAAGAAACTGAAGGAACAGAAGGTCCCCTACCGTATTGCCGCAGACGGCAAGGCGATCCTGGTGCCTGTCGACAAGGTGTATGACTTGCGACTTTCGCTGGCATCAGAAGGTCTTCCGCAGGGTGGAGGAGTTGGGTACGAGATATTTGATCGCAAAAATTTCGGCATGACCGAATTCGTGCAGAAGCTCAACTATCAGCGAGCCATGCAGGGGGAGCTTTCGCGCACTATTTCGCAACTGGCAGGAGTCGAACAGGCGCGAGTCCATCTGGTCATCCCCGAGAAGAGCCTCTTCAAGGAGGCTGAGAAGCCGCCAACGGCTTCAATCGTCCTCAAAATCAAAGGCAATCGCACATTGAAGGACAGTGATGTCCAGGGGATCGTACACCTTGTGGCTGCGTCGGTAGAAGGCCTGGACACTGACCACGTGACGGTTCTCGATGGCAAGGGGAAACTCCTGAGCCGCTCCGGGTCCCAGGATCCCACCACGAAGCTGACCAGTTCCATGCAGGAGACGCAGCGGACATTCGAACGGGCAACAGAGGAACGGCTCCAGTCATTGCTTGACAAAGTTGTGGGGAGCGGCAAGTCAGTTGCCAGGGTTTCAGCGACATTCAACTTCAAGCAGGTTGAGAAATTCGAGGAGCGCTACGATCCGGAAGCAGCGGCAGTTCGCAGCGAGCAGCGTAGCGAAGAGAAGGGTAGTGGCGGTGCGCTAGCGGGGGTCCCCGGAGTGCAGACGAACCTCGGCCGCACCCAGGGCGCTCCCCAGCAGGCTGCTGGCGGTAGTTCGAAAAGCGACGAAACCCTCAACTACGAAGTGAGCCGTTCCACTGCACGGACCATCGAGCCGGTAGGGACGCTGGCCAAGGTATCAGTGGCGATCCTGGTGGACGGCAAGTATGAGCCCGGTGCCCCAGGGAAGGATGGGGTGGCGGCAAAGGCGAAATATACCCCACGATCCCCCGATGAACTGCAAAAGATCGAAGCACTGGTAAAGAGTTCCGTAGGTTTCAATACCGAACGCGGAGACCAGGTAACAGTTGCCAATATTCCGTTCCAGGAGACGGAAGAAGGCGGTACAGCTGATAAGGAACCCTGGTGGAATGCCCCCATATTCCTGGCACTGATCAAGAATCTGCTCATCGGCATAGGGTTTTTTGCTCTCCTGTTCCTTGTCATCCGGCCGTTGCTCAAATCCATCGGCAGAGGAGTAGCAACAACGACGTTTGAACCATTGGAATCCCCTGAGGAACAGATCAAGCAGATGATTCAGGCTCAAAAACAGCAGCTTTCCAGTCAGGCGGCCAGTCAGGTGGAATTGATCGAGAAGATCAAAACCGAGCCCTACCAGGCTTCTCAGGTTATCAAAAACTGGCTGGAAAGCAGCAAGTAGGGAACCGTAGATCGGGAATGTAGAGGGATGCTATGACGGGAGCTGAAAAGGCTGCCATATTATTGCTATATGTGGGGACCGAAGCGACCAGCAAGGTCTTTTCGCATCTGGACGATCTTGATATCAAAAAGATCAGTCAGAGCATGGCCAATCTTGGTCATGTCACCCTTCCGGTCATTCAGGAAGTAGTGAGTGAATTCCATCAGATTACCAGTCCGGAAGCGGGTTTTTTCTCCAAGGGAGACGAATTCGTCCGTAAGATCCTGGAAAAGGCGCTGGGACCGCAAAAGGCCGAGATGCTGCTCCAGGAGATGCAGACGGCCGACTATGGCGACATAGAGGATATCCTGTCCAACATGGACGCCAAGACGATTGCCAACTTTCTGTCCCAGGAGCATCCACAGACCATTGCCGTTATTGTCGCCAAGCTGAGACCCAAGCAGACCAGTGAAATCGTGGGGCATTTACCACTTGATCTCCAGGCCGAAGTGGTTATCCGGATTGCTGACGTGGACCAGGTTTCTCCCGAGATACTCAATGATATAGATGACGTGATCCGGCGCGAATTGACTGCCATGGGAGGGATACAGCGCTTCAAGGTCGGTGGTGTGGAAAAGGTCGTGGAGATGTTCAATCATCTGGACCGCAGCAAAGAGAAACATATCCTCGACAAACTGGATGTCATGAATCCGCCATTGGCCGAGATCATTCGCAAGCACCTCTTTACCTTCGAGGATATTTTCAAGCTCGACGATCGTTCGATTCAGGCAATCATGCGCGAGGTTTCCAACGATACACTCACCCTTGCCATGAAGGCCACTACCGACGAAGTGAAGGACAAGATATTCCGCAATATCTCCAGCCGCGCCGCCGAGATGATCAAGGAAGACCTGGAGGTCATGGGACCGGTGCGGCTTTCCGATGTGGAAAAGGCCCAGTCGGAAATCATCAAGATCGTGCGGAAGATGGAGGAAGACGGCAAGGTTGTCATTGCGGGCCGCGGGGGCGACGATGTTCTCGTCTAAGGTCATCAAGCCCGATCAGCTCAAGGATCATCGGGTTCATAATGTCAATTACCAGGTGCTGATCGGGAATGCCGACGACGAGAATGACGCGAAAAATGTCTACCTTGAAGCTGACGGATTTACTCCGTTGTTTTTCAATGACGCGGCAGGGCCGCGAGGAGAAGAAGCTGAACACCGAGTACTGGGATTGACTCAGGACCCGCTGGATGAGGCTGGTGGCGAATCGGTCAGGGAAACTTTGGAAGCAGGGATGATCGCCATTGCCGAGGATGATCTGCAACGTCGGGTCGCCGAGGCTTACGCTCGTGGGTTGGATGAGGGGAAACAGGCTGCGGAGCGCGGCCTGTCCAATGTGTTCAAGGCATTGCGGGATGGGCTGGAGGGGCTTGATTCACTGCGCGAGAGGGTTTTCCGGGAGAGCGAGGGGGATCTGCTCGCTCTGTCAATCCTTATTGCGCGCAAGATCATCTTGCAAGAGTTGAAAAGCGACCAGAGGATACTGGCAAATATCGTGAACGAAACGATTAACTGCTGTTCAGAGTTTGACAAGATCACTGTTCGTCTCAACCCGGACGACTATCGTCTATTCATGGAAAACAGGCAGGAGTTTCTCCCGGTGGCCGATGAAGAAGGTCGGATTACCCTTGCTCCCGACGAGTCGGTGAAGCTCGGCGGGTGTCAAGTGGAAACGCCGACCGGAACGGTCGATGCGCGGGTTGAGGTTCAGCTTGAGGAGATATTTCGCCGCTGCCTCGAAGAACGGGGAATACCCTATGAACCGTCCATCAAACTTGCTGAAGAGGGATAGGCCGTGAGTGAATCGGCTATCCATCTGCCGCGCTACATGTCGGTCATAAACGACCTGAAACTGGTGCGCTTTCATGGGAAGGTGACCCAGGTGGTCGGTTTGGTAATCGAGGGTTACTGCCCCGATACTGCGGTTGGAAGCCTGTGCGAGATTCACACCACTGATGGAGACCCCATTCTTGCCGAAGTAGTAGGGTTCCGTGACAACAAGACGCTCCTGATGCCGTTGGGAGAGTTGCGGGGGGTGGGGCTGGGGAGCCTCATAACCATGCGTCGGCAAAAGGCATCCATGAGGGTGGGGCCTGGCCTGCTCGGTCGTGTTATTGACGGGCTCGGCATTCCCATCGACGATAAAGGGCCGATCGTTGCCGAGGAGGAATACCCCATTTACGCGACACCGGTCAATCCACTCAAGCGTTCTCCCATCAGAAAGCCGCTCGACTTGGGGATCAGGGCGATCAACGGCCTTTTGACCTGTGGCGAGGGGCAACGGGTGGGGATATTTGCCGGCTCCGGTGTGGGGAAGTCCACCATGCTCGGTATGATTGCCCGCTACACCGAAGCCGATATCAACGTGATAGCACTGATTGGGGAGCGTGGCCGGGAGCTGAGAGAGTTCATCGAAAAGGATCTGCAGGAAGAGGGCCTCAAGAAATCGGTGCTGGTGGTTGCCACATCCGATCAACCACCGCTGGTTCGCATGCGTGGCGCTTACATTGCCACAACCATTGCCGAATATTTCCAGTCCAAGGGGAAGAAGGTGCTCCTGATGATGGATTCGGCTACCCGGTTCGCTATGGCCATGAGGGAAGTCGGATTGGCGATCGGTGAACCGCCGACAACCAAGGGGTATACGCCGTCGGTCTTTGCCGCTTTGCCCAAACTGCTTGAAAGGTCAGGCAACTTCCAGAACGGTAGCATCACGGGGCTCTATACTGTCCTGGTAGAAGGAGATGACTTCAATGAGCCGGTTTCCGATGCCATGCGGAGCATTCTTGACGGGCACATTACGCTTTCCCGCGAACTCGCAGCACGGAACGTCTATCCTCCCATCGATGTCCTGGCCAGTGCCAGCAGGGTCATGATCGATGTGACCGAGCGAGAGCAACAGCAGATGGCAGGGAAATTCAAGGAATTGATGGCAGTGTATCGACAGTCTGAAGACCTCATCAACATTGGTGCCTACAAGGCGGGGAGCAATCCGAAAATCGACAGCGCCATTGCCAAGATGGAAGATATGACCGCCTTCATAAAACAGGATATTCATAATGGCATCAGCATAGGTCAGGCAGTGGAAAAGCTGAAAGGGCTCTTTGGCGAAGGGCTGGCGCATTGACTCCGGACAAGATTGGAGTCGGGGTGGCAGGAGTAAAAGATGCATAAGAAGGGATTCAAGCTTCAACAGGTATTGAACTACCGCAAGGAAGTCGAGAAGGTGCGGACACTGGAATTTGCGGATGCCAAGCGTGAATTAGAGCATGCTGCGGAGCGGTTGCGGCGCGAAGAAGAGCATGCGGCTCATGTTGCCCATGAGTTTGTCTGCAAACAGACGGATGGGATCGATGCCGTAGAGCTGCAGATGTATGCAAACTTCTTCCGGAAAAAGCAGGGCGAAATCAATCAGCAGCGTGATGAGGTCCACACCCTGGACTGCAAGGTTACCGAGAAGCGGGAGACCCTTCTGCATGCAGCAAAGGAAAAGAAAGTCCTTGAGACCTTCAAGGATCGTAAGATTGCAGCAGATGTGAAGGACGAGATGGCCAAGGACCGGCATTTCCTGGACGAGATTGCGATTCAGAAGAAAGGTCGCTGAGACAGATGAAAAAACTGGTCATAACCGTGCTTGTTGCAGGAGCCGTTGCAATCTGGCTCATCAGCGGGGGGGCGACGGTGCTGCACTCGGCGATGCCTGTGGGGGGAGCCGCTAAAGGGACTGATCCGGGCAAGCCGGAGGCCCAACAGAAGAACGTGGCGGAAGAGCTGATGGGGCTTGAGAAGCGTCGCCAACAGCTCATGGAGAAGGAAGCGGCACTTGCCGCCAAAGAACAGGAACTCAACCGGATCTCTTCCGGGCTCGATGCCCGTCTCAAGGCACTGAACGCAGCCCAGAAGAGCTTTGAGGATGCCCTTAATGAAAAGAAAAAGCGAGAAGCGGAGCTGGCAAATGCGAAATACATGAAAATGTTCAAGCTTCTCAAGGCCATGCGGCCGGAAGAGGCGGCCAAGATCATGGATAAGCTGGAGGAGCCGATTGCCATCGGTCTTCTAGAGAAATACGACCAGAAGACCGTACTGAAGCTGGCAAAATACATAAGCCAGCAACGGTTGTTGAAATGGATCAAGGAAAATCTTCAGTCAGGTATCAAGCGTTGACGGTTTCTCCAGGATAACCGGGAAAGCCGGCTGTTCTGGGGTGGTGCAAAATCCAAAAATGAAAGGAGGTGAGACAGATATGGAAATGTCAATGATGTGCAGTATGGTGCAGGTTGCCAGTCAGAATGTCGTGACAGCAGGGAGTCCCGCAGGGGTTCAGGTTCAGGATGGGGCGGCTACTGCCGGCAAAGCCGGTAATGCTCCGGCGTTCGGGGAGTTGATTTCCCGACTGCTGGGTACTCCTCACCAGGAGATCGGTTCGGAAGCCGTTCTGCCGCTGGTACAGGGGAATAATGGTAATACTCCAGAAATGACGACTTCCGCTCCTCTGCTTGCAGAAGGGCAACTGTTGCAGGAGATGGGAACAACGGCAGAAAAGCCCGCGGACGAGAATGATTCGACCCTGCCAGACCCTGCAGTTCTTTCCGGGGAAAATGCAGCGGCACTATCGGTAATACATCTGCTCAATGCCCTTCACAACCAACTGACAGAAGGTCGGAAGGTGGGAAGCAGTGAAAGCGAAAGCGCAGATGCTCAAAAGGTTGAGCAACTCCTGGAAGAAGTCCGGAGCCTGATGACCCAGGGTGGTTCGTTGACTGAAGCCACGCAGGAGGAATTGCGCGGAGCCTTAAACCCTGCGACAACCATAAAGGAAGGAGAGTTGACAGGTCTCCTGATGAACGAGTCGGGCGGACAGCCGGACCAGACGAGTGAGGCACTGGAAACACTGACACAGCTCGTATCGGCGCTCAACAGCTCGCTCATGCAGGCACAGCAGGGGACGAACAATTCCTCTGCCGACCAGTCGGTCCTGCATGCAAACGGGACAGCTCCGGCTCTTGCTCCAGTACAGGCAGGACCGGTCGAGCGGCGTGCAACTGAACAGCCGTCACCTATGAAGCTGACAGATAACAACACGGTCGGAAGCCTGACAGGGGCTGCCCCTGAAGTTACTCCCCCCGTTGCCCGGGATTCCTCCACGCAGGTTGCAGTTTCTACCGATCTCCATGAAGTAAAGGCCGGCAGATTCCTGCAGGAAAAAGCGATGTTTGCAGCCCAGGCGACCCAGAAGGGGACTGCCGGCGAGAGGATGGCTAGCGAAGAGCCTCTCCAGTCAGCTGCTGAGCAGGAGGGGATGGATCCCGGTAAGATCGAGATACTGGTGGTGAGCGAAGAATCTTCCGCCCAGGAACAGGGAACTGGCCTGGATCAGCGGAATTCGCAACCTTCCGATGTCAAGAAAGAAGGGCTCCAGCATGGCATGCACAACCTGTTTGCGAAAGAAGCGGCTTCCCAGCAGCTGGCAGCCGGACAGGCGACAGCACCTGAGGGGACTGCCACACCGTCCCGAGAGCAGATCGTCAATCAGGTGAAGGAAAAACTGGCTGAGCATCGTTTTGTTGCCGACAGCAGCCAGGTTACCATCAGGTTGCACCCAGAACATTTGGGTGAGCTGAAGATCAATGTGCGCATGGACGACCAGAAGGTGCGCGTGGAGATCGTAGCTGAGAATCAAACGGTGAAGGACGCATTGCTGCAGGGTGCTGACTCGCTGAAGGAAGCGCTGGCAAGGCAGAATGTGTCTATGGAGCGATTCGACGTTTCGACTGACAGTCGTCAGTTCTTCAACCAGGGTTTTCGCGAAGGGCGTCAGCAGGAGCAGCCGCAGGTTGCTCCCCGTCTGGCGAGTTGGTTGACCGGCCATGCCGCCGGAGAAGCGGAGCAAGCAGCGGTACCGTCCTGGAAACCTCAGGAAAACGCCCTGCTGGACATGATCATGTAAAGGAGGTGACACCTATGGTCAATGCAACTACTACAGCAACTGACGCCAGTTCCGGCGCGGCCGCCATGAAAAAGGCGACCGGCATGAACAAGGATGATTTCCTGAAGCTGTTCATTGCGCAAATGCAGAACCAGGACCCGCTCAACCCCATGGACGGCACGCAGTTTGTCTCCCAGTTGGCACAGCTGACCCAGGTGGAGCAGGCGTACAATACCAATTCCAATCTGGAAAACCTGATCAACGCCCAAGGGAATTCAACCAGTGTTGCAGCTGTTTCGTTCCTGGGGAATACCGTTACCGCCAAGGGCTCGCAGGTCAATCTTGCCGATGGCAGCCAGCCAACGCTCTCCTTTACCCTTGCATCATCTGCCCAAAAAGTGTCGGCAGAGATACGTGATGCAAACGGTGCCTTGGTGAGAACACTCACTGGGGGGAAGTGCCAGGAAGGGCTTAACAGCCTCACTTGGGATGGCAAAAGCAATACCGGCCAAGCTCTTCCCGCGGGGGCCTACACCTTTGCGGTCAAAGCAACCAATGCAACCGGCCAGGAAGTTACCGCTACGACTCTGGTGCAGGGAAAGGTTGATGGCGTATCCCTGGAAGGGACGGTTCCTGTCCTCTCCCTGGGAGGAATAGACGTACCGCTGGACGATATTATCAACGTGAAAGGAGCCTGATGTGGTTGACAGGATCTTCATCCCCAATCCGATCCAGGTCACCACGCCGCAACCTGCACCCCGGCCGAAACAGTCCGGCAGCGCAGAAAACCGTAACCAATTTGCCAGGATACTCGATGAAAAGCTTCCGTCGCAGGGAGTCCGGTTTTCCCAGCATGCCCAGGAACGGCTGCGGTCCCGGGGGATTACCCTGACCGAAAGCGATCTGCAGAAACTCGAAGGGGCAGTGGACAGCGTTGCCCAAAAAGGTGGACGAGAGTCGCTGGTAATGCTTGGCGATGCGGCACTGGTCGTCAGTGTGAAAAACCGCACCGTGGTTACGGCTGTCGACAGAGAATCGATGCGGGGAAACGTGTTTACCAACATTGATTCAGCAGTGGTGATTTAGGCTAAAGAACAGCACGAACAACAGCAATACGGGCTGGCCCTCCAGAAGGAAGCCCGTGGGGTACCGACCGACTGACGTACCCGACAACAAGAGCCAGAGGAGGCAATCATGAGTATTACATCCGCAATGTTTACCGGTATCAGCGGTCTCTCCGCCAATGGTGAGGCAATATCGGTTCTCGGCAACAACATCTCCAACGTCAATACCACCGGCTTTAAATCAGGCAGGATGCTTTTCTCCGACGTTCTTTCCGCATCAGTCGGCAACAACTCCCAAGTCGGCCGCGGCGTCCAGATCCAGGCGGTCCAGAACAACTTCGGCCAAGGATCATTCGAGACCACCGAAAATGTGACCGACCTTGCCATCCAGGGCGATGCCTTCTTTGTCGTGCAGAGCCCCGGTGAGGCCATGCGCTATACCAGGGCCGGCGCATTCAGCTTTGATGAAAACCAGATTCTCGTCAACCCGGACGGACTTCAGGTCATGGGTTATGGTATCAACCAGACCACTGGGACGAGCAACGGGGTTTTAGGTGCCATTGACAAGACCAATTTCGCTACTCTCGCACCGAAGATGACAACAACCCTCGAAACGGTTATGAACCTCGACTCCACCCAGACCATTCCCGGTGGCGTGAGTTCTGCGCTTACCCTGACTGGTAACCTGGACTCCGCCACTGCCGTGGGGGGGACCGTCGGTCCTCTGGCTACAACCATAACCGACAGTAGCGGTGTGACGCGAGACGTCAACATTACCTTTACCAAGACGGCAGCCGATTCCTGGTCATGGTCGGCTGACGTGACCGGTGCAACCCCGGCAACCGCTTCTGCTTCCGGTAGCATCACCTTCCCCGCTCCCACGGATGCCACCACCAGCATCACCATAGACGGCACTGCGCAGCAGGTTGTCTTCGGACTTTCCGGTGTGACGCAAAATGCCGCAGCATCCACCGCGGCTGTCTCAGCCACTACGACTACCCCGGCTACCGCCTTCAGTACGACCGATCCGGTGGGAACCTCCAACTTCTCCAACAGCATGACCATCTACGATTCCCAGGGGAACCCGCATACCACCACTACCTATTTTCGGAAAACCGGCGTCAACGCCTGGGAATGGCATTCCAACATAGCTGGGGGAACGCCTTCCTGGGTTGACGGGACACTCACCTACAGCACGGGAGGCATTCTTACCTCTTCCGACGTCACCTCTCCGACTGCGGGACCGTCTGCCACCACTGCCCAGAACATCTCATTCCCCGGGGTTACCACTCCGCAACCACTCCTTTTTGATTTCGGGGTGAATACCTCTACCCAGTACTCCAGCTCTTCCGTGGTGAATTCCAAGAATCAGGATGGCTATTATCAGGGGAGCCTGTCCAGCGTAGCCGTTGATGAAAAGGGTTATGTGGTTGGCGTTTACACCAACGGGCAGTCACAGAAATTCGCCCAGGTGGCATTGGCACGCTTTGCCTCCACTGACGGGCTTTCCAAGGTGGGGGGGACACTCTATGAAGAGACCCTCGCATCAGGTCAGGCCCAGCTCACCGATGCGAGTACGCCAGGGGTCGGTAAGGTTCTCTCCAATTCACTGGAGCAGAGCAACGTCGATCTCGCAGCTCAGTTTGTGAAACTGATCCAGGCACAACGGGCTTTCTCGGCAAACTCCAAGACCATCACCACTGCCGATGAGATGACCCAGGAAGTGCTGACCCTCAAGCGGTAATCTTTGTGACCACCCGAATTGGCTGGAGAGCATTGGCTCTCCAGCCAATTCCCTCCTGCTGACCCGAACTGTCAAATTCCTGACCCACCTTCTTCCAAAAACCTGTCTCCGGATTACCCCCCTCTTTTTGCACCCGGCATAAAAACCTCGTTCAATGCGGAAGTTGCAGCTCTAGTGCCTGCTCGGGCGGACAAAGTCTTGACTTGGCAATCGGCAGCCATACTGGCACCCCAGTTGCAAAGGGTCCGCCTGTGGTAAAAAGTTCTTGTAATGCGGAGAAGGAGGGAGTGGATGGCTGCCAAAGATGAACAAGGCAAGGAAGAACAGGCGCCGGCAAGTAAGAAGAAGCTCTTCATCATTATCGGTGCAGCTGTTGGCGTAGTTATTCTGGCGGTTGTGCTGGTATTAACCCTCGGCGGTGGCAGCAAGAAAGAGGGGGGCGGAGAGGCAAAGGCTGAGAAAAAGGCCGGCAGCCATGGTGGCGGGGGTGCAGAAGGTGCACCTGTAGCTGGTACGGTGTTCCCCCTGGAGCCTTTCATAGTCAATATTTATGACGGTCAGGAAGTACGCTACCTGAAGGTCAAGGTGGAGTTCGAGATGTCCGGCCCGGAGGTCAAGCCGGAGATAGATGCTCGCCAGGCGCCGCTTCGTGATGCCATCCTGGTGCTGCTTACCACTAAGACACTGCAGGAGATTCAGGACCTGCAGGGCAAGAATCAATTGCGGGAAGAGATCTTGGCGGCAGTGAACAAGATCCTCCCGCCGGGCAAGGTTACGCGCGTCTATTTCACCGATTTTGTGGTGCAGTAAGGATGGAAACGGGTATGCACCGTTTCCTGGCGGAATAGGACTACGGCTATGGAGAACATCCTCACCAAGGAAGAGATCGACGCCCTCTTGTCGGCGGTTTTTGAAGGCAAGATCGACCCTGAAAAGGAATTGGCCAAGGAATCCGGGGGGGTAAGCAATTACAACCTCTTCAGTTCCGATTCCTCCAAAGGGTATATCCCGAATCTTGACATCATCTACGATAACTTCATCCGCTACAACCGGGCCAGTCTTTCCAACCGGTTGCGCAAGATTGTGGAGATCAAGAAGGGTGGCGCCCGCGCCTTCAAGTTCGATGATTTTCTGCAGACTCTTCCTTCGCCGGTCTGTCTGGCAATCTACAAGATCGATCCCCTCAAAGGTGCTGCGATGATAGCTTTCGACAGCACCCTGGTGTTTGCCATAGTCGATGCCATCCTGGGGGGAACCGGTACTCCCAAAATACCGGAGAACAACCGCACCTTTACCTCCATCGAGCTGAGGCTGGTGGAGAAAATCGTCAAGGACATGCTCGCCGACATGGAAAAGGCGTGGGCACCGTTGCACCAGACCCATATGAGCATGCTTAAGATGGAAATAAACCCGCGCATGGTCAGCATTGTGCCGCCGGACTACATGGTCATTACCATGAGCCTGCAGATTCAGATCGAAGATACTGTGGGCAACTTGGCGTTTGTCTTGCCCTACATGACCATCGATCCGATTCGCGACAAGCTCAAGGCCGGTGCCCAATTCGACATGATGGCCGTTGACCCGCGCTGGTCCTACCGACTGTCCGAGGAGCTCTTGGAAGCACCGCTCGAATTGTCGGTGGAAATGGGTCATGCGCAGATTACCCTGGCAGACCTTCTGCACCTCACCCCCGGCGATACGGTGATGCTGGACAATGTCCGTTCTGGAAACGAACTGATGATAACGGTTGGTGGTGTCGGAAAATTGCTGGGGCTGCCGGGAGTGCGTGGCGGCAACAAAGCGGTACAGGTAACAAAACTGGTTGAGAGAGGGGGCTAAGGTGGCAGATCCCGTTGACAACGTTGAAATAAAAGAACCCATCCCGGAAAAGAAGAGTCTTGATTTCATTCTGGATATTCCGCTGCAACTGACAGTGGAGCTGGGCAGAACCAAGCTGTTGGTCAAGGACGTCCTGGAGTTGAACCAGGGTTCGGTAGTCGAACTGACCAAGTTGGCCGGTGAGCCGCTGGACGTGTTTGTCAATTCCAAACTGGTTGCCCGCGGTGAAGCTGTAGTGATCAACGAAAAGTTCGGTATCCGCTTGGTTGATATTGTCAGTCCCAACGAACGGGTGGAGAAGGTGCTATGAGATGGTTCATGCCCGTTGGCGTTATTGTTGCGCTTTCGGGCAATGCATTGTCTGCGGGACAGCCACCGGCGCCAAGTTTTAGCCTGCTGGGCAGTATCCTGCAGATGATAGCTGCCTTGGCAGTGGTGGTGGGTCTGATACTCCTCTTTTATTATGTCAGTAATCGTGTGCTGAAAAGCGGTGCTATGGCGGGAGGATCGCCCCGCTACATCCGCATGATCGAGACCCGCTTTCTTGCCCCCAAGAAGGCGCTGTTCCTGGTTGAAGTGGGAGGCGAGTACCTGCTCCTTGCCAGTTCCGGGGAGGGTCTTCAATTCATCAAGCAGATCGATATGCTGGAAGAGATAGAAATCATCGATGGCCAGGGGATTGGCAAGCTGGTTCCCGATGCGCTGCAGAACAAGATCATTGACCTGGTGGCGCGGTTGCCGAAAAGTAAAAACGGCGCCGGTGCCGGCGATGTCCGGGCGCATGCGGGTGGGCTGTCATGAAGAAGCGTTCTCTGGCACTAACAATCCTGCTGTTGCTGGTTGCTGGAGCGGTTTGGGCCGCGCCCGAGCCGATCGCACTGCCGACCATCAGCGTTGGCGTCGGCAAGGTCACAAAACCCGGCGACATCTCGGTAACCCTGCAGATCCTCTTCCTGATGACCATCATCTCCCTGGCACCGGGCCTGCTCATCATGACCACATCATTCACACGTATCGTGGTGGTACTCTCCTTCCTGCGCAACGCCCTCGGCACCCAGCAGTCCCCCTCGAACCAGATCGTGGTCAGCCTGGCGCTCTTTCTGACGTTTTTCATCATGAGTCCGGTCTGGCAACAGGTCAACAACGATGCCCTGGTGCCCTACAAGGCCCAGACCATCACGCAGGAAGAGGCGTTCAAACGGGCAGTGGCGCCGATGAGAAAATTCATGCTTTCCCAGGCTCGAGAAAAGGACTTAGCCCTTTTCATAAATATCTCCAAGATGCCGCGGCCGAAAAATGCTGATGACATCCCTACCCTCACCCTGATTCCGGCGTTCATCATCAGTGAACTGCGAACGGCATTCCAGATCGGGTTCCTGGTCTATATCCCCTTTCTGGTCGTGGATATGGTGGTCGCTTCTGTCCTCATGTCCATGGGGATGATGATGCTTCCGCCGGTCATGATCTCACTTCCCTTCAAAATACTGCTCTTTGTCCTCGTGGACGGGTGGGGGCTGGTCATTGGCTCGCTCATTGAAAGTTTCGGATAGGAGACCCCGCAGATGACCCCCGAGCTCGTAGTCCAACTGGCCCGTCGCGCCTTTGAAACGACCCTGCTTCTTTCTGCACCGTTGTTGATTTTCAGCCTGGTGGTGGGTCTCATCATCAGCGTCTTTCAGGCAGTGACCTCGATCAACGAAGTAACCATCACCTTTGTCCCGAAGATCGTTGCAGTCATGGTTGCCATGATCATCTTCTTCCCCTGGATGATGAGCTATCTCTCCGACTTCACCCGTGAAATCTATGCGCTCATAGCTACCATGAGACGTTGAGCGATGTTTCCTTCGCTCCCTTTTTCCACGGTCACCGAATTCAGCTTTTTCACCCTGGTGATGGGGAGAATCGCCGGCATCTTTGCCGCAACGCCCATCTTCGGCGGCAAGATGGTGCCGGTGAAGGTAAAGGCGGGCCTGACCTTTGTCATGACCCTGGTGCTCTACCCGGTCATCAGGGTCAAGCTGCCTGAGCTCCCCACCGATTCCGTGTTCCTGGTGCTGCTCATCATCCGTGAGACGCTGATTGGCATTACCCTGGGCCTCGTCGCCCAGGCCATCTTCTCTGCCGTGGAATTCTGCGGCCAACTGGTGGGGACGCAGATGGGTTTTTCCATCGTCAGCCTCTTTGATCCAACGCAAGGGACCCAGACGCCCATTCTTTCCGTTTTTCAGGCACTCCTGGCAACCCTGCTCTTCATGGCCCTCGGGGTACATCATGTCTTCATCCGCGCGATCGTCGAGAGCTACCAGACGATCCCGGTCGGTGGGTGGCACATGAGCGAAGAACTGCTGAAATTTATATCTGCCGTTATCACCAACATTTTCGTCCTGGGGGTCAAGCTTGCGGCACCGGTCATGGTTGCCCTGCTGGTGACGACCGTCGTGCTCGGCATTATGGCGCGGATCTTCCCCCAGATGAACGTTTTTCTCGTCAGCATGCCGCTCAATATCGGCCTCGGTTTTTTGATTCTCGGCATGACGCTGCTCTCCTTTCTTCATACCCTGGAAAACTCCTTCGGAGTCGTGGCACAGCAGATCAAGGTGTTGTTCCGCCTTCTCGGGTAGGTTCCCTCCATGGCCGAACAGGATAAACATTCCAAAACAGAAGAACCTACCGGTAAAAAGGTTTCCGAAGCGCGGTCCAAGGGAAATATCCCGCGCAGTCGGGATCTCGCCTCCACAGTTACCCTCCTGACTGCCTTCATAACCCTGTACATTACCGGCGGCTACATGGTGGCGGTGCTCAAGCGAACCTTCAGCGATTACCTGGGGGGTATCGGCAAATTCCAGATCAGCGAGGCTAATGTTTATTCGCTCTTTCTCAAAACTTCGGCGATCATTTCCATTGTCCTTCTTCCTTTCCTGCTAGTCATGATTATCGTCGGTATCGTGGCCAACTTCACCCAGGGTGGTGTTGTCCTCTCTACCGAGCGGCTGAAATTCGACCTGAACAAGCTGAATCCTATCAGTGGCATGTCCAAGCTCTTTCAGAAAGAAGCCCTTTTTGAAGGGGCAAAGTCACTGGTCAAAATTGTCATCGTCGGCTACATCGGCTACAAGGTGCTCCGCGATGAGGTCGGGACGTTCATCTACCTGACGGAAAAGGATGTGTCCGGCATTATCGAATATGTCAGCCATATCTCTTTCAAGGTTGTGCTACACACCTCTGGGGTGATGCTCATCCTGGGGGTGCTCGATCTGATGTTCGTCAAGTGGCGATTCATGGAGAATCTGAAAATGACCAAGCAGGAGGTCAAGGATGAATCCAAGGACGCCGAGGGCGATCCGCAGATCAAGGGAAAGATCAGGTCGATGCGTCTTGCCCAGCATCGACGCAGATTGCGGAAGATCATCCCGACTGCGGACGTGGTTATAACCAACCCGACCCACTATGCCGTGGCGCTCAAGTATGACCGGATCTCGATGGGGGCGCCGGTAGTTCTGGCCAAAGGGGTTGACTATCTTGCGCTCAGGATCAGGGAGATTGCCCAGGAGCACAGGATCATGCTGGTGGAGAACCGTTTCCTCGCCAGAGAGCTCTACGCGCAGGTAAAGGAAGGCGAAGAGATCCCCGAATCTTTGTATGCCGCTGTAGCCGAGGTTCTGGCATATGTTTACAGCATCAAGGGCAAGATATGAGACGTGTGATGCGGTTTCCTGGGGGCCATTCCAGAGCCATGCTTCTCCGCGAGTTCGTTTTTGCCAGAGCCATCGTGTCTAGCATTTTCTTGTCCTGGTCCCCAGGGCTCCCGATTATCTGACGCTTGTCAAAACATTGACCCGCCGGCATTCAAAATGACGTCGGATCCTTAACTCCAGACGTATCCTCCAGCTGACATACTACCTCCCATGATGCCTAAAGGGTGATCCCTGTTGCCCTTGAGCGCCCTGACCCCAAACAAAATTTGCCACTAAATTGCTGGCATAACGGTTGCACATCACCTTTCTGCATTAATATCTCTTGCACCTAGAAACGGAATTTCTGGAATGGCACAGACATCGGCACCAGCTGTCCAGCTTACAACGACCAAGAGCAACTCTGATGTCTATCTGGCGTTGGCTTTTGTCGGCGTTCTGGCGTTGATGATCATTCCACTTCCGCCGCTGATCCTTGACGTGTTTCTCGCCACCAACATCACCATTGCGCTTGCGATTCTGCTGGTATCGCTCTACATCCAGCAACCGCTTGAGTTTTCGGTCTTCCCTTCGCTGTTGTTGATAACCACTCTGTACCGGCTGGCGCTGAACATTGCCTCCACCCGGCTGATTCTGCTGCACGGAAGTGAAGGAGCCGAGGCGGCAGGGGCGGTCATCAAGTCCTTCGGCCAATTCGTTGTCGGCGGGAACTACGTGGTCGGTGCGGTCCTCTTCCTGATCCTTGTTGTCATCAATTTCGTAGTCATCACCAAGGGTGCCGGCAGGATCGCCGAGGTTGCCGCCCGCTTTACCCTCGACGCCATGCCCGGAAAACAGATGGCTATCGATGCCGATCTTTCCAGCGGTCTCATCAACGATACCGAGGCCAAGGTTCGCCGGCTCAAGCTGGGCCGCGAAGCAGACTTTTACGGCTCCATGGACGGTGCCAGCAAGTTCGTCCGCGGTGACGCCGTAGCTGGCGTACTAATCATGTTGATCAACATCTTCGGTGGCTTCATCATCGGCGTCTGGCAGCAGGGAATGCCACTCGTGGACGCGCTGTCCAACTACACCCTGTTGACAGTCGGTGAAGGGCTGGTGGCCCAGATCCCGGCGCTGATCATTTCTACTGCCGCTGCCATGATCGTGACACGTTCGGCGGATGAGAAAAACTTCGGGCACGAAATTACCGGGCAACTGCTCCTTTTCCCCAAGGCATTTTACATTACATCCGGCATGATGTTCTTCCTGGGGTTGATCCCGGGGCTTCCGCACTTTGCCTTCTTCCTTCTCTCGGGCGCCGCTTTCATGGCTGCCAAGATTGGCGGGGTCAAGCCTGATGTGATTGCCGAAGAGGACATCACGGATATGCGGGCAGCTGAGGAACCGATCGAGCAGACCGGGACCATCAGGCCGCTGGATACCCTGGAACTGGAAGTCGGCTACGGGCTGGTGCCGCTGGTTGACGCGTCCCAGGAAGGAGAGCTTCTGGAGCGGATTCGCTCGATCCGCAAACAGTTCGCCCAAAAGATGGGATTTATTGTTCCGCCTATCCACATTCATGACAACTTGCAGCTCAAGCCACATGAATACTCTGTTCTTATCCGGGGTGCCAAGGTGGGTGGCGGCGAACTCGCCGGGCAATTCCTGGCCATGGATGTGGGCACCAGCATCGGCCAGCTTGACGGCACCCGCACCACCGAACCGGTATTCGGGCTTCCTTCCGTATGGATCAAGGGCGGCGATCGCGAGCGTGCCCAGCAGCAGGGGTATACCGTGGTGGACAACACCACGGTCATAGCTACCCACATCAGTGAGGTCATCAAGAAACATTCCCATGAACTGGTCGGTCGCCAGGAGATGCAGCAACTGCTGGATAATCTTGCTGCAAGCTTTCCGAAGGTTGTCGAGGAACTGGTCCCGAATCTGCTCAACCTGGGAACGGTCCTGCGAGTGGTCAAGAACCTCCTGAAAGAGAACGTCTCCATCAGAGACTTGAGAACTATCCTGGAAACCCTGGCAGATTATGCCAGCGTGACCAAGGACCCGGATATCCTCACCGAATTTGCACGCCAGGGGCTTGGCCGCTACATCGTGGAACAGTACAAGCGTGACGACGACCTGCTCTTCCTCATTACCCTTGACAGGGATGTGGAGGAACTGGTGGCCGAGTCGGTGCAGCATACCGACCAAGGGAGTTACCTGGCCATCGAACCTGCAACGGCACAAAAGATCATCAACAGCATCAGGTTGCTGCAGGAAAAATTCGAACAGAGCGGTACCACGCCGGTATTGATCGCATCTCCCAACATCCGGCGGCACGTCAAGTACCTGACGGAACGTTTCGTGCCGAATCTTGCAGTCCTGTCCCATAATGAGATTCCACCGCACATTAAAATTCAATCTCTAGGAGTGGTGAGCATCAATGCTAGTTAAAACGTTCAAAGCTGGCGACATGTCCGAGGCGTTGCGCATGGTGAAGGCTGAGATGGGTGCCGATGCAATGATTCTTTCCTCGCGGAAGGAGAGGCGCAAAGGGATTCTGGGTCTCTTTTCCAAGCCGTTTTTCGAGGTTACGGCCGCCATCGACCCGAAACCGACGCCACGTCCCAATCCCTACCGGGAAAAGGAGGAGCGAGAGCTTACCACCAAAGAGGAATTCCAGAAGTCGATGCTCGGGCCCATAGCCCGTGAGTTGCGCGATCTGCGGGACAAGGTGGAGAAGCTGTCCGTACGCGAAACGCCGGCACCTGCCCCGTTTCAGCAAGGCGTTGCGGCCATGGACGGGATGTCCCGCACCTCAGAATTCGGCGGTCAACGGGTTATCGGCAAAGAGGAACTGGAAGATCTGAAAAAGTACCTGCTTTCGGCCATCAAGGTGAAGGACAAGTCTGAAGCGGTCCCGGTGGTGTTCCCCACGCAAAAGACCGGAAACGAAGAAGTCAAGGTTCTTGCCGTAGACGTGGAGGGGGCAGAGGCGATCCTGTCCGGTCTTGCCGGGGAACTCGGTGCTGCCGGGATCGAGGATGAGGCGGTCAGGTCGCTGTTGGAGCATGTCCGTCCGATGGCCGAGACTACCGATGATCGTGAAGAACTGCGTTATTCTTTGATTGAGGCCTTCGCCAGCGTCATCAAGTGTGCGGGGCCGCTACGGATGAAGAAGACCGGGCCGAGGATCATCGCATTGGTCGGCCCGACCGGCGTCGGCAAGACAACGACGACAGCAAAGCTCGCCGCCATGTATGCCATGAACAAGGGGGCAAGCGTGGCACTGATTACGACCGACAACTTCCGGGTGGGGGCCTTCGAGCAGCTGAAAACCTATTCCAAGATCATGGGCTTGCCTCTGGAGAGCGCCGGAACGCCCAATGAGCTGACAAAAGCAGTTGAAGCCCATGGGGAAAAGGATCTGATCATTATCGATACGGCCGGTAGAAGTCCGAAGGATCAGGATCGTCTTGAAGAACTCAAGTCGCTGCTTGATTCCGGCCTCAGTATTGAGACGCATCTCTGCGTTTCGGCAACCACCAAGGACAAGGAACTTTCCGATATCATCTCCCGCTTCAGCGTCCTGCCCATCTCCAAGCTTCTGTTTACCAAGCTGGACGAGAGCGAAAGTCTGGGATGTATCGTCAATGTCCATCTACGCAGCAAATTGCAGCTCTCCTACTTCACCAACGGACAGATGGTCCCCGAGGATATTGTGGTGGCCACTCCACGTAAACTGGCAAATCTTGTCATGAGGGAGAACCCCTAAATGAACATCATGAGCAGCCGACCGGACCAGGCCGATTCATTGCGGCAATTGGCCAGGTCACTGAGCGGCAGGAAAAGGATCCAGCACCAGGCACAGAAGGCGGATGCCGCAGGACGCGGTGTGCGTGTCATTTCCGTGACCAGTGGAAAGGGAGGGGTCGGCAAGAGTAACGTCGTTGCCAACCTGGCCATTGCTCTTTCACAGCTGGGACGGCGGGTGCTGCTGATCGATGCGGACCTGGGGGTAGGGAATATCGATGTGCTGCTGGGGTTGTCGCCGCACTATACCCTCAATAACGTCCTCTCCGGGGAAAAGCGTCTGAAGGACATCATCGTTACAGGGCCGGCGGGAATCAAGCTGGTTCCTGCCGGATCAGGGGTACAGGAGTATACCAGCCTCGGCATCCATGAACGGATACGTCTTCTGGATGAACTGGACCAATTGGAAGAGGAGTTCGACGTCGTCATCATCGATACCGAAGCCGGCATCTCTGAGAATGTTACCTACTTCAACACCGCGGCGCAGGAGATCGTGGTGGTCGTCTCTCCCGAACCGACCTCCATCACCGATGTCTACGCCTTGATCAAGCTCCTGGCGACCAGATACGACGAGCGCCGCTTCAAGGTCCTGGTGAATATGGTTCGTGACAGTCGGGATGCCCTGGAGGTGTTTGCCCGGCTTTCTCATGTTACCAGCCGCTTCCTTGACATCTCGCTCGATTATCTTGGTTGTGTCCTCTGGGATGAAAGGCTGGTGGAGTCGGTAAAGCGCCAACGCGCCGTGCTCGATCTTTTTCCAGAGTCAAAGTCTGCCCGATGTTTTTCCGGTCTTGCCCGTTTGATGAATGACCATGTCGGTTCGGCCCGGGTCAAGGGGAACATCCAGTTCCTCTTCCGGCGCAATTTCGCACCGATCTATGGCAGGGAGAGCCTATGAACTGCCTTCTCAAAGCATATGAAGAGGAAGCACAGCGGGCTGCCAATGTAAACCGTGACGATCTGATCGTCTCCCATCTGCCGCTGGTGAAGTTCCTGGTGGGGAAGATTGCCTCACAGCTCCCTCCGCATCTTGACCGCGAGGACCTGATGAGTGCGGCAGTCATTGGTCTCATCACTGCGGCAGAGCGGTTCGACCCGATGCGGGGGGTGCAGTTCAAGACCTTTGTCGAGCAGCGTATCCGTGGCACCATCATGGACGAACTCCGCTCCCAGGACTGGCTGACCAGATCTCTGCGCGAGAAGTTCAAACGCCTGGAACGCGAGTTTGCCAAATTGGAGCAGCAACTGGGACGCAACCCGACCAGCGAGGAAGTTGCCAAGGCCATGCAGATGGATCTGGAAGACTACTTCCGCCTGTTGGAGGAGGTGCATTTCCTTTCAGTGGTGAGCCTTGACGATTCCTGGGAAGATGAGGAGGGAAGTCCCTTCGGCCTGCTGGATGTCCTTGAGGATGAGCGGGTGGTAAACCCGCAGAACCAGCTGATGGCCCGGCAGACGGTCGACGGTCTGGCAGAGGCCATTGAAGGGCTGCCGGAGAAAGAGCGGATTGTGGTCACCCTCTACTATTATGAGGAACTCAATCTGAAAGAGATCGGCGCTGTCCTGAGTCTCACCGAGTCGCGGATATGCCAGCTGCACAGTCAGGCGATCATGCGGCTGCGGGCAAAAATGAAGAGCTACCGTTAGTCCTGCAGGAGGAGAAATTTTATGAATAGTGGCCTGTATGCGGCGCTGACCGGCAACATTAATGCCATGAAAAGGCTGGATGTGGTCTCCAACAACCTGGCCAACGCCAATACCCCCGGGTTCAAGAAGGACCGCTTGACCTTTGAAAGCGTACTGAACGGGGCGAATGGCGGCACACAGTCTCCCGCAGGTGTTGACGCCGGTCCGGTCTACAGCGGCGACCGCTTTTATACGGACTACTCGGTGGGGCCGATGCAACAGACCGGTAATCCGCTCGATCTGGCCATCGAAGGGGACGGATTCTTCTCCGTAACCTCACCGCAGGGGACGGCATATACGCGGCAGGGCAATTTCCATCTGGATGCAGCCGGCCGGCTCCTGACCTCCGACGGGTATCCCCTCAGCCCGGAGGTCGTGATCCCGGAAAATGCCACTCAAATAACGGTTGGCAGTGATGGTACGGTCTCTGCCTATCTACCGGGGGAATCCACGCCGACTACTGTCGGGATGCTGCAGGTTGTCGATTTCCCGAAGCCGTACGCCCTGCAGAAGATCGGCAGCGCACTGTTTGTCCCCGCAGATCCCCAGGTGGTTCCGCAACCGGTTACCACTGCAAGCGTCAGTCAGGGTGCCATTGAGGGATCGAATGTGAATACCATTGGTGAAATGGTGCAGATGATCGAGGCATCCCGTTACTTCGATGCCTGCCAACGGGCGGTAAAGAGTTTTGACGACATGACCGGCAAGGCGGTCAATGATCTCGGCAAGGTTTAAGGTACCGTTGCTTTGCCGATGAGGCGACAGGATTGCATCGTCAGCCCATCCAGGGAAAGCAACGCTTCAACAGGAGGATTTTCATGATTCGTGCATTGTGGACGGCTGCTTCAGGGATGCAGGCACAGCAGCTCAACATTGACGTGGTTTCCAATAACCTGGCCAACGTCAATACTTCCGGATTCAAAAAGAGCCGAGCCGATTTTCAGGATCTGATGTACCAGAATCTGAAGACCACCGGCGCTCCGTCGACCAGCTCCACGCAGATACCATCAGGCATCCAGATCGGCCTGGGGGCAAAGCCTGCGTCAGTGACCAAGATCTTCACTGCCGGCAATATCAACCAGACTGGCAACGAGCTCGATATCGCCATCGAGGGGGAAGGTTTCTACCAGATACAGATGCCCGACGGCACGACCGCCTATACCCGTTCGGGAACCTTCAAGAAGGACAGCGAAGGGCGCGTGGTAACGTCCGATGGCTATCCGATGCTGCCGGAGATCGTTATTCCCAACAATGCTACCCAGGTCACGATAGGCAATGACGGGACGGTGTCGGTCCTCCAATCCGGACAGAACACGCCGACCACCGTGGGGACCATCCAGCTGGCCACCTTTTCCAACCCGACCGGGCTTTCCAGTATCGGCAAGAACCTCTACCTGAATACCGATGCCTCGGGCGAGGCAACAACCGGCACTGCCGGGCAGAATGGCGTCGGCACCCTTGCCCAGGGGTTCCTGGAGATGAGCAACGTCAGCGTCATGGAAGAGATGGTCAACATGATCATCGGCCAGCGGGCCTATGAGGTCAACTCCAAGGCGGTGCAGGCAGCCGACGAGATGCTCCAGCAGGCAAACAACCTGCGCAGATAACCGTTCATCGTGAAACGGTTGTCCCGTAGCGTAGGATTACGTGGGAATACCATGAAAAGTCTGACTCGAATCGCAATCTGCATGCTCTTCCTGGCGTTCTTCTGCAGCGAGGCATGTGCTGTCCCCTCCGGACAGGTGGTCAAGGCTGATGCGGTGCGTCAGGTGCTGACGGACTACATCAAGAACCGGACTGCGTCGCTTGGCCTCGAGGTCAACGTCAAAAGGATTGGCTATGGGGGAGACCTCTCCCTTCCGGCCGGACAGGTAGACTATGAGGTGGTTGCTCCCCAGCAGTGGGAAGGATGGGGGAGCGCTAATCTCGCACTAATCGTGCGGGTGAATGGGCAGGTGAAGCGAAACCTGCCGATAAAAGTCGAGGTCGAGGCTTTGACGGAGATGGTTGTTACCACCCGGCAACTGGAGCGGGGCCAGGTGATCGCTGCATCAGATGTGGCGCTGCAGAAGCGCGATCTGGCAACTGCTGGGGGAAAGATCTGCAACAACATCGCTGAGGTCGTCGGGATGCGATTGAAGAATACCATCCGCGGGAATGTGCCGTTGCGTGGCGACCAGCTGGAAAAGATCCCCATTGTCAAGAATGGCCAACTAGTCACCATACTACTGGAGAACGATTCATTGCGAATAACTGCAACAGGTCGCTGTAAAGGGACAGGTGGGGCCGGCGACTTGGTGATCGTGCAAAACATGTCCTCCAAAAAAGAGATACCCGCCAGAATTGTCGATGCCGGAATGGTCAGGGTAGAGTTCTAGCCTATGGAATCCATGATGAACAAATCAGTGTTGTTGCTTTTCCTGCTTCTGTCTGCCTGCAGCTTCCAGAAGGCAGATGTCAGAACCCCTGCCTTTGATGAGCAACTCGCAGTTCCCAAACCGAATTACAGTAACGGTTCGATCTGGCAGGCATCGTCTGCGGGGCTGGCAGAGGACTTCAAGGCGAGGAGGAAAGGGGATACCCTCACTATCCTCATTACGGAGCAGGCAAGCGCCAGCAAAGAGGCAAGCACTGCAACCGGTCGGGATAGCAGCGTGGCCGCTGGTGTGCCGAATCTCCTCGGTCTTGAGACCAATATGACCGGGGTCAGGAACTGGATGGATCTCTCCAAGCTGATCAATGCCAGTGCCAGTTCCAAATTCGATGGCTCAGGATCGACCACCCGGAAAGAAAATCTTAATGCCACCATAACGGCAAAGGTGGTTGAGGTGCTTCCCAACGGAAACTTCCTGATCGAGGGGCGGCGAAACGTCAAGGTCAACAATGAGGACCAGGTGATTCTGATTGAGGGGACGGTGCGGCCCAAGGATATCAGTGCCGACAATGTGGTGAACTCCGGTTTTGTTGCGGATGCACGGATTACCTACAGCGGCAAGGGAATTATCAGCGATCGGCAGAGCCCTGGCTGGTTGATGAACATAATCGATAAGGTCTGGCCATTCTGAGTCTGCCCGATGGTCATCGTTGCCGCGCTGCGGAATTCAGCTCCGCATGCTCGTGAGAGAAGAGAGTGAGCGCTCAATTTTGAGTGAAAGACCATGAAACAGATACTTTACGCAATCATTGCAGCCATTGTCCTGTTCAGTCCTGATTTTGCCCACGCCATAAGGATCAAGGAGATAGCATCCTTCGACGGGGTCAGGGACAACCAGTTGATCGGCTATGGTCTCGTGGTTGGCCTGAATGGTACCGGCGACGGCAACCAGGTGAAGTTTCAGGTGCAATCTCTGGTCAACGCCCTGGAGCGGATGGGGGTAACCATCAACCGTGCTGATGTGACGGTGAAAAACGTTGCGGCTGTGATGGTCACTGCAACATTGCCCCCCTATTCCAAGCAAGGGATGAAGATAGATGTCCTGGTTTCTTCCATGGGCGATGCCAAGAGCATTGCCGGTGGGACTCTGCTGATGACCCCGCTGAAAGGGGCTGATGGACAGGTATATGCGGTTGCCCAGGGTGCTGTGAGTACCAATTCCTTCTCGTATGGAGGCCAGGCTGCTGCCGCACAGAAGAACCATCCCACGTCCGGCAGAGTTCCGGAGGGTGCCCTGGTTGAGCGCGAACTGCCCAATGTGCTGAAGGAACGTGCCCAGCTCAAACTCAATCTGCAGCAGCCGGATTTTACGACTGCAGCGCGGATCACCGCAGCCATCAACGAGAAATTCAATGCCCAAGTTGCCACGAGTGCCGATGCCGGTTCGGTTGTTCTCACCATACCCCCTGCCTATGAGGGACGTACGGTTGAATTCATCGCTGCCATGGAGCGTCTTGATGTTCGCCCTGATGGCGTTGCCAAGGTGGTCCTCAACGAACGGACCGGGACCATTGTCATGGGAGAGAACGTACGGCTTTCTTCGGTGGCGGTATCCCATGGGAATCTCACTCTGCTTATCCGTGAGACGCCGCAGGTTTCTCAGCCGTCCCCTTTGAGCAAAACAGGCGAAACCGTAGTGGTGCCGCGGACGCAGCTGAAGGTTTCCGAAGAGGCAGGAGGATTGGCCTTGGTGCGCGAAGGTGCAAGTATCGGAGAGGTTATCAGGGCATTGAATGCCCTGGGTGTCACCCCTCGCGACCTGATCGGCATCATGCAGGCGATCAGGGCTGCGGGTGCGCTACAGGCCGAACTGGTCATCATCTAAGGGGGAGACCGTGGATTGCAAGGTTGTATCGCCTGATCTGATGGCTGGCATAGAGCAGAATTTCAAAAAGAAAGAAGTGCTCAAGCCGGGAGCGGAGCTGGACGAAAAGACACGCGCGTCTGCCCGCAAGGTTGCCAGGGAGTTCGAGGCGGTGTTCACCGGTTTTATGCTCAAATCCATGCGTGAAACCGTGGGGAAAGACACTCTCACCGGAGGTGGGCGAGGGGAAGAGGTCTACCGGTCGCTACTCGATCAAGAGTATGCCCTTACCGTTGCTCAGCAGGGTTCCCTGGGTCTTGCCAACACCATCGAGAAACAGATCCTTGAGGATGCCAGCCGCAGGACTGTGAAGATACACAAAGATACGTCGGGTTCGCGATGACCCGAAACGGAGGAGGAACGAAGTTATGGCCAGTTGTCTACCGGAATTCATAGAGGCTCTGACCGCAAAGCGGGCAGCCATGGAAGAATTATTGACGATCCTGGAAGCTGAGCAGCGGAGCATCATCGATGTTGATATCGCGAATCTGGAGCAACTGGATCAGCGAAAACGTGAACTCCTTTTCTCAATGGAACGGACCAATGCCGCCTGTCGGCTTCTACTCAGGAAATCAGCTGAGGAGTTGCAGGTCCCGCAGGCCGAGAGCCTTTCTCCACTCATGCCCAAGATCGCATCTCCACTGAGGGAGAGGTTCCGCGGGTTGCAGTCGCGGATTCTTGAGCTTGGAGATGCGCTGCAGCGGGTCATTGCGTTCAACCGGAGTCTCCTTGAAGGTTCTTTGCAGCATGTTCAGGAGTCTGTGGAATTCCTTAATGCCCTTTTTACGCGTCGGTCCACCTATGGCCAGGCAGGGGGCATGGTAAGCAGTACGAATGATGTCAGGCTGGTCTGCAAGGAGATCTAAATGGGGATTGAAAATATCATGAACATAGGGGCTACCGGGATAAATGTAAACCGGCTGGCCATCGAAGTGACCAGTGAAAATATTGCCAATGTCAATACGGACGGGTATTCGCGTCAGCATACCATTCTGGAGACAGGACCCACGACGTTGGCAAATGGCTTTCCCTTGGGATCGGGTGTGAAACTTGCGGCGGTGCAACGTTCCTATGACGGCCTGCTGCAACTCCAGCTGGTGAACAACACCAGTACGTATAACCAGAGCCTTTCCCGGCAGACAGCACTTCAGCAGCTCGAACCTCTGTTCAATGAGCTGACGTCCGATGGTTTGAATGATTCCATGCAACAGTTTTTCAATGCCTGGCAGGATCTCTCCGTGAACCCCCAGGGGATTCCCGAACGGCAGGCAGTGTTGACCCGTGCCCAGATCATGGTGGACAACTTCCAGCAGGTCAGCTCCGGGCTTACCGATACGCAAAAAACCGTCAATGACATGCTAACCGGCATAACAGCCGATATCAGCGATAAAGCCAAAAATATTGCCACCCTCAACAGCCAGATCTCCCAGGCTGAACAGTCGGGTGCCAATGCCAATGAATTGCGCGACCAACGGGATCTGCTCATCAGGCAGTTGTCAGAAGATGTCGGGGTCAGTTACTTCGAGGCACAGGATGGGACTGTCTCCGTCTCGCTGCCCGGGGGAGAAGAGCTGGTTACCGGCTATCTCTATCGCACGGTTTACCCGTCGTCTTCCGCTACCTCTGCAATCATGATCACGCCGCTGGGCAATCCACCACCGTCGTCAGATTCGACAACAGGGACGGACATCACCGCCACAGTGGGTGGGGCGAACAATTCGCTGGGGAAGATCGGTGGGATTCTGGAGGTGAGGGACTCCGTCATCCCCGGATATCTGGACAAGCTGAACGAACTGGCCAATGCCGTGGCCAGGGAGGTCAATACGCTGCACGAGACAGGTTATGGTCTGAACGGGTCTACCGGCAACGATCTCTTCACCGTGTCGTCTACCACGTTGGCAGGTACGACTACCGGCAGCAGTAACGTTATCAGCAATATCGATACAACTGGCCTGTCCGTCGGGATGGCTGTTTCTGGTCCGGGAATACCTGCGGGTACGATCATAACCGCAACTCCGTACTCATCACCCCCGGCTGCCGCACATTCAATCACCCTTTCGGCAGCAACTACCTCGGCAAACACCAATGCCAATTACATCTTCTCCGGTGTTAACAGTGCCACCCTTTCGGTCGCTATCACCGATCTGAACGATCTTGCTGCGTCGTCCACCGATCCCGCCAGCTCCAGTGGAGGGGCGGGCAACAATGAAAACGCCTTGTCCATTGCACAGATATGGGAAACATCCCTTACCTTTTCCAGTGGGTCCACATCACTGGGCGGTTTCTATAATGCGTTCACCAGTACCGTAGGTGTAGATCTGCAGAGCGTCAATAATGAGGTCTCACAGGGGGAGGCGTTTCTCAAGCAGTTGGACAATCTGCGCGAGTCCAACTCCGGTGTTTCGCTGGACGAGGAATTGACTAATCTCATCAAATACCAGAGAGCCTTTCAGGGGTGTTCCAAGGTCTTGAACACAGCCACAGAGATGCTGGATACCGTTCTCGACATGGTTAGATAGGAGAATCTCATGCGCGTTACACCGATGATGACATCAGAAAATGCTTTGTACAACATCCAGGAGGGACGTGCCCGACTCGATCGGCTCAATGAACAGATCAGTGCGGGTCTGAACATCCTCCGCCCCAGTGATGATCCCATTACCTCACGGCAGATCCTGGACTTGCAGAATAAGGTCAAAGAAGGGGATCAATACCTGAGTAACATAACAAAATCAAATCTGTGGCTCGATTTCACCGAGACGGCACTGCAGGGTGTCAGTGATGTGCTCAACAACATCAAGGGGGTAGCTTCCACCATCTCCAGCGGCACTACTGATACGGCGGTACGTACCAACAGTGTCTCGCAGTTGAAGGAGATGCGGAAGCAACTGCTGGATATGGCCAATATCCAACTTGGCGACCAGTATATATTCGGTGGCTACAAAAACAGTACCCTGTCAGTGGCAGGTGATACCAACGGAACCACCGGAATTGCCAATATCGATGTGACGAACCTTTCTGTCGGTATGGCGGTAAGCGGAGACGGGATTCCGGCGAATACGGTGATCAACAGCATCGGGCCGGGGAATGCCATCACATTGAACAACAGCGCAACAGCATCGGGTAGCGGGGTTCGGCTCACCTTCGGCCCTCCCTTTAATGCGGCTCCGTTTGCGGGAAGTGCCCTTAAGGGCGATCTCAACGGGACAAACAGCATTACCGGTCTTGATACCAGCACTCTATCGGTGGGGATGCCGGTTAGCGGAGAGGGTATCCCTGTCGGGACGAAGATTGCGGCCATTCCGGCCTCGGGGACCATCACTCTTGATGCTCCGGCAACAATCACCAAAACAGGCGCAAGTCTTCTTTTCGGCGGTAATTTCCGCGGCACTGACGACAAGATCCAGGTAGAGGTCTCGCGTTCGTCAAAGGTGGAGATAAATGTTTCAGGTAGCGAGCTTTTCAGTGGCACAGGAACCTACGGTTCGGTGGACCTGTTTGCTGCACTGGACGGGCTTATCGCAGCCATTGAGAGCAATAATGTCCCTGCCATACAGCTGAATGCCGCAAACCTGGACAAAGGTTCACAGCAGGTATCCAATGCACGGAGCGATGTGGCCGGCAGGATGACACGGCTTCTGAGTACCAAGAAAATGGTTACTCGCGACCAGAATACGGCGAAGTCGATCATCTCGGAACGTCAAAACGTGGATTATGCAAAAGCAGCCATTGAACTTACACAACAGCAAACCGCTTTCGAAGCTGCTCTGTCGGCGACGGCCAAAATCAGTCAACTTTCATTGCTCGATTACCTCAAATAGAAATCATGTCAATGCGAAAAATGAGCCTGTCGGGTTGCCTGCCACATGGAATCATTTTGTGTCGAGCGTGAAATATACGTTTCACGAGGGTTAAATCTGACGAAGGCTTAAGAATTGCCGTGGTTTAGCCGAAGTTAATCAATAGATATGGAGTGAGAGGGGACAATGATCAGGCTGACAAGACTTGATGGAAGTGAGATGTACCTCAATCCAGCGATGATCGAGGTGGTGGAGGAGTCCCCTGATACGCACATTACCCTCTCCAATGGCAACCGTTATCTGGTTCTTGAACCTGCCAGGGTCATCATCGAGAGGATCGTGCTTCACCAGGCAAGAATCCTTCACCGTGCCGCACCATCGTTATACAAGAAATATCTTCAGCGGCGCAATGCCGAAAAATTTCGCCCCTATTGCAAGCTTGAAAGGCAGTAACCAGCAACCCATTTTCCGCAAGTTACCGAGGGTATATGGATTTAGCAACGATAATTGGTCTGGTGCTTGGGTTCGGAGCCATCGTCGGTGGAGCCGCGCTCGAAGGACTGCACATGAAGGCTCTCCTCCAGCCGACTGCTGCCTTGATCGTTCTGGGTGGCACGTTTGGCGCGGCATTCGTCAGCTTTCCGTTGCCTGCAGTCATCAAGGCCTTCAAGGATGCGCCAAAAGCCTTTTTCATGCCCAAGGAGAAGCATGAGAACATCATCAAGGATATGATCGGTTATGCTGCCAAGGCTCGTCGAAACGGCCTTATCTCTCTGGAACAGGAGGCGCAGACCATCAAGGACCCCTTTACGAAGAAGGGGATATCCCTTGTTGTTGACGGAATCGACCCCCAGAAACTTCGGGAAGCTCTGGAGATCGAGATCGAATCATACGAAGAACATGAAAAGGTCAGCGCGGAGTTTTTTGAATCAGCAGGTGGGTATGCTCCGACCATCGGGATCATCGGCGCGGTTCTCGGGTTAATCCACGTCATGAGCAACCTGTCCGACACCTCTAAGCTCGGTGCAGGGATCGCCGTAGCTTTCGTTGCCACGATTTACGGTCTTATGACAGCAAACCTTGTCTGTATCCCCTTCGGCACCAAGCTCAAGCACCGGATCAAGGACGAACTGCTGCGTCGTCAGATGATCATCGAAGGCCTCATTTCCATACAGAATGGCGAGAATCCGCACTTTATCGAACAGAAACTGCGGGCATTCATCCCGGATCACGGCCCGGAGAAGAAATAGCGGGGAGTAATGGCACGCAAGAAAAAGCACGAAAAAGAGGCAAACCACGAACGTTGGCTGGTTTCCTATGCCGACTTCATTACGCTGCTCTTTGCGGTGTTTACGACACTTTACGCCATGTCCCAGACCGATAAGAAAAAGGTCGAAGAGGTCATGCAGTCATTGCGCGAATCGTTCGGATACAGCACTACTTCCATGGGAGGCAAGCCCGCGGTAATCGATGCAGGCAATATCAGCATCATCCCGAATCTCAGACCACAGGTTGCCCCTGTCCCTGTTCGGAAACAGGTTGCCAAGTCACGTCAGCGCTCCCATGCGGAGGAAAAGGATTTCCTGGCAATCAAGGCATCCATTGAAGCCTATCTGCTGAAAAGCGGTGCCCAGGACAAGGTTAGCCTCAGCATCAACCGTCGTGGTCTGGTGGTGAGCCTCAAAGAGGCCGGATTTTTTGATTCCGGCAGCGCAACAGTGAAAAAGGGTTCTGGTGAACTCCTGGCAATGATAGCAGAATCTCTCAGCCAGTATTCAAATCCATTCCGTGTTGAGGGCCATACGGACAACATCCCGATTCATTCTGGTCAGTTCCATTCCAATTGGGAATTGTCCACGGCACGTGCCACCAATATCGTTCATTACCTGATTGAGACCTACGAATACGATCCAGACAGGATGTCGGCTGCCGGTTATGGTGAATACCGACCGGTTGCCGAGAATAGCACTGATGAAGGACGGGCAAAGAACCGCCGCGTAGATATCGTTATGTTGTCGGGAGCAAGTGAACTGGGTGAGCCGTAGATGATCTTCGTTCCGGATTTGCCGTGACGCAATGCTTGATGTCTCAACGTGTCCGCGGGTATCCTGCAGCGTCGGTCTTGCCCGCGCACTGCAAAGTCGTTGCTGTTAGATTTCGTTCTGGATTCGCAGGCTGTTGCGTTGCTCGTTGAAGAGGTAAGAAATGATGATCTCACGATCCTTGGTGGAGAGATGGATGAATTCCATGGCAGTGACGTAGGAGGGGTTGGGCTCCAAGTTGAGCAGAACCTCCGTGGAGCGTATGACAGAACCGACTGCGCTGATGACGCGTAGGGTAGTTGCCGGCAGGAAGATATCCAGGTCTACCAGAGTCCCGGGAGTCAACTGCTCGGGTATTTTTATGCGAATCCCCCCGCCGCTTAGATTGACCCTACAGGGATCGATGTTCGGGTGATCATTCCAGTTGAGGATCTTGAAACTTCCCTGCCAGGGGATCGTCCTTGGGGGAGGGCCACTTTCGGTCATCATGCGTCGAGCTTTCCACATCCCTTCGACCGTAGTCATCTGCTGATCCGCAGGAACAGCATAGACAACGGGGATATAGACGTCCATTCTGAAAAATTCCCGCCGCTGCTGAATTTCCAGTTCCCCACGGATCCTGACTGCAAAGTTGAGGTCAATGGCAGCCTCGAAGATTCCTTCTCCTCTGCAGAATGCCCATGTTTCGCTGCTCATGACGACTACTCGGGCACCGTGAGGGACTATGGCAAGCTGTGTTTTGCTGCTGCGGAATGTCTCCATGTGCAGGAGGTCGTCCTCAATACGAACGATCATGGCATAGAGATCGATGATGGAATTGTCGGGAAGATGTATTGCAACCCTAACTTGCGTGTCAGGGCGCAGATGCGCTTTGAGGTCGACGGAAGGTTTCTGGGTCATTTGCACTATCTGGTCGCTGTTGTGTGATTAGAACGGTTCGTTAATGATACCGGCAAATTCGTCGGCAGAAGAGTCGATCAGTTTGCCATTGATATCTTTACCGCTGAATTTGAAAACCAGATGGGACGGATCGATGGTTCCCGTGCCCGAAGAGTTCTGGCTTATGGTGAAGGTCAGGGTTGCCTGCTTGGTAGTCGAATCGTACATCACCGACTTCGGCAACGGGGCGATGATGGCATCGTTATTCGATGCCACATAAGACCCTGTGGTTGCATTTGCAGCACGGCGTATGGACCAGTTGGCGATATTGGTCACCGAGGCGACATCCATGGTGCTGTCGAACTGGAATTGCATGGTTAAGTCTTTGCTGGCATTTGGTGCGTTCAAAAACGACATGTCAAGCATGTAAAGCGGCGTTGCCGGGCCGAACGTCGGAATAAACGAGCTATTTGCCTGATTAAACGAAAAAATCTTGGGTGTGGCAAGTGACAGAGAAAGCTGATCAGCAAGGTCGACGGCCTGAGATGTCTTGATGCCCTTCAGGGTGGTAAGCTGGTCCTGAGCCAGATCCTTCTTGTCGAGGCCGCTATAGGCCAAACCGAGTTGGTAGATGGCAAGGGCAAAATCCTGTTTCATGGAGGTCGCCTTGGTCAGTTGTGTTACGGCATTTCCGTAATCACCAAGTTTGTTGTAGGTAACTCCCAGGCTGTAGTAGCCGTTTGCATCTCTCGGTGAAAGCCTGGTTACTGTCTTGAGTTCCGTTTCAGCCTCTCGGAGTCGGTCCGTCTGTATGTACATGTTTCCCAGGGTGTAGTGTGCAAGGGTGTTGGCAGGATCATTGAGTATGGCTGCTTTCAGCTGGGATTCGGCTTCACGGTAATTTTTGTCGTCGATATAGATATTTGCCAGATTGATTCGAGGGTCGACCTGGGTACGATCGACGCGTAACGACATCTTGTAGGCTTCAGTGGCTTTCTTCTTGTCATCCAGTTGCAGGTATGCTGAAGCCATCAGGTTATATGCATCTACCTGGTCCGGTTTCATGGCGATCGACTGCTGAAATGAGGAAACAGCCTCTTTATACTTCTTTTTCTGCAAGAGGCTAACGCCACTGGAGAGAGAGGAATTGGCCACGCTTTCTCGTACCGTCTGCTGTGCAAGTAAAGCGGAAAACATTTTTTCGGCGGCTTCAACAGCCATGATAACCTCCCGGTGACTTTCGAAACCTCACAAAAGGGTGTTTGTCAGGAGTGATTATTGCAAAATGCTCAGGTGCATTGTCTCTGGAAGCAAGATGTATGCTAAGGAGCGAGGGGCCGGAAAGCCTTCTACTCTCCGTGTTCTGGCAGCATTTTGCACCTTGTTCAGATAATATCGGCAAAATTGCCTTGAAATTGAGTGGGATATTGGCACGTTGTGTCAATATCCTGACTTCTGGGGTTTCACGACAATACTCGGAAAGTCGAGATCATGAGACAGGAGTAGTTCTTGCCGAGCATGATGATGGAGCTAGCACGAGAAGAGAGCAGCGAACAACTCGATGCCAGGGTTGTTCGTGCCGAGGAGTTCCACCGCCGGGGCCAGTATGCGGAAGCTGCCGCTGCATACCGGCAGATCCTTGCAGATAATCCGACTTTGGCGGAGACAGCGTATAATCTTGGCCTCGCCTGTCGGGAGTTGTTGCAGTTCGAGCAGGCCGAAACAGCATTTCGACATGCACTCCAACTCAAACCCTCTCTGGAGGAAGCGGCACATAACCTCTGTGTCAGCGTGCAGGAGCAAGGCCGAATCAAAGAAGCGCTCGCAATGAGCCTCAAGCTTACGGATCAATTCCCCAAATCTGCCGACCTGCAGTTTGCGCAAAGCCTATTGCAACTGTTGCTCGGCGAAATGCCGGCAGGTTGGCGAGGGTATGAACTCAGGTTTATGACCCACGATCCGGTTCCCTGGCGCCATGCCGATCATCCCTTGTGGGATGGCGGCTCTGCAACTGGGAGCGTCCTGTTTCATGCCGAACAGGGATTTGGCGATACGTTGATGGTCCTCAGGTATCTTCCGCTGGTACGTGCTCGTGGCATAGATGTCCTGCTGGAAGTTCCTGCGATTCTGAGAAACCTTGCCGGCAGAGTCGCGGGGGTGAAGAAATGCTATGCTCGCGGTGAAGAGATACCTCCCTTTGCTGCGCAATTTCCGTTAATGAGCCTTCCGGGGCTGTTCGAAACGACACTTCAGACGATCCCGGCAACCGTTCCGTACATTCTCCCCGACCCCGACGTGACGAACAGGTGGCACATGCGGTTGCCCAGTGATGGGCGGCTGCTGGTGGGTATTGCCTGGAGCGGCCGTCAGGATCAGCCGGTGAACCGCAAAAGGAGCTGCCCCCCGGAGCTGCTGCTCTCCCTGGCCCGGACTCCGGGAGTGGCTCTAGTGAACCTCCAGGTAGACGGTGCTTCGGCAGGCCCTCTGCAACCCTACCTGACAGATTTGACGGCAGATATAAGGGATTTCCACGACTCGGCTGCCCTGATTGCCGGACTCGATCTGGTTGTTACCATCGATTCAGCGATGGCACATCTGGCCGGAGCACTGGGAAAGCCGGTATGGGTGATGCTCCCTTTTGTTCCAGACTGGCGCTGGCTTCTCGACCGTGAAGATTCTCCTTGGTACCCGACCATGCGGCTTTTCCGCCAACAGATGCCTGCCGATTGGCATGGTGTTGTCAGCCGTGTCAGCCGTTATCTGGCTCAATGGGCTGAAGCGCTTCAAAGGGAGAGGTCTGCCCCGCGCTCCGGGGAAATAGTGGTGGAAGTGCCGGGAAATTCAGACGGGCAGGGCGACTCACTGGGACAGGGCAACGCTGCTCTCGATTATTTTCTGCGCCAGGGGGACCTGCTACAACGGCAAGGGTGCCTGGAAGAGGCTGTAGCGGTCTATACTGGGGCGCTTCAGATCGATCCTGCGTGGGGAGAGGTACATCACAACCTGGGTAATGCCTATCTCGAATTACGGCGTTTTGCCGAAGCTCTGGAGCATTACCGGGAAGCGGTACGGCTTCTGGCAGATTTTGCCGAAGGGTATGTGACGATGGCAACTGCCCTGCAGTCTCTCGGTCGCACTCACGAAGCCCTGGCTAGTTGCCAGCGGGCTTTGGCTATCGATCCCGGCAATGCAGAAGCGCACTGGAACCGCGCCTTGCTTCTGCTGCAGCTGGGCCAGTACCCGGAAGGGTGGCAGGAATTCGAATGGCGTTGGCAGAAAAGGCGGTACACGTCGCCGGTTCGCACCTTTGCCCAGCCCCTCTGGAACGGGGAATCGCTTAGAGGCAGAACCATTTTCATCCATGCGGAACAGGCGTTTGGCGATACCATCCAGTTTGCCCGTTATCTGCCAATGGTTGCGGACTGCGGTGGCGAGGTCATCTGCGAGTGCCCGGCTGCTTTGACCTCCCTCATTGCAACGGTGCGGGGAGTGCGGAAGGTCTGCCACGCGGGTTCGGAACCGCCGCCGTTTGACTGTCATCTTCCGCTCCTCAGCCTGCCGCGGATCTTCGGGACTACGGTTGAAAATATCCCTGCAACGGTACCCTATCTCAGGCAGTCAGATGAGAAGATGGCAGAATGGCGCCGGCTGCTGGCTGCATGGCAGGGGATGAAGGTCGGGCTTGCCTGGGCTGGCAGAAACTTTCCCGACCCCGGTCGAACCTGTCCGTTCCACAATCTCGCGCCGCTGTTCGAAATCCCCGGCATTACCTTCATTTCCCTGCAGGTAGATCTGGGGAGGGAGGATGCCCGTGCTGCCGCGGACAGGTTGCCTCTGGTCGATCTTGCCGACAGGATTCACGATTTTGCCGACACGGCTGCACTTATGGCAAACCTCGATCTGGTCATCAGCATTGATACCTCGGTTGCGCATCTTGCCGGTGCACTGGGGATCGTGACCTGGACCCTGCTCCCGCATGCAGCGGACTGGCGGTGGCTGCTGGAGAGGGAAGATTCTCCCTGGTATCCGACCATGCGGCTTTTTCGGCAGCGGTATGCCGGAGAATGGAACGAGGTGATCCGGCGGGTCAAGGATACGTTGCTCGCTTTCGTTGAGAAGAGCCGGAAGTATCCGTCTCCCGCTTCTCCGGAAGCGCAGGGGCTCGAGCATTACAATGCCGGGATTGCGCTCTTTGCTGCCGGAGATTTCAACGGGGCTGCAGCAGCGTTTCGCCTTGCCATCGCCGAGGTGCCGGAATTTGCCGAGGCCTGGCATAATCTGGGCCATTCCTGCCGCCCCTTATCATCAGTGGATGCCGAATATGCCCTGCAGAGGGCAACGAGGCTTGCCCCCCGAGAAGCGGGATTCTGGCATACCCTTGCGGATTTCTATTTTGATCAGGAGCGGTATGGCGAGGCACGGAGGTGCTTTGAGCGGATGCTTGCGCTCCAGCCCGAGAACATCCTCGGACTGAATGGTCTCGGTGCGGTTCTGCATCGCCTGGACATGGCCGACAGGGCAAGATCCTGCTTTGAGCGGGTCATTGCACTTGATCCCGATAATCCCTACGCAAGGAACAATCTTGGCGTGGTATTGCGTGAGCTCGGTGAGGTCGAGTTGTCGCGCTTCTGCTTTGAGCGATTGATCGCTGTGAATGCCGATGATGCCGATGCGCACTGGAATCTTGCCGTCACCTTGCTCCTGCAGGGGGATTTCGAGCGGGGGTGGCGGGAGTACGAATGGCGTTTCCGCAAGAGCAACCCGGTGGAACTTCCTGTGCCCGACGTTCCGCGATGGCACGGCGAGCCACTCCGCGGCAAGACCCTCCTGCTGTTGGCAGAGCAGGGATTCGGCGATACCCTGCAGTTTGCCCGTTTTGCCACCAGATTGGCCCGGCAGGGTTGCAGGGTCGTACTTGAGTGCCAGCGCAAGGAATTGCAGGCGCTCCTTGAAACAGTCCCGGGCGTTGCTGCAGTGATAAGCCGGGGAGAACCGTTACCCCGCTACGATGTCTGGTCGCCACTTTTGAGCATTCCTTGGCTGATCGGCATGGATCGCGCGGAGCTATCGGCTGACGTACCCTATCTAACCCCACCGGATGTGCTTGTAGCGCAGTGGTCGGCGCGGTTGGGGAAGCGGGAAGGGAAACGGATCGGTCTCGTTTGGAGCGGGCGGAAGCGGCCGGACCCCCGCCGTACCTGTCCCGCACAGGAGGTGGCGGCATTTAGCGCGGTTCCGGGAGCCACATTTTTCTCTCTCCAGGTTGAACCTGCGGATGACGATTTGGCACTTCTTAAGAAGTCCATAGGTCTTTTGGACTTCACCAACGAGATCGGGAGCTTTGCAGACACTGCAGCGATGATTGCCAATCTCGACCTGGTCATAACCATAGATACGGCCGTCGCCCACCTGGCAGGCGCAATGGGGCAGCCTGTTTTCCTGATGCTTCCCTATGCCCCTGATTGGCGATGGATGCTCGATTGCTCGGATTCCCCCTGGTATCCGTCCATGCGTCTGTTCCGGCAACGACGCCCTGGTGACTGGGCAGGTCTGTTCGGGGACGTATTGAAGATGCTCATGGTTGGCGGAGAGAGTGACATGCCCGGATGGAAACACCCATGAATGGCCCATGTTTCGATGAACTGTCGGTATGCTATGCCGATGCCCGTCATGCACTCGCTGCAGGGAATCTGGCCGAAGCCGAGAGGTTGCTGGAGAAGGCAATCCGGCTGGACGACACCGTGCCCGAGCTTTACAATGCACTGGGCGTTCTGAGGATGCAGCAGGAAGATCTTGCCGCTGCGGAGATCTACTTCTGCAGAGCCCTTGCACTGGAGCCGGAACAAGGCGATGCCCTGCTGAATCTGAGCAACCTGTTGTTCGCCAGGGACTGTCTTGCCGATGCGATTCAGGTGTGCCAGCGGGCAGTAGCACATCAACCTCACAACGCCAGGGCCTGGCAGAACCTCGGTGTACTTCTGCAGGCAAACAGGTCGTTTGTGGAGTCCGAGGCGTGTTACCGCCGGGCATTGACGTTGCAGCCGGATTATCCTACCGCACTCTGGAACCTGGCCCAGTGGTTACTGCAGCAGGGTCGTTTTGCGGAGGGATGGGAGGCATTCGAATCCCGTTTTTCAAAGACCGACCCTGTTCCGCTTACGCATCAGCATATTCCGCTCTGGGGCGGGGATGAACCGGCTGGCGCAACGGTCCTGGTCCATGCAGAGCAAGGATATGGGAGTACCATCCAGTTTGTCCGCTATCTCCCTTTGTTGACAGATCGGGGATATCGGGTGCTGTTTGAATGCCAGGATGAAAGCATCCTGCCGTTATTTGCGTCCCTCCCCGGAGTGGAGCAAACCTTCACCCGTCTTTCCCCGGCCATGCGGGTGGATTGCCATATCCCGCTGATGAGTCTTCCGCGAGTCTTCTGCACAGACCTGGAAAATCTGCCACACCAGGTTCCCTATCTCACGTGCGATCCTGCACTCAGGGCATCCTGGCAAGAACGGCTGGGGGAGCATGATCGTCTGCGGGTGGGCCTCTGCTGGGCCGGAAGGTCAAAGCCAGATCCGCGCAGATCATGCCCGTTAAGTGTACTTACCCCTTTGGCCGGGATTGCCGGTATTCGTTTCATATCCTTGCAGGTCGATAGAAGCATGACGCACCTCATGGAGGGGCTTGACCGATTCCCAATGGAAGACATGACTCCATTGATGAAGGATTTTGCGGATACGGCTGCCCTTATTTCATGTCTCGATCTGGTTATTTCCGTTGATACGGTGGTCGCACATCTTGCCGGGGCTTTGGGTGTCCCCACGTGGACCATGCTCCCCTATTCCGCGGACTGGCGCTGGTTGCTGAACAGGTCGGATTCCCCCTGGTACCCGAGCATGCGGCTCTTTCGCCAGGAGCAGCCAGGGGGGTGGGGGCAGATTGCTGAAGAGATCAGGACGGCATTGCTCTGTCTGGTGCAGGGGTGCTTTGCTGAAAAGGCCCGCTCGACGGCCACGAAACTGGCGGGAAACCTGCTTGAGATGGCAAACGGATGGGCAAGTGCGCAGCAATATCCGCAGGCCGTGACCTGTTACCGCAAGATAACGTCCATAGAGACCTCCATTGATCCTTCTTTACGCAGCACCGCGCATCACAACCTGGGGGTCGTCTTCATTGAACAACGGCGTTTCGTGGAGGCCGAGGAGCAGTTTGTCGCGGCTTTGGCAGTCGAACCTGATTCGTCCCGCAATCATAATGCCCTCGGCATTGCCCTGATGAAACAGGATCGTTTCGCAGAAGCTGTGCACAGCTTTACCCACGCCCTTGCATGCGAACCCGCCAACCTTCATGCCATGAACAATCTGGGAACAATCTACAAGTTTCAAGGACAAGGGGAATTGGCCATCGGGTGCTTTCAGCGCATTCTCGCGATAGATCCTTCCTATGCCGATGCAGAATGGAACCTGTCCCTGGCCTATCTGCTGCTGGGGAATTATCGAAAGGGGTGGTCCCACTACGATGCCCGCTGGACAAAGGCAACGAGCCCGGTGGAGAAGAGGGTATTTGCCGGGCATCAGTGGGATGGGCACATGGTTCCTGACGATACGATTCTGCTGTATGCCGAACAGGGCTTTGGCGATACCCTTCAGTTTATCCGGTTTGTCCCCGAAGTAGCCAGTCGCTGCAGGCGGGTAGTGGTGGAATGCCAGACCCTGCAGATCCGTTCGATGCTGCAGCGTGTTGAAGGTGTTGCCGAGGTGGTTGTAAGGGGAGATGTGCTGGGTGAGGACTACCAGTGGTATGCCTCGTTGCTGGATATTGCGGGAATTATTGACATTACCCTGGAGAAGCTTCCGTACCGCGAGCGTTATCTCGTTCCCGATGTAGACAAGGTTGCGACCCGGTATGCGGAGCTTCGGGGGTATGACGGCATGAAAATAGGTCTTGCATGGGCCGGCCGCCCGGAACACGAAAACGACCGGCGACGTTCGTGCTCGCTGTCCCAGCTTGCCCCGCTTTTGAACACTCCCGGAGTGGTCTTCTTCCCCATTCAGTTTGGAAACGCTGTCCGGGAAATGGAGGCCCTGGCAGGCAACTACCAGTTCGTGGATGTGACCTCCAGTATTGCCGATTTCGACGATACTGCCGCACTGTTGGCCAATCTGGATCTCGTCATTACGGTGGATACCTCATTGGCACATCTTGCGGGGGGGATGGGGGTGCCGACCTGGGTGCTTATTCCCTTTGTCCCCGACTGGCGCTGGTTGCTCGGTCGGCAGGATTCTCCTTGGTACCCTGTCATGCGGCTCTTTCGACAATCCGAGCCCGGCGATTGGGACGGTGTTGCCCGGCAGATTGCCGGAGAACTGGGGAAGGTCCTTTCCTTGAAGGAGAAGCCATGCGGGTAGCCATGCCTCTCGGGCAGTATCACGGGTGGGGTACTGTCAGTTGCTGAGATCGTATCGCTTCTTGAGCAGGCCTACCAGGACAGACAGTCAGTTCGTCGCAAGGAACGACAGGCGGCTCAGGATATGGCGAAACTTGCATGGCCCGCTGCAGCGCGTCAGTTTCACCGGACCGGCCTCAAACTGCTTGATCGGGAGTGATGAGATTTCGTCCGCTGTCCTGGCTGCACCAGCGGCGCCACATGGTGCGGTAAGCCTGTTCCAGGTTACGGGTGAACGTGGCTGCATCGAGAAGTGTCGAGTTGAGCATCATATTTCTGAGGTCCCGGCGGTACCGGGCAAGTCGTTCCCTGTTTTTGGCAAGTTGCACGGCGAGTTCCAGATATTCGTTTTCCGTCTGCGCTACGAGTTCGGAGAGTCCGACACTGCGGAGGATGCTGGCACCTACCCGTGAAACATGTGTGCTGCCGGAAAGGGTGACAACCGGAACGCCCATCCAGAGCGCTTCGCAGGTGGTGGTGGTGCCGTTGTACGGGAAAGTATCAAGGGCAATATCGGTCTGGCTGAGCATGGTCAGGTGGCTCAAGACATTGGGGGTGCGGCCCAAAAGAATCACCCTCTCATCCGGGATGCCGCAGGCGCGGAATACGCTTCTGATTTCTTCTCGGATGCTCTCGTCTTCGAGGCCAAAGGCCTTGATGAGAAGGGTTGCATCTGCGACCTGCAGGAGGATGTTCGCCCAGACAGCCATCATCTCGGGCGAGACCTTGGCGAGATTGTTAAAAGAAGAAAATGTCAGCGGTCTGGCAGTGAGGTGCTCCCGCTCAGCAACGGCAGGGGCATTTGCCGGAGGGCGGAAGCAGAGAAAGGCCCCTGGCAGGCGCACCAGTTCTTCACTGTGGTGTCGTTCGGTCATGCCGACCGGATCTGCAACGACATCCGAAAAGCGGTAGTCAATGGCAGCTACCCCCGTGGTGTCGGGATATCCCAGCCAGGTAACTTGCAACGGGGCTGGTTTTAAGGTGAAAAGCGGGAGTCGGTTCTGGCAGGTATGTCCTGCCAGGTCCACGAGGATGTCGATACCGTCATTTTTGATGAGTTCTGCGCACTCTGCGTCGGTCAGGGAAGAGATATCCCGCCAGACTATGGGAAGGAGCTGCAATTGCGCGGTGATACTGTCGGGTCGCGACACATTGGCATAACAGAAAATCTTATGGGATGCCTGATCGTGGGAGGCAAGTATCGGTTCGATGAAAAAGGCCACGGGATGTGCGCAGAAATCGGGAGAAACGTAGCCGACCTGCAGGGGGCGTTGCGGCTCATCCGCCTTTGCGGGGATGGGAGTGCGGAAATGGCTGGAGGCAAAGAGCCGGGCCCATTGCCGATGCTCCTCCGCGATCTCGTCCGCACTGTAACGGTTCGTGTAGTGCATGGCCAGCAGGATATTGTCGTATAAACGCCGCCCGGACACGCTATCGTCCGCCAGAGTCATAGCCTTTCTGAAGCACTGGACTGCTTCCAGGGCTTTCCCGGTCTTATACGAGGCGATTCCTTTAATGGTCAGGAGTTCGGTCTGGTCCGGCGCCAACATGAGGGCTCTGTTGCAGTACGCAAGTGCTTTGCCGTAAAGACCGAGTTCTGTAAGGGCTGAGCTGATGCTGCTCAATAGCTTTATGTCGTCGGGATAGGCTTTTAGCCCCTGTTCATAGGTCTCAACAGCAGCTGCAAAGTCCACCTGCTGAGCCTGGAGCAGTCCGAGATTGGTGTAGCTCGCAAGATGGCGGGGATTGAGTTGCAGGGCCTTTTTGTAGCAGTGGATCGCTTCCGTGACGGATTGCTGGTCCTGTCTGACCAATCCCATGTTGTACCATGGGAGATAATAATCGGGATTCAGGGCAATGGCCGCTGCAAATGCCTCTAATGCTTCGGATAATCGTCCTGATTCGCGCAAAAGCAGACCCCGGTTGTTTTGAAAGAGCGGGATGCCGGGATAGAGTTCGCACCCGCGCGAAAAGAAATAGAGTGCAGCCTCGGTCTCACCGAGAGCATGGTAGGCGTTTCCCAGGAGTTGCAGTCCTTCGCGGTTGACCTGGTCGCGTGTCAAAAGCAGATGGGCTGCAGAGGCTGCTTCGGCGAAGCGACCCTTTTCCAGAAGCTGAGTTGACCGGAGGATGAGATTTTCGATCTGTTCTTCCTGCATGTGTGAGCCTGATAGATGGAGTAGGAAAGTATTGTATGTATGCGACGGATGCAAATACAAGCGGTTTTTGCCAGAGAGTGCTATGAGTAACGGACAGCCGTTCATGGACGAAAATGAAATCCAGGCAATTGCCTGTTGTCTAACTCTCTTCGACCGCCCTGTCAAAGTTCTTGAATGGGGCAGCGGTGAAAGCACCGGCTATTTCAGCAGACTTCTCGGCCCAGGCAGTGCCTGGCTCGCGGTGGAGCATCAGTACGAATGGTTTCGGCATGTTCAGGCTTCAATATCCGGTCTGAATGGCTGTTCGGTTGCAGTGGTGCATGTCCCGCCTAGCAGGGAATATGTCGAAGGGGGGGATGATGGCGACGTTGCAACCTTTTCTGCATATATCCAGGCACCTCAGCGCTTTCATGAATCCTATGAATTCATTCTTGTTGACGGCAGGGCACGGGTCGCCTGTCTGGCAAAAGGGTGGGAGATGCTCGACCCGCAAGGGTTCATGATCCTGCACGATGCCCAGCGTCCCGAATATGCACGGGGCATTCCTTGCGGTGGCTATATACTCAGGATCACGAACAGCAACAAGTCGCTGGAAAACCGAAATATCGAGACCTTGTTCATTGCAAAGAGCCGGGAGCGGATCACCTCTCTGGCAAGAAAACTGTCCAGAGTGCTCACTTCTTCCATAGATGTCGAGATGAGTGCCCTCCAACAACCCATCCAGGGTTCATCAGCCCAGAATCCGCGTTCCCGACGATGCGTCTTTCTGAATACCTATTATCCCGCATTTGTAGATGCCTTTTATCGGTCGAATCCCTCTGTGGCGGGGTTCTCATATGCTGATCAACTGACGGCCCTCTATCAGACCCTGTTCGGAGACAGCGATTTTTATTCCCACGGCCTGAGGGCGGCTGGCTGGGATGCTGCTGATCTCATCCTCAATTGCAGTTCGCTTCAGCAGGCGTGGGCTCGGGAAAACAGCTTTCACGGCTCATTGGAGGAGATTGCCGTAGAGCAGGTCAGACGGGCCAAACCCGATGCGGTCTATCTTCAGGATATGCACTCGGCCAGTCGGGACTTCATTGCTGCGATCAGACCCCATACGCGTTTGATCGTCGGGCAGATCGCATCGCTTGCCAGTCCTCGGATCCCGTTCGATCACTATGACATGATTTTCAGTTCCTTTCCCCATTATGTCGAGTTGTTTCGCAGATATGGCATGACGGCCTACTATCAGCCTCTTGCCTTTGATCCTCGGATTATTGCGGTCATCCCTGCTCTCCCTTACGGAATGCGTCCCGTCGAATGTTCTTTTGTCGGGGGGATATCCCCGCTGCACGCAGGCGCAAACGAGCTGTTCGACCACCTGGCGCGACATGTCCCGATCCGTTTCTGGGGGTACGGTGCTCATTCCCTTCCGGAAGATTCGCCGGTGAGGGAGAAGCACCAAGGGGAGGCATGGGGGAAAGAGATGTTGTATCTCCTGGCCGCATCCAGGGTTACCATCAACCGCCATGTGGATGCTGCGGAGCAGTATGCCAACAATATGCGACTGTTCGAAGCCACCGGATCGGGAGCGCTTCTCATAACAGACTACAAGTACAATCTGGGAGATCTGTTCGATATTGGGGAAGAGGTTGTCGCTTACCGCTCCCCGGATGAATGTGCCGCCTTGGTGTCATATTACCTGGCTCATCCCGAAGAGGCTGCCCGCATTGCCCGCGCGGGGCAGGCAAGAACCTTGAAAGAGCATAGTTACCAGGCAAGGATGGCACAAACTGCCGAGATTCTTGAGCGCCATCTGAGCTACAGGGAAGAGCGGTACCGTTTCAGCACCGTGGATCTGAGCGGGATGAACACCGGTCATACCGTCATTGAGCCTGCAGAGATTACTCCAGCCATGACACATGCCTGGCAGCATGGAGATATTCCGGTTCAGCAGCGCGCATTGGTGCAGAAGCAACTCGAAGAGATGTATGCCGGGTCATCTGCTGCCCCATTCAGGATTCTAGCTCAGGCTCTCAAAGCAATTCTCTCCCCTGGGGGTTCCGTCCTCGAAGTCGGCTGTGCGAGCGGCTACTATTACGAAATCCTCGAGTATCTGCTCAATGCTCGTTTTCGGTACTTGGGCGTTGACTATTCGGAACCGATGATTGCCATGGCTTATCAGTACTATCCGAGGACACCGTTTGTGGTCTCTGATGGTGCCGCCCTCCCATTTACCCGCGATAGCTTCGATTGCGTCATCACGTCGAGCGTGTTACTGCATGTGCCAAACTATCAGGAGCACATCGCTGAAGCGGTTCGCGTGGCACGTGAATACGTTGTTGCACACCGAACCCCTGTCTGTCGGCAGCGAACGACGCACTATCTGAAAAAGCAGGCATATGGAGTGGAAACAGTAGAGTTGATTTTCAACGAGAAACAGATTCTCGCCGAATTTCAGACACAAGGTCTGCTACTGGTAGATGTCTTTGAGATCAATTCTTCACCAGAAAACGACAGCTACGAAATGACTTATCTGTTTGTCCGGCATAAAGATGAGCCGACAGACCGAATACAGTTATTGAACTAACCATGCGACGATATTATTGCACGTTTTTCGATAGGAATTATCTCATAAGGGGGCTTGCGCTCATTGATTCCCTGAGGCGACATGAACGGCAACCTCATACCGTTTTTGTCATTTGTCTGGACGAACTGACACGCATAGTACTCACCCGGCTCGCACTCCCACAGATTGTCATCATTCCTCTTCACCGGGTGGAAGCTCGAAATGCAACTCTGCTGGCAGCCAAATATAATCGTTCGCACATGGAATACTGCTGGACTTTGACTTCATCCATCATCTCCTGGCTTTTGGATGCATATCCTGGGGCTGAGCTTCTTACCTACCTGGATGCAGACCTCTACTTTTTCTCATCAACTGAACCTTTGTACCTGGAATTGGGCGGGGATTCAGTTCTTATCCACGAGCACCGCTACTCTGCTCGAATGCGGGATTATTTGGCTTCTCAGTGCGGCGTGTCGGATGCGGATGAAAGTTATGGTGCCTATAATGTCGGGTTGCTCTGTTTTCGCAATGACCGGAACGGCAGGTATGTGGCACGTTGGTGGCGGGATCGATGTCTTGAATGGTGTTATCAGCATCTGGAGCCGGGCAAATATGGAGACCAGCGATATTTGAATGACTGGCGCGAGATGTTTCCCGGAGTGCATGTGCTCGACAGCATAGGTGGAGGCGTTGCCCCGTGGAATATCGACTCTTACGCCCTTTCGACTTCATCAGGTGTTGCTTCAGTCGATGGGGTGCCAATCATCTTCTACCATTTCCACAGTTTAAAGATATTTCCTCACGGCATCGTGGTGCCTGTCTGGTATCCACAATACAATCCCGTTTCGCCGAGTCTGTTGAGCTGTTGCGTCCTCCCATATGTAAAAGACTTGTTCCGCATGTATGAATTGGTACGGCCATTCCTCCCCGGCTATCAATGGGGAATGGTAGATGATGCTGCGCTTCCCCGAGGGAAAACCCTCGTATGCTCCATGGAAACGTTGCTGTGCTTGAAGCAGATGCTTGATTCTGAAGGTCGACAGTATTATGAAACAATCCTTGATGAACCTTCGTTGGGGGCAATTGTCTGCCAAGAGTAGTAACCATGCCGGCTTATTTTTTTTGTTAAAGTTTTATTGTAAGGCACCGATACCTGACATATAGAACGGCAAGAATGCCGTCATTATCCCCAGAAAGGAGAAGTAACATGGCACTCAACGACATCTCATTGACTTCAGGCATGAGGAACAACCTGCTTTCCCTGCAAGACACAAGCACCCTCATCAACAGGACCCAAAACCGTCTCTCCACCGGCAAGCGCGTCAACACTCCACTTGATAACCCCACCAACTATTTTGCGGCTCAGGGGCACGTGCAGCGTGCAACTGACCTCTCGACCCGCAAGGATGGTATGTCTGAGGCTATTCAGATGGTTAAGGCTGCTGATGCTGGTATCAAAGGGATCACGGCTCTGATCGAGTCCGCAAAAGGTGTTGCTCAGGCAGCTCTTGCAACAAGCAGCTTTACCGACCGTTCGGCGTACGCTACCACGTACAACACACTTCTGACCCAGATCACCCAGCTTGCCAGCGACTCCGGCTATCGTGGTACCAACTTCCTCACCGCAGGGACTCAGACCGTAGAATTCGGTCAGACAACCGGTGCTGCAACGTTGGGGATCACCGGATTTACCGCTACTGCTACTGGCCTCACACTGACAACAGCCGACACCGCTGTTGGTGGCACTGCAACGAACTCCTGGGGCACTTCGACCATAGCTACCGGTAACACCGCCATTCAGTGTTCTTCCGGTCAGCTTGAGTCTGCTCTCAGCGAGATCCGTCGCCAGTCTTCGAGCCTTTCCTCCAACCTGAGCGTCGTAACTTCCCGTCAGGACTTCACGAACCAGATGATCAACACCCTGACCAACGGTTCCGACAACCTCACCTTGGCAGACATGAACGAAGAAGGTGCCAACATGCTGATGCTGCAGACTCGTCAGAACCTTGGCATCACTTCACTCAGTATGGCATCCCAGGCGGCTCAGGCGGTTCTCCAACTCTTCTAATCCTCCTGACCTAGTTGACGTGAAGCGGGGAGAAGGCAGAGTCCTTCTCCCCTTTTTTCGATAAGGGGGTGTGCTATGTCAACGGTCGACCCTATCCAATCTGCACAGACAGCACAGATGGTGCAGGACTTGGCGCACAAGAAATTGGCTGGAACGGGACAATCTTCGCCTCAAGAAATGAAGCAGCCGGGGCAGGATTCCGTTACTGTGGCGGTTCCAGCAAGTACAAAATCACTTGAAAGACTTGAGTCTGTCACCAATGAACTGAATCAGGTCGCAAAGCAAGTGAGGGCTACTGACTCGGCCTTACAGGAAAGGCACTCGTTAATTTCGCAGATGAAAGTGGAACTGAACAAGATTGTAAAAAATTACCCGCCATTCCTTATGGATAGTGACGAGCGAAAAGAAATTCTTATGAGTTATCGCTCGTTGAGACAGTTTATCGAGAAGCTGATTGTTCCTCCTCCTCCAGATCCGATATATAAGCAGGAAAAACATCTCTGGGACAAGTTGACCACGCAGGATGCGACAACTGCAGATACTCCGGACCTCACTCTAACTGCTTCGGACGGACAAGTGGCTTCGGCGTTGGAAAGCCTCGGAGCTGATCAGGCGGCAGTGGAAAATGGCCGTGAGGCCCTTGCTAAAACCAGCCAGCTGTGATAATAGTTTAACTCCTCAACATGTCAGTAGGCTGGAGATCATGTCCCTCAAACTCAAATTGAAGCCGGACGAAAAGCTGGTTATCGGTAGAGCTGTAATTAGAAATGGCAGTAAACCGGCTGAGCTTCTTATCGAGAACGATATCCCGATCCTTCGTGAGAAAGACATTCTCAGTGAAAAGGATGCGAACTCCCCTGCCCGAAGGGTATATTTCACCATTCAGTTGATGTATATTGATCCCGAGAATCTTGTTTCATATCATAACAGGTATTGGGAATTGGTGCGTGATATCATTTACGCTGCCCCAAGCACCAAAGAGCACCTCGAACAGATTAGCGAACAGATTCTCAATGCACATTATTATCAGGCCTTAAGATTGGCAAAGAAACTCATTGATTACGAAGAGGAGTTGCTTGCACATGTCACAAAATCCCTTTAATGCCTATAGCGAAATACAGAAATCCGGTATGTCAATGCGCGAATTGGAGGCATCTGTCCTTACCAAGGCTGGCATGATGCTGAAGTCTTGCGTAGACAGCTGGGATGCTCCAGACCGAGACAAGAGGCTGGATGAAGCTGTAAAGTATAATCAAAAAATCTGGAGTTTTTTCCAGAGTGAATTAACCATGCCCGACAACCCCTTACCCAAAAAAATCCGGGAAGATATCCTCAGTTTGAGCCTATTTATCGACAAGAGGCTGTTTGATGTTCTTGCATTCCCCGACCCTCAGAAACTCAAGATCATAATCGATATCAATTTCAACCTTGCCGCTGGTCTGCGCACAAAAGCCGAAGGACAAGAGAACATAGTGGAGGATGCCGCAATCTAGCGTTCCTGGCGTTCTGCTAATTCTTTCAAAAGCCCTTCTGTCTGTTCATTCACTGCATGCGTTTTTATTGCTGCTTCCAAGACCTTCAAAGCACATTCCTCTTGTTTGCCTTCCAACAGTTTAGTGACGGCATCATTGATAAAATCGCTGAAGACAACCCGTTTTTCCGTAAGGTCTTGATATATTTTCAGCCCTTCAACTGAATCTCCTGCGCAGAGCTTTGTCGTACCTAGCATCAGGAGTAGCGTAGGCGATTGGGCATGTGTGTGCAGCGATTTTTCCACAAGTTGCAGTGCCTTTTGGGTATTTCCCAAACATAAGAGGCACATGGCGAAGTTGGTGATAACTTCAGAATAATCCGGATCAAGATCCAGCGCTTTCTTACAAGCTTCAGCCGCTTCTGTAAATCTTCCCAACTGCAGCAATACATATCCCATGTTGAAAAAGGCAAGAGGATAATCTGGTGCTTTCTGCACAACAGTTTGCCAAAGTCTCAAGGCTTCATCATATCTACCGACACCTCCTGCCTGAACCGCCAATTCGCATAAGGCCTTGAAATCTTCCCCTCCGCTTTCTGCCAATTTACGCTTGCCCAACTCGTAATAATGTTCTCCCTTGGCTTTTTGCCGTGCTTCATCCAGGTAGCCATAGTGGTGAACCGGAATATCCGAAGGCTGGATGGAAATTCTCATCTGTACGACCGTTTCGTCAACGAGTTCATGGATCGGATTTTCGAAGCGGATCTTGGGATGGCGGGGGAAGAGCCGCACTTTTCCGCTTGGTGTCCAGCCTGCTCCTGCTTCTTCAAGGAGGTAAATGCCTTCGTTGGGGTGCCAGTTTTCGAGATTTACCTTCCCCATGTAATTTCTCGTTTCAATCTCGTAGGCAACAGTGTCATGGGGAGTGTTGGCAATCAGAGCCCTGAATCGGTCATAGTCTCGGGACGAGATAATTTCATCTGCATCCATGACAAGAATCCAGTCTCCATGAGCTGCATCAAGAGAGGCATTACGTGCGTCTGAAAAATTGCCATTCCACGGGAACGATATGACCTGTGCACCAAACATCTGAGCGATTTGTGCGGTTAGATCTGTCGAGCCCGTATCAACGATTACCATCTCATCAACGATTGGCTTGAGTGATTGCAGACAACGGGGCAGATTCGGTTCTTCATTTTTAACAATCATGCAGAGTGTGACGCTGCTGAGCACATCCTGAGAGATGGTGAGAGGGCCAATCGATTCCCGAAGTTGGAGCCCTGCGGAGAGCAAACCTTCCGTGGCCCCAAAAAGAACAATTACGTCTTCGATTTCCTGCAAAGCCTTTTCCTGTTCGTCATGGTGCATCAGAAGATCGATCAGCAGGAAACGAAGTCTCTTGTGGTTAGGGAAAAGGCGGCACGCCTCACGGAACAGGGGGATGGCTCGATCGTAACGAGCGCTTTCGGAGACGGCAGAATGATAGTTTGTCAGAGAAAACGTATCCGTTGGAGAAAGAACGAAAGCTTGCTCAAAAAGATCGAAATTCTTGTCAGGATTTTCGGGTGAAGGGAGAAGCGCAAGTTGGGTATATGCTGGACCGTACCCTGGATCTGCCGCAATGGCTTGACGGAAAAAATTCTCCGCGTCTTGAAACTCGGAGCGGGTCAGGCAGATTGCCCCCATGAGCGATAAAGACCGGGGGGAACCGGGAAAGCGAATCAGGAGATCTCGGACGATAGTTGATGCTTCATCAAGGCGTTCCAACCCAAGCAGTGCCGTTGCCCGCAGGGAGTAATACAGTTCCTCGCGTTGGTCATCCGGATGTTCGTCCAATGCCTGAAGAGCAGATGAATAGTCGCCCTCTTCGAGTAAATAATGGGCTAGTGCAGTATAGAAGCGGTGTTCTCCCGGGATGCACGCGATACCTTCCTTCAGGATCGTATCCACGCATGCGGAAAATTCGCCACGCTGGAAAAGGAGATCAACCTTCTCCAGGGTTTTGAGGGTGACGATCTGGCGGGACAAGTCAGGATCGGTCACCGGCTTGCTCCACTTTTCAGAGAAAAGAGCATGGTTTTTCGCCATGGCAGCGCTGATATCGATTTTGTTGCCAGTAAAGCTTGCACTGCCATGGTGATGGATAAAGACGTCGCCGGCGATCACATTCCGGAATCCGGCCAACGAGGCTCGGATGCAGTAGTCATCATCTTCAAAATTGCCTGAGCCGAATCGCTCGTCGAGGAGGCCAATGGTATCCATCAGTGTGCGGCGAAAGAGCATGCTGAACCCAACGATGCGTCTCGATGGAATACGGCGATGGTGATACCGTGAGTGGAACGCTTCAGCAAAAGAGTCGAGGGCATCGAGTGAGCTGTAGCCGATCTCCGGCAACCTCTGGATGCCACTGATATTATTGGTCATCGGACCGACGATCCCCCCCCGCTCGGTCAGCCGTAAACATTCCAGCATGCCTGACAGCCATTCTGGAGTAACGATCACATCATTGTTCAGAAGAAGGATGTAAGCCCCGCGAGCTGCCCGCATTCCCTGGTTGCACCCTGCGGCAAATCCCAGATTCTGGTCATTGAGGATCGTACGGATTGTGGGATCAGTCGACTGTTGCTGCAACCATTCGACGGTGCCGTCAGAGGAGGCATTATCAACGAAGATAATTTCATGCGGCAGCCGGGTATGCCGGCGGATGCTTTCCAGGCATTGTTTGGTGTAATCGAGTTGGTTGTAGGTCAGAATCACCATGGAAACAAGAGACGGGTCAGGTGCTGCAACGATTGATGGGACAGAGCATGGGGGGGGGATATACGGGCGAACGATGCCGGCGGATGTTTCAAGGCATCTGTTGTCACTCGTGACGATGAAATCGGGTGACACCTTACCTAGCCAGTTTGCATGGAGTTGTTCGATATTGTGCTGAACCTTTACAAAACGTTCGGGTCCGCTTTTGGATTCATGGTGAATGAGAACACTTGTCGGGACGTAGATAAGAAAATATCCTTGTTGCTGCAGTTTCAGGCAGAGATCAACATCCTCATAGCCGTTCCAGTACCGTTCGTCAAAGCCCCCGACTTCTTGAAATATGTTGTTCCTCACCATAAGGGCGGCAGCAGTAAGTGCCTGATAGTGCATCGCCCGGTTTGCGGCCGGAAAATCTGCCGGCTTGCCGTAGTACAGATGCTTTGCCACGAGAGGGTCGCCTCCCGGTGCCTGGTCATCTATCATGACAACTCCGGCATGCTGGATGGTGTTATCGGGGAAGAGGAGTTTGCATCCGGTTGCGGCGACCCTGGAGTCGTTGTCCATCAGGTCGATCAGCGGCTCGAGCCAGCCGGGGAACGGTTCAGTGTCGTTATTGAGAAAGAGAAGGTAGGGTGTGTCGGCTGCTGCAGCCCCCTGGTTACAGGCATGGGCAAAACCGAGGTTCTGTTCATTCCGGATAACTTTCACGCTTGCAGATTGTGCATCCAGGAGTGCCCCGGTCTCATCGTTTGAGCCGTTGTCCACCAGGATCAGCTCGAAGAGGTGCGCAGGGGTTGATGCTTTGAGCGTTTCCAGGCAGCGCCTGGTGTATTCTGCCTTGTTGAAAAGCGGGATGATGATTGATGCCTTCGCGGTTGACGAAACCGGCAGCGGCAGCCGGGGCTCAGCAACAGGTGAAGGAACGAGTCCGTCTGATTCATAATAGTGACAATCGTCGCGGACGATTCTATCGCCCCACTTGGAGAAAAAGCGGCTCCTGTTCTTGTTGAAGCGGCTGCGAACCTTTACCAGTTCCTCTTCCAGGGCTGCATAGACGGAAAGGGTCTGTTTTGCCTCTCTCCGTTGTTCCGCAGTAACTGAAGAATCGGCCAGCACTGCATTGAGCTGACCCAACGTTTTGCCATCGGGTAATCTCTTTTCGAGATCACGAATCTTCTCATTGAGCGTTCTGCTCTGGTGGTGGATTATTGTGCTCTCTGCGCAATAGAACACCCGTTTCCCAATGGACAGATAGGCGTAGCAGAGATCGTCGTCTTCCCAGCCGTTATCATATCCTTCGTCAAAACACCCGACCTGATAGAACTCTGCCCGCCGCAGCAGGATGCAGGCAGCGGTCACCATCTGGTAGTCGCGGCTTTTGTTTACAGCCGGGTGGTCCGCGGGTGCTTTGTAGTAGATATGTTGCGGTTGTGAACGGGGTGACTCGATCTCCTGCCATACCTTGCCGCAGTGCTGGATGGTATGGTCAGGGAAGATGAGTTTCGGGGCGACGATGCCGATGTCTGCATGTTCTTTCAAGACATTCAGAAGCGGGGCGAACCAGCCGTCGAGCACCTCAGTATCGTTGTTGAGGAACAGCAGGCAGGTGCCCTGTGCAACTTGCGCTCCCTTGTTGCATGACCGTGCAAAACCGAGATTTGTTTCATTGCGTATGATGGTTATGTTGTTTTGGGAGTTTAACTGCGTGAGATAGGCTGCAGTTTCATCATCGGACGCATCGTCGACAATGATGATTTCGTAGGGGGTGGCAGGTGGAAATGTGGCAAGTGCTGTGAGGCACTGGCGAGTGCATGAGACCTGGTTGAAAACAGGGATGATAATTGAAACCGTTTCAGTGATGGAAGTGGAATGAAAGGGTTTTACGGATGAAGTCTGCTCCGGTTCTAGGGGGAGTTTAAAAAAAAACTGTCACTTGCATCCAATTGAGCTAAAAGATTGCGGGCATCGCTGTTCCCCGGGTTCAGTTCGAGGATCTTTTTCAGGAAAACGGTTGCCTCTTCCGTGCGGTTGTTTGCTATGCAGATGACCGTAAGGGCACTCAGAACTTCAATGTCGTTTGGCCATTCCTTCAGAAGCTCGACATACATCTGGATTGCTTCATCCGTCCGGCGCAATTCCTGGTAGTAGAGATTGGCCAGATTTTTTCGGAAGGTGGGGTTGCTGGGGGTCAATGCTACAGCTGTTTCATGATGTTCCAGGGATTTACGCAGATTCCCCTGCTGATAGGAAAGCACTCCCAGGTCATTGTGGGCAAGGGCGTTGGTCGGTTCAACGGCCAAAAGGTCTTCCAACTGGCGAATCGCCGCATCGCGGTTTCCAGTCTCTGCCAGTTCCAGGGCCTTTCGATACATGTCACTGGCAGTGACCGCTTCCAGTGAGGTTATGGTTTCACGCAAATCCGAAAGAATTGCATCGATCTCTACCGGTGCACCTGCAACAGGCTGCCCAGCCGGAGCAATAAGCGGCTCGGGTTGGGCAGGAGAGTCCATTTCATCCAACGTCTTGCGTACGGTGGTGTTCCAGGGAGCAATCTCCAGGATCCGTTTGAAAAAAATCCGTGCTTCGTCGGGTCTTCCCACCGCGAGACTTATGACACCGAGCGTTTCCAGGGTTTCAGTATCGGCTGGTTGCTTCTTCAGGATATCGGTATAGATCAGAATGGCGTCATCGGTCCAACCCAGTTCGGTGAAATAAAAATCTGCCAGGTTGCGGCGGAATGTCAGATTGTCGGGTGCGAGACGCACAGCCTTTTCATGATGGGCAAGGGCGCGGAGTTTATCCTCTTTGCGATAAAAGAGGACTGCTATGTCATTGTGGGCAACGGCATAGTCGGGATAGCTGCTCAGAAATTCTAGGATTGCTTCGATCCCACTATCAAGGGAGCTCGCATTGAGAAGAGGTTGAATCTGCTCATATGCGTTCTGTGCGGAATAGCCTGTTGGATCGAATTGTGCCATGTGATCGCCCCGGAAATAGTATAGTTTGCGGCATCATACGAAATTTTTACCGACCAGGCAACTCTTTCCTGGGAGAATGTTCACAGCTTTTTCAGTCGCTCCGCTTCGCTGAGGCAGCCAAGGGATTCGAGGGTGCTGATGAGCTGGGCACGAAGGGCCTTATCTGCGGGATTGCAGGTGAATGCATGCTGGAGTTGTTTGAGTTTTACTATCACAGATTGTGTCTGGTCTCGCATTTCATGTGACTGGTGTGCATGCTTCACGGGTGAGACAGTGAAAGTCCTGTCTGCTCCGTGGACCTTACTGTAACCGCTGTTGCGGTAATATTCTTCATCGTCGAAACGAATCCGACCGTGCCATCGATGTGAAAAATGCTGAATATTTTTAGTGTCATGGTCTTTTCGGCCTTCGCTGGCCTCGGCAAAATGGACCAGTCTGCACGAGGGGGCATAGAGGACTTTTGCCCCTTGTTCGCCTGCCCGCAGACAGAGATCAATATCTTCGAATCCATTCACGAATCCTTCGTCAAATCCGGCCAGCTTCTCGAAAAGTTCTTTTTTGATGAGCATGCAGGCACCCGTGACTGCCTGCATGAAGCGCTGTGTAGTCACCGCCTGGCTGTCTGCGGCAAAGCCGCTGAAGATATGGTAGCCGCATCCCTGCTCGCTGAAGGCGATGCCGGCGTGCTGAACCGTTCCGTCAGGGAAGAGGAGAAGGCCACCGGCGATGTCGGCTCCCGCTGACTCCAGGCTTTTCACCAGGTGCACAAGCCATCCTTTTTCAGGGACCGTGTCGTTGTTGAGAAAGAGGAGATAGCGACCGTTGGCGAGTTTTGCCCCCTGGTTGCAGGCGCGGGCAAACCCGAGATTGGCGCGGTTCGATACGACCGTTACGTTACCCGTCAAGGATTTCAGAAGCTCGGGAGTCTCATCGGTGGAGCCGTTATCCACGATCACCAGTTCAAAAGGGATGGCATTCCCGGTGTTGCGGGCCAGGGCTTCCAGGCACTGACGGGTGTATGTGGCCTGGTTGTAAAGCGGTATGACGATCGAGACGGCAATGGCCGGGTTTTCCGGGAGATAGACCGGATCGGTCTCCTGTTCGGCATAGCGTTCAACAAAATCGTGGAGTCCTGATATCCGGTATTTTTCCTGATCACGCTGCAGATAGCCGTATGCCTTGGAGTAATGGGTGCCCGAGGCGTGAAAACAGCGGATTCCCGACAGGATGCCCGCCCGGAGCCCTGCCTGCCGGACGCGATTGTAGAGAATGTCATCCTCACTTTTTGCCATGCTCAATGAGACATTCTCAAAACCCCCTATTTGGGAAAATATCTTGCGGGATATGCAGAGGCAGCAGCCGATAACCGGTCCCTCTTCCACAGTGAGGCCTGTGCGCACATCGAGCCGATAATACGTTGATTCCGGCTTGGCGCCGTTGGTGAACTGGTTCTGGATAACATCGAGTCCGAGGAGTCCGTAGTCGGGGAATGCCTGGAAATACCGCTCGAACTCGCGTTCGAAATGGCGGGGCAGTTCAAGGACATCGTCGTCGAGTTCGATGACGTAATCACCCTCGGCCTGGGCAAAGAGCTCGCGGTAGAGTTCCAGGCCGGTATTGGACTCCTTCCTGATGTACTTGTCGACGCGATAGCGCTTGAGAACCGCCTCTGTCTCATCTGTTGAGCCATTGTTCCCAACGATGATCTCACAGTCGAGTGGTGACGCCAGGCTGGCAAACAGGGCCTTCAGGCACTGGTCGAGCATGGCTGCCCGGTTCCAGGTCAGGATGATGATGGAGAATTTTTTGCCGGAGATAGTGTGCGTTCCTTTGTTGGCGGCATTACGGCTGCGAGAGGCAGACAGGAGTCGTTCATACAGGTCCAGAGCGGGATGTGCACCTTCGGTCAGGCAGAAGCGTTTCAAAACCTCGGCCTTTGCTGCGTGCGCAATCCGGGTCCGGATATCGGGGTGGTCGATGAGGAATTCCAATGCCCGAAACCACTTTTCTGGGTCCTGGCCAACAAGCAGGCCGGTCTTTCCGTGTTCCACGGTTTCATTATACGGGGGCAGATCGGCAAAGACCCCGGCAATGCTGCAGGCGGAATATTCCAGCCACTTGATGTTGCTTTTGCAGCGGTTGAACGGAGTGTCCTGAAGCGGGACTATGGCGATGTCAAAACCGCTTTTTGCAAGCGCCCTGGCATAGTCGAGGTAGTCATACTGGAAAGGCTGGAATGAAAAGCCCGGAAGTGTTGCGGCGCTGGCCGGGGCATATCCCATGAAGCGAAAATGGACCTTTTCCCCATACTTGTCGGCAATTCGCCGCAGGGCTGGCTCGATACGGGAAAGATCGCTGCCATGGGTGTCGGTGCCGCAGAATCCTATAACGACTCTGCCTGCAGTCGGAGCAGGTGATGGAATATCCCACTTTGCCCGGTCGAGCAGGTTCGGCACAAGATATGTTTCCGGATTGAACTGCTGATAGCGCTCTCTGAGAAGCTCGGATGAAACCGTTATGGCCGACATCTTCGGAAGCAGCTGGCGGAGGAGCACGGAGGTTTCATCGGCCCGTGCCTTCAGGGGATGCCCCATGGGGACGTCGAGCAGATAGTCGTCGGCTTCGTAGATGACCGGTTTGCCGCTGGCTAGCATCTGTTCGATGAACGGCATGGTGCCGTTTCTCGGGAAAAATCGTTGCAGCACGATAATGTCTGCCCTCTCCAACAGGCTGAGATCTGCCGTACAGGTCACTCCGTCATTGTGTGCCCCCCAGAACAACTCGACCTTTGCACCCCCCACGGCAAGAGGCTGTTTCAAGCGCAACTGTGCACATGCCGATCCGGGATCGTCCAGGGAATAGACCGCGACCCTCAATTGAGGGGATGCTTGCAGAAATGGTTCGTCACTGGACTGAGGAGTGGGAGGCGTCTTCATGCCGCAATGTGCCTTAAGATCGGTCAACGTTTGTGTAAAGCCTGTCTCAAGAGGATTCAGCTCGGAAAGCACGGAGAGTTCCGCAATGGCATCGGCGAACATCCCCTGTTCAATATACCTCGCGACGATGTCGGTTCGAGCGGGATGGTTCTGGCTGTCTTCAGACAGTGCCGTTTTCAGGAGCCGTATGGCGTCGTTTCTGTCAGCGGCCTGAAGCGCTTTTTGCCAGTAATGGGTCGATCTGATCTGCACGGGGGTGGCACCCGTAGCCTTCAACTCGGCATAGGGGAGCGACTCGATAGAACTCTGAGATGTGAGGTGGTCGGCAATGAAATGAAACGTTCTGAAATATGCTTCGAAAAGGGCTTTTTTTCTTTTGCGCGCAATATCGCTGTCTCGTTGAATCAGAGATTCATATTTCTCGTAGACTCTCTTGATTGTTGAGAGAAAGAGCGGCATCGAGCCACTGGTCATAGCGCTGCCATCGCAGCGATAGGTGAACTCGCAGGTCAGCTTCGGGATATGGGTGAATGTGAAGTGCCGCGACATCCTGATCCAGAGGTCCCAGTCCTCGTGCCGCAACAGGGTTTCATCGAACAGACCGGATTTTTCCAGGCATGTACGTCGGTGCATGATGCAGAGCACGGGAATGAAATTTTGTATCAGGACCTTGTCGTAGTCGAACTCCTGGGAGTAGGGGGTCTCCTTGCGGACCGTCACATAGCGGTCACCTTGCTTCTGTTGCACGTCCTTGTAGGCATCGGTGTAGGCGACATCCAGGTGCTCTCCTTCCAGAGCCGTCACCAATGTTTCCAGATGATTGGGGAAAAATACGTCGTCATCGTCGAGGTAGGCGATGTACTTCCCCCGCGCCGCACGGATGCCGGTATTGCGCGATGCAGCCAGCCCTTTGTTTGCTTCGTGGCACAGGTAGCGGATCTTTGGCGATGCAAAGCCATCCACAACGGCGCGAACATCCTCGCCGGCATCATTGACAACGATGATCTCGAAGTCCCGGAGCGTCTGGGCGAGAATGCTTTTCAGCGCGATTGCCAGCATGTCGGGGCGGTTGAAGGTCGGGACTATCACCGAAACGAGAGGGGCCGGACTCTCCTCGAATCCCTGCCACTGCATGAGGTGCGAGCGGATGTCGGTATGCATCATGATGTTGGCGCATTCGCCGCATTCGGGGATCGGGCCTGCCCCGCAGCGCCTGGATGAGACCCGTAGCGCACGGTAGGTCTCGTTGTTCCAGAACTCCTCGATCTGTTGGGTCAGGGCATTACCGAAATCGTATGTGCCCGATGCGACCTTCTCCTTGAAGTGGAGTTCGCCGCCGCCGCACGGGTAGATCTCGCCATCGAAACCGATCATGATCTCGTCTTCGGTCCAGAGGCAGGGCCGGGGGGCTCCGGGTTGCGAGAAGAGCGGTTCGTGCACGATAAAGACTCCCAGCTGCTCGCCAAGCGCCTTGGCCTCCAGCATCTTTTCATCTGAGAGTTGCTGGTGGAAGAAGAGGGAGGCCGAGTCCTCCAGCCGATAGGGAGCGGATTCGATGTTGAGCATCCTGATGCGTTCGGGGTAGAAGCGGCAGTAGAAGACATTGATCAATGGCACTTTCAGGGAATGAGCAAGCCGGACCAAGGCCGGCAATTCATTGATATTGTGGGTCGACAGGGCGATGGAAAACTGGATATGGATCGGGCTCTGGTACAGGTCTTTCAGGGCAGAACATGCCTTGACATTCTCGACCACCCGGTCGAAAGCGTCGACCTGCATCAGTCGTTCATAGGTGGCACGGGTGGCGGCATTGATGGAGACATTCACCGACTGGACGGTGCACTGCCCGATCATAGTCTCTGACAGCTGCCGAGACAGGGCGATACCGTTTGTTGTGATCGTGATGGCGCATTGAGGGTATACCTCGTTGATGTAGCGCATGATCGAGACACAATCCCGGTTGAGAAGCGGGTCGCCGGCCCCTGCGAGACAGACCGAACGGAAGCGTTCCAGGTGAATGTTGCGCGCCATGACCTTGAATTGTTCCAGGGTGATCGCCTTGCCGCTTCTGCTTCGGAAGTAGTCGCCGCCGCAGAAGACACACTTGGCATTGCAGGTGTCGTTGAGCAGGAAATGCGCGGAGTAAGGGAATTTGTCCGAATACCCGTCCGCCCGTTCGCTAATGGAGGTCGTTGTCATGGTTATTGGTTCCCGGCAAACTGTTTTGCGGCTAGAATCCGTCCATATCGTGCCTTCGGATTTTGCGGGTCCAACTGCAGCGCCTGCAGGAATGATTCTTCCGCATGCTTGAACTCTCCTTTTTCGAGCAGCGACATACCGAGGGAGATGGCGCTGTTCAGTCCGACGTATCTTGACCGCTCCTTGGCGAGGGTAGAGAACATCGCTGCATATTTGGCAACCTGCTGCTGCCAGGTCCAGCCATCAAGGATAGACTGCCGTGCATTGCGGCCCATGGCGTGCATATCTCCGGCCTTCAGGCGTTCGATTGCCGCTGTCAGCGCTTCTACTGAGCGATCGACGAGAAAGCCGTTGTAACCGTCACGGATGATCTCGGGCATGTTGCCGACCCTGGTGGAAATGACGGGCAGTCCACAGGCAAGTGCTTCCAGCGCAGGGTTCGGCGTCCCTTCCACGACCGAGGCACAGATATAGAAGGTTGCCTGGTGGTAGACCGTATCGCGTACCTGTTCCTGGGTAAGGAGTGATTCCATGTCCCTGCGCGCCTCGCGGTCGAGAAAGACCAGGCGTACCCCGCTTTGCCGGCAGGCTTCCCTGATGAGATCGAGGCCTTTTTCTCCCACCGAATCCGAATTGCCGACCCAACAGGCGATTGGTTCTTCGGGAGGTTCGGTTGCCGGGTGGAACAGTTCCTCATCGACGCCGTTCTGGCAGCAGAAGATGTTGGGGGCTTCCAGGGACCCCTGACGGAACATTTCCTGATTGTTCAGGAAGCCTCCGGCACAACGTGCCGAGGTGACGAGGCTGATGGTCTGCTCCAGATATTTCGGGCAACTGCAGCCGACTATGATTTTTTCCGGCGGGACGTTTTGGACCAGGGAAATCAGGTACGGATCGAAGATCATGATGAAATCGTACTTCCGATGGTCGAACAGTTGATCCATCCGCCGCATTTCCAGGGTCACTTCTGTGGGAAGGTGCCTGCGGATGTTCTGCGAACGATTCCACCATGCCCATCCTTCGATGTCATAGACGGCCAGCACGCGAATCCCCTGGTCCGGTTCTCGTTCCGGTGCGGGTTCCGGTTCCCTCCCAAGGATGATGCATTCAAAAGTACTGGTCAGGATGTCGGTTATTTTCTGTAGTGAGTGGGCAGAACTGATCTGGCTGCGGGCAGTAGCTCCGATCGTGCGACGCAATTGCGGAGAAGTGATCAACAGTTCGAGCTTTTCCTCCCATTCCTTTTCTGTCGATGCCAGCATCCCGGTTATGCCGTCACTAATGGCATCCATACATTCGCCGGCATTGAAGCAGACGGGAGGTACACCGGCGCTCATGTAGATCAGGGCCTTGAGCGCTCCGCGTACCACATAGTCCTCCAGGTCGAGAGGGGGAGGGAATATGCCGATATCAAAGGCTGCCACCTCTTCGATCATTCTCTGTTCATCGTACTCGGGAACTACGGTGACACGAGGGGAGGAAAAGTCGGGCACTACTGAACGGTCTGCTCCGACGATCCGGATCTCCAGGTTTTCGTGCCGTGCGGCAAGTCGGTCGAGTACCCCTTTGAGGCGGTTCAATCCAACGGCGGTCCCCTGGCTGCCGATCCAGCCGACGACTACGGAATCTTCCTGTTTTTCAGGTCTGGCAGCGAGATATTCTGCAAACTTCTCCACATGGGTCGCCGTGGGGACGATCAGCACCACTTTGCAGAACTTTTCGCCATAACGGGCGACATAGGGATTGTCGCTTATCACGGCATCGACCGTAGAGAGGATCTCGTCGAGATCATGCCAGCCATGCTGGCGGTGGTAGTCGGTCCAGAGTGCATCTGAGAGATCGAAGACCACCTTGGCCGTTGTCGACTTGAGGGCCTTGACGATTTCAAGGAAGGAGACCTTCAGCAGATAGGCGATGTCAGCAGACCTGGCCTGGTCGATAATGGCTTGCAGCGGCGTAGATCGGATATCGACGACCGCCACGTTCCACCCGCTGCGGGTCAGCGACTCTGTCAGCGCCAGCCCGCGCACCTGTGCCGTGGCATGCCCCAGGGCAGTATCGAGAACAAAGAGAACTGTCCGCTTCCTCTCGTGCTGTACGCCCCCTTTCTTTGCCTCGATCCGCATGTCGCGCCAGGGAGCATGGGTCTGGGGGGGAAGCACGCTGATTTCTCCAAAACCGGCTCGCCGTAACTCCTGCTCAAGATGCCATGACGACCAGCTGCAGGCATAGGGAGTGATGGCATCGTGTCGTTCAACCTGCCCCATGTCGAAGGCATGGAGAGCCCGTACCCCTTCGAGATACTCACCAAGGTTCCTTCCCTGTTCGATGGAAATCTTGCTGGCTGCCTTGAGGAGGTCCGGGGTTTCTATGATCAGGGTGCCGTCGTCGGTGAGGAGCAGTGCTGCCTTGTCGAGAAATTCACGGGCCTGCCACAGGTTCAGATAATTGAAGGAGTGAATCATCAGGATTTCAGTGAGGCTCTTCGGAGGGAAGACGCGATCGATATCCATGGCATCGAGATAGAGGTCGGCCCTGACGCTCTTGTCGGTGTCGATATTGATATGGCTTGGCAGATAGTTCTGTCCGCAGCCGATATGGAGTTTATCGCCACTGGTCGGCCCTGTCGGCTGAAGATTAGCTGCCGGTGCGACCTTGCGGGTGATGACCCAGCCGCACAGTTCGTTCCGGGCATTACGCTGGATGCTGTTGACATGGAACGGGAAACGACACAGGGACAACACCTCCGTGCAAGCCCTTCTCACCGACTCGTAGATCATGAAATCGTGGAGCCAGATGTAGCCTCCTTCGTTGACGATATCGAGGCATTTGAGGAAATCGTGCCGCACATCTTCATATTCATGGCTGCCATCGATCAGGATGAAGTCGAAGGTCGTGCTCAGTTTGGGCAGCGCCTTGTCAGCGGTAGAAATGATGAGGTGAATCCCTTCGTGCTGTCCGCTCGTTGTGACGTGCCGGTACCATTCGGAGAAGGTTTCGAGGCCATCGTTGTCGCCGGTGGGGAGGAAGGGGTCGATGCAGACGATGTCCACCGGCATGCCGTTGTCGCGCATGGCAAAGGCCATGGCCACTGCCGATGCCCCGATCTGACTGCCGATTTCGAGGATATTGCGTGGCTTCAGGTGTCGTATCAGCCGATAGAGCGTGTACTGGGGGGAGGATGACAACGGCAGCTCCGACATGGTCGGTGGCAGCGTAACCGGCTGCGGCTGGTTGGCATCATTGAGAAGCGCTTCGGGCAGATCCAGGCCTCCCACCCGTTTCGGCGTGGAGAATGCCGTTTCGCCGGATGCGGGTAGCGGTTGTACCGGTGCCGATGAGCGGATCTCCAACGGCAGCTCAACTGTTCGGTTGAAGAGCCGTGGCGCAAAGAATCGATAGAACTCCTGGGCGCGGGCGTGGCAGGAATGGCGCTGCATAGCCAGGCGGTAGCCTGCCTCGGCGATCTCCTCGCAGCGACCCGGTTGGGCGAGGTAGGAGCGGATGGTATTGACGGCCGTGTCTGAAGTGATTTTGACATAGTTGACGCCATCAACGAGACCCAGTAGCTCCGCCCCGTCCGGTTCCTCCGCAAAAAGGGCGGCTCGCGAGGCAAGGATTTCGAAATATTTCGGGTTGGGGTGCCGCAGCCTGCCGGCAGTGGTGATGAAGATGCGGCAGGCATTGATCGCCTTTGAGAATTCCTTTCCCACCAGCGGATGTGGCTGGGAGCGATACTCCCAGCCGGGATGGGGTGCCGAGAAATAAGAGAACTCCTTTTGCGCCGTCAGGGCCTGGTGTATGGCGAAACGTTCAGGATAAAACGGGCTCGGTTCGGTGGTGCCGGCGGCGAGGAAGCCGACGTCGTACCTCTTTTCCGACTGCCAGTCGTTGAACAGTTGCGGATCAAAGGTCGGCAGGATGTTGACGAAGCGCTGGCCGTACAGCGAGTCGGCAAAAAGCCTGAGCGGTTCGGGAAAGTAGGAAATCACGTGGGCAATGCGGTTGTCGTCGAGAAAGCGGAAAAAGGCGTCGGAATTGCCTTCGGTGACGTTCCAGTAGTCTCCCAGGACAATGGCGCTCGAGACCCCTGCCTGGTCCAGCCCAGCAAAGGGGAGACCAAAGGCGGGCGGGGTCAGGTCGAAGGCGGTGATGAGCAAGTCGGGCCGGACATCGGGGAAGGTGTGACGGATGATTTCGCCATAGCTTTTCAGAGAAGGGTCATACCCTTCGTATCCCTTCCCGAACATCCTGGTATCGAAGCTGCAGCGAAGACCAGTACGCAGTGCTTCGTGGCACTTGGCCAGATAATCGGCCTCGCAATCGCCTATGAACAGTATCCTCATCTGTCGGTCACCTTTTCGGTAAGGAATTCATCTGCCTGAGCAGATGGCATGTAGCTCTTACTCCCTGTTCCAAAGATCCGTTGAAGGTGAATCCCTTCGATTCCAACTTTGCCCGGCTCACATGGTAGGAGAGTTGATTCATGATTTCTGTGTCGACGAAAGTTACCTGCAATGAAGGGAACTCTTTCTTGATCTCTTCCACGATCTGGTTCACCGTGGCGTTGAGGGTGAGCACGTTGAATATCTCAGTATTGAAGAGATCCTGTTTGATCACGAAGGCAAGAGCAGTAACGGCGTCGGAGAGATCGAGATAGGGCCTGTGCTGGTGCAGGGCTGTACGCCAGACCGTGATCGGCTCACCCAGGTTGGCCTGCCAGACGAACTTGTTGATGGCGGTATGGAACCGCATGCCCGGAGAGATACCGAAGATAGTGCCGAAACGGAGAATCACGAACCGCAATCCCATTGCGGCTCCTTCCTGTTGCAGCATCTGCTCGGCTTTCAGTTTCGATTCTGCATAGGGGCTTTGCGGAATCAGCTCGGTGATGGGGCATGCCTCATCAACCACGTCACTCTGGCTTCCATAGACGCTGGTGGTGGAAATGAAGATCAAGCGACAGCCGTTTCGGGCGCATCCTTCGGCCAGACGGGCGGTTGCGGCATAGTTGATCTCCTCGACCGCATCGCGGTGGGCAAAGCTTGTGGTGGCATCGGTAATGGCGGCAAGATGGATCACCACGTCGATGCCGTCAAGGAGCTGATTGAGATCGCAGGTGGCAATGTCGGTACAGCTGAAGGAGTAGTTTCCCTGCGGAGGGAGGTTGAACAATGAGCAGTAACGTTGCGTCAGCATGTTATCAATCATGATGATCTGAGCGGCAGGGAAGATGTCCGGAAGTATCCTGATCAGTTGCGATCCGATGTGTCCCAGAGCTCCGGTGACGAGGATTTTCATCTTACTTTCCCCTTCCTTTTGCTTCCAGTGTCTTCCGTGTGGCCCGCAGGCCTTCTTCCAGGGAAAAGCGCGGATGCCATCCGGTCATTTCCTGGAGCCGTTGCGAGGAAAAGCGCACATTCTCGATCTCGATCCTCTTACGTTCGTCCGGCCAGGGGATATGGGTAAGCTGCCCCCTGCCCAGTTCGGCAACTATGGTCGAGGCGATCTCGCTGACGGTGCGGTGTTCGTTCCCGGTGGCGAAATACGTCTCGCCGTAGAGTTCTGAACGTTGGGCCGCTTGCCAGAGGATCTCGGTGGCGTCGTCAACGAACATGACATTTCTCGACTGGTCGCCGCTGCCGAAGATCTTGATCTCTTCATTGCTCCAGGCGAGATGGATGAAGTAGTTGATAAAGCCGAATTCCTGGAAACCCTTGCCGTAAGGCCCGAACAGGTTGGCAAAGCGCAGAACGACGGTCTTGAGATCGTGGATGGTATGGTAGATGCGGTAGTATTTCTCGGCAACCCCTTTATTGGCCGAGTAGATCTCCAGCGGACGCTCCCAGTGGTCTTCGTCGACGACCGAACTCAGCGCCTTGCCGACCACAGTGCTGCTGGAGGTATACACGACAATGGCCTGTGGGTTCAGCAGCCGGATCGATTCCAAAAGCTTCAGGTTGCCCAGGCAGTTTATCTCGGCATCCAGCAAAGGATACTGGATGGAGAGCGGATGGGAGGTCTGGGCAGCGCAGTTGAAGATGATGTCCTGCCCCTGCACCACCTCGGAAATGAGGTGTTCGTCGCGGATATCTCCGCGAACGAAGTGTATCTGTTCCCAGACGTCGCGGATGTTGTCCGTGGTGGAACGGAGGTGCGGTTCCAGCGCGTCGAGCACTGTAACGGTGACGTCTTTCTCGCGCAGGCACCTCCTGACCAGATTTGCGCCGAGAAAGCCGGCACCGCCAATGATGAGTATGTTCATGCGATATCCTCCAGCATGGATTCGATCCCTTGCGCAAGGTCGAAGGTGTGTTGCCAGCCGGTTGCCCGGATGAAACGGCTGCAGTCGGCCGTGTAGCAGCGGCTTTCGATGGGCGACTGGGGATGCTGCGGCGTGACCATTTCCACGCTCACAGTGGTTCCGCTCTTTTTCCCGACTACTTCTGCCACGAGACTGGCCGCCTCAATGAGCGTGTGCCCTGTGCCGGTGCCGATGAGGTAGTGCTGTCCGTTGGTGGCATCCGCATTGGCAGCGGCATGTAAGAATGCCATGGCAACATCGTCGATATGGACGTAGTCGCGGACAAAGGTCCCTGGTTTGTACACCGTCAGGGTGTTGCCCTGCTGCGCCCTGCGTACCATCTGGTTGAGGACGCCGCGGTCTTCCTTGCCCGACTTGGGACCGGGACCATAGACGTTTGCGAGCCGCATGCAGGTTCCCCTGGCGATGGAACGGGCGATGTAGCTGCGCAGGTACTGTTCCGCGAACAGCTTGTGCAGGTCGTAGACGGTGACCGGCGCATCGGGCACTGACTCGTCGATGAGTTGAGCTTGTGCGAGCCCAGCGATGGTAATCGTACTGGCAAGAACAATGAACGGTGAGAACTTCTTCTGGTGGCAGAGTTCAAGGAGGTGGACGATGGGGACCACGTTCAAACGCAGGTCCTCGACGGGAGCGCTGTCTGCCGCATAGGCGCTGGTCTGTGCAGCACAATGGAAGACCACGTCAACTGGGTGTTTCAGCGCACTTTCCCATGATGCGCGTTCCGAGAGATCACCCCGGATCCACGTCTCTCCGCCGGCATGGGTTGCAGGCGGAGCTGTCCTGGAGATGCAGATCAGCCGGGCGTCCAGGGTCCGGAGCAGCGACCGCAGCCTGGTTCCGATAAAACCTGCCGCACCGGTAATAAGGACTGTTTTCCCGCGGTATGCGGGGAGCAGGTCGGTAAACTGACTGTCGATGGTCCGAAACATGAAGAACGTCCTCCCCTGTTACAGGGTCTTGATGTGGTTGAGGATCAGGTCTCGGTTCTGTGGGACATCCCGGTAATTCTGGAAGATGTCTAGGAAGAGCTGATCGTGAAATGCCCGCAGCCGGTCGATTCGCGCCAGCGTGACTGTGTCGCCGAACACTTCGAGAAACCGCCGCAGCTTGATCCACGAGATGTCGGGGATCTGCCTTGCCTCGGCGATGCAGTTTTCCAGCGAACCGACCACGTGCTGGGTGTAGGAGCAGTTAGCATGCTTGAAAAGGTAGAACATGGGGGGCTCGTTTCCGGAGAGGACCCCGCGCAGCTTCATCTCGACGAAGAAATCGCAGAGGTTCAGGGACCAGGTCCGGAAATTTACGGCCGGATCCTGGTTCAACTGATGCTCGCGCGTCTGGTGCTCGTCCGGTGGCTCAACCTTGAGGAGCGGCGTCGCGGTGATCAAGGCCGGTTTGTCATGGAACAGCTCGAAGGTGACGGTGCTGTGGATCAGGGCGGTCTCGTAATTCAAGTGTCTGCACCAGTCAATGGCATTCAGATTTGGCCGACGGAAGATCAGGGAGGAGACGAAACAGAGGCTGCCGCCATAGCTCAGCTCGCAGCAGAGATCCATCAGGGTGTCCGCCCGGTCCTGGTCGAGGTGGAACATCCGGTCGCCGAGGGCGGGCCTGCAAGAGTAGGTTTCGCCGATGGCCTGATTGGCGATGATGCAGTCGAAGTTGTCCAGCTCGATCAATGCGAGTGCGGACGTGATTGAGTTTTCCAGGAAGTAATCGTCGTCGCCGAAAACCCAGACGTAGTCCCCTACGGCCATCTGCAGGCAGTTGAGAAAGTTGTAGTCGAAGCCGCGGTTGATCGGGCTCCTGTGAAACCGTAACCTGCCGATCCTCGTGAGATAGCGGCTGACGATTGCACCCATATCCTGAGGAGAGCCGTTGTCTGAGACGATCACCTCGACGTTGCGCGAAAGCTCCGGCGTGATGAGAGTTGCCAACTGTTCCAACCTCTCCATGAGGCACTGAGGCCGATTGAAGGTCGGAATGCAGATCGACAGCTTCGGTACGTTCATGCTCCTGCTCACTTTCAATGGTTGACTTCCGTAAAGATCAGGAGTTCCGATTCGTAAAGTTGTCCCACATCCGCAGTTATTCCGGTGGCGGCTTCCATTCCGGTCATGGTGAAAGAATCGCGGATGTTGTCGAAATCGACGCGGTAACGTGCCGACTTCCGCAACCCTTTCGGGTGGATCATGAGGGAGCCGCTATTTGCACCTGCGAGGCGGACAATAAGCACTACTGCCGAAGTCCCGGCTGGGTCGGCGTATTCGATGACGAACCAATCGTCGCGTACCTCGGTGTCGGTGATCGGGAGATGGTGGAAGACACGGCACTCCGACCGTAAAATAGGCCGTATCACATTCTTGAATATGTCGACGTAACGTTTGAAGAGTTTGATTCGTTCCGGTTGGATATGTTTCGAACCGGGTGGGGCCACGGCAACGTCTACCAGCATCGGCGGCGAGAGTAGGATGGCGATCCGCAGTTGCGTCGCTAGTGAGCCCCGCGGTTCCGAGGGGGGCCAGGGTAGTCCAGCGCCAGTCCTGAAAATCTCCGGGGGAAGAGCAATGGCCAGCCCGTTATGTACATGGAGCTGCCGGGGGAGGTGCGTCCCGTCGGTCAGGAATGCCTCGTGGAAGCGGGAGAGGATGCCGATGTCGTTCCGACAGCCGCCGGACGAGGCCTGCTGGAGGATGACATGGGGGAAGCGGCGGCGTATGCGCTCCCAGATGGCATACAGCGTTTCATAGTAGCGCCAGAAGGTGCTTTCCACGTATCCATCGGCAATCCGCTGCCCCCCCTCGAAGAGATAACGCACGTTCGCGTCGAGCCTGAAGAGGTCGAGATCATATTCCTGGATCAGCCGGGCGATTTCCTCCTCCATCCATTCGGCAACCTCTGGTTTGCTGAGGTCAAGCAGTCCCCGCTTGTCCCGTTGCCAGCCGGTGGCGCGCTTTCCGTCCCTCATCAGCGCCCAGTCGGGATGGTTGGCGTAGAGATCGCTGTCAAAGCCGATGGTTTCCATTTCCGCATAGAGCCCGAACAGCATCCCCTTGCTCCGGACGTACTCACGTGTTTCCTGCAGGCCTTTGCCGAGCCAGTCATTGGGATGCCAGTCCCCGGCGATGCCCCACGACCCGTGGGTAACCTGTTTTCCGTACCAGCCGCTGTCGATGATGAACAGCTCGCTACCGAGGTCGGCGGCAAGATCGACCTGTTCCCGGAGATATTCAGGGTAGAGTTCCTTGTCGCCGAAGTAATTGCCCGCCTCGTTAAGGGTGTCATACTGGACGAGAAACGAGCGGTCTTCCCGCAGGGGGGGGATCACGGAGCGGCGCAGATGCCTGTGTGACGCCTGGACGCAGGCGTCAAGGTCGCCGTGAATCGGGGCGAGGTGGACTTCCGGGGTATCCACCGATTCCCCTGCTGCCAGAATTCGCTGGGGTGCGAACCCGTCCGGCCCGGCGCGGAAGATCAGGTTAGCCTCTTCACCGTGGGGTTCCGCATCGCAGAGAAGCTCCACCGCCCAGTTGCCGGTCCAGGCCAGGTGGCAGACGAAATGCTCGCCGGTGGTGGTGTTACGGACGATGAAGAAAGGGAGCCCGTAGCCGGAGTGTCCTCGCCGGCCAGAGATCTTCTGGATGCCGTTTGAGAGGGGTTGCCAGGCAAAGTCCCCTTCCCAGTGGGAAAGGCTGCTGGCATAGTAACCGAGGTGGAAGGGGTGCTCCGGCTTCTCCTGGAGGTAGTACCCGGTGTATTTTTTCGTCCAGAGCGGGCCTGACCATGAAGCAACGGAAGAGAGGGCCGCCGGCCGGTCAGCCAGGTTGGTCACGGTCAGCCAGCGAGCGAGAAATGGCGTGCCATTGAGTCTGGTATGGATTTCAACTTCAACAGGGCGAATCTGGTGCCGGAGCTTGACGATACTATGAATGCTCCGCAGTTCCTGCTCCAGCCGGACTGTGGCCCCCTGCCACTCCCAGTGGGTATGCAGCGACTGCCCGTCCAGCTCCAGGCAGAAGGTGTGGAGCGGGAGTGTCACCATGGTGTCATATAACGGCTCGTTGACGTGAAATTCCGGTGAGATCTTTCCATCACTGGACCAGTAGCGGCAGACCCAGCGCCCCTTGCGGAGCGCCTCGTCATAGACCGTTGTCCCGGACTGATGACGTATGGAGGGGGATTTCCCTTCTGCGAGCTGGACATCGACATCGGCAAGCCCGATCACTTCTTTTGCCCGTTCGAGGACGATTTGGGCCGATGCATGGTCGTTTGACTGGAGATAGAATTGCACCAAATTTGAAAGTTCTTCAAAAGAGGTCTTTTCAGCAATTATATCGTGGATCGTTTGCTTCTTTGATTGCATGATGACTTATCCCTTCATGCTATGCTTGGTGAGTAGTCAGGAAACGATCAATAGTGGCGAGCACATAGTCCATTTGCTCGATACCGACATCTTGGTGAACGCCGATATGAAGGCCGTTCAGGCCCATGTATTCCGCCTGCGGGAACTGGCCGGGTGTATAGCCCAGGTATGCAAAGCCGGGACACTGGGTCGGCATGGAGGCGAACAGTGTACGGGTCTCGATGCCGTGCAGTTCGAGAAACTGCGTGAGTTCCGCCCTGGTGAAGCTCGCCTCTTCATTGACAACGATAGGAATGGCATGCGGTCCGATCTGTTCGTGAGCCTCCTCCCGGATGGTGGAAAGGTAGGGGGCAAATCTGTCGAACCTTTCGAGAACATGGATCAGGTTGTCGTGCCGTTTTTTCAAAATCGCCTGATACTCTTCCAGGGCGCCGATGCCGATGGCCGCCTCCAGTTCGTTCATCTTGCAGGAATAGCCGATGCGGTCGAAGGTGAAACGGATATCTTCTCCTCCTTCGCCGCGGAAGCGCTTGGCACAGTAGTCTGTGCCGCTGTTGAGGATGCAGTGCTTGCAGGTGCAGTTGCGGCCGTGGGAACGGAGCGAGCGGAGGATGTCGCCGTATCCCTCGTTGTTGGTGGTGACGATCCCGCCTTCGCCGGTGGTGATGATGTGGGCCACATAGGTGCTGAAGGCGGCCAGGTCGGCCAGCGTGCCTGCCGGTTTCCCCTTGTACAAGGCGCCATGTGCCTCGGCGGCATCTTCCACCACCAGCAGGTTGTACCGCTTGGCAATGGCATTGATGGTGTCCATCTCCGCCGGTTTGCCCATCAGGTGGACCGGCATGATGGCGCGGGTTTTTTCGGTGATGGCCGCTTCGATCCTGGTCGGATCGATGTTGAGGGTCTCCCGCTCGATATCGACGAAGACCGGGGTGAATCCTGCATGGACCACGGCGTTGCCGGTGGCGACAAAGGAGAGCGCCGGCACGATGACTTCATCTCCCCGCTTGGCCCCCAGATCATGGAGCACCGCCAGGGCTAGGATGTCCGCATCGGTTCCGCTGCTGACGGCAACCGCCTCTTGGACCCCGAGCAATGCAGCGAACTGGTCCTCGAATTGGCGCACCAATCTGCCGCAGGAAATGCGCTTGGTATCCAAGGCCTCGTTGATCAGGCGCTTGGCTGTGTCGGTAATCGTTATCGTTCCGAAAGGAACCTGTACTGCCATTGAAGACCCCTCGTCGTTACGCAAATTTCCGTTGCAGCTGTTGCTGCGTCATTGCCTTGATCTGTTCAAGTGCCTGTGTGCCGAATTTCTGCCCGATCAGGGATCGATAGCGTGGGTTGGTAAAATAGGCATGAAAGGCGGCATCGCGGAATCGCAGGACTTCTGCCGCGGACAGATGCCGTGTCGGGAGTGGCAGGGAGTTGAACGAATATTGGGAATAGCCGCTCCAGTCCTCGGGGAGTTGCCACCCCTCCTCCACCGCCTGCCGGTAGAGCTGCGAACCGGGGTAGGCCATGGCGCAGTTGAAGTTGGCCCACTCTGTATTCAGCTCCAGCGCAAGATTCAATGTTTCCTTCATGCTTTCGAGATCGTCTTCAGGCAGGCCGAAGATATAATTTGCACCGATATTGATGCCGGCCTGGCGGATTTTGTGGACGGCGGCCACAATTTTATTCCGATCAATCCCTTTTGCAACGGCATCCCGTACCCTGCTGCTGGCAGACTCGATCCCCAGGGCGAGCCAGTTGACCCCGGCTAACTTCAGCTTTTCGAGGGTGGAATCATTCAGGGTGTCGACCCGTGCATAGGCCCAGATATTGAGGTCGTAACCACGCTGGATGATCAGGTCGCAGATGCCTTCATAATGGTTCTGCTTGAGAATGAACAGCTCATCGGCAAATTTGATGTTTTTTACCCCGTATCGATTTACCAGGATGTCGATCTCGGCGATGACTGCCTGGGGGCTCCAGAGGCGGTAACTGTTGATTTCCCTCCCATAGCCGGATACCGGTTCACCGCTTTTGAATGGTGCCTGGATGCAGCAGAAGCTGCATCGGCATGGGCAACCGAGTGAGGTGTAGATCGCTGCATACGGCGTTCGCTCCACCCCGTTGAAACAATGCCAGTTATGCGCCCGGTATCTGCCCATCGGCAGGAGGTCCCAGGCGATACCGGGCATATCCTTGTCCAGGTCGGTAACCAGGGGCGCCGGGGAGGTATGTACGACGTTGTCTCCAGCGGAGTACAGCAGACCGCGTACTGACTCCAGGGGGCGGCCGTCCCCTCGCAGGTGGTGCAGCAGTTCCAGAATGGTAACAGGCCCTTCACCGTCGCAGACGAAATCGGCAGCTTCCTCACTAAGCGTCTGTTCCGGCAGAGCAGCGACATGGCCACCGACCAGAAGGGTCTTTGCTCCGGCATTCCACTGTTTGATCGCCGTGCAGATCGCTCCTGCGGATTGCATGACCTGGGTCGATGCAGAGGGGTTCTGGCCGTAGACGACAACCGCCGACAGCAGAGGAGAGATGGCTTTGATTCGATCGACCACTTCTTCAGGGCAAAGCTCCTCGGCATTGGCATCGAGAATCGCGACGGAAAAACCCTTCAAACGGAGATAGGTTGCCATCAATCCCGCCCAGACGGGGGGTTCGATTGCAGACAGTGTTGACCCCAATTCCTGGTAGATGCTCAAGCGTCCACCTGGGTTAATTAAGATCAGATCAATCCCGTCCTGTGTCATTCAATCTCCGTGCTTGTTCTGTTTCTACCGGCACCCATGTGATGTTGCCGGGATTACTCAATAACCGTGTATGACGTACGAGAATTATAGGGAAATCGCTTGATACGGAGATTGCCCAAGCCAAAGATCTCACGGACTGCCACTGTTTCGCCCGGGCAGAGAGAGTCATTGAGTTCATCGAAACCGAGCACGCTCCCTTTTGTCAGGTAGGGTCGGATAATCGAGAGACAATCGCGGGTCGGCTCATAGAGATCCATGTCGAAGTAGGCCAGGGCAACAACCGTTTCCGGGTGTTCCTGAAGGTATTTCGCAAGCATATCCGGGGCATTCCCCTTGATGATGTCAAACTTCTTGATATGGGGTAATGGGCTCTCCTGTTCCATCAGGGACAAGAGCCTCTCCAGGTAGTTTTGGTAATCTTTGGCAACGGCATAATCACCTTGAGACAGGGATTGGTGGTCCTTGTCGCTGACCTTGATGAACCCCTCGAAAGTATCGAAGCCGATGATCTTTCGTAAACGGTTGTACGGTTCGTAAATGCCACGCAATGAAGAGAACAGTGAAAGGTTCTGTCCCCATCGACAGCCGAATTCAATAACGACTCCCTGAACATCAAGGATCTGCGAGTAGAGATGGTGCATGAACAGGATACGCGAAAGGGTTTGCGGGGGCAGGAACAGCCCCAGATTGAGGAAAAACTCCTTGGGGTTGATGGGCCAGGCGTCAAACAGGTCCTTTAATCTGTCACGGCGAGTATCCTCTTCAGGAGGACCGAACGTCGTTATTTTGAATTCGTTTCGTTCTTGCATGGCAGCAGCTCCTTGGCTTGAGAAAGGGAGATGTCAGATATTTCTATACGCTTCAAGAACCTGCCTGACGATGGCGTGGCTATCGAACCCATAGCGTGTCCGCAGATTGTTTCGTTGCGGATTGCCGAGTACCCACTCATCCGGGGGGCCGAGGCGAACTATCGGGGTCCTGATCCCATGTTGTGCCATCTGCGCAATCACGGCTGCATACAACCCGCCTGATGGTGCGGATTCCTCAACAACGATAAGCTGGCTCACTGATTTGGCCAGTGCTATCAGTCGTTCCGCATCAATCGGTTTGACGGTATGAAATTGAAACAGCGCCGGGGACTTTTGGTGCTCGTTTCTGAGAGTGGAAAGTGCTGAAAGGGCAATGGGTGCCATTTCCCCGGTCGTTAAAATGGCCACACCCTCACCTGCTGCCAGACAACGGGCCTTGCCGAGCAATATCGCTTCATCGGCGCTGTACTTCGGCTCCCCGAATTTCCCGATCCGCATGTATGAAGGCGAATCGAGCTGAAGGAGTTGCGGCAACAATGCCGTGACCTCGCCCGGGTCTCCGGGGGCGACGACTGTCATCCCCGGAATCAGCGCCATAAGGGCAATGTCGTCTGCGGCGTGATGGGTCGGGCCACTGGCCGAATAGCAGTAGCCTCCGCCGGCACCGATGATGACGACCGGCAGGGACGGGTACCCGAGGGATATCTTGATCAGTTCATAGGGCCGGCCTGTGGCAAAAGAAGCAATCGAATAAATGACCGGCCTGAACCCTTCTAGGGCAAGACCGGCGGCAGCGCAAACCATTTGAGCTTCTGCAATACCGACATTCACATAGCGGCCGGGGTATTTTTGCGAAAACGCCTCAAACATTTCAAATCCCATGTCACCGGTCAGAAATACAACCCTGGGATCTTGTTCGGCCAGCGAATAGAGTGCATCTACAAATGCGCGACGCATGAAGCTACCTTTCAGGGTAATGACGGCTGCAGATCCTGCAATGCGGTCTCCAGCTCTTCAGCGGAAGGAACGCGATAGTGCCACAGGACCTTGCCGTCCATAAAAGGGACCATCGTGCGCGTCCGGGCGATGATTGCCGAGGGTTTGCCTTTGGTGAACGGAAACCGGGTAAGCGTTTCGAGAATCTGCGGTATGCTGTTGCCGTCAATGGTTACGGCGTCCCAGCCGAATGCCCGGAATTTTTCAGACAGATCGGTGTGGCCCATGATCTCGTCCGACTTGCCGACGGCCTGGATGCCGTTGTTATCGACAATGGCCAGCAGATTGTCGAGCTTTTGGGCAGCAGCAAACATGGCGGATTCCCACACACTCCCTTCGTTGCATTCCCCGTCACCCATGAGAACCACGCAGCGCGGTTCCAATTCTCTCTTGAGCCGTAGCCCATAGAGGATGCCGGTTGCTATCCCCAGTCCTTGGCCAAGGCTGCCGGCCGACGTGATGGAGACTGGCAGGGAGTGTTTGCACGGGTGGTTGGGAAGTGGGCTCCCTTCCCTGGCATAACTTGACAGCCATTCAGCAGGGATGTCGCCATGTTTCGCCAGGGCTACATACCACGAAAGGCATCCATGCCCTTTGGAGAGGATGAAGCGGTCACGCTGCTCTTGCGTACCGGATAGATTCATAAAGGCAAAATAGAGCGCCGTTAACAGTTCGATTTGGCAGAGACTGGAACTCAGGTGCCCTTCGCCGGACTGGTGTGCCAACGTGAGGCATTCGCCACGTATCTCCCTGGCGAGCTCTTCGAGTTTACCCACAGGGAGAGATGGGTTCGCGGTGCAAGCCATGCTCATTTCGCTCTTCCTTCAATCACGGACAACTCCCGAAAAGGGGCGATGGCGTCACTCCGCTGCTTTTCAATGCCTGAATAATCTTCCTCATGCTGGAAATAGACTATCTGGCTGCCGCTGGAATCGAAGGCAAACGGTACGTGGATGAGCTTGTCGAGCTTTTTGCGAACCGCGACCTGTTGGCTCGGCGGCACGAACAGCAGCAGGAACCCGCCACCGCCGGCACCGGTGATCTTCCCCCCGATGGCCCCGGCAGATCTTGCTGCTTCATACATCTGGTCCACATCACCATTGCTGACGCTGGTGCTCAGGGAGCGCTTGGCCTGCCATGCCTCGTGCATGAGGTCGCCGAATCCGGCAAGGTCACTGCCTCCGTTCAACAGTGACAGGCTTTCATCCACCAGGTCCTTCATGATCCGTAACTGGCGTCGTTTGGACTCGAGATCGTGCACATAGCTGTCGGCAACGTCGGCTGCCGTTCGCTTGATGCCGGTGTAGAACAGCATCAGGTGAGAATTGAGCTCGCGTACCCGTTCGGCGGTCATGATAACCGGTCGGACCGAGATTTCGCCATTCTGCAGGAACTGGATATGGTTGAATCCACCGTAGGCAGCCAGGGCCTGATCCTGTGAGCCGACGGTTTCCTTGATCATCTCCTGTTCGATATAAATGCTCTCTATTGCCAGTTGCTGCTTTGTCGGCATGTACCCTTTCAGGGCATAGAGCGCATTGAGTAGTCCGACCGTAAAGGCGGAGCTGGAACCCATGCCGCTTCGGGCAGGCAGGTCGCCGTCGTGATGGATTTCGATACCCCGATTGATCTTAAGAAAACGGAGGACCTCACGGACGGCTGGGTGCTGGATCTCGTCGATCGATAGGCAGCTTTCGATGCGCGAATAGACAATGCGGTTCCTGTGTTCGAAAAACGGTGGCAGGTAGCGGCAGGTGATGTAGCAGTACTTGTCGATGGTTGTCGCCAGCACTGCACCGCCATGTTTCTGGTACCAGCCGGGGTAGTCGGTACCGCCACCGAAGAATGAGATCCTGAACGGAGTTCTGCTTATGATCATGTTTCCCCCCTGTTGCAAAGAGTACCGGGAAGTTCGTTGAAAAATGCAGATGCGGCAAAGTAGTCGGATGGAATGCCGATATCGATGAACCTGCCCCTGGTGACTACTCCCTGCAGGTCGTGCCTGCTGATCAGTGCGGGAAAGATCTCCCGTTCCAGCGAAACCGCCTCGTTGCCGGTGATTGCTTCAATGACAGCACGGTTGATCAGATAGATCCCCGCATTGATCAACCCGTGCCCCTGGCGGCTCCCTTTTTCGGAAAAATGGGTGATGACCCCTGCCGTTGAAACATCCACGGCTCCGTAACGGCCAACGTCCTCCACCCTGGCAAGGACGAGCGACGCAGCGGCTTGCCCTGCCCGGTGGGCGTCCAGCAGCCGTGCGAGGTCGGACTGGCAATAGGAATCGCCGTTCATTACCAGCAGCGGATCTGATCCAATGAGCGGCAGTGCCAGCCGCAGCGCCCCGCCGGTGCCGAGCGGGGAGTTTTCCGGCGAATAGAGTAGCTCCATGCCGCGATAGCTTCCGCCGAGGGTAGCGCTGACCTGCTCCGCCATGTAGCCGGTGCAGAGGACGACCCGGTGGACCTCCGCATCGGCCAGTTGGTCCAGCAGGTAGGTGATGAAGGGCCGATCATTGACCTCTGCCAGCACCTTCGGGCGGTCGGCAACCGCATCGCGCAGCCGCGTCCCCAGGCCTCCGGCCAGGACGACGGCGGTGATGTCCGCATACCGGTTCATCAGATATTCTTGCGTGGGGTGCGCCCCAGCATGGCGAACCCCTTGATCAGCTCCCGAATGCCGATGTCAAGGGAGCGCCGGGCCTCGAATCCCGCTTCGCGCAGCCGCTGGTTGGAAACGATGTAGTTCCGCTTGTCCGGGTCGCTGCCGATCTCGGCGCAATGGATGAAGAAGCCGGGAACATGTTCCCTGATCTTCAGGGCGAGTTCTTCCTTGGAGAGGTTGGCATCGTCCAGACCGACGTTGTAGGGCCTTCCCACCATTGTTGGGGCGGTTTCTATGCAATGGATGAAGCAATCGGCAACATCGCGGATATGGACATAGTTTCGCTTGAAATCCTTTTCGAAGATGACCAGGTAGCGGTCGGTCAGGGCGGCATAGACGAAGTGATTGACCAGAAGGTCCATCCGCATGCGCGGCGACATGCCGAATACCGTTGCCAGGCGCAGGGTAATGCTGTTGGCAGTGGCAAGGACATCTGCTTCGGCGTCGGTCTTGGTCCGGCCGTAGAGCGAGATCGGTTCGAGTGGTGTCTCTTCGGTGCAGAAGAGGTCGCCGGTTTTGGTGCCGTAGCCGCTGTTGGTGGTGGGGTAGACGACCAGTTGGGAGGGGCTGCGGAGCCGGTTGATCATCCGGATGGCATCGAGATTCACTGAGGTAGCCATCAGCGGGTCGCGATCGCATCCGGGAGCGCCGACGATTGCTGCCAGTGGAATGATGACATCGGCCTTGGCCACGAGCCGGCTGACCAGCGCCTCATCGCGTGCGTCGCCATAGACGAAATCGAACTCAGGATTGGCGCAGAGGTGAAAGAGGTTCTGTTCCCCGTACATCAGGTTGTCCAGCACGGTTACCCGGTAACCCCGGTCCAGGAGGTGTTCGGAAAGGATGGAGCCGAGATAGCCGGCACCGCCTGTGATGAGGATGCGTTGAGTCATCTATTCTCCATAGGCAAGGGCCTGTGTTACGAAATCAGGGGGAGGCGTTGCCAATCGTACCCGATTGCCGGGTCGTCATGGGGGACTCTTCCTTCTTCCTTGGGATCGTAGGTCGTCGAGGTGACGTAAAAGAGATGCGCCGGCCCGCAGAGGCATCTGCAGCCATGGGCGACCCCCGGAGGGATGCGCAGCACTTGAGCCGGCTGGTTGTCCCCCATGAGGAGTTCCATGGTCTGCCCCTGCGAGGTCGATCCCTCCCGCATGTCGTGCAGTGCCACCTTCAGGACCCCTCCCGCCACGTACCACCAGTCCACCTGGCTTTGGTGGATGTGCCAGGCCTTTGCCACCCCCTGGTACATGAGCGAATGGCTCCACTGGCCGAACCCCTCCGCGAAGAAATCGTCGGTAACCCGGATGATCTCGCGGAAGAACCCCCGCTCGTCGGTGTGGGTCACCAGGGCCTTTGCCATCACGCCGTCGATCATTGGCTCGCCTCGCTGCTTCCCTGCATGATCTTCACCTCGGGGACATAGACGATCCATTTGCCGCCCGCTGCCAGGAACGACCCTTCCTTGGCCATGATCTCCCGGCTGTGGTTCCAGGCGAACAGCAGGGCATAGTCGGGATACTGTTGTGCGAATTCTGCGTACGGCCTGACCGGGATATGGGCGCCGGGGCTGAATTTTCCTTGCTTTATCGGCGTGGTATCGCTTATGAATGCCAGGTGGTCGGGCGTGATGCCGCAGTAGTTGATGACGGTCGTGCTCTTGGAGGTGGCACCGTAGCCGACGACCCGCTTCCCGTCCCGGCTGCATCTGTCGAGAACCGCTCGCAGGGCATCCCTTGACCGTTCGCAGTTTGAGCGGAACAGGTCGAAGGTCTCAGCCCTGTGCAGCCCGAGTGTCTCTTCCTTGGCCCGCTGACGGACCAGACGGTCGCTCACGGGCCTGGTCCCTTTGTAGGCAAGGATGTAGCGCATCGATCCGCCATGGGTCTCCTGCGGAGCAATATCCACCAGCTCGAAGCCGTGCTGTTCAAAGGCATGGCTGATGGATTTGAGGGAAAAGAGGAAGACGTGCTCGTCGTAGATCTGGTCGTAGGAGGTCCGTTCGATCACATCCCCCAGGTAGGGGTCCTCGAACATGACGACGCCTGACGGTTTGAGGAGCGTTTTGATCCCGGCGATGATCGAGTGGAAATAGGGGATGTGGCACATGACGTTGGCAGCGATGAAGGCATCTGCCTGGCCGTATTCGGCAACGATCTCCCTGGCCAGGGCATCGTCGAAGAAGCTGCAGACCGTGTTGACCCCTTTGGCTTTTGCCACTGCGGCGACATTGGCCGAGGGCTCGACCCCCAGGTGGCGGATGCCGGCGTTGGCAAAATGCTGCAGCATGATGCCGTCGTTGCTGCCGATCTCGACCACAAAGGGGTCGGGACCCTGCAGATGTCCGCTCTGAACGGTAGCGGCGAATTCCTGGAAATGCCGTGCCATCAAGGTCGAAGTGCCGGAGAAAAAGTGGTACTGTTCGTTGAACATCTGCTCCCGTGCCGGTTGGTCGATCAGCTGCACCATTCCGCAGGTGGAGCAGAATCCGGTGGCCAGTTCAAAGAAATATTCCGCGGCAAAGGCGTCCGGGGTGAGGAAACCGTTGGCTATCGGCATGTTCCCGAATGAGATGAACGGTTCGATGGGTGTTTCGCAGATTCTGCAGTGCATGCGCGTATCTCCTGACCGTTAGGTCGTAAGGTGCTGTCAATGGCTGACGCATCAGATCCGCAACTTTCATACCAATGGAAAGTTGCATGTAACATGCTGAATTGTGTGCTATATTCGATACGGACCCGGAAACATGTCAATATTTTGAAGAATATGCGTCAGAATTCACAGCCGGCTATTTGAATGGCGAGGACGAGCGGGAAGGCATGGAGGGAGAGATATGGGACAACCTGACGACCCGATTGGCGGCATCTGGGCGGTTCGACCGGTGGGGGCCGAGCGGAGGAAGCCTGAACGGCAAGGGGAGGAAGGGAAACTCCGGCGCAGGCGAAGTGGCCGGGATACGGTCACCTTGTCCAAGGAGGCGCGCCAGCTTTCCCGTGCAGAAAAGGATGAAGTGATTCCCGCTGACGTGCCGTTGCTGAAGGCGCCGGATGTCGATGAAAAGGGGAGTGACTAGGAAAAGGCCGGCTGGTCCCGCTCAAATGCCTCGCAGAAGATCTCCAGCAATTCGTTGATGCGGGCTTCGCCCAGTTTGGTGATTTCGGCGGCCTTGCTCTGGGTGGGGTCCAGATCCTCCCACGGCTGACGTTCGCCTATGCCGAGTCGCTTGCAGAACTGGTCGGCCAGGCTGACCACGGCCGTCAGCTTGATCTCGTAGTCGTCGTCGGAGGGGGAAAAGTCCAGGCTGTGATGTTTCATGATGACGTGGGTCAGCGTCTCGGGAAAGTTCCATTTGCGGATGACATAGGCGCCCACCTCGGCGTGGGAAAAGGGATAGATGCTTTTTTCCGCGTCCTCGAACGGGAGGCCGTCGTTGTAGCACCGCTGCATGACCACCTGGAACTTGTCCCGGTCCAGGGTGTTCATGATGATCTTGCCGATATCGTGGAACATCCCGGCAAGGAACGCCTCCTCCTCGTTGGCGAGACGTGTCCGCGAGGCAATGATCCTGGCTGCGAGCCCGGCGCCGAAGGAGTGTTCCCAGAGCATTTTTTCGGTGAGGCCGAACGGCTTGTAGACCTGCTTCACCGACGCCGCAATGACAAGGCTCTTCAGGGTGTTGAAGCCGAGCAGGACAATGGCGCTGGAGAGGGTCTGTACCTGGCGCTGGCAGCCATAAAAGGAAGAATTGGATATTTTCAGGACCCGTGCGGCAACTGCCGGGTCTGATGCCACGATCTTGGCCAGTTCATCGGCGGTCGCGCACTCGCTCTCGATCAGCTGCATGACGCGGGTGGCAACCACCGGGATGGTCGGCAGGTCACCTGCTGTCTGGATAGCCAGTTCTAGTTCCTTGTTCATCATTGTACGCGCTCCGTAATGGTTGCAACTGGACACTGCGCCCATTCATACTGTGTTGTATATTGAACTATACTATCAATCGGCAACTCTGCCAGCATCTTTAGCCGCCAGGGCACGGTCTGCCGCATAAGAGCGTGCAGCATAAGGAGAAATGCGTGGTCATAAAAAATGTCTCGTTTGTGAAAAGTGCCGTCAAGCCGGACCAGTACCCGGAGGCGGAGCTTCCCGAGATCGCCTTTGTGGGGCGGTCCAACGTGGGGAAGTCGTCTCTGATTAATCTGCTGGTCAATCGCAAGAACCTGGTGCGGACCAGCAATACACCCGGCCGAACCCAGCTGATCAATTTCTTCGTGGTCAACGAGGCCTTCATGCTGGTCGACCTGCCCGGCTACGGCTTTGCCAAAGTCCCGCTGGCTGTGAAAAAGGGATGGGGGCCGATGATGCAGGCGTATCTCGGTTCGCGCCCCACCCTGCAGGGGGTGGTGCTCATCCTCGACGTCAGGAGGGTGCCGAGCGCCGAGGATCTCCAGATGCTCCAGTTCCTCCAGTCCTTTGGCATCCGGCCCGTTTTCGTGGTGACCAAGTGCGACAAGGTGTCGAAGAACGAGCGCAAGCGGCAGGCCCAGGTCATTGCTCGGACACTGCAGGTCAGCGAGACGGAACTCCTCTTTTTTTCGGCACTTTCCCGCGAGGGGATCGAGGAGATCTGGCAGGCGGTGGAGCCCCTGCTTGCTCCACAATCCGTTTGACTTTATCCCAACTCGTCTGTTACAACTACGGCCATAATCGAATAGTCGGTAACCAGGTGCACCCTCGCCGCAAGAGCGGCATGGGTGATAATAGGGAAGGGGGTGCGAATCCCCCACTGTCCCGCAACTGTGAACGGTGATGAACGCCGCACAACGCCACTGGATTCCATTTTGAAAGCGAGCAGCAGCGCTTTCGACCGGGAAGGCGCGGCAAGTAAGACGACCCGTAAGTCAGGAGACCTGCCTGGTTGCTTGTCGGCACGTGACCTCCGAGGGAGAGGCGCCGGGCGGCTTTCTCCATCCCGTGAATCCACCCCGCTCCCTATCGGAGCGGGGTTTTTGTTTATCTAGTTCCCGTCCGGAAAGGGTTCTTTTCCGCCCTGGCGGCGTCAATCTGCGGGATTGCTTGTGCGGCGTACCGATGTACGCCTCCGCGCAATCCCTTGATTTCCTTGCCAGGACGAAAAATCCCTCCTTTCCGATCCGGGAACCAATAGTTTCTCATCCGGAGTTTCCGGATGGAAACTATCTGCGCCTCTACAGGCGCGTCCGGAGAAGAGGAAATGGGAAAGACCATACTGGTCACCGGCGGTGCCCGCAGCGGCAAGAGCCGGCTCGCGGAACAGCTTGCCGAGGCGTGCGGTGCGCCTCTCGGCTATATCGCCACCGCCACGGCCGGCGATGCGGAGATGGCTGCACGGATCAGCCGTCACCAGGAGCGTCGCGGCGACCGCTGGCAGACCATCGAGGAGCCACTGGAGCTGTCACGCGTCCTTGCAGAGCACGATGGCCGTCATGCTGCGCTGCTGGTCGATTGCGTGACCCTCTGGCTCACCAACCTGTTGCTGTGCGCCGATGACCCGGCGCCGGCCCTCGCCGCTGTCAAAGAGTTGACGAGGCAGCTTCCCGCTTTGCAGAGCACGGTGGTGTTGGTGACCAACGAGGTGGGACAAGGGATCGTGCCGGAAAACCGTCTTGCCCGGATCTTCCGCGACCTGAGCGGTGAGGCGAACCAGCTTCTGGCCGCGGCTGCCGACGATGTCTATGTCACGATCGCCGGGCTGCCGCTGAGACTGAAATAGTTCCCGTCCGGAAACACCGGATGAGAAATAGGAGGAGACAAACGATGAGCCTGTTACAGGATACGCTGGCTGCCATCTGTCCGGTGGATGCCGATCTGATGGCCCGTGCCCAGGCAAAGCTGGACAACAAGACGAAACCGCTGGGTTCCCTGGGACGGCTGGAAGAGTTCGCCCGTCGTTTCGCAGCCATCAGCGGCACCCTCGCTCCCGATACCTCTCGCAAGGTCATCTACACCTTTGCCGGGGACCACGGCATTGTCGAGGAAGGGGTTTCCGCCTTTCCCAAGGAGGTGACCCCGCAGATGGTGTTCAACTTCCTGGCCGGCGGCGCCGGGGTCAATGTCCTGGCCCGTCACAGCGGAGTCGAGGTCAGGGTGGTGGATATGGGGGTCGATCACGACTTTGGGGTTCTTCCCGGCTTGTTGGGCCGCAAGGTGGCATGGGGGACCCGCAACTTTGCGAAAGGTCCGGCCATGACCCGCGAACAGGCGACGGCGGCCCTGGAGGCGGGGATCGGCCTGGCGATCGACGCCAAGCGGGAAGGGATCGCTATGCTCGGCACCGGCGAGATGGGGATCGGCAATACCACCCCTTCGTCGGCGATCATTGCCGCCTTTTCCGGCAAAACGGTGCAGGAGGTTACCCACCGCGGCACCGGCATCAACGATGCCGCCCTGGCCAACAAGGTCCGGGTGATCGAACAGGGGCTCGCCCTGAACCGGCCCGACCCCGGCGACCCGCTCGATGTGCTGGCCAAGGTGGGTGGGCTGGAGATCGCCGGTATTGCCGGGCTGGTGCTGGGGGCGGCGGCCAACCGGATTCCGGTGGTGGTGGACGGTTTCATCTCCACTGCCGGGGCGCTCGTTGCCTATGAACTGCAGCCGCTGGTAAAGGAGTATCTCTTTGCCGCCCACAATTCGGTGGAGATCGGTCATGCCTTCATGCTGGAGCGGATCGGGCTGGAACCGATCCTCGACCTCCAACTGCGGCTCGGGGAGGGGACAGGCGCAGCCCTGGCCATGGGGCTCATCGAGGCGGGGGTGAAGGTGCTCACGGAGATGGCGACCTTCGATCAGGCCGGCGTGGCAGAACAGAACATGTAGGGGCGGCCCTATGTGGCCGCCCAGGGCAGGCACACAGGCCTGTCCCTACGGAGAACCATGCGCCTCTATTTCATTGCCCTGCAGTTTCTCACCATCATCCCGCTGCCGTTCCAGCTTCGCTGCGACGAGCGGGACCTGGGGCGCTCCATGGCCCTGTTTCCGCTGGTGGGGCTGACCCTGGGGCTTCTGCTGGTCGGTGCCCAGTGGCTGCTCGATCCACTGCTGCCGCCGGCCGTGGGGGACCTGATCCTGGTGGCGCTCCTGGCCCTGGTGACCGGCGGGCTCCATCTGGACGGCCTGGCCGATGTCTGCGACGGTCTGGCGGCGCGCGGGGGGCGAGAGCGCTTCCTGGCGGTGATGAAGGATTCCCGGATCGGCGCGGTGGGGGCGGTGGGGCTTCTGCTCGTCCTTGCGCTCAAATACCAGGCGCTTCTGGCCATGGCACCGGAATGGAAACGGGGGAGTCTGCTCCTCTTCCCCTGCGTGGCCCGCTGCAGCCAGGTACTCGTAACCGTCGGTGCCCGTCGGGCGCGTCAGGACGGACTGGGCGCGGCGTTCATCACTGGCGTCGGCGGCGTGCAGCTCGCCGTCGCATTCCCGGTGACCCTGGGGATTTCCTTCCTGACCCTTTCCTGGCCGGGGGTGGCCGCAGCCGCGGCGGTCTTCGCCTTTGCCGGGCTCTGCCGCTGGTACTTCCAGCGCAGGCTGGGGGGGATCACCGGCGACGTCATCGGCTGCGTCAGCGAACTGGGCGAGGTCGGCTGCCTGCTGGTGCTGCTGGCGCTGCACCGGATTTCATGAAAAGCAAGGAGAACGATGTGACCGCCAGGACGAGACTCTACCTGATCAGGCACGGCGAGGTGCAGGGTGCCGGTACCCCGCGCTACAACGGCCATGCCGACGTTTCCCTCAGCGAGCGGGGGGTGGCGCAGTACCACGCATTCAAGGAACGGCTGGCCGGGGCTAAGATCTCTGCCTGCTACTCCAGCGACCTGACCCGTTGCCGGGTGGGGGGGGAGATCCTCGGCGGCTATCTCGGGCTGCAGCCGGTGCTGGACCCGGCACTGCGCGAGCTCAACATCGGTCTCTGGGAGGGGATGACCTGGACCGAGATCCAGGAGAAATATCCGGAGCAGTGGTCTGCCAGGCTGGCAGATATCGTCAACTACCGGGTCCCCGGCGGGGAAAACCTGCTCGATCTGGAGGCGCGGCTGATCCCCGCCATCCAAGGGATCGTCGCCCGCCACCGGGGGGAAGAGGTGCTGGTGGTTGCCCATGGCGGCGCCAACCGGGTGGTGCTGCTCAATGCCATCGGTGCCCCGCTGTCGTCGCTCTTTGCCATCGAGCAGCAGTACTGCTGCCTGAACATCATCGACTATTACGCGGATGGCGCCACGGTCGTGAAACTGTTGAACGGCTGAGAGGGGATCTCCTTGAAATCCATCATCATTGCCGCCCCCCAGAGCGGCTCGGGCAAGACCACCGTCACCATCGGCATCATGGAGGTGCTGAAGCTGCGGGGGCTGCGGGTTGCGCCGTTCAAGGTCGGCCCCGATTTCATCGATCCCGGCTACCATCGCCTGGTGACCGGCCGGCCCTCCATCAACCTGGACGGCTGGATGTGCGGTCCCGCGTTTGTCCGGGAAACCTTTTCCCTCCATGCCGAAGATGCCGATATTGCGGTAATCGAAGGGGTCATGGGGCTGTTCGATGGCTTCGGTGGCCGTTCTGAAGAGGGGAGCACGGCCCAGATCGCCAAGCTGACCGGCGCGCCGGTGGTCCTGGTGGTGAACGCCCGCGGCCAGGCCCGCAGCGTGGCAGCCCTGGTCAGGGGCTTTGCCTCCTTCGATCCCGATGTCCGGCTGGTCGGGGTGATCTTCAATAACGTGGCGAGCGACAGTCACGCCAGAATTCTCCGTGAGGCCATGGAAGCGGCAGAGCCGGCACTGCCGGTGCTCGGCTGCATTCCTGCCGACGACCGGCTGGATATCCCGTCCCGCCACCTGGGGCTGGTCACCGCCGAGGAAAACCGGCTGCCCGCCCAGTTTCTCGACCATCTCGTGAATGTTATCAAGGATTCGCTGGACCTCGGCCTGCTCTGGGCTGTTGCCGACTCCCCCGGACCGGCGGCCGGGACGCTTCGGGATCTCCCTGCCGCTGCCGGCTCTGCGCCGGTGCGTATCGGTGTCGCACGCGACGAGGCATTCTGCTTCGTCTACGAGGACAACCTCCGCCTGCTGGCTGCTGCCGGGGCCGAGATCGTCCCGTTCTCGCCCCTGCGCGATGAAACGCTGCCGTCCGATCTACAGGGGCTTTACCTGCCCGGCGGCTATCCCGAGCTCTTTGCCGGGGAGTTGGCGGCCAACCTCTCCATGAAGGAGGCCATTGCCCTGGCTGCGGCGGACGGGATGCCGGTCTACGCCGAATGCGGTGGCTTCATGTATCTGACCGAAGGGCTGGTGCCGCTTCAGGGGCCGATCGAGGCGACCCACCGTTTTGTCGGGGTTTTCCCGGTGACCACTCGCATGCTCCCGCGGCGCAAGGCCCTGGGCTACCGCGAGATCGAGCTTGCCGGGAAGAGCGTCATCGGCGGGCCGGGCATGGTTGCCCGCGGCCACGAGTTCCATTACTCGGAGATCAGCGAGATGCCGGCCGGGATCGAGCGGCTGTTCCGGGTCAGGCGGGGCAGCGCGGAGCTGGGGATGGAGGGGTACCGGGTGCGGAACTGCCTTGGTTCGTACCTGCACCTGCACTTCGGCAGCTGTCCGGAGCTGGCAGGGCATTTTGTGGAACATTGCCGGAACTACCAGAGACAGGAGCAGTGATGAAGACCCAGATCGAACACGCCCGCCAGGGCACCCTGACCCCCCAGATGGAAGCCGTTGCCCTAGACGAGCAGGTCGCTCCCGAATATCTCCGGCAGATGGTGGCCGAGGGGAAGATCGTCATCCCCTGGAATCACCTGCGCAAGCCGAAGGCCATCGGGATCGGCAAGGGGCTGCGGACCAAGGTGAACGCCTCAATCGGCACCTCGTCGGATATCGTCGACTACCAGGCCGAGGTGCGCAAGGCCAGGGCTGCGGAAGAGGCCGGGGCCGATACCCTGATGGAGCTCTCCGTGGGTGGGGACCTGAACCGGGTCAGGCAGGAGGTGATCGCCGCGGTCGACCTGCCGGTGGGAAACGTCCCGCTCTACCAGGCCTTCTGCGAGGCGGCCCGCAAGTACGGCGACCCGAACCGGCTGGACGAGGAGATGCTCTTCGACCTGATCGAACAGCAGTGCGCCGACGGCATGGCCTTCATGGCGGTCCATTGCGGCATAAACCTCTACACCATCGAGCGGCTGCGCAAGCAGGGCTACCGCTACGGCGGGCTGGTCTCCAAGGGTGGAGTGAGCATGGTGGCCTGGATGCTGGCCAACAAGCGCGAGAACCCGCTCTACGAAAGATTCGACCGGGTGGTGGAGATACTCAAGCGCTACGACACGGTCCTGTCGCTGGGGAACGGCCTGCGCGCCGGCGCGATCCACGACTCCTCCGACCGGGCCCAGATTCAGGAGCTGCTCATCAACTGCGAACTGGCCGAGATCGGCCGGGACATGGGGTGCCAGATGCTGGTGGAAGGGCCGGGACACGTTCCCCTGGACGAGGTGGAGGGGAATATTCAGCTGCAGAAGCGGATGAGCGGCGGCGCACCCTACTACATGCTCGGCCCCATCTCCACCGATGTGGCGCCCGGCTTCGATCACATCACCGCCGCCATCGGCGCGGCCCAGTCGAGCCGTTTCGGTGCCGACCTTATCTGCTACATCACCCCGGCCGAGCACCTGGCTCTCCCCAACGAGGAGGATGTCCGCCAGGGGGTGAAGGCCGCAAAGATCGCCGCCTACATCGGCGACATGAACAAGTATCCGGAGCGGGGGAGGGAGCGCGACAAGGCGATGTCCAAGGCCCGCCGCGACCTGGATTGGGATACCCAGTTCCAGCTGGCCCTCTATCCGGAGGATGCCAGGGCGATCCGCGCCAGCAGGACCCCCGAGGACGAGGCCACCTGCACCATGTGCGGCGATTTCTGCGCCTCCCGCGGGGCCGGCAAACTGTTTGCGGCGGACCTGAGCGGCGACAAGATCTGAGGGAGCGAGGCATGCCCATGACACGAACTGCCAGGAATGTTTCTTTCCGTCTCTTTCTCTGCGGCATGGCCTGGCTGGCCTGTGCAGCTCCGGCCCATGCCATGCACATTGCCGAGGGGATTCTCCCCCTGCCATGGGCTGTGGGCTGGTTCGCGGTGGCGGTACCGTTCGTGGCGCTCGGCGTCCGGCGGCTCAATGCCCTGGGGAGGGAGGACCTCTCCATCAAGCCGCTCATCGGGCTGATGGCCGCGGTGGTCTTCATCATCTCCTGCATGCCGATCCCGGTCCCCACGGCCGGCACCTGCTCCCACCCCTGCGGCACCGGCATCGCCGCCATCCTGGTCGGCCCGCTCCTGAGCATCCTGATCTCGGCGGTGGCGCTCCTGATCCAGGCCCTCTTCCTGGCCCACGGCGGCCTCTCCACCCTGGGGGCGGACATCGTCTCCATGGGGGTGGTCGGCTCCTTTGCCGGCTGGTTCGCCTTCAGGGGGATGCGGGCCATGGGCGCGGGCCTGGGCCTGGCCGGCTTTGCCGCGGGCCTGGCCACCGACTGGGCCACCTACCTGACCACCTCGGTGGAGCTGGCGTCCGGCATCAGGGGGGATGCCCCGTTCCTCCCCCTGGTTGGCAGGATCGTCCTTGCCTTTGTCCCGACCCAACTGCCGCTCGGCCTGCTGGAAGGGGCCATGACCGCCGGGATGGTGCTGCTGCTCTATCGGAAACGCCCCGACCTCCTCGTCAGGATGAAGGTCATCAGCCAACAGGAGGGAGTCGTCCATGCCTGATCGTAAACGTCGTCTGAAGATATTTCTGCTGCACCTCGTGCTCCTGCCGACGCTGCTCTATACCTTCTATTTCTTCACCCTTGGCCCCAAGCCCTGGACGGGCGTTGACGAGGCGGTGGTGGAGAAGATCGCCGGCGAGCACGGCCGCGAGGCAAGCCCCCCCCTGATCAACACCGACCAGGGGGATCTGCTGCTGTTCGTGTTCCTGCTGGCAGGCGCAGTCGGGGGCTTTGTGGCCGGTTATTCCTGGCGCAAGTTGGTGAGCGAGAAGCGACGCGACAGTTGACCGTCCCTCCCAGGGCACCGTAATGAATCTTTTTGGACAGCCGCTACCATGAGAACGATCATCCATCACCAGGACGCCACGCATCTCCTCACCCGCATCGACGCCAGGGTCAAGCTCTTCTGCACCCTGGCCCTGCTGGTGATGGTGCTGAGCTACCGCGGGCTGGCCTTCCCGCTCCTGGTGGCGTTCCTTGGCACCGGGCTCTGCCTCGCCCTGGGGGTCCGCGTGCGACTGCTTATGGCGCGCTTTGCCCAGCCGCTCTTCATTGCCGCCATGGTGCTGCTGTTAAAGCTCTTTACCAGTGGCCACGATCCGCTCTTTTCCTGTACCGTCGCCGGGCTGGAGATTACCGGCTACGGCGACGGGCTGCGAGAGGGGATGCAGATCGCGGCCAGGATCGTCGGCGCGGTCTCCGTGGTGGCGCTGGTCGGTTTCAGCACCTCGTTTACCGAGACCATGGCGGCGCTCGCCTGGCTCCGGGTGCCGCGGGGGCTGATCGAGGTGGCGCTCTTTGCCTGGCGCTACCTGTTCGTCCTGTATGAAGACGCCATGGTGGTCTACCATGCCCAGCGGAACCGGCTCGGTTACGCCGGATACCGGCGGGGGCTCTCCTCCTTCGGCACCCTGACCGGCGCCCTGGTGATCAAGGCGTTCGACAGTAGTCAGACCATCACCACGGCCATGGTGCAGCGGGGCTACGACGGCACCATGCCACTCATGAGGCATAAGCCGTTTCGCCTCACGGAGGTTGCTGCCGCGCTGCTGGTGGTGGCGGGCCTGGGGGTTTTGTGGCGGATCTGACGCGGATTGCGGTCGATCTCGACCGATTCGGCTACCCCGACGGCACAGTGGCGCTCTCGGACATCCGGCTGTCGGTGCGGGCCGGCGAGTTCTGCGGCATCCTGGGGGCCAACGGTTCGGGCAAGACGACGCTCCTGAAGATCATGGACGGTCTGATCAAGGACTATACCGGCACGGTCACCCTGGACGGCGAAGATGTGCGGCGGCTCCATCCGCGCGAGATCTACCGGAAGGTGGGGCTGGTGTTCCAGAGCCCGGACGAGCAGCTCTTTGCCCATTCGGTGGGGGAGGATGTGGCGTTCGGGCCGCGCAACATGGGGTTTGACGAACAGGAGGTCGGGCAGCGGGTGGAGGCGGCCCTGGCCCAGGTGGAGATGGCCGAATATGCGGCCAAGAGCATCCACGCCCTCAGCTATGGCCAGAAAAAGCGGGTCTGTATCGCCGGGCTCCTGGCCATGGGGCACGAGATCCTGCTGCTGGACGAGCCGACCGCCGGGCTCGACCCTATGGGGGAGTACCGGATGATGGAGCTTCTCCTCAAGCTGAACCAGGAGGATGGCGTGACCATCGTCATGGCGACCCACAGCGTCGACCTGGTGCCGCTCTTCCTCCATCGGCTCCATATCCTGAGCCGGGGGAGGCTGGTGCGGGGAGGGACGCCGGAAGAGGTCTTCACCGCGCCGGCGGAGATGGCCGAGGTGAAGCTGCGCCTCCCCCACATTGCCGAGCTGATCCACCAGCTGAAGGACGAGGAGCGGCTTCCGTTCCGGCGCCTGCCGCTCACCATCGGCGAGGCGCGGCGGGAGATCGTGGAGATGATGCGGGATACGGAGAAGATTGCGTAAAGTGCGTGAAGGGCCGGGCGTCCCGCTTCGCTCCCAGTCCCCTCGTTGCGCCGCTGTACGGCTCATTTCGCGCCTGTCGATCAACTCGCCCTTGCGGGTTCAGACAGGATCGACCGGCTTTGCTCCATTTCGCCTACAGCGGCTGCAACTCGGGAACATTCGCTACACGGGACGCCCGGCCCTTCACGGATGTCGTTTCCGGTCAAGGTTTGTCTTATCCAGTAGTTATCTGCGTTCATCCGCGTGCATCTGCGGTTAAATGCCGTTATGAGATTCAAGGCAAGGATTACACAATGGAAAAGGAGCGTGCATGAAGACCGCAATACTGCTGATGGCCCACGGGAGCCGGATTCCCGAAGCGAACGACGCCGTGCGCGAGATTGCCGCCATGGTCAAGGAGATGACCGGCTTCGAGATCGTGGAGGTTTCCTACCGCGAGCAGCACCTCCCCAACATCCAGCAGGGGATCGACGCCTGCGTGGCTCAGGGGGCACAGCGGGTCCTGCTCATGCCCTACTTCCTTTTTATCGGCGCCCATGTGCAGGAGGACCTTCCCGAGGAGATGGCAGAGGCGCGCAAGCGCTATCCCCAAGTCCAGTTCGCCATGGGGGGGCATCTCGGCGTGCACCGCAAGCTGGCCGAGGTGGCGGTGGACCGGATCGCCGAGGCCCTGACCGTTACGGGGTGGCATTGATGTCGGTCCACCTGCGGCCCGAGGAGATCGAGGCCGAATCGTTCCGGATGATCGATGCGGAGGTGGGGCCGCACCCGTGGGGGCCTGCCGAGTGGCAGGTGGTCCGTCGGGCCATCCACACCAGCGCCGACTTCGAGTATGCCCGGACCATGGTCATGTCGCCCGAGGTGATCGGCAAGGGGGTGGCTGCGTTGCGGCGGGGGAGGGGGCTTGTCACCGACACCACCATGGCGCTTTCCGGCATTTCCCGGCCGCGGCTGGACCTGTTCGGTATTGCTGCCGCCTGCTTCGTGGCCGACCCGCTGGTGGCAAAGACCGCACAGAAACTCGGGGTGACCCGCTCGCTCCTTGCCATGCGGACTGCCGCAACAAAGCCGGAGAACGGCATCTTCGTCATCGGCAATGCCCCGACCGCCCTGTTCGAGCTTATCAGGCTGATCCGCGAGGAGGGCCTTCGGCCCGACCTGATCGTCGGCCTGCCGGTCGGCTTTGTCGGCGCTAGCGAGAGCAAGGAGGAGCTGGTACGGGTGGCGGAAGAGTTTTCTGTCCCGTTCATCACCAACCGCGGTCGCAAGGGAGGGTCCAACGTGGCTGCGGCGGTGGTGAATGCCCTGCTGATCATGGCAGTGGGGTAGGGAGCATGCAGGAGGACCGGCCGACATGAAGCAGCTCCGCCACGGCTATACCACCGGCGCCTGTGCTGCGGCCGCTGCCAAGGGGGCGGCGCAGATGCTCCGGGAGCAGCGGCCGGTCGACGAGGTGGAGATCGTCCTCCCCCGCGGCGAGACGGCCAGGTTCCGGCTGCACGGCCAGGCATTCGACGAACAGTCGGCGAGCTGCCATGTGGTGAAGGATGCGGGGGACGACCCGGATGTGACCAATGGCGCACAGATCCATGTCACGGTCCGAGGGGAGAGGATCAGGCGCCCCGGCGGGACAACCATGGTTTTCGTGCGCGGTGGCGTCGGGGTCGGCCGGGTGACGAAGCCGGGACTGGCCGTTGCGGTGGGGGAACCGGCCATCAACCCGGTGCCGCTCCGGATGATCACCGAGGCGGTGAAGGGGGTCTACGCGCTCGTCTGCATCCCCCATGTCCTGTACGTGACCGTCTCGATCCCCAATGGCGAAGAGCTCGCCAGAAAGACCCTCAACGCCCGGCTCGGCATCATCGGCGGCCTCTCCATCCTCGGCACCACCGGCATTGTCCGCCCCATCTCCGCAAAAGCCTGGACCGACACCATCGATGCAGCCCTGGACGTGGCCCGCGCCTGCGGCTGCCGGACAGTGGTCCTCTCCACCGGCCGGACCAGCGAGATCGTGGCGGAGCGCCATCTCGGGCAGCCTGAAAGCGGCAACCCCCTCAAGGAGGAGTGCCTGGTGATGATGGGGGACCACGTGGGGTACGCCCTGCGGGCCTGCAGCACAAAAGGGATTGCACGGGTCGTGGTTGCCGGCCAGTTTGCCAAGCTCTTGAAGATCGCCTGCGGCCACGAACAGACCCATGTCTTTTCGTCGCAGCTCGATCTGGGCACCCTGGCGCAGTGGCTCTCGGCCAATCCAGCTACCATGGCTCTTGCGGAGCGAACCCGGTCTGCGAACACCGCTCGCCAGGTCCTCGACGAGTCGGGTGCCGACCCGGCGCTGATCCGCCTCGTCTGCGAGAGGGCGGCTTTGGCGGCGCGGCAACTGGCGCCGGAAACGGAAACAAAAGTTTTATTGGCAGGGTACGGCGGCGAAGTGCTATATTTCGGGTAAAATGTGTCAGGAACGGCGTTTCTCTCCGGGACGCGGCAGGCGGAGCAGCCAGCCCCGTCCCGGTCGGACGCGCATGATCCCGATGTTTTGGTAAGGGAGGGTGGACATGTCTCAACAGAAGATTTATCTGGTCGGTGCCGGCATTGCGGGATGGGAGGGGTTCGGCTCCAAGGCCCTGGAGGTGATCGACAAGGCCGAGGTGATGATCGGCCACCAGCGCCACCTGGACATCATCCCCCATTTTACCGGCGAAAAACAGGTGTTGGGCGATCTCTCCATCATGCTCGACTTCCTGAAAAAGACCGACAAGCGGACCGTGGTCCTCGGGTCCGGCGATCCCAACTTCTTCGGGGTCGCCCGCTTCCTTTTGCGCAACCTCCCCAAGGAGCGGATCGAGATCTATCCCAATGTCACCAGCGTCCAGTACGCCTTTGCCCGGATCAAGGAGCCGTGGGACGATGCCATCTTCGTTTCCGTGCATGGCCGTGGGCTGCAGCGGGCCATCGACCGGATCATCGCAGCCGAGAAGGTGGCGGTGCTCACCGATCAGGCCAATACGCCGGCGGCCATTGCCCGCGCGCTGATCGACCGCGGGGCAGAGGGGTATGATGCCTGGCTCTGCGAGGAGATGGGGCTGCCGGGGGAGAAGTTCACCAAGACCGATGTCAAGGGGCTCCTGGAGATCAAGGCCTCTCCCCTCAATATCCTGATCCTGATCAAGGCGTGGGAGCCGAACCTTGAGCACTTCCCGCTCATCGGCATCGACGATGACCAGTTCGCCACGGTCAAGAAGCTGATCACCAAGCAGGAGGTGCGGGCCGTCACCCTGGCCAAGCTGCAGCTCCAGGACGACCTGGTGCTGTGGGACGTCGGCGCAGGCAGCGGCTCGGTCTCCATCGAGGCGTCCAACCTGATGCCCAACGGCCGGATCTACGCCCTGGAGCGGAACCCTCAGTACATCGGTTTTCTGCGCGACAACCTGAAAAAGTTCGTGGCCCGCAACGTGCTGCTGGTGGAGGCCTTTGCCCCGGAGGGGCTCGACGACCTTCCCGACCCGGACCGGGTCTTTATCGGCGGTTCCGGCGGGATGCTGGAAGAGATCATCGAGGCTGCCGACCGGCGCCTGAAGTCGGAAGGGCTGATCGTCCTCAATGCCGTGACCCTGGACACCCTGACCAAGTCGGTGGAGTTCCTGGAGGATCATGGCTATACCGTGGAGGTGACCTGCGTCAACATCGCCAAGACCAAGGGGCTGACCGAATACAAGCTGTTCGAGGCCCAGAACCCGGTCTATATCGTTGCCGCCAGAAAGGAAACCGAATAATGGCCAGGGTCTATGCAGTCGGTGTCGGCCCCGGAGACCCGGAACTCCTGACCAGGAAGGCCGAGCGCCTGCTCCGCCAGTCCCCGGTGATTTGCGCCCCCACCGGCAGCGCCGACGCCGCCAGCTATGCCCTGGTGATCGTCGAGCAGTTCATAGACCGGGACCGCCAGGAGGTGATCAGTCAGGTATTCCCCATGCAGAAGGACCAGGCCGGTCTGGGGGAATTCTGGGAGCGCGCTGCCGCCCAGGTGGCGGACCATGTGCGGGCAGGCCGCGACGTGGCCTTCATCACCATCGGCGACCCGTTTCTCTACTCCACCTTTCTTTATCTCTACCGGATCTTCCGCACGAGCTATCCCGACATCGAGGTGGAGGTGGTCCCCGGCATCTCCAGCATCAATGCCGCCTCAGCCGCTGCCGGCCTGCCGCTTGGGATGGGAGGGGAGCGGATCGCCATCCTGCCGGCCGTCTATGCGGACGACGAGCTGCGCAAGGCACTGCAGGATTTCGATACCGTGGTAATGATGAAGGTCCACCGGGTCTTCGACCGTGTCTACGGACTGCTGCGGGAGCTAGGCCTGGAGCGGAATGCCGTCTTTGTCCGCCGGGTCGGTTCGCGCCAGCAGGAGGTGGTCGTCGATCTGGCCAGCCTGCTGGGAAAAGAGCTGGACTACCTCTCCATGCTGATCGTCGCCAAGAATCCCTCATTCACCCTGTCGTGAGGTACACCATGCAGATCGCCCGTTTGTCATCCCTTGTTTTCGTCGCCCTGTCGCTTACCACCCCCCTGTGCGCCCAGGATGAGCTGGAAGCGGAGATACTTCCGCAAGCCGAAGCGCCCTCGTATGCCGCACCCACCGGTGAGATCGGCCGCTACCAGCTCTTCGAGGGACAGTTCGCCGTCATCAGCTCCAAGGAGCCGGAGAGGGCAGAGAAGCACCTGTACCGGGTCGATACCGCCACCGGCAAGGTCTGGATCGGCAAGCAGGTCCAGTATCAGGACAAGAAGACCGGCCGCCTGGTGCAGCAGCGCTACTGGGAGCCGTTCGAGCAGTACATCGAAGCGCCGTCCGCGGCTCCGGCAAAGTAACCGTTCTCCATGGGTATTTTGCATCCGCATATCGTCCATTTCATCGGCGCCGGACCCGGCGATGCCGAGCTGATCACCGTCAAGGGGGCTCGCCTGCTCGGCGAGGCCCAGGTGGTGGTCTATGCCGGCAGCCTGGTGGACCGGGAGCTGGTTCGCACCTATGCTCCCGACGCCGATCTCTTCGATTCCGCGGGCATGACCCTGGCCGAGACGACGCAGGCTCTTGCCGAGGCGGTGCTGGCGGGCCGACGGGCAGTCAGGCTCCATACCGGGGACCCTTCCATCTATGGCGCCATCCAGGAGCAGATGGCGGAGCTGGACCGGCTGGGGATCGGCTACGAGGTCGTTCCCGGCGTTACCAGCGCCTGTGCCGCCGCTGCGGCGCTCAAGCAGGAGCTGACCCTTCCCGAGGTCTCCCAGACCGTCGTCATCACCCGGCTGGCGGGCAGGACCCCGGTGCCGGAACGGGAGCAGCTCGCCGGGATCGCCCGGATCGGTGCGACCCTGGTCATCTACCTCTCCGTCGCCATGATCGAACAGGTGGTGGAAGAGCTGCTGCAGGGGGCATATGCGCCGGAGACCCCGGCAGCGGTGGTGGCCAGGGCAACCTGGCCCGACGAGCGGATCGTCGAGGGGAGCCTTGCCGACATTGCCGCAAAGGCCAGGGAGGCGGGCATCGGCAAGCAGGCGGTCATCCTGGTGGGAGATGTTCTGCGGGCTCGCCGCGAGGGGTTGCAGGCCGTCTCCCGGCTCTACGACAGCGGATTCAGCCACGAATTCAGGATTGTCACCTAGGAACAACCTGAGTCTTTCAACAACTTGCCAGGAGCGGTCATGACCCGGACCCCGTTTCCCGTGCCGGTTGCTCCATGAAGCCGGCCGTCATCGCCATCACCCGCAACGGCGCCCGTCTGGGGGCGAGGCTTCGCGAGGGGCTCGGGGCCGAGCTGTTTGTGCTCGTGAAGTACCGCGGCCAGGCAGGTCCGGCAGCGCAGGGGTTCGACGACCTCGGCGGACTGCTTGCCCGCCTCTGGGGCGAAAAACGCGGGATTGTCTGCATCATGGCCGCCGGTATCGTGGTGCGGCTGGTGGCGCCGCTCCTGGAGGGGAAGGATAAGGACCCGGCCGTGGTGGTGATGGACGAGCGGGGGAAGTTCGCCATCTCGCTTCTGTCCGGCCACCTGGGGGGCGCCAACGAGCTGGCCGAACGGTGCGCCTTCGTGAGCGGTGCACGGCCCGTCATCACTACTGCCACCGACGTGAACGGGCTCCCCTCCTTCGATATGCTCGCCAGGGACCACAGCTGGGGGATCGACGACCTGGGCCGGGTCAAGCTCCTGAACAGCCTGCTCCTGGACGACGAGGAGATCGCCGTGGTCGATCCCTCCGGCCAGGTCCATTCCTATTTCCATGGCCGGGGTAAACTCGTTTTTTACGACACGTTCGTCGCCGGGATGCGCAGCGGAGCCCGCGGGGTGCTTGTCGTTACCAACAGCATCGTGCCACCCCAGCTTGCGAGCGGGAACCTGCTGGTGCTCCGGCCGCGCAACCTGGTGCTCGGGGTCGGTTGCAACAGCGGCACGAGCCGGGAAGAGATCGAAGAGGTCATCCTGACCAGCCTGAAGCGGCTCCTGCTTTCGCCGCAGAGCATTGCCTGCCTGGCCACGGCCGAGGCGAAGCGGGAAGAGCCGGGGCTGGTAGCCTGCGCAGAGTCCCTGCAGGTGCCGCTTCGCTGGTTTACGAGTGTCGAGCTGAACGGGGTGCCCGTGCCGAGCCCGCCGTCGAAGCATGCCCTGAGGGCCATCGGCGCAACCGGGGTGGCGGAGCCGGCTGCCCTGCTTGCCTCCGATGGGGGTAAGCTGCTGCTCGGCAAGGTAAAGAGCGGCAACGTGACACTTGCCATTGCGGAGATTCCATGAGCAAACTATTCGTCGTCGGGATCGGTCCCGGCGGCCTGGAACAGATGACCTTCGAGGCGCGAAGCGCCATGGAGGAAGCATCGGTGGTGGTGGGGTACACAACCTACCTCGACCTGGTGAAGCCTCTTCTGGCAGGGAAGCAGAAGGTTTCGTCCGGGATGCGCCAGGAGATCCCCCGTTGCCGCGAGGCGCTACGTCTGGCTGCGGAAGGTGCCGTGGTGGCCCTGGTCTCCGGCGGCGACGCCGGGATCTACGGTATGGCCGGGCTGGTGCTGGAACTGGCGGCCGAGATGCTTGAGCCGCCGGAGATCGTTGTAGTGCCGGGCGTCTCCGCGGTGCAGGCCGCTGCAGCCGTACTGGGCGCGCCGCTCATGCACGACTTTGCCGTGATCTCCCTCTCCGACCTGCTCACCCCCTGGGAGGTGATCCGGAGCCGCCTGCAGGCCGCGGCTGCCGCCGATTTCGTCATTGCCCTCTACAACCCCCGGAGCAAAGGGCGGACCAGCCAGCTGGTCGAGGCCCGCGATATCCTCCTGACTGCGCGGCCCGCCGCGACCCCGGTCGGGATCGTCCGTAACGCCTGCCGCAGCGGCGAGGAGAAGACCGTCTGCACCCTGGCGGATCTGCCGGACCATCCGGTGGACATGTTTTCGCTGGTGATCATCGGCAATGCTTCCACCCACGTGGACGATGCAGGCCGGATGGTGACCCCCCGGGGGTACCGGACCACAGCTGTCCCGCACAGGGCAAAGGCGACCACGGCCGGGGTGCCCGCAGCCGTCGCCTCCCCCGCGGCCACCGATTCCGGGGCGCTCATGTTCTGCGGTACCGGCTCTGATGTGGGGAAGTCGGTGCTCACGGCCGGCTTCTGCCGCATCCTCGCCGATCGCGGCATCAAGGTGGCGCCGTTCAAGTCGCAAAACATGGCCCTCAACTCGGCGGTCACCCCCGAAGGCGGGGAGATCGGCCGGGCCCAGGCGCTGCAGGCCCAGGCCTGCCGGATCGCCCCCCACACCGACATGAACCCCGTCCTGCTCAAGCCATCCTCGGACACCGGGAGCCAGGTGATCGTCCAGGGAAAGGCCGTGGGGCACATGCGGGTGGCCGAATACACCGCCTTCAAGCCGCAGGCGTTCGAACGGATCAGGGAGAGTTTTGCCCGGCTGCGCCGGCAGTACGAGTTCGTGGTGATCGAAGGGGCCGGGAGCATCGCCGAGATCAACCTTAAGTCCCACGACATCGCCAATCTGAAGATTGCTGCGATGGCCGATTGCCCGGTGATCCTGGTGGCCGACATCGACCGGGGAGGGGTGTTCGCCCAGATCGTCGGCACAATGGCGCTGTTGGACGAAGAGGAGCGGCGCCGCATCGGCGGGGTGATCATCAACAAGTTCCGGGGCGATCCGTCCCTGCTCGGGCCGGGGATTGCCGAGGTGGAGCGGATGACCGGGGTGCCGGTGCTGGGGGTGGTCCCCTGGTTCAGCGGGTTCCGCCTGCCGGAAGAGGACAGCGTGGCCCTGCAGAGGCGGGCCAAGGTGGTGCGCATCCGTCCCAGGAAGGAAAAGCTGGCGGTGGGGGTGGTCAGGCTGCCCCGGATCTCCAATTATACCGATTTCGACCCGTTCGAGGACGAGCCTGATGTGGCGCTCCATTACGTGGAGAGTCCCGAGCAACTGGCAGGGCTCGACCTGCTGGTGCTGCCGGGGAGCAAGTCCACCATCGCCGACCTTAATTTTCTCATGGAACAGGACCTGTTCGCGGCGATCCGGGCTTTTCCCGGCCAGATCGTCGGCATCTGCGGCGGCTACCAGATGCTGGGCAAGCTGGTGCTCGATCCCGACGGCGTGGAATCGGAACTCCATCATGCCGAAGGGCTGGGGCTCCTGGATGCGGTAACGGTGATGCGTGCCGGAAAGCAGACCCACCAGGCAGTGGCGACTCTCCTGGGTGAAGCCGGGCTCAGCACCTCCCCGCGCGGGGGGACCATTACCGGTTACGAGATCCATATGGGTGAGACGCTCCTGGGGGACGAGGTTTCCCCCTTTGCCCGGATCGTGAGCCGTTCCGGCGAGAAGGCCGACCTGCTGGACGGGGCGGTTTCACGTGACGGCCGGATCATGGGGACCTATCTGCACGGCATCTTCGACAACGCCGGTTTCAGGGCGGCCCTGCTCAATCGCCTCCGTCGCCAGAAGGGGCTCTCCACGGTCACCCCGGTGACCGCGTCGCAAGATCCCCTCGAACTGTTGGCGCGGCACCTGGAAAAGAGCCTGGACATGAACCGGCTATTCGCCCTCGCAGGGATTGCGACGTGATGATGCTCTCCCCGCCGGCATTGGTCGGCGCCGTTCTCCTCGACCTCCTGCTCGGCGACCCGCGCTGGCTGCCCCACCCGGTGGTCTTCATCGGCCGCTTCATCGCGGGGTGCGAAAAGCTGCTGCGGCGACTGGCGCTCAATGAGCGGCTGGCAGGCCTGCTGCTGGTGGTGCTGACGGTGGGGGTTACCTGTGTCGTTGCCGGGTCGATCCTGCACGGTGTCGCGCTGATCCACCCCCTGGCAGCGGAGGTTGTGGGGGCGATACTCGGATTTACCTGCCTTGCTGCCCGGTCGCTGCATGCCGAATCGGCTGCGGTGGCCGGTGCGCTCATCAGGGACGACCTGCCCGCTGCCCGATCGGCCCTGTCGATGATCGTGGGGCGCGACACCGACGGACTTTCCCCGTCGGAGATCTGGCGGGGTGCCGTGGAGACCGTGGCGGAGAACAGCTCCGACGGGGTGATCGCGCCGCTCTTTTTCCTGATGCTGGGGGGGCCGCTTGCCGCCCTTGCCTACAAGGCGGTCAACACCCTTGACTCCATGGTCGGCTACAAGAACGACCGCTATCTCCGTTTCGGCTGGGCCGCTGCCCGGCTGGACGATCTGGTCAACCTGCTGCCGGCCCGGCTGACCGGCTGCCTGATGGCGCTGGTCGCGCCGCTGGTCGGCCTTTCGGGACGTGGCGCATTGCGGGTGATGCTGCGCGACGGCCGCAACCACTCGTCCCCCAACAGCGGCATCCCCGAGGCTGCGGCAGCGGGGGCGCTCGGCGTACAGCTCGGAGGGACCAACCACTATTTCGGTAAACCGGTGGAGAAGCTGACCATCGGCGATCCGGTGCAGCCGTTGGGTGAAGCGGCATGGCGCGGCGCGGTGCGGCTCATGTACGGGAGCGGGGCGCTGCTCATGGGGGGCTGGCTGATGGTGACGATCTGGAGCAGAGGATGGCCATGACGACCTTCGACCATGGCGGCAATCTCTTTGCCGTTGCCCGGCAGCTGGGGCTGAAGCCCCAGGATCTCCTGGATTTTTCCGCCAGTATCAACCCGCTGGGGATGCCGACCGGGATGCGCCAGACGATCATCGACCAGGTCGACCAGCTGGTCCACTATCCCGATGCCGGGGCTCAACCGCTCAAAGAGGCCCTGGCAGCCTATCACGGGGTTCCCCCGGAGCAGGTCTGCCCCGCCAACGGCTCGACCGAGCTGATCTATCTCCTCCCCCGGCTGGTGAAGGGGGCGCGGGCGCTCATCGTTGCCCCGGCATTCTCCGAATACGCCCATGCCCTGAAAGCCGCCGGCTGGCAGGTGGCTTATCATTCCCTCTCCCCCTCCGATGGCTTTGCCCTCTCGCTCCCCCTGCTGGAGCAGCGGTTGGCCGAGCAGTATGACCTTCTCTTCCTCTGCAATCCGGGAAACCCCACCGGCGCGCTCTGCAGCCGCGCTGATATCGACGCCGTCCAGTCGCTCTGCAACGATTTCGGGACGATGCTGGTCCTGGACGAGGCCTTCATCGACTTCTGCGGGGAGGATTGCTCGGCAACCCGCTCAGTTTCCGGTAGCGGTAACGGTATCGTGCTTCGCTCCATGACCAAGTTCTACGCCATGCCCGGTCTGCGGCTGGGGTATGCCGTTACCGACGCCGAGACCTGCCAGCGGTTCGAAGCGGTGCGGGGTCCCTGGAACGTCAATGTCCTGGCCCAGGCTGCAGGGCTTGCCGCCCTGGCAGATGAGCGGTTTCGCGCGCAATCGGTTGTCTATGCGGCAGAGCAGCGGGAGGCGATGACCCGTCAGCTTGCTGCCGTGACCCCGCTCAAGCCGTTTCCGGGTGCGGCGAACTACCTGCTGCTCCGGCTGCCTGCCGGGTATCCGGCGGGCGAACTCTGCCGGAAGATGCTCGGGCGGGGTCTGCTGATCCGCGATTGCAGCACGTTTGTCGGCCTGGATGGGAGATTCGTCCGGGTGGCGGTCCGCACCCCGGACGAGAATGCACGTCTGATCGCCACCTTTGCCGAACTGTTCTGCTAATCGCCCGGCTTTTGTCTGTGAAATGTAAAATTCTCTGAACATGATGTCGGATTACTTTACATTTCCGGTGTCTCGGTTAGGCTTTGATACGCGTAACTACCATGTAATACAGGATTTGAGTTGCAGGTGTGCTATTTGCATGCTAATTAAAATGGTGGTCTGACAAATTTTATTGCGGATTGCGCTGTTATCCAGCCATGCTGGCGATGTGCCGGAAGGAGGAAGGTGTGGACAAGAGAAAATTCAGCAGGGTTTCGTTTCATGCCCCGGTCTACGTGAGCAGCAAAGGCAGGACCTATGCCGGAGAGGTCGAGAATGTCTGTCATGGCGGGATGTTCGTCAAGACGGTCGGTGATTTCACCAGCGGCGAGCAGGTCCTGGTCTCGGTCAACTTTCTCGAGGGGAGTTCCCAGCTCTCCGTTACCATGCCCGGCAGGGTTGCCAGGCTCTGCGCCGACGGCATCGGCGTCCATTCTCCCCACATCGACACCCACTCGCTCATCCATTTTGAATCCCTGCTGGCAAGTACCAGCGATAACCGGGAGCGGCTGGTGGAGGATTTCATAGATTACGTCACCACCCAGCAGGAGCGACATCTCCTTTGACCCCCTGCTGCACGGGGGATGCTGACACCGAACCGACATATGGCACCGGGAACCTTCGATTTTTTTGGTTTTTCCGATGAAGTCGCCGCAGTAGCCATCTCCCGGCTGCGATCTTGCGGCGATGCAGCAACCCTGTGCGCCCTGACCGCCGAGATTGTGGCCCTGGCGGAACAACGACTCGCCGCAGAACTTACCCCTCACGAACGATCCTTCATCGCCTGCAGATCCGGCTGCGGCCACTGTTGCCGGGTCCATGTCTCGATTCTCCCTCCTGAAGCTGCAGCCATTGCCCGTTTTCTGCACCGGTCGTTGTCTGCCGAAGCCTTGGCCGTTGTGACACGCCGCCTGGAAGATTCGTATGAGGTGGTCCGCTGGATGGACGACGAGGAGCGGCGGCGAAACGGCATACCCTGCCCGTTTCTGGCCGCTGACCAGAGTTGCGGGATCTATCCGGTCAGGCCGCTGGCCTGCCGGGGGATTACCTCCCTGGACCCCGAAGCCTGTGCCGTCGCCATGGCGGCCTCGTCCGCCTGCGACGACCTGCCGGTCATCGTCCAGAATATCACCCAACTGCTGCTCATGAAGGGGGCGTATGTGGGGTATGCCCGCGGATTGGCCGAGTGCGGGCTCGACAGCAGGGGGTTCGAACTGTCCGGAGCTGTCCTGACGCTCGTCCGCCAACCGGAGCAGATCGGCGCGCTGGCCGGGGGAAGTCTTCTTGCCTTGACCTGACGGCCTTCCGGCGGTACATTGGAAGTGTAAGAAGCTGTCTTTGGCTGGATACATGGTATGTCGCGTTGCCGAGGCCCGACTTAGCCTGAATCATGGAGGATCTGTTATGACCAATATCTGGCAGGAACGTGAAAAGGCGTTCGAGAACGAGTACATCTACCGGAAGGAAAAGGAAAAGATCGAGCAGATGAAAAAGGAGGCCCGGGAGCAGATGATCCGGGAGCTCTGCCGCAACCGGTGTCCCAAGTGCGGTGATCAGATCGAGGCCATGACCTTCCGCGGCGTACCTCTCGATAAATGTCCCGGCTGCGGCGGGGTCTGGCTCGGCCCCAACGATCTGCAGGTTCTTTCCTCGAAGGATCATCGCACCTGGTTCGACATGTGGTTCAGAGGCGAAGAGGATTGAGCGCCGGGTTGACGGCATTCCGCTGGCAGGTCATGCTGCTGCTTGCTGCCGCGTGCCTGGCGTTTTTCACGGGCTGCAGCCGCGAGACCACTTCCGGGCCCGCGGCCACCAACCGGCTGCAGGTGGTGACGACTCTGTTCCCGCTCTATGATTTTGCCCGGGCCATTGCCGGCAATCGTGCAGAGGTGCGCCTGCTCCTCCCGCCGGGCAGCGAACCGCATACCTTCGAACCGAAGCCCGAGGATATCCTGGCCATTAACCGGGCCGCCCTGTTCGTCTATACCAATCGGTTCATGGAGCCGTGGGCCGAGGATCTGGTGAAAGGTGTGCCCCGTGACCGGTTGACCGTGGTGGATGCCAGCGCCGGCTTGGTGCTGCTGGATGCCGCCGTTGGTCATGACCATGGGCATGGCGCAATGGAGGAGGGGAACCATGACGAACCGTCCGGCAAGGACCCCCACATCTGGCTCGATCTGACCAATGCCGAGGCAATGATCGACACCATCCTGGCCGGTTTCGTTGCCAGGGACCCTGCCAACCGGGACTACTACACGGCCAATGCCGCCGCTTATAAAGGGAAGCTGGCCGAACTCGACCGACGGTACCGGGCCACGCTGGGGACCTGCAAGAACAGGACGTTGCTCCATGCGGGCCATGCTGCCTTTGCCTATCTCGCCCGTCGCTACGGCATCACCTATGTCTCCGCGACCGGTGTGGCTGCCGATGCCCAGACCACGCCGACCCGCATGGCGGAGCTGGTGAAGCGAGTGCGGGCGCTGAAGCTGCAGTATATCTTCTCCGAGGAGCTGGTTTCGCCCCGAGTGGCCGAGACCATTGCCGCCGAGACCGGTGCCCACATCCTCCGCCTCCATGCCGCGCACAATATCAGCAAAGATGAGCTGGCTGCAGGGGTAACCTTCCCCGATCTCATGGAGAGAAATCTCGCTGCCTTGGCCACGGGGTTGCAATGCCGCCAGTAATCGATGTCAAGGGGCTGTATTGCCGCTACGGGGCGACCCATGTCCTGAGCGACATTACCTTCCGGGTCGAAGACGGGGACTATGTCGGCATCGTGGGTCCCAACGGTTCGGGGAAAAGCACCCTGGTCCGGGCTCTCCTGGGCCTGTCCAGCCGGGACGAGGGAGAGATCGGTCTGTTCGGCGTGCCGTTGTCGGAATTCGAGGATTGGCAGCAGATCGGCTATCTTCCCCAGCATTTCAACCTGTTCACGTCCAATTTTCCGGCCACCGTCACCGAGGTGGTCAGGCTGGGGCTCCTCTCAGGCAAGCGTTTCCCCCGCAGGATCAGCCGTGCCGATACCGCCCGGATCGATGATATCCTTGAGTACATGGGGGTCCAGGACCTGCGGCGCCGTCTCATTGGCCAGCTCTCCGGGGGGCAGCAGCAGCGCGTGCTCCTTGCCCGTGCCATGGTCAACCAGCCGAAGCTCCTGATCCTGGACGAACCGACTGCCGCCCTCGATCCCGAGACCCGCGACCGGTTTTACTCCCTGCTCGCGGAGGTGAACCGGGAGCGTAACACCACCATCCTGTTGGTGACACACGATTCGGCAACCATCGGCAGCTGCGCGTCAAAGCTCCTCTACCTGGACAAGCGGCTGGTCTTCTACGGGACCTTCCGGGAGTTCTGCGTCTCCTCTGCCATGACCAATCATTTCGGGGAACTTGCACAGCATCAGATCTGCAGGCTGCATTGATGCTTCTCACAGGTTCACGACGGGAGTCGACCCGACCCTTTCCCTTTGCATCTGACGAGCAACGGATCGCCCATTTATGGATATAGCCGAGATACTTTCCTATGGTTTCATGCAGCGTGCGCTTCTTGCCGGCTCGCTGATCGCTGTGCTCTGCGCCGTGCTCGGCTGTTTCCTGGTGTTGCGCCGCCTTTCCCTTATCGGCGACGGGCTTGCCCACGTCACCTTCGGCAGCGTTGCGCTGGCCCTCCTGCTCAAGTTCTACGCCGCATCGGCCCTCTTTGTCTCGCTGCCGGTGGTGATGCTCTGCTCGCTCGGCATTCTCAAACTGACCGAACGGGCCCGCGTGACCGGCGATGCCGCTATCGGCATTGTCTCCTCGCTCGGGATCGCCATCGGGGTCATCCTGGCGAGCCTCGGCGGCGGCTTCACCGCCGACCTCTTTAGTTACCTGTTCGGCAACATCCTGGCCATCAGCCGGGCCGAGGTGCTGCTGGCAGTGGTGCTCTGCACGACGGTCCTGCTCCTCGTCACCTTTTTCTATCACGAACTGGTTGCCATCACCTTCAACGAGGAGCTGGCGCGGATCAGCGGCATCCGCACCGGCAGGATCAGTTCCCTCCTGGTGCTGCTGACGGCGCTGACCGTGGTCCTGGCCATGAAGCTGGTGGGGATCATGCTGATATCCGCGCTGCTGATCCTCCCGTCGTCGGCTGCCCTGCAACTGGCCAGGGGGTTCAGGACGACCCTGGTGCTTGCCGCGCTGCTGGGGGTGATTGCCGTCATTGGCGGAACCTTTGCCTCGGTGATGCTGAACATCCCCACCGGGGCAACCATAGTGCTGCTCAATTTCATGATCTTCGGCCTTGCCTGTTTCGGGAAACGGCTGCTGGCCCAGGAATGACGATCGGGAGGAGGCTGGAATGGGTGAGACGGTCCGCTTTGGGGTCTCCATGGATGAGGAACTGCTCGGGAGTTTTGACCGGTTGATCGAGCAGAAGGGGTACGGAAATCGCTCCGAGGCGATCCGCGACCTGGTCCGTTCGGCGCTGGTGGAACAGGAGTGGGAGTCGGGCGAGGCAGAGACCGTGGGGACCGTGACCCTGGTCTACAACCATCATGTGGGGGATCTGGCTGAGAAATTGACCGAACAGCAGCATTCCCACCACAACGAGATCATCTCGGCGCTCCATGTCCACCTGGATGCCCACAACTGCCTGGAGGTGCTGGTGGTTCGCGGTCCTGCCCGTGACGTGCAGCAGATTGCCGACGAGCTGATCGGCGTCAAGGGGGTCAAGCACGGCAAGCTGGTGATGACCACCACCGGCAAGGAACTCCCTGCCTGAGGGGTGTGACTGCCGGAGCGTTCTGGCCGGCTGTCAGGGGAACTGGGGGGGGAGAGAGATCAGGTGCCAGCCGACCTGCTTCCCTTCGCTTTCGTACTCCCATTTTTGTTCGTCGATCACGGACTTCACGACGATCGTGTCGAGGTGGTGGTATTTGAACTCTACGGTGACCTGGGCCTTCATGTCCTTGTCGGTGAGTTCCACCCGCTTTATCTCGTATTCCACGATCTTGATCTTGTCCAGCGCCGCCAAGCGCTCAAGGTAATCGGCCCTTCGCCCCGGTTCGACGAATGCTGCCGCTCCGTTGGGCTCCTGCCAGCGGATCATCTGCTGGTAGCTGCGGATGCTGCTGTCGAGCATCTCTCCCGGCACCAGCATGGAGGCGCAGCCCCAGAACAGCAGTGCCGGAGCGAGTACCAGCAGTCGCACGACCTTTCCGTATGCCATGTTCATCTCCCTTCCCTGATGAAACGGATGAGTTCCACTGCCAGTTCATACTTGCCAAAGGGGGGGATGAGGTAGAATCCTCCCACCTCATGGCGCACCCCGTCGATGAATTCGCGGGCAATGGCCAGTCCTTCCCGCACTCCGGCTTCCTTTTCCTTGCCGCGCATCCGGCGGCGGATATGGTCCGGGATGACGATTCCCGGTACCTCGTTGTGCAGGTATTCGCAGTTTCGTTCGCTCACCAGGGGGAGGATGCCGGGCAGGAGCGGGATCGCCAGGTGGCGCGTCTGTTCTGTCATCTCCAGCAGGATCTCCCGGTCGTAGATCGGCTGGGTCTGGGCAAACCGGGCACCGGCAGCGATCTTTTTCTCCAGCCGGGCAACCTGAACCTCTGGTTTGGGCGAATTCGGATTGAAGGCGCAGCCGATGGTAAAGCCGGTCCCCTGGCCGATGGGCTGGCCCAGGGCATTGACCCCGGTATTCAGGTCGTGCATCAGCTTGAGCAGGCCGAAGGAGTTGAGGTCGTAGACCGACGATGCGCCTGCCTGGTCGCCGAGGCGGGCGGGATCACCGGTAACCGCCAGGAGGGTGCGGACCCCCAGCAGGCTCGCCCCCATCAGGTCCGACTGGAGGCCGAGGAGGTTGCGGTCGCGGCAGGTGATGTGGGCGATCACCTCGATCCCCACCTCTTGCCGGATCATGCTTCCCAGGGCGATATTTCCCATTCGGACCCGGGCCAGCGGGTTTTCCGCCAGGTTGATGGCGTCCGCGCCTGCCTCCTTGAGGGCACGGCTGCCGGCGAGGATTTTGTCGACCCGCATCCCCTGGGGCGGGTCGAGTTCAACGGTGATGACCGGCCGCCTGCCCCAATCCGCCAGGAACCCTGCCGGCTCCCGTTGCTCCTCCCGTGCTGCCGGGGAAGGCTCGGAACGGGGGACGCGCGAACGAAGCGCCGGCCGCATCCCTTTGAGGCGGTCCGCAACGGCGCGGATATGCGCGGGGGTCGTGCCGCAGCACCCCCCCACCAGGGTGGCGCCGGCTGCCACCATCTCTTCGGCCATGCTGGCGAAGTATTCCGGGGTGCAGCGGTAGATGTGGCGACCTTCGACGTATTCGGGAAAGCCGCTGTTGGCAAAGGCCGCAACCGGGAGGTCGGTGGCGGCTGCCAGTCGTTGCACGGTCCGCAGCACTTCCAGGGGGCCGGCACCGCAATTGGCGCCGATGGCATCAGCTCCGGCAGCGGTGAGCGTCATGGCCACCTGCTCGGCGGTGCAGCCGCAGGCTGTCCTGCCCCCCTCCTGGAAGGCCATGCTGGCTATGACCGGCAGACCGGTCGTCCTGGCCGCGGCAATGGCGTGACAGAGCTGTGCCGGGTCTGAGAAGGTCTCCAGGAGGAGAAGATCGACACCTCCGTCCGCCAGAGCGTTCACCTGGGTACGGAAGATCTCCTGCTGCTCGTCGGCGGAAAGCTCCCGCTCCTCACCTTTCAGCCGGACGAGAGGACCGACGGAGCCCGCCACCAGGGCCTCTGTTCCGGCGGCCCTGCGGGCAAGGAGCGCCCCCTGGCGGTTGATCTCTGCCAGTTTGTGGGCAAGGCCGATCGGCTGCAGCCGGGTGAGGTTGGCTCCGAAGGTATTGGTCTCGATGATCCGGGCACCGGCTGCCAGGTATTCGGCGTGGAGCTCCAGCACCAGTTGGGGACGGACCAGGTTCAGGTGCTCGAAGTTGGCGTCCAGTCCGACACCCTTGGCGTAGAGCATGGTGCCGATGGCGCCGTCTCCCGCCAGGACCTCGTTTTTCAGCCGTTCACGCAACGTCATGGAGACCATCCTGGGGTGGCGCGCCCTGCAGGTATCGGTTTTGCTGGTCTTTTCGCCTCATTTTGTTAGAATGCTCCGCCGATAGTCCGAACGAGACAGGAGACAATATGCTGCACGAAGTCATCAACTGGCTGCTGGCTACCATCCTGAAGATGGGGTATCCCGGTATTTTTCTGCTCATGGCCATGGAGAGCTCGGTCATCCCGATCCCCAGCGAACTGGTCATGCCCCCTGCCGGCTACTGGGCTGCCGAGGGGAAGATGAACATCTTCGTCGCCATTGTCTGCGGCACCCTGGGGAGCCTGGTCGGCGCCTATGCCAACTACTTTGCTGCCCATTACCTGGGGCGGCCGCTGGTGCTCCGTTACGGCAAATATGTCGGCATCACCGAACACAAGTTTGCCAAGGTCGAGGCATTCTTCCACAAACATGGCGAGATTTCAACATTCATCGGCCGGCTTCTGCCGGTGGTCCGCCACCTGATCTCGCTCCCGGCCGGACTGGCAGGGATGAACCACTGGAAGTTTTCCTTCTACACCCTCTTCGGTGCCGGGATCTGGTGCACGGTGCTTGCCTGGATCGGCTACATCATCGGCGAGAACCAGGACCTGATCATGCGTTATTCCCACCAGGCGGTCATCGGCGTGGTGATCTTCAGCGTGCTGCTGGTGGCGGTGTACGTCTGGGTGCACCGCCGCCGCTCACGATAGCGCCAGCACGCTGCCTGGGCCAGGTTGAACGGGCCGCTCTCCATAACGGGGGCGGCCCGTTTTTTTTGTCCTGAAAATCCGGGGAGCAGGGCATATGCATCTTGTCGGAATAATTTACATTTGTGGCGTAACCCGAAAATACACCCCGCTAAGGTCCCAAGAATTAACACAAAGTAATTATGGCACGAGAATTGAAAATGACTAATGATGCTGAGCTGTTGAGGTGGTTCAATGCACGAGTGCACGGACATTATCAATGAAAATATATGGGGGATGAAATGAGCAAAAAACTGTCGATTCTGGTTGTGACGGTACTGTTCTGCCTGGTTTCCAACGGAATGGCGCAGGCAACCTATTACCACTTCGAGGATTATCGCTGGGACGATGTCAATTACAGTGGCACGGGGGCCACAAATTCCTGGACCTATGATCTTGATCTGGACCAGATGTCGCTTTGGGCAATTTCGAGCATCCCCCTGCAGAGCGGCGGCTTGAGCTGGGATCCTGCACTGGCCACAACCGGTTCCATGAGCGAGAACGACATCCTCCATCGTGCCTATCTGACCATGCGTTTCTGCAAGGCAAACGGCGATGAGATCGATTTCTTTCTGGACGATGTGCTCTCGAACGACCTTACGAAGATCAGCACCGGCGGGACCGGAACCATCGATGTCTTTACCCAGTTGTACGACGATCACTTCCTGAAGGTGACCATAACGTCGGTCTTGGGCGATTTCAAGGTCGACTGGATGACCCTGGCGGGCTGCTACGAAACCGGCCCCGTTCCTGCTCCTGTCCCGGAACCGGGCAGCCTGGTGCTGCTGGGGCTGGGCCTGGTGGCGCTCTTGGCGGTGGTGTCGCGCAGAAAGGTCTGAGACAGGCTGACCGGCAGGATGTGCTAGAAACTGGTGCCTCCGGGGTTGACCGCAAGGGTCAGCCCCTTTTTTTATCCAGCAGCAGTATGGAAACTGCACGGTTCGAAAAGGGCCGCCCGCCATTCCGGAGGGCGGCCCCTTCTGTATGAGGTTTCTGGCGATTTTTATGCCATGTGCGACAAAAGCTTGCAGCATAATTTCCCTGATCGGCATACTAGTTTGTTGCCACAGAGCAGTAAATCAATTTACTGGTATACTGCAATCATACAACGTCGGAATGCCCTGTTGCGCAGTGTTTCGAAATGGTTGACTTTTTCGGTGTCAGAAAAAGAACTGCGGCGAATATCCGATCATGACACCTTATTACCGACAAGGCGCATGGGCATATCCTTGACAAAAGGAGGTGGTGTTATGACCATAAAATTCCGGCTCATCATCAACAACATCCTGGCAGCCCTGATCCTGGCGATTCTGATCGGCCTCAGCGGGTATTCCATGATGCATCTGGGGCGCCTGCAGGACGATGCGGCCCAAAAGGCCCATGCTGCCGAAGTCACCGCCCTGGCGAGCAAGGTCGGCATGTCGCAGTACCAGGCCATTGCGGATGCCATCATCAACCGGGACCTTTTACAATCCGACAAGGAGTGGGACAGAAAAAAGGAGCTGAACCTGAAGCGCATGAACGAGCTGGTCGCGTCGGTCAGTGCGCCCGAGGAGAAGCAGCTTGCCAGCGAGGCGAAAAAGTCGTTCGAGACCCTGGTCTCATTGTATGAAACCCGGCTTCATCCGCTGCTCAAGGCCAATGCCGGCATTACCGGCGAGATGCGGGAGATCGACGATTTGATGGACAAGGAGCTGGAGGTTATCCGGGTAAATACCAACAAGCTCACCGACTCATTCGCGAAATCTGCCGACAAGGCCGACAAGGATTTTGACGGCACCCGGGGCACGAGCATTTCCGTCATGCTGGCCGTCGGCATCATCGGCCTTCTCGTCCTGATCGGCTTTTCCGCCTGGATCTCGACGAGCATCATCGCGCCGCTGAAGAGATTCGATCTCTTTGTTGCCGACCTTGCCAGCGGGGAAGGCGACCTGACCAGGAAGGTCGAGTATCGGGGCAACGATGAACTGGGGTCGCTCAGCAGGAGCCTGAACCAGTTCATCGATACGCTGCACGAAATCGTGAAAAATGTCCTGAAAGACGGGATCCAGGTGGTGATCGGGGCGAGCAGGGTCCATGAAATGTCCGACGAGATCACGAAGGAGTCCGATGCCCTTGCCTCCCAGGCCATGGCAGTTGCCACAGCCAGCGAAGAGATGTCTGCCACCTCCAACGACATTGCCGCGAACTGCTCCCAGGCGGCTCAGGCGGGGGCTGTTGCCAATGGTACGGCCACCGATGGTTCATCAGTGGTTCAGGAAACAGTGGACGGGATGCAGAGGATTGCCCAGCGGGTTCAGGATGCCGCTTCCACGGTGGAAAGCCTTGGCGCTCGTTCCGATCAGATCGGCACCATTGTCGGCACGATCCAGGACATTGCCGATCAGACCAATCTGCTTGCGCTCAATGCCGCCATCGAGGCGGCCCGCGCCGGCGAACAGGGGCGGGGTTTTGCCGTGGTGGCGGACGAGGTGCGGGCTCTTGCCGAACGGACAACCAAGGCCACCCGCGAAATCAGCGAGATGATCAAGAGCATTCAGGCCGAAACCAGGAATGCGGTCGATTCCATGGAACAGGGGGTGTGCGAGGTCGAGAAGGGGTCGATCGGTGCTGCCCGCTCAGGCGAGGCGCTGCAGAATATCATCGAGCAGATCAACGCCGTCACCATGCAGATCAGCCAGATCGCCACGGCGGCAGAGGAGCAGACCGCCACCACCAGCGAGATCTCCGGCAGCATCCAGCAGGTGACGGACATTGCGCAAAAAGCGTCCGGCAGCGCCCATGAAGCGACATCCGCGTCCAACGAACTGCTAGTGCAGGCAGAAGAGCTGATGACGATTCTGGGTAAGTTCAAGATCAACGAAGATGTCTCGATGATCCTCAACAAGGCCAAGAGCGCCCACCTGATCTTTGTCGGCAAGATCAAGGCGCATGTTGACGGCCATAAGAGGGTTGACGGGAATGCACTGCCGACCCATCTGACCTGTGCGTTCGGCAAATGGTACCAGGACAAGGGGCAGGAACTCTGCGGCAGGTTACCGGTTTTCCGCGAGATCGAGGCGCCCCATGCCCGGGTGCACGAGCTGGGCAAGCAGGCCGTTGCTGCCTGCGATGCCAGGGACATGGCCCGCGCACAGCTCTGTTGCCAGGAGATGACGGAGAATTCGCAGAAACTGATCGGCATCATCGAACGATTGGAGCGTGAACGGCTCGGTTAACGGATGCCGCTCCCGGATTGTGTTTCCTGAACGCACAAGGGCCGCTCCCCGGCATGGAGAGCGGCCCTTGTGTCGTCATGAGTCGTGTGCCGTTATTTGGGCACTTTCTCCCAGTCTTCCAGGAACTTCTTGATCCCGGCGTCGGTAAGGGGGTGCTTGGCGAGCTGCACCATGACCGAGTAGGGGATGGTGGCGATGTCGGCACCGATGAGGGCCGACTGGAGGACATGGACCGGGTTGCGGACGCTGGCGACGATGATTTCGGCCGTGTAGCCGTAGTTGTCGAAGATGGTCCTGATCTCTTCGATGATCCCCATCCCGTCCTGGGAGATGTCGTCCAGTCGCCCGACAAAGGGGGAGACGTAGCTGGCGCCCGCCTTGGCGGCAAGCAGTGCCTGCATCGGGGTGAAGATCAGGGTCACGTTGGTCCTGATCTTCAACTTGGTCAACTCCTTGGTTGCCTTGAGCCCTTCGGTGGTCATCGGTACCTTGACGACGATGTTCTTGTGGATCTTGACCAGTTCTTTGGCTTCCTTGACCATCCCCTTGGCGTCCAGCGAAATGACTTCGGCAGAGATGGGGCCGTCGACGATGGAGACGATCTCCTTGATCACGTCTTTGAACTTGCGTCCCGACTTGGCGATGAGCGACGGGTTGGTGGTGACGCCGTCCACCAGTCCCAATTCGTGGGCCTCGCGGATCTCGTTGACGTCGGCGGTATCGATGAAAAACTTCATGGTGTTCCTCCCTGGCGGCCCGGCCGCATAGATTTATTGGTTGATGCTCTTGGCTGCTGCTTCCTTCTGTTCCAGTTGGTCGCGGTACTTTTCCAGGCACTCCATGGAGCAGAAGTAGATCCGCTCATCCTCCACCCGGCCGATCACCGCATCTTCCTCGCTGACGTAGACACCGCAGACCGGATCGCGCTTGGTCTCCTCACCTTTTTTGGGTGGCAGGGGCTCTTCGGTCTTGCGGCTTTTGAGGAACCCCTGGGCGACCTTGTAGATGACGTAGCCGATGACGGCGAAAAAAAGCAGGCGCATCAGTCCCATGTTGGTTCCTCCAGTTTTCTGATGCCGGGCTTACGGGGGAGTCGGCTCAGGAGCGTTGCCACCGGTTCCTGCAGAACCGGATGGCGAAGATTCGGGGCTATCTCGGCAAGCGGCGCCAGGACGAAGCGTCGTTCGTGCAGGCGCGGATGCGGGAGGGTCAGATCGGCTGTCTGCAGGACCTGGTCGTTGTACAGGAGCAGGTCCAGGTCCATCCGCCTCGGGCCTCCCGGCACCTCCCGAGTCCGCTGGAATACTTCCGACTCTATCCGCAGCAGTTCGTGCAGAAGGGGTTCGGGGGCGAAATCGGTTTCCAGGCGCAGCACCGCGTTGTAAAAGTTTTCCTGGGGAAGGGTTCCCACCGGTTCGGTTTCATAGAAGCCGGAAAGGGCGGAGATCTTCGATCCCGGCAGTCTGCCGATTTCAGCAACGCCCCGCAGCAGGTTCAGTTCCCGGTCACCCTGATTGGAGCCGAGCGCAATATATGCCGTGTGCATAGTCGAACGATTAGAGCATAAAACGGGGGTTTTTTCAACCGCAAGGAGTCGTCGCGTCCCAATGCACTGCCAGCCAGACAGTCTGCAGGTTCGGATCTGTCCATGCCACCCGGTGGCGGCAATGCGCGGGTATCAGCACGTGGTCGCCGGGCAGGAGCCGAAGCGGCGACCTGCCATCTTCAAACTGAAGGTCTGCGCCCCCCTGGAGGAGCAGGACCCACTCGTGCCGTTCCTGGTCGTACCACTCCCCTTGCGCTGTCGTCTGCCCTTGCGAGGTGATCCGTTCGATGCGCACCCCTTCCAGTTCGACGAGATTCTCGAACACCTCGGCTGAGACCGCTGCCGGAAGTGTCGCAAAGATGTTTCCCTGCCGGATGTTCATCCGTGTTCCTCCATGAATGCCCTGATGGCTGTGGCGCAGTCTGATGCCCGTTCCTCGTGGGGGTTGTGGCCCGCGTCCAGGACCACCAGCCGCGAACCGGAGATCTCGCGATGCAGCCGTTCCCCTGCGGGCAGGCGGATGACGCGGTCGTGGCGGCCCCAAACGATAAGCGTCGGGATGGTGACCTTCCCGTAATCCGGGAGGCGGTGCTGGTAGACAGCGGGATCGAGCTGCCGGGCCGTGGCGATGAGCGCATAGGCGGTATTTCGCCCCGTGAAGCAGCCGGAGTAGCGCGCTATCCGCTCTTCGGTAACTTCGTCGGGGGTGTGGTAGACATGCTCCAGGTTATAGCGGACCATTACCTTGAGCGGCAGGAGGTGCAGGATGAGGCTACCGGCAACCGGCATGCGCAGGTAGGCGAAAAAGCGGGGGAGCCGCTGGGGATAGGCTGCCGCATCGATGAGGACCAGTCTGCCGATGAGCCGTTCGCGCCTGGATTCCCGCGCCATCTCCCAGGTGAACAGGGCGATCCCTCCCCCCAGGGAGTGGCCGACCAGCACGGCATCATGCAACTGGAGTCCTTCCATGAGGTCAAGGACCAGGGCTGCATGGTCTTCGGGCCGGTAGGCGCCGTCACGGGGCTTTGCCGAGAGGCCGGCACCCTTGAGATCGGGCAGGTAGAGCCGGTAACGGTCAGAAGGGAAGTACGGACGCAGCTCCTCCCAGGTTACCGACGATGCGGCAAAGCCGTGGAGCAAGAGGAGCGTTGTCGGGCCGTCACCCTGGATCCGGTAATGCAGTTGCACGCCATTGGCGCAGGTGTGGGTTTTCCCGTGATGGATGCTTGTGCTTGAGGGGGAATCCGTGCTAAACAACTGAGAACTCCCCGGTTTGCCGGGATATTGTCAACAGGAGGGACCCTTTCGTGAAGAAACCGCAGATCATCTTCAAGTACCTGTATGCAGAAGATTATAACCCGGTCTATGTGAACGGTGCCCACGGCGGGATTTCGCCGCGCGGTGAGCTGGTTGTCCATTTTTACCTGGAGCGGCCCGGCGTGCCGGTTTCCATCACCCACGAGGTGACTCCCGGCGGAACGATCGGCGCCGAACTGGACGAGGTCCCGGCCGATTTCAAGCAGACCCTGTACCGGGCCGTGGAGTCGGGCATCGTCATGAACTACGAGAGCGCCCGCACCTTCCATCTCTGGCTCGGCGAGCGGCTGAAGGAGCTGGAGGCACTGCACCAGGCCCGTGAATCCATGCAGTTTGTCAAGCAGGACACGTCTACTGACATTACCCACTGACCGGCCAAGTGGAACCTAGCAGGTTGTTTGAAAATTCCGGTTGTTCAAAAGCAGTCAGATCGTCGCACCCGCAGAAAGCCCCGCGGAGGCATAGTACCCACAGGGCATAAACAGCGCTACGCCGCACAAGGCGGCTTTTCAAGGCCGGCGGCGAGATGGCTGCTTTTAGCTGCGCTGAAACTTCGTTTTCAACAACCTGCTAGAGCCAGCGCCGTTTCCTGAACCAGAGGAGCATGACGCAGGCGACAACCGTCATGATGCCGAGAGCTGCCGGATAGCCCCACCGGAGTTCCAGTTCCGGCATCACCTTAAAATTCATCCCCCACAACGACGCCAAGAAGGAAAGGGGCATGAAGACCGTGGCGATGACGGTCAGCACCCGCATGATCTCGTTGGTGCGGGTGTTTATGCTGGAAAGGTATGTGTCCAGGGTGCCGGAAAGGATGTCCCGGCTTGTCTCTATGGCATCGATGGCCTGAACCGTGTGGTCGTAGAGATCACGCAGGTAGATGGCGACCGGTGCCGAGATCAGGTGCGACTCCAGCCGTTCCAGCGACAGTATGACCTCCCTGAGCGGCCAAACGGCTCGACGCAGGAATATGGCGTTTCTTTTCAGGCGGTGGATCTCCCTGGTCGTCATGGGGGTCGGTTTTGCCACCACCTTCTCCTCCAGGGCCTCGATCCGTTCCCCCATCTCCTCCAGCACCGTGAAATACTGATCGACGATAATGTCCATCAGGGAATAGGCGAGATAATCCGCTCCCATCCCCCTGGTCCTCCCCTTGCCGCTCTTGATCCGATCCCTGATGGAGATGAATAGATCGCCCCTGATGCCTTCCTGGAAGGAAAGGACAAAGTCCGGGCCGAGCACGAGGCTGACCTGTTCGGCGGCGATGCTGCCATTATCGCGGGGGTAGAGCATCTTCAGGACGATGAACAGGTAGTTGTCGTATTCTTCCCGCTTTGGTCGCTGGCTGGTGTTGAGGATGTCTTCGAGGACCAAGGGGTGGAGATGCAGGCGTTCGCCGATCTCCCGGATCATCTCCACGTCGCTGAGCCCTTCGATGTCGTACCAGGTAACGGCAGAGGGGGGGAGAGCCATGGTCGGGACCTCGGTGCTGGAGCCGATCTGCTGTTCCGTGATGCTCTCCTGGCTGTAGGAGATGACACGGACCGCGGTTGCGTGCGTGCTCTGCTCGCCGATATGGATCAGGGTGCCGGGGGGAAGTCCGGACTTGACGGATCGGTGCGTGGCGCTGCCGTTCATGAGCGATCCCCCGGTTTCTTACGTTGTTGCGGACATTGCCGGCGCAGTGTCGCAGCAGGAGAAACCCCTGGGCGTCGATGGCCGTTGCCGTGCCGTTTCGCGCTCATATGTCCAGGACCACCATGGCCCGCCAGCTCCCGTCAGGCTGCTGCTCCAGGCAGAACCGGTGCAGGGTTACCGCCTTGACATCCACGTTCAGCGGGTGACGGGAGACATCGATCGCTTCGCCGCAGAGCTCTGCCGCCAGTTCCCAGGCGCCATCCTCTTCGGTGAGGGAGAGTTCCTTCGGTCGCAAGAGGAGCCGCCCGGCATCCTTGTGGAATATCAGTTCGCCGAGAAAGTCGAACAGAAGCAGATCCAGCGCGGTGTTCTCCAGGAAGCAGGGAACCGTCTCCGTGCAGCGGACCGTTTCCAGCTCTTCCACCATGACATTGAGGGTGGCGTCGGCTGCCGCTTTGAACAGCTCTGCCAGCGTCGCGCCCCATGCCTCGAAGGCTATGTCGGCAGTGGCAATGTCATCACGATAGCGATACGGCATATATTCCTCCGATCCTGGGGGTGCGGTTCATGCCGGCTGCCTGCTGCGGCCGACTCCGGTCCTCAGCCTTTGATATTGCCGATCGGGACCAGCCTGGCCACCCGCCTGCTCAGGCCGGCTGTCTCGGTGGCGGCAGCGACCTCGTCGATATCCTTGTAGGCAGCCCCGGCCTCCTCTGCCAGCCCGCCCCAGGAATCGGTCCGGATGTAGATCCCCCGTTCTTCCATCTCCTGCTGCAGTTTCTGCCCCCGGTAGAGTTTCTTTGCCTGGTGGCGGCTCATGGTTCTGCCGCTGCCGTGGGCCGTGGTGGCAAAGGTGGCACTGCTGCTTTCGAGTCCGGCAAGCAGATAGGAGCCGGTCTCCATGCTGCCGCCGATGATGACCGGCTGGCCGGTCTCGCGGTAGCAGGGGGGGAGTTCCGCTGCACCGGGTCCCAGGGCGCGGGTGGCACCCTTGCGGTGCACCAGGACCTCGCGTTCTTTCCCTCCCACCATGTGCCGCTCCAGTTTGGCGGTGTTGTGGGCCACGTCGTAGACCATCCGCATCCCCAGGTCAAAGGGGTCGCGGCCGAATGTTTCGCTGAAGACCTCCCGGATGCGGTGCAGGATCACCTGGCGGTTGGCAAAAGCCAGATTGACGGCGCACTTCATGGCAGCGAAGTAGGCTTGACCTTCGGGTGATTGAAACGGGGCGCAGGCAAGTTCGCGGTCATTGACGGAGATGCCGTATTTTGCTCCCATCACCTTCAGGAAGAGCTGGAGGTAGTCGGTGGCCACCTGGTGGCCGAACCCCCGGCTGCCGCAGTGGAACATCACCACCACCTGGTTGGGGATGGTCAGGCCGAATGCGCGTGCCAGGCTCTGGTCATGGATGTTTTCTTCGCGGGCGACCTGGATCTCGCAGTAGTGATTACCGCTGCCGAGCGTGCCGAGCTGGCTGATGCCCCGCTCGACAGCCTTTTTGCTGACAGTTGTCGCATCCGCCCCGGCAAAACATCCCTCTTCCTCGGTCCGTTCCAGATCTTCGGGGATGGCATACCCGTTCTTCAGGCACCAGCGCGACCCCTGTTCCACCACCCGCCTGAATTCCGCATCCTTGAGCTTGATGAACCCCTGGCAGCCGACGCCGGTCGGTATCCGGGCAAAGAGGCGGTTGACCAGCCCGTGCAGCCGCGGGGTCACCTCTTCTTCGGTCAGGTTGGTGAGGACCAGCCGCATGCCGCAGTTGATGTCGAAGCCGATGCCACCGGGGGATATGACGCCGGTGCGCGGGTCCATGGCTGCAACGCCGCCGATGGGGAAGCCGTATCCCCAGTGGCCGTCAGGCATGCAGAAGGCATAGTCGAGGATCCCCGGCAGGCACGCCACATTCGATACCTGCTCGAAGACCCCGTCATCCATTCCGGCAATCAGCCCGTCGGACCCGAAGATCCGTGCCGGCACCAGCATCCCCGGCTTATAGCCGAGCGGCAATTCCCAAACTCCCTCGCGGACTTTCCTGAGTTGGCGCGGCATGGTCATGGCGAACCTCCGTTGCCACGGGAACCTCTCTCCCGTATATGCAAGCATACACAACCCCGTCCTGCTCCACAACTGCCCAACCGGATCGCCTGGCACAACCTGCGAATAAGAGCAGCAAATTGACAACGGCATGGTATATTCTATCCCATATATGGAATGCTGATTGCTTGATTTGATATGAATTAATGTGAGCCGTACGCCAGTATTCGTAACATGCCGAAGTAGAGGGGTTTTGATTTGGGCTTGCGTGGTCGGGGCCAGTCATTTCACCGGCAATCAACAACAGCAGCCGGAATTTGCCGGAGCGTGAATCAGTGTGGGACGATCAAGCAGGTATCTGCCGAAAAATATCGAAGGAGGTGAGTAACCATGAAAAAGCGTTATGTCCCACCGCGCGTGGTGGGGAGCGCAGCCGTGCATCCCTGTTGATGCGCGGAACAGTGCTGGATCGGGGCAACCTCCACTACGGAACGTTGCCCCATTTTTTTGTCGAAACAGCTGCCCCGTGCGAAGAGGTTGAACGGTATGCGCTTGGGAATCGACTCCACAGGTCTGCCCCGGTTTCCACGCAGGAACCTGCTGATCAGGATGCTTCCGCTGCTGGTCCTGGCCATCTCTTTGTCAACCACGTTTATCACATGGGACATGGTCAAGGGCAGTATCCGGCAGAAGGCATTTACCGTCTACAAGAGACGGACATCGGACGTGATTTCCCATATCGTGAACCGGATGCAGAATCATGAACTGATTCTCCTGGGAGGGAAAGGGCTGTTCACGCTCGGCATTGACGTCGACCGCAGGAAATGGCGCAGCTATGTCTCCTCGCTGCAGCTCGATCAGAACCTGCCCGGTATTCTCGGTGTCGGCTATGCCCAATGGTTGACTCGGGAGCAGAAGGACGCACATCTCCGGAAGATCCGGTCAGAGGGTTTTCCCGAATACAATATCCTGCCGGCCGACGATCGGCCGGTCTATTCCTCCATCGTCTATCTCGAACCATTCAACTGGAGAAATCAACGGGCATTCGGCTACGACATGTATTCGGAACCGACCCGTCGTGCCGCACTGGATCGGGCGAGGGACACGGGGGTTACGACCGTGTCCGGCAAGATCACCCTTGTGCAGGAAACCGAACGGAACCGGCAGAGCGGCATCCTGATGTGTGTCCCGGTCTATCGTCCCGGCATGCCGACCGATACCGTTGTGCATCGCAGGTCAGCGCTGCAGGGTTTCGTCTACAGCCCTTTTCGCATGAACGACTTCGTGTATGGCGCTGTTGACACGACTCCCATCGGGATTGCCTTCGAGATTTTCGATGGTGATACCACCCAGTTGGTCCGGATGATGTTCAGCAGCATCCCCAGCGATCCGTCGGCATTGCCCGGCGGGTATCAGCCGGATTTTGCCCATACGACCACGGTCGAGGTCTATGGCCGCACCTGGACGATCTCCTTTCTCAGCCTGCCCGAATTTGCCCGCGAACTCGACCAGGGGCGGTCGACCGGGGTCCTCATCGGTGGTCTGATCGTCAGTGTGCTCCTGACGCTGATCACCCTTATCCTGCAAAACACCCGGGAAAAAGCGCTTGCCCTGGCAGGAAGCATGACCAATGAACTGCAGTTGAGCGAGAAGCGCTATCGCGAGCAGTTCCAGGAACTCAGCCAGATCTATGCGAATACCCCGGCAGGGATCTTTGCGGTCGACCGGGAGTTGCGTTTCCTCCGCATCAACGAATATCTGGCAAGTTTTGCCGGAAAAAGCATTGAGGAGCATATCGGCCGCACGATTGCAGAAATCCTGCCTGCAGATTTTGCCGACTACCTTATGAATCTCTGGCGGTCTGTCATCGAGCAGGGTGCATGTGTCGACAATCTCGAATTCGAGGCTCTGCTGCCGAACGATGCATCTGTGCGCAGATCGTTCCTGGCCAGTTTCTACCCGCTAAGAACCGATGGTGGCGGAGTTGCCGGGCTCATGGGGTCCGTGCTGGACATCACGGAGCGCAAGCAACTGGAGGCCCGGCTGCACCTGACCAACGTCGCCATGGATAGCATGTCCGATGCCGTTCACTGGGTGCTGCCGGATGCAACCATCTATGATGTCAACTGTGCCGCCTGCCGGATGCTGGGGTATAGCCGTGAAGAGTTTCTGCGCCTGAGCCTGAAGGACATCGACGGCTACTTCACCTATGACGGGCAGCTGCGTCCCGGTTGGGACAAGCTGAAAGAGCTCGGTGAAACCAGGTTTGAAACGAGCCATCGCACCAAGGACGGCCGGGATGTCCCGGTGGAGATTTCGGCCAATTACATCACATTCAACGGCACTGAATATTCCTGCGCCATTGTCCGTGATATCTCCGAGCGGAAACAGTCGGAACTGCTCAGGGAGCGGCTTATGCTCCGGCAGTGGGATATTCTTGACAACCTGCCGATGCAGGCATGGCTTACGGATGCGGACGGGAGATTCGAGATCGTCAATGACGCATTTGCCGATGCCTGTGGCCGTCCGGTGCATGAGATCGTCGGCAGACGTCCCTGCGATATCCTGCCGCCGACTCTGGCCGAATACCATGAAGCTGAAATACAGACTATTCGCTGTTCACAGGCGAGAACGGTTGTTGAACGGGAGATGTCGGACGAAAACGGCGTCCGCTGGTATCGTTTCTGTGCGACGCCGCTGTTCGATGAACTGGGGACAGTAGTAGGTGCAACGGGTATCATTCAGGAGATCACTGCGCACAAGCGAACCGAGGAAATCCTTGAACAGGCACGTGTCGAGCTTGAACGCCAGGTACGGGAACGGACGTTGTCGCTGCTCACTACCAACTACCAGCTGCAGCAGGAAGTGGAAGACCGCAAACGGATAGAGAACGATCTGCGCGAATATCAGAAGAGGCTGGAAACCATGGCCCTTGAGTTGTCGCTTGCCGAGGAACGGGAGCGATGCCGCATTGCCAGCGAGCTGCACGATCAGGTGAGCCAGCGCCTCATCCTGAGCAAGATCAAAATCAGCACACTGGCGAGCCGGTTCTCCGATAACTGCCACGAGCAGGCGTTTGAAGAGCTTCTGCAGCTGGTCGACCAGTCGATTCATGACATCAGGACACTGACATTTCAGATGCGGCCGCCCGTCTTGGCCAATGCTGGGCTGGAGGCGGCCGTGGCATGGCTGGCAGAGGAGATTCAGGAACAATACGGTATCGCGGTCGATTATGTCAACCTGGGGGCCGATGACCAGAAACCGGTGCATTTTGAATATGAAATCCGTTCAACGATTTACCAGGTGGTGCGCGAACTGCTCTTGAACGTGGTCAAGCACGCCGGCACCCAATCAGCGCGAATCTGCATGGATCGCCAGGCCGACTCGCTCGTCATAACCGTTGCCGACGACGGCGCCGGCTTCGATACCTCCGGCCCGGTGGTAAAAAGCCTGAATAAAGGCGGTTATGGCCTGTTTAACGCCCAGCAGAGGATCGAATACATGAGGGGAGAGTTGAAGCTGGAATCGGTTCCTGGGAAAGGGACGCAGGCCACTATCATGGTGCCTATGGCCATTGTCTGAGCAAGGAAGAGGGGACGATTGTGAGTCTGAAGATATTGATTGCCGACGATCATCGGATAGTGCGTGAAGGGTTGCGGGCTCTCTTGGAAAAGGAACCTGATTTCCAGGTTGTGGCCGAGGCGTGCAATGGCGAAGAGGTGTTGCGGCTTGCCCGCGTACACCATCCTGACGTCATAGTCATGGACATTACCATGCCTGATCTGAACGGGATAGATGCGACTCGCCAGATCGTCAGCGAAATGAGTTCGGTGCGTGTCCTGGCCCTATCCATGGAATCAGACCGCAGGTTTGTCGTTGAGGTGCTGAAGGCTGGCGCTACCGGTTATGTTTTGAAGGACACCGCCTTTGCCGAACTGGCGACGGCCATTCGGACAGTTGCCGCTGATGAGCCGTATCTCGGGCCGGGCATTACGGAGCTGATCATCAAGGATTATCTGCAAAGGATTCCTGAAAACGTTTCGGTCGTCTATGAAAATCTAACCCTGCGGGAACGCGAGATCCTCAAGATGATTGCTGACGGCAAAAACGCCAAGGAGATCGCCTTTGCATTTCACGTCAGTGTGAAGACCGTTGACAACCAGCGGCATAGCATCATGAAAAAACTCAATCTCTACAGCATTGCCGAACTCACCAAGTATGCCGTGCGCGAAGGGCTGACCTCTCTGGCAGGACATTAGCCGCAGGGGGAACAGCTCGCCGGGGCACGGATACTAGCCGAGCAGGTTGTTTTTCGTGAAGTAGAGGGCCAGCTCCGCATTGCTTGAAATATGCAGCTTCTGCATGATCCGCGTACGGTACGTTGCCACGGTCTGCTTGCTCAGGCACATTTCTTCGGCAATGCTCTTTGGTTTTCTCCCCTCGACGATCCTGCGTGCGACCTCGAATTCCCGGTTGGATAGTGCCGGTGGCGATGCAGGAGTGTCGTTCGAGCGGAGCAGCTCCTTGCAGAGCAGGTCCCCCAATTGCGCTGTGACATAGGTATCGCCGTTTAGCAGCTTGGTGACGGCTACAGCGATCTCCTTCAGAGGTGCCCCCTTGTTCAGATAGCCGCGCGCTCCGGCCCGCATGGCCCGTATGGCATATTGATCTTCCGGGTGGACGCTCATGACGAGAATCGGCGGCATGGTCCGGCTGTCCATTTTTTGGATGGTCTCGATGCCGCTCATCCCCGGCATTGAAATATCCATGATTACCAGGTCGTATCGTTTTGCGGCAGTCTTCAACAATGCCTCGCTTCCCATCGAAGCTTCGTCGAATGCGGGATTGGGGACAATCTCCGCAAGAATGCAGATCATTCCCTTGCGCACGATGGCATGATCGTCGACAATCAGAATCTGCTTCATATTCCCCCCCCCCCGCTTCCGGATTCCCTGCAATCACGCTACAGAACAAACCGGTTGGCTGTGCGAGCCTCTGTCAGTGAATCGCATTAAAGTATATAAGGTTTACTGCTAAGCAAAATAGGGGGTTTGGTACCCATGGGTTCGCAATTTCCCAGAATCATCATAGGTTGGATCACTCTGCCGATGTCCGCGCAGCCTTGATCCCGTTCGCAAGATCAGCGGCAATTCAGCTGCGCCAGGCAAGGCCGGGCTGAATCATGCCCTCGACGGCATCTTCCGATTTTTTCACGGCCCACATTTCCCCTCCTGACAAAGGGACGTCAGTCCACCGCATGTAGGTGAAACAATTACAGGTAATTCATTGAAACTGGGTATTAGTCGGCATTCATTATTCCCGATACAATGAACACGGCGAAACAATGAAATGTACCTTTGTGCCAAGGTTTAGCAATGGAGCATGAAGTTGGGGACGGTGAGCGGAATATAACTGTCAAGGGGGACACCATGCATTTTTGGAGAAACATGAAGATTCGCAACAAGCTCCTGGTACTGATCGTAATGAGTTCTTTAACGCTGATCGCTACCGGTATTCTCGGCATTGTCAATATGGGGCGGATAAACAGCGGCCTTGGCGAAGCCAACGCAAACATGCAGCAGGTGTCGCTGTTGGATGAGATGAAAAGTGAGTTTCTCGGCATGCGCCTCGATATCGTCTATCTCATGGCGCTGAGGGATCGAAACCTGGTTGCCGAGAGAATAGGCAAATTCGACGAGAAGGTTGCTTCGGTTCAAGAGAAATTGCAGAAGATCGAACAAGTGGAGCACACAGCCGAAGAAAAGGCCTGGATCAAGGAGTTTCATGACGGCTTCGCCGCCTATGTGGCAAACAGTGCGACGATGAAGACCCTTGCCCGGCAGGCGAGTCTGACCGGAGCGGAAGCGCAGTATGCGGATCTGCGGGAATATGCACAGAAGAAACTGGCTCCGCTGTATGCCGCACCAGCCGAAGCGATCTCCCGTGTGGTGCAGTTCAATATCAAGGAGAGCGAGCAGGAGTATCTGAACGATACCCGCATGTATCACCGGATCGTGACCTTTACGGGAATCCTCATTGCATTCTGCGTCCTGGCCGCGGTTGGCATGGGCATCCTGATCATGACATCCATAACCAGGCCGCTGGCAAAGGTTTCAGCGGTCGTGGCCCGCGTTGCTGCAGGCGACCTGAGGGTGGCAACCGAGGTCGAAAGTCGGGATGAGATGGGGGAACTGGCAAAGGATGTGGACTCCATGGTGACGAATCTGCGGGAAATCGTTTACAGCCTGGATGCCAGTTCTACCCAGGTTGCTTCTGCCGCATCAGAGCTCTTTGCCATAGCCGATCAGATGGCCACCGGAACCAATGAAGTGGCTGCCCAGGCCACGACCGTTGCCACGGCCGGCGAGGAGATGGCCGCTACATCGACCCAGATAGCCAGCAATTGCTGTGCATCCGCGGATAATGCCAACGAAGTGAGCGCCTCGGCACAACGGAGTGTCGGCATTATTCATGAAACCATTGAGGGGATGACGCGGATAGCCACCAAAGTCAGCGAGACAGCGAAAACCATGGGGAAGCTCGGCGAGCGAAGCGACCAGATCGGCGTCATCGTCGGCACTATCGAGGATATTGCAGATCAGACTAACCTCCTGGCATTGAATGCAGCTATTGAGGCTGCCCGGGCCGGTGAGCAGGGACGGGGGTTTGCCGTGGTTGCGGATGAAGTCCGGGCACTGGCGGAGCGTACCACAAAAGCCACCAGGGAGATCGGCGAGATGATCCATGCCATTCAGAAGGAGGTAAAAGATATCGTTGTTGCCATGGAGGACGGGGTTGCAGAAGTGGAGAGCGGCACAAGGAATGCCGGGCGATCAGGGGATGCGTTGCAGGCGATTCTCGAACAGGTTTCCGCCGTTACGGAGCAGATCAGCCAGATTGCAACGGCAGCCGAGCAGCAGACATCTACAACAGCCGAAATAGCAAACAACATCATGCAGATAACCCAGGGTATCGAGCAGACATCCCAAGGGACCCAGGATGCATCGGCTGCCGCAAACGAACTGTCAACGCTGGCCGAAGCCCTCAAGGGGATAGTCGGCCGCTTCCAGGTCGAGGGAAAAGCCATGGCTGCTTGACACCGGCATGGGCGGCTTCCGTGATATCCAACAGCTGTCCGCTGGCCATTGCAACTCTTGCTTGTGGCAAAAGCGGCGAGACGGTCACCATATACCGTGATCGCACTATGGGGGTATTATCTTTATGAAGACCGCAAAGGCCATGGATAGGTCCTCGCAGCACAACGCGTATGTTACGACAATCTGTCCGTTTGTCGTGAATCCCATGGTGGAATGTTATTGCATCATTGTTGGCAGCAACAACATCAGGCTGGAAAAGGCCTTGTACTATTGTGGCGATAATTTCAGGCAGTGCACGTATTACAAGCAGCAATGCAAATAAAAATAACCGTTTCTGAACATTCCTGTGATGTGATGATACTTAATGTGGGGAGGAGTGATGGAGAATATTCGAGTCATGGTTGTTGATAATGATCCAAATGATGAGATTATTACCATGAAAGCATTACAGTTGAATAACATTGGGAGCCAGATCATAAAGATGCAGGATGGGGTAACGGCCCTTGAGTATCTCATCCAGGGACGAGAGATTCCGGATGGCGAAGGTCCGCATGTCCCGGGATTACTGCTTCTGGACCTGAACATGCCGGGAATGGCCGGGATGGAAGTGCTGACGCGGTTGCGGGCTGAGGAGAAAACAACCTCGCTGCCGGTTGTCATCACGACCTCATCGACCGATCATCGGGAGATCAGTGCCTGTTTTGCCGCTGGAGCGAATGGCTATCTGCATAAGTCCGTACGGTTTGACGAGTTCGTGAAAAATATGGGAGAGATCGTCTCAAAGTGCATAAAGGGATACGCTGCTGCGCTGCAGGGAGCTCCCGGGCAGTGTTTCCCGGAAATCACAGATGTCGGGAACTGTGCGGCGCTGAACCTGCTGGAGTCCGGGATTGATACTTGTGGTGAATATGGTTGAGAGGCGATGTCGTGCGGGAAAGCCGATGAATGGATGCTATCTCGCACATGAACTCCTGAAAGTGCATAGATGACGATTCGCGTAAAATCTCTGGCCATTGTTCTCGTTGCGTGGGCAGGTCTCATGGCTATCTCGTATGGGGCCTCTCAGCTTATCCTCATGAAGAGCTTCCGCTCTCTGGAAACGGAAGAGCTGCATCGTAATCTCGGCAGAGTGGTCGATGCCATTAATGAGGAACTGTGCGCCCTCGAACGATCGACGCAGGACTGGGCGGAATGGGGTGACACATATGCATACATGAAAACCCGGGATGCAGCATTTATCCGGAAAAACGTGAACAGCACGCCGTTTATCTCCCTGAAACTGAATTTGATGCTCTTTGTGGATTCTCGCGGGAGACTGGATTACGGCAAGGCATTTGACCTGCAGCGAGGGGTGGAGGTTCCCCTTTCGGAATCGGTTCGACGGTACATACTAGCCAATCGCCGAATTATCGGTATTGGCGACAGCAGGGTCGTGGCACGGGGTATCGTCTGTCTCCCCGAGGGGCCAATGCTCTTGTCGGCGCGGCCGATCCTCGACAATGAGCGGAGGGGACCGTCCCGCGGCACCCTTGTCATGGCACGCTTCCTTGATAAGGCCGGGATCCGGGCAATCGGCGCGCGGACGCATCTGGCCGTGGATATCTCCCCACTTTCGATTGCTCAGCAAAATGAGGCGCTGCACTCCCCGCCTCCCGGCATACTTTCGCCTAAGGATAGAGACCCCATATACCTGGAAGAGCCGCAAGAAAATACCATCTCCGGTTATACCTTTTTCAAGGATGTGAATGGTGCGGATGCTCTCCGCGTCAGGGTCGCCCTGTTGCGGGACATCTATCACTCAGGGGCGGCAAGTGTACGCTATTTCATCATCACGCTTCTCGGGGCAGGCGTGGTCTTTTCGACCCTCATTCTCCTGCTGCTGGAGAAGCTGGTCCTTTCACGTGTTGCCGTGCTTGGGCAGGAGGTCCATGAGATCGGCGTCTCCGGGTATCTGGGCAGCCAGGTTGCCGAAACCGGCAATGACGAGCTGACAACCCTGGCGGCATCGATCAACGGGATGCTCAGGGCGCTCTGCACGGCCGAAGCGCACTACAGGTCGCTTGTGGAACAGCTTCCAGCGGTTATGTACATCCTGTCGGCCGATCTGACGAACAGGGTCCACTACATGAGCCCCCAGATCGTCTCTCTGCTGGGGTATACCGCGGAGGAATTCAAGGCCGATCCACTGTTCTGGTTGGGGAAGATCTTCCCGGAAGATCGGGAGCGCGTCCTGACCCGGCTTTCCTACTGTCAGGCAGAGAACCTTCCTTTTTGCGATGAGTACCGAATGGTGGGGAGTGATGGCGAGATTCGCTGGTTTTCCGATCAGTATGAGTACGTGCGGCACGGATTAGGTTCCGACCATTACGTCCTCGGGTTGATGTTCGATATAACCAGATTGAAGCAGTGCGAGGACTCTCTCAGGCTTTCGTTGGCCAAGGCAGAAGCGGAACGGGCGAAAAACGAGGCGTTCATTGCCGGGTTGGGAGATCCGATCAGTGTCCAGGATACGGATTACAGGATACTTTTTCAGAACCATCTCAGCAGAGAGGAGATGGGCGACCACGTGGGAGAATTCTGCTTCCAGGCCTATCACGGCCTGAATGCCGTGTGCGATGGCTGTCTCATGGTGGAAGCCGTGCGCGACGGGAAAGTCCACCAGGGGGAATATGAGGCGGACCGGGGCTATGGGAAGCGTTCCCTGGAGGTAACCGTATCGCCGGTCAAGGATTCAGCAGGTAACATCATTGCGGCCATTGAGCTCACCAGGGACATCTCCGAGCGCAAGGAAGCCGATGGCAAGCTCTTGTACATGAGTACGCATGACTTGTTGACCGGTCTTTACAATCGTGCATTTTTCGACGAAGAGTTGACCAAGTTGTCGCGGGGAAGGCAGTATCCCGTGAGTATCATTGTTGCCGACCTGGATGGCCTGAAGGCCGTTAATGATACCATGGGGCATGCGACCGGGGACCGGTTGATCCAGATGGCGGCACAGGTGCTGAGCGAAGCATTTCGAGCCGAGGATGTGGTTTCCCGGATCGGAGGGGACGAGTTTGCGGTCTTGCTGCCGGATACCGATGACCTGGCTGCCCAGGTTGCCGTGGAACGGATTCGGCACTGCCAGAACCAGATGAATGAGTCTGGGCGCGGGCTGAACATCAGCGTGTCCCTCGGCGTCGCGACCGCGAAGACGAAAAAAGAGCTGGTATCGGCGTTGAAGCTGAGTGACGAACGGATGTACCGCGATAAGTATGCCAAGAGCTGCAGGCGGATGGATAATGGTTGCCCTGCCAGCGTGTGACTCCGTGTCGAACAAAGATGGCAAATGCCACGGTCGCGAGTATTTCTAAATCATCAAAGAGGAGATGGGCTGTCTGCCGGAGTCCTGGGGTTTTCATTTTCCTGCTTGTTTGATATGCTTTGGGCATTGTTACATTGATGCGGAATCCCTGAAGCGATGGAGGGGATATGGTCAGGTATATCGAGGTGAAAAGCCGGGCACGGTCTGAGTTTATCGATATCACCGAACAGGTGCATGAGGTTGTGCGGAGTTTTGGCGTACGAAGTGGCATGTGCCACCTTTTTGTGCTGCACACGACTGCCGGGATCACCGTGAACGAAGGAGCAGACCCTGCTGTTCAGCGGGACATTGTCGGTTTCCTCAATAAACTGGTCCCCAACGATCCCTATTTCACCCATGCTGAAGGGAATTCGGACGCCCATATCAAGTCCATGCTGGTGGGGACTTCACAGCGGATCTTCGTTGACAATGGCAAGCTGGTGCTCGGCACCTGGCAGTCCATTTATTTTTGCGAGTTTGACGGCCCCCGTGCACGTAAGGTGGCGGTCAAGATTACTGCCGATGAAGTCTGAACTGCCCATCTTGCGGAAATGAGGCTCTCACCTCATGCCGGAGCCAGCGTTTCGTCGCACAGTCGACGATAGCGTTCCTCGCCGGACAGAAACCGTTCGATCCTCACACCAAACCCGCTTTTCTTGACCAGCCGGATCATCTGAGGCGGGACCTTTTTTGCCCACATCACCCGTCCCACCACGGAAACCACCTGCTCGTCGGCAAGTATCAGGTTGATCGTCACCCTGCTGCCCGGTGGGGCGATATTCGTTGTCTTGATAAACATTCCATCGGGGCTGATATCTTCGGTAAAGGCCAGTCGGTTGGGATCATCGATGCCGAAGCGGAGCGCAAACCTCCTGCGGCGGCGTTTCAGAATGCGTTTCTCGGCCATAATCTCCTGCTCGTGTCGGTAGGATGTTTGCTGCGGGGAAGTATACCACTACCTTTGGAGTGTGCAATATGCTGGCGCGGGGGCTTCCCTGTGCATGTGCAATTCTGATGCTCGCTGTATGGGAAGTGTGCAGCATCGGTGATCCGCAGACATTGGCGCGCGCTTAAAAAAATAAACTTTACTGTTGGTTATGTTTGAAAATAAGATGGCATAGGACGTGATAGAAGTTTGTCTGCGAAGCAGCACCACATTGAACTGCCGGAGAGAAACTGCCATGGAAAAACGGAGATTCGTTCGGGTTCCCCTGAAGGTGGAAGCATACGTCAGCTGTCGATCCATTGCCTTCAAAGGCGAGGTGGCAAACCTGAGCCTGAATGGGATGTTTATCGCCTGCAAGGAAACCCTTGAGGAAGGAGATATTGCCAGGATTACCCTTTATCTGACCGGTACCAGCAGGAGACTGGATGTTTCCATTACTGCAAACGGTCGGGTCATCAGGGTCGGCGAGGGGATGGTTGCATTCCAGTTCCAGGATATGGATCTCGATTCGTTTACCCAGTTGCGCAATATCATTTCATTCAATGCCGGTGATGCCGACCGGGTCATAAACGAGTTCATGCATGCGGTGGTGCTGGCGGACCATGAGGAAAGGAAGGCTTCCTAACCGACTATACAATCGCCGGCGTAACAAAAGAGGCCGTTTCCCGTGGGGGAGGCGGCCTTTCGTTTTTCGGATGGATAGTCCCGACAGGGAAACGGTTATTCGATCACCTTCGGGACGCGGAAGAAGTCGCCCACCCGGTCAGGCGCGGCGGCAAGCGAGAGGTCCACCGCAAGTGACGGTGACGTGACATCTTCACGGAAGGCGTTTTCCATGGGAACTGCATGTGCCGTGGGTGAAACCTGGGAGGTGTCGAGTTCGTTCAGTTTCTCCACATAGGCCAGTATGGCATCCATCTGGCCGGTGAAGGTGTCAACCTCCTGTTCGCTCAAATCGAGTCGCGCCAATTTGCCAACGTGTTCCACATCTCCCCTGGTTATCTTCATCTGCCGGTTTCCTCCCTATGCCTGCAATTGCTCTATCGTTTCTAACACGGCTGGCGGAAAAAGGCAATGTCCTGCGGTCCGGTCAAGCCATTGCCGGCGCTTCATGAGCGTGATGATTGTGCAGGAAAGATGGCCGGCAGGGAATTCTTAACGGTTCGCTCCCTTGAATTAGCCACAGCGGCTGTTATACTTCAGCCAATGGGCTGTATGCCCTTTACAGGAGGGGTGTTTGGACTGGACGTGCTGCTGGCACAAGGATGTGATTGCCCCTGAGGAATGCCCCTATATCGAGGAAGGGGAGGAGTACCTTTACGCCGCTCAACGGAGACGGATTCTGGAGAAGTGTCTCGAATGCCCCCGCTTCACCGTTGATGTCCAGCGGATGAGAGAGTCCGGAGAGCCGCTGGCCCCGCTCTTTTCCATCCTGACCAATGAATTTCTCGACATGAGGATCCGCCTCCAGTCCATGGATGGATTCCTCAACAGCAAAACGCGTGAAATCCGTTTCCTCCACGAATTGAACACCGTCCTGCAGACCTCCATGGACCTGGATGAGATCCTCTCCGTGGCCATGACCGCCATTACCGCCGGCAAAGGTTTCGGGATGAACCGTGCCTTTTTGCTGATGTGCGACAAGGAGCAGCAATACCTTCGGGGCTATCTGGGGGTCGGGCCGCGCACCTACGATGAGGCCTGGCACATCTGGGAGGAGGTCAGCCGCAACGACCTTTCGCTCAAGGAGATGGCCCGCCAGTTCCAGATCAACAAGCTCTCTTCCGAGAAGGTCAAGTTCCACGATATTTTGGAACGGCTCACCATTCCTTTAAGCGACCAGGATCACATCCTCAATCGGGCTCTGCGCGAAAAACGACCGATCATGGTGGAAGATGCATTCCACAACTCTCAGGTAAATTTCCAGTTTGCCCAGACCCTCGGCGTCGACAGCTTTCTCGTCATGCCCCTCGTTTCCAGCAACCGGCGGATCGGGGTCATTATTGCGGACAACTGCATCACCCATCGGCCCATCACCCAGCAGGATATTCAGTCGTTGGAAACCTTTGCCTTCCCGGTGGGGTTTGCCCTGGTGCGGGCTTCGCTGTACGAACGATTGCAGGAAGAGGTCGACAAGCTGACAGTGGCGAACCGGAAGCTGCAGGAACAGCAGGAACTCATCGTCAAGATGGAGAAGATGGCCCTGGTGGGGAGGATCACGTCGAGCATCGCCCACTCCATCCGCAACCCGCTGATGGTCATCGGTGGCTTTGCCCGCTCCCTGCTCAAGGATGTTACTGTTGACGACCCGAAGAAGGAGTATCTCGGCTCCATCGTTCAGGAGGCAAGGCAATTGGAGGATGTCCTGGAAGAGATCCTGAACTATTCGGAATCGCTCTACCCGGTCAAGGACCGCTGGGATATCAATCAGGTGGTGGCAGGTATCTGTCGTGAACTGCAGGACCGTTTCGAAGTGGAGCAGTGCGGCTGCCAGATGGAGCTGGCAAATGAGCTCCCCATGCTGTTCATAGACTACAAGCAGATATCCTATTGTATCCGCACCATCCTGAGCAGCGCTCTCGACTATCGTGTGCGAGGGGGGAAGATCATTGTCAAGACCTGGCACGAGGGGGATGCAGTGTTCATCTGTGTGGACGATCGGTTCAGCACACTTACCACCTCAGCTTGGGATTCGCTGGTGACTCCGTTTGCCGAAACACAGGAGCTTGGCGTGGGGGTGGGCCTTCCGCTCTGCCGGACTATCCTGGAAAAATCGGGACACCGGTTGTCGCTCGAAAATCTGCCCGAAGGCGGCATTCGTTACATCATTCAGTTGCTGCAACATAAGGAGGAATGAACAGATGGCACGGTTATTAGTTGTGGACGACGAGGCCAGCATCAGGCTCCTCTATGCCCAGGAACTCAGCGAGGAAGGCCATGATATTGTGACTGCAGGGACTGCGGTCGAGGCGGCGGAGAAGCTGAAAGGCGAACACTTCGACTTGATCGTACTGGATATCAAGCTGAAGAACGAGAGCGGGCTGGACCTTTTGCAGAAAATCGTCAAGGAACGGCATGACATGCCGGTGATCCTCTGCACGGCCTTTTCGTGTTACAAGGACGATTTCTCCGCCTGGCTGGCCGATGGGTATGTGGTGAAATCCAGTGACCTGCAGGAGCTGAAGGACGAGATCAAGCGGGTCCTGGAAAAGAAGAAAACTGTCCGCGGCTGATACCACGGGCATGTCCTGCATTGTAATGTCTATAGATAAAGGAGAAACGCATACATGAAAGCTGTCATCATGGCGGGGGGGTTCGGTACCCGCATCCAGCCGCTCACCAGCAACATCCCGAAGCCGATGATTCCGCTCCTGAATCGTCCCATCATGCTGCATATCGTCGAACTGCTGAAGAAGCACCAGATTACCGATCTGGTGATGCTCCTCTATCATCAGCCGAGCGTGATCAAGAATTTTTTCCGGGATGGAGCCGATTTCGGCGTGAAGATCACCTATGTCACGCCGCTGGAAGACATGGGGACCGCCGGAGCGGTGAAGTGTGCCGAAAAGTTCATTAATGAACGTTTCCTGGTGATCAGCGGCGATCTCCTTACCGATTTCAACCTGCAGAAGATCATCGATTTTCATGCCGACAACAAGGCGCTCGCTACCATCACGCTGACGCCGGTGAAGGACCCACTCCAGTTCGGGGTGGTTATCACCGACAAGAACCGCCGGATTACCCAGTTCCTGGAGAAACCGGGGTGGGGCGAGGTTATTTCCGATACTATCAATACCGGTATCTACGTGTTCGAGCCGGAAATCTTCAAGTACATCCCTGCAAACGAGAACTTCGACTTTTCCCAGGATCTTTTCCCGAAGCTGCTGGAGAAGCAGGAACTGCTCTTCGGTTATACGGTGAAGGGATACTGGCGCGATATCGGCAATACCGACTCCTACCGTGAGGCTCACCACGACATTTTTCGCGGCAAGATCAATGTGAAGATCGATGAACCCAAGCAGGATGTGGTGGGCCGGGATCTGCGCATCGGCGCCGATGTCAGGCTGGACGACTCAGCAGTGCTCGACGGCACGGTCGTGATCGGCGACAACTCGCAGATATTCGGCAGCGCTCACATCAAGGACTCGGTCATCGGCCGCAACTGTACCATCGAGCCCGGGGTGAAACTCTCCCGTTGCGTCATCTGGGACAACGTCTACCTGAAGAAGGGGGCAAAGGTCAACGATTCGGTCCTCTGCAACAATGTCAGCGTTGGGCACGGCGTCGTGATCGAGGAAGGCGGCATTATCGCCGACGATACCGCCATCGGCGAGGAGGCCTACATCAAGCGCGATGTCAAGGTCTGGCCTCGCAAGGTGATAGAGGCCGGGGCGACGGTCACAGACAACCTGATCTGGGGAGAGAAATGGAAGAAATCGCTCTTTGAGGGGGCGATCATCCGGGGGCTCACGAACGTCGAACTGACCCCCGAATTCGTGGCCAAGCTCGGCTGCGCCTACGGCACCTCCCTGCCCAAGGGGAGTTTCGTCCTTGCCGGCCGGGATGCCTTTCTTGCCTCGCGGATGCTCAAGAGGAGTTTCCTGGGGGGCATACTCTCCGCCGGGGTCAACGTCCGCGATCTGAAGATGATCCCCCTGCCGGTTGTCCGTTATAAACTGAAAACCTTCGGCGAGGTGGGGGGGGTACATTTCCGCCAGTGTCTGGATGACCCGGCGCTGACTGAGATCGTCTTTCTCGACAACGACGGGCTCGATTTCTCCAGTGCCATGGGAAAGAACGTGGAGCGGATCTTCTACAAGGAAAACTTCCGCCGCGCCCACCATATGGAACCGGGCGGGATCACCGAGCTGCCTCAGGTCATGGATTTTTATCGCGAGGGGTTCATCCGTTCGATCAATGTGGAGATGCTCAAGAAGCGGAAGTACAAGGTGGTGGTCGACTTCAACCATTCGCCCGCAGGTCAGTTGCTGCCCGCCATCATGAATAGCATGGGGATTGAGGTGATCTCTCTCAATGCCTATGTGGACGAGGAGCGGGGGATCAAGAATGCCGAGGAAAAGCCGCGCAGCCTTACCCAGCTGGCCAAGATCGTTGCCTCCCTGGAGGCCCAGGCGGGGTTCTGGCTCGATCCCACGGTGGAAGAGGTCATCCTGGTCGACGAGGCCGGCAGGATCTACAACGCGGCAGAGACCCTTCCGCTCATGGTTGCGCTCCAGCTCAAGGCCGGCTGCAAGGGGGCCTTTGCCGTCCCGGTGTCGGCACCGTCGGTCGTCGAGCTGATGGCCAGCGAAAAGGGGTGCGCGGTCAGGCGGACCAAGAATACGGAACGGGCAATGATCGAGGAGACCCTGTCGTCGGAAGTGATCATGGCAGGCTCCATGGACGGCCGTTTCGCCTTTCCCAAGTTCCAGTCGGCATTTGACGGGATGTATGCCATTGCCAGGGCCATCGAATTGCTGGCGACCTGCGGCACCTCCCTTTCGGCAATCTGGGGAGAGATCCCGCGCCGTACCTTCCTCCAGGGCAGGGCAAACTGCGCCTGGGAGATGAAGGGGGGGATCATGCGCAAGATGAGCGAGGACAGCCTCGACTGCGAAGCGAGTTTCATCGATGGGATCAAGGTCCATTTCGGCGAGGATTGGGTCCTGGTCCTGCCGGACCAGTATCAGCCCTATGTTCACATCGTTGCCGAAGGGAAAGAGCCGAAGGGAGTGCAGAAGCTGCTTTCGGAATACCTGACTAAGGTCGAAAAATGGAAGAAGGAACTCCAGTAGGTATGTGCCGGTGAACAGGAGCAGATATGGCTGAGCCGCTTTCCATCGTTTTCATCTGGCACATGCACCAGCCATATTACAAGGACCCCCTGCGGGATGAGTACGCCCTCCCCTGGACCTATCTGCATGCAATCAAGGACTATTACGACATGGCGGCCATCGTTGCGGAGACAGCGGGGGCGAAGGCCGTCTTCAACCTTGTCCCATCGCTGATCGAGCAACTGGAAGATTATGCGGCAGGGACCGCTGTCGATCCGGTCCTGGCTATCGGGCAGAAAGACCCCGCGGATATGGAGGAGCACGAACTCCTCTTCATGCTGAATACGTTTTTTTCTGCCAATCGGCAGCGGATGATCGAGCCGTATCCCCGTTACCTGGAACTGCTCAGGCTTGCCGGCGACGGTGACCAGGAACAGCGGGCAGGGCGCCTGCACAGCTTCCGCCACCAGGAGATCCTCGACCTGCAGGTCTGGTTTTTCCTCTCCTGGACCGGTGAGGCCGCACGTCACCGCTGGCCCGAATTCCAGGAACTCATCCGCAAGGGGCGAAACTTCAGTCGTGCGGACAAGGAGCTGCTGTTTGCACGGCAACGGGAGCTCTTGGCCGCGATTATCCCCCTGTACCGGGAACTCCACGACCAGGGGAAGGCCGAGCTGTCGGTATCCCCGTACTACCACCCCATCCTGCCCCTGTTGTGTGACATGAAGAGTGCGCTGGGGGCCATGCCGCGAGCCAATCTGCCGACTGCGCGCTTCCAGCATGCCGAGGATGCCCGCAGCCAGATCGAGGAAGGGATTGCCTGCTTCAAGCGGGTATTCGGCTTTACCCCGGTCGGCATGTGGCCATCTGAAGGCTCGGTGAGCGACGAAGCCCTGGCGCTCATTGCTGCCAGCGGTCTTACCTGGGTCGCCACCGACGAGGGGGTCCTGGCCAACACGCTGGCAGGATGCCATGCCGGAGGGCGGGACTGGCTGTATCATCCCTATGCCTTTAAAACTGGCGGCAGAAAACTGAACATGCTGTTTCGCGACCACGCCCTCTCCGACCTGATCGGCTTTACCTATTCCCAATGGGAACCCGAGAGGGCCGTTGCCGATTTTGTCGATCGGTTGCGCCAGATCAGGAGCCAGTTCAGCGACAGCCGGGTGGTGCCGGTCATCCTGGATGGCGAGAATGCCTGGGAATACTACCCGGAGAACGGCTACGGTTTTCTGTCCCGCCTGTACGGCACCCTGGCCGCTTCCCCGGAATTCCGCCTCTGCACGGCCAGCGAGATACTTGCCGATACGCCGGTGCGCCAGCAGATTACCCATATACATCCCGGTTCCTGGATAAACGCCAATTACGGGATCTGGGTGGGGCATCCCGAAGAAAACCTCGCATGGGATTACCTGGAGAGGGCGCGTGAGGCCGCCATCAGTCGCAATCCACAGGTAGCCGATCTGCTCGGCCGGGCCAAAGGCGTCGGCAATGGCGACGTGGAGGTCGATGTCACGGTCCGCAATGTCTGCCGCTCTCTTTTTGCCGCCGAAGGGAGCGACTGGTTCTGGTGGTACGGAGACGACCACTTTTCTGTGCACAGCGACCGTTTCGATGCCCTGTTCCGCAAGCATCTGATGAATGTGTACCGTCTGCTCGACCTTGAAGTCCCCCGCGAACTCTATGAGCCGATCAAGAAAAAAGGGGTGGCCGGTTTTGTCCGCGAGCCGTCGTCGTTCATTACGCCGCAGCTGGATGGGCTGGTCAGCGACTATTTCGAATGGCTCGCCGCCGGGCTGTTCGACCTTTCGCGGCAGTCGTCTGCCATGCATGTGTCGGAAAGCATCCTGCAGTCGTTCTTTTATGGTTATGACCGGGAAGCACTCTATTTCCGTATCGACGGGGCCAAGGATCTGGATCGCATCCTGCGGGCCGATGAAGTGCTTAACCTTCACCTGATTGCCGGGAAAGAATACCGGCTTGCCATGGAGGTTGGTGTCACAAGCGGCCTGCTGCAGGTGAGGGGGAAATCCGGATTCCGTGCAACAAGGAAGGGTTTCAGCTGGAAGATCACCCGCATCTGCGAGGTAAGAGTTCCGCTGTCTGCCGTGAAACTCGTGGCGAAAGACCCGTTGAGCGCCTATCTCACCCTTGTACGGGGGCGGGAAGAAGTCGGGCGTTGGCCCGTGGATGCGCCGATGGAGCTCACGTATCAAGGAGAAGAGCTGGAGTTGGACAATTGGCTGATATGATTGATAATGGTTGACGACACTGTCTGTCGAGTGTGGGGCACAATTTTGAGGAGACTGCATGTCAGAACTACGTTGGGATCCATTGAAGCAGCACTGGGTCATCATTGCCACTGAACGTGGCCGGCGGCCGCAGGATTTCCATCAGGAAACCGATTCATGCACCATGACCAGCTGCCCGTTCTGCTATGGGAATGAAGACAAGACCCCCAATGAGATCTTTGCCATCCGTCCGTCCGGTCCCCCGAACGGCCCGAACTGGAAGGTCAGGGTCATTCCCAACAAGTACCCGGTCCTTCGGGTCGAAGGTGAGTTGAAAAGCCGCGCCTATGGTCTGTATGACGTCATGGAAGGTATTGGCGCCCATGAGGTGATCATTGAGACGCCCGACCATCACAAGGGGCTGGCCGATCTTTCGACGGCTGAAATCACCAATGTGCTGCAGGCGTATCGCGCCAGGTTGCTGGACCTTCGCCAGGACTTCCGCTTCCGCTACATGGTGCTGTTCAAGAACCACGGTACCAGGGCTGGCGCTACGCTCCACCATTCCCACAGCCAGCTGATCGCCGTGCCACTCGTCCCGCCGGTGGCTGCCACTGAACTGAAGGTCTGTCGCGACTACTTCTCCAGCAAGGAGCGCTGCATCTACTGCGATCTTATCCGCTTTGAGCTGGAGAGCGGCGAGCGGGTCGTGAAGGAGTTTGCCAATTTTGTTTCGGTAACGCCCTATGCCTCATCGTCTCCGTTCGAGCTTCGTCTGTATCCCAAGCATCATGCCCATGACTTTGCCCTGTCCGGCGACTCAGACCTGGCCGAACTGGCCGTTGCCCTCAAGGATATGCTGGTGCGGCTCAAACTGGTTCTCAAGGACCCGCCGTTCAATTTCATCCTCCATACCGCACCACCCATGCACCAGCGGCTCGGCAAGCCCGATTACTGGAGTTCTCTCGCCTATGACTACCACTGGCACATCGAACTGGTTCCAAGGTTGACCCAGGTCGCCGGCTTTGAATGGGGTACCGGATTTTACATCAATCCGACGGCACCGGAAGATGCTGCCACATTTTTGCGTGATGCGAACATCTGAGGAAAAGGGGGAACGGCAAGGGATGGAGCGCGATCGCCAACAGCTCGACGATCTGACCAGGGATATCCAGCGGGTTCTGGCTGATAACCGCACCTTTCTCGACAGGATACTCGACGACGATTTCGAGGTGGGAGAGGAACCGGACGAAGCGGAACCGGAAGAGGAACTTTAGCCGCTGATGGCAACTGATACAGAAAAACCCCCGGATAGTTACATCCGGGGGTTTTGTTTGTTCGGGCCCTGGCGGATCAGTGGCCGGTTTGCGCGGAAGCGCTTTCGCCGCCGCCCGGCACGTCATGCCCTTTGACCATGTGGCACTCGCTGCAGTTCGTATTCATGAGCTCTTCGCCGATATCGACCGGGTGCACGAACTCCTTGACCTGTGTCCCGGCGGGGATGTTCTCCTGGACCTGGCTGATTACGGTGTGGCAGATATTGCAGTCCTTGGAGATGATCCTGCCCTCGGAGGTCTTGTGTTTGCCGTCGTGGCAACGGAAGCAGCCGGGTGTATAGAAATGGCCGATGTGGTTGGGGTAGGTGTTCCATGACACCTTCATCTCCGGGAAATAGTTTCGCTTGTACATGTCAAGGATATGTTCGATGGCCTTGCTGATGGTTGCTGCCTTTTCCTGTGCCAGTTTGGGGTAGTTCTTGGCGTAGAAATCCCTGATGCCCGCGGGGATGGACGAAAGCGCTTCGGGAGTCGTCCGGTACGGTTTTTCCAGGACTTCGACGGCGATCTTCTTTATGTAGGGGAGTGACGGATCGATATTACCGGAGACAATATTCTCGTCCATCTCCTGACCTGGCGACTTGTAGATGTGCGTCGGCCGGTTGTGGCAGTCGGTACAGTCCATCAGCCGTTTTTTCCCGTTGGCGACTTCGTCTCTGGTGAGCGGGTTTGCGGTATCCATGTATTCGGTGATGGAACCGTCCTTTTCCTTGACTGCTATGTAGGGGATGTCAAAGCGCTTCTTGTCCCTGGCAATGTAGCGCACCTCGGTGCCGATATGCCAGTGGATGCCCATGGCATGAGGGGATTTCGGGGTGCCGCCGATCTTGATGAGCAGGTTGACCTCGCGGGGAGTGTTCTGTTCATTCGGGGCGAAGTGGTAGAATATTTTCTGACGGCCGGAATAGAATTTCTCGGGCCAGTGGCAATGCTCGCAGGTATCTCGGGCAGGACGGAGGTTTTCGATCGGGGTTTCGATGGGAGAGGGGAAGGAATGGGTGAGCACGGCCCAAACCTGGCGCAGTCCCGATATCTTGGCCTTGACATACCACTCTGCTCCCGGCCCCACATGGCATTCGACGCACTTGACCTTGGCATGGGGCGAATTGCTCCAGGCAGTATGCTCGGGAGTCATGACCTGGTGGCAGAGCTCGCCGCAGAAGACGGTCGATTCGGTGAATTCGAACCCTTTGATGGTGGCAATGGTGATGAGCAGGACGAAGATGACCGTGGCGATGGAGAAAAAGACCGTCAGCTTCATCTTGTGCGGGTCGTTCAGGTCGAGCCTCGGCAGGGGGGGGATTTCTGCGTCCTTGCCCTGGTCTCGCAGCTTGCTTCTGACCCGCCACATCCCGAGCGGGATGATGAGCAGGCCGGTGACCAGCATTGTGGGGAAGAGAAAGAAGGTCAACAGCCCCAGGTAGGGGTGATCGATCCCCATGATCACTTCCATCGCCAGGAAAGCGATGATAAGGCAGGTGGATACGATCGCCAGGAGCATCCCGGCGAGGCTGATCAGGTTCCAGGCGTACCTGAAGGTTCTGTGCATAACGGCTCCTTGAGGAAAAGATTGCATAACGGCAACTAGTGAGATTAACGCACTAAAATTACAACAATTTATATCGCCAACTGATTGGTTGTCAAAACAAAAATTTATAATATATGACGATTCATCTGGTTCTCGCGCAGACCTGGGAACGGTTGCAGCGGACCGCAAAAAAATCTAGCAAGTTAGGCAATTGCATTTCATAAACGATGTTATATTATGGTTATTGGCAAGCTAATTTGTCGACTTTTCTGGTCGGTCTGGTGGGGTGTCATGCCGGCTGGATGCAGAGGGGAATTTCTGTCTAATCCTTTGATCTGCCGGAGGGGGGAGGCGCATGAAGAACCATGTGCTACGGCCGTTGTTCGTTGCAGTGGGGGTGGTGGTCCTGATCCTTTTGGCCAGAGAGGTCCTGGTTCCGGCGGATTTTGGCGTCCAGGAGCGGGGATATATGTATGGTTGGCACCGGAAGGGGAATGAGGCCGACTGGAAGAACGTCAGGGCCAAGTACCGGACCACTGCATATTGCAAGGAGTGCCATCAAGACAAATACGCCGATATTACGGGGTCTCCCCATGAAACGATCATGTGCGAAAACTGCCATGGACCCGGCCTCGCACACCCTAACGACCCGCAATCCCTGCACATTGACAGGCGAAGAGAGCTCTGCATCAGATGCCACTTTCGGCTCCCTTACCAGGCCAGTGGGCGGGGCAGGATCCGGGGGGTCGATCCAGCGACGCACCACCCGGAAGCAGAATGCGTCCTCTGCCATTACCCACACAATCCCCGGTGGACTCCCGGCAAGGAGGCCAGACGATGATATCGCGCCGCTCGTTCTGTAAAAAATCCATCCTTATCCTCGGGGGGATCGCAGTGCCGCTGGCAGCACTGGAGCTCTTCGATCCGAAAAAGCTGGCTGCGGACAGATCTGGCCCATCCACGGTTCGCTGGGTCTTTCTGGTGGACACGCACAAATGCGTGGGGTGCGGCTTCTGCGTCAAGGCCTGCAAGATCGAAAACGAGATACCTTACGATGCCAATGTCTCCCGCACCTGGGTGGAGCGCTATGTCGTGACCAGGGACGGCAAGGTGCATATCGATTCGCCCAAGGCTGCCCGGGATGGATTCACGAGCACGTCGATCGATCAGGGAGCGCTGGGGATGTTGAAGATAGAGAACAGCGATATCGACAAGGCATTTTTTGTCCCCAAGTTGTGCAACCAGTGCGACAACCCGCCCTGTGTACAGGTCTGCCCGGTCGGTGCCACCTATCAGACTTCCGATGGCGTGGTGCTCGTGGACAGGTCATGGTGCATCGGTTGCGGTTACTGCGTCATGGCGTGCCCCTATGGGGTCCGCTTCTTTCATCCGGTCTATCACGCGGCTGAGAAGTGCAATTTCTGCTACCATCGCATATCCAAGGGTATGAAACCTGTCTGCGTCGAGGCGTGCCCCTTTGGCGCCCGCAGGATCGGCAACATCAGGGACCCCAATGACCCGGTAACCAGGATCATCATGACAGAACGGGTCAACGTGCTGAAGGAAGAGTATGGGACAAAGCCCCAGGTCTTCTATGTCGGGCTTACCAGGGAGGTGAAGTGATGGAAATGAAGAACTCCCCGTTTCCCCGCCAGGGGAGGGCGTAGCCATGGTGCATGGAGAAGCCTGGACCGTCAAGGAACTGTTCGTCTATCCCAATGAGTATATCTACTGGACTATCCAGATTGTCATGTATCCGTTCATGACCGGCCTGGTAGCCGGCGCGTTCGTCCTTTCCTCGCTCTACCATGTCTTTGGGGTGAAGCAGCTGAAAGAGATCGCCCGTTTTTCCCTGGTTTTCTCCTTTGCGCTGTTGCCGGTAGCCATGATGCCGCTCCTGTTGCATCTCCAGTTTCCGCTCCGTGGCATCGAGGTCATGCTGACTCCCCATTTTACGTCGGCGATCGCCGCATTCGGCATCGTCTTCACCTCCTATGGGATGATCGTCGCGTCGGAGCTCTGGTTTGTCTATCGCCGCTATTTTGTCGAGACGGCCCTGGATCTCCGCAAGGCAACACAGCGAGGAGTTACGCAGCAGGCACGCTATCTGCTCTATTCGCTCCTGACACTCGGGGCGTGGGATATCGGTGAACATGCATTGGAGAAGGATGAGCGGGCAGTGAAGATGCTGGCCGGGCTCGGAATTCCGGTAGCGTGCTTTCTCCATGGCTATGCCGGGTTCATCTTCGGGTCGGTCAAGGCCAATGCACTCTGGATGACCCCTCTGATGCCGGTCATCTTTATCTGCTCCGCCGTGGTGTCGGGTATCGCCCTCTGCATCATTACCTATATCGCCACCATGGAGCTTCGAACCCTGCGGGCACGCAAGCGACAGCAGCGTCCGGAATCTGGTGCTGACACGGAGATGCAGAGCAACGAGATACAGGTCGTCACCATGACCTCCCGCTATCTTCTCATGTTCCTGGTGCTGGCCATCACCCTGGAGCTGCTCGATCTGATCTTCCGCGGCTATACTGCCGTGAAATCATGGGATATCCTGCGCAGCGTCATCTATGGCAAGGACTTCGTCAACATCTTCGTCATCCAGTACGGTCTGGGCAATCTGTTGCCGTTCATTCTGCTCCTCCTGCCGCGTCTGACCATCCGGCGGACAGTTGCGGGTACTCTCCTGGTGCTTCTCGGTGTCTTCATGATGCGCTGGAATGTCGTAATCGGCGGCCAGGCATTCTCCTCATCGTTTGCCGGATTTATGCACTACCACCTGCCGATCTGGCCTGAAAGCCTGGAGACTTTCAAAGAAGGGCTGGCTGGTGCCCTGCTGGTGGCAGCGACCCCGTTCGTCCTTTTCTGGGGGCTCTGTAAAATACTGCCGGTCTTCCCTGTTGATGAATCCCGCTAGTTTCGGGTTCCGGGCGATTGCAGAGATCGGCACAGTGTAAAACGTCATTCTGTTGATTAACGCAACGTCTGTGGTATGGTAAATAGATCCAAGGTCCGGGTGGTGTTGCCTCAGGTCATATTTCCTCTTTCGGGAAGGGCGTTGTCTCCCGAAGACTCCGGTCGGAAGGCAGGGGTGCCCTTGACAAGCTGCTTCGGCATCTGCTAGCTTTTGCCATTCAGCCGTAGCGGTCAGGGCGGACTTTACCTGGACAAGGAGCAGCCATGCACAAGAAACTTTTCATCCCGGGACCGGTGGAGGTCGCACCGGAAATCCTGCAGGCGATGGCCATGCCGATGGTGGGTCATCGGATGCCGGAGTACGCAGTCGTACACAAGCGGGTCAAGGAGAACCTCAAGCGTCTTCTGTTCACGGAGTCGAGGGTATTTCTGGCCACCTCCAGCGCATTCGGGGTCATGGAGGGGGCGGTTCGCAACCTGGTGGCCAAGAGATGCGCCAACTTCTGCAACGGGGCCTTTTCGGACAAGTGGCACGATGTGACTCGGCGCTGCGGCAAGGAGGCAGATGCCGTGAAGGTTGCCTGGGGGCAGCCCATAACCCCCGAACTGGTTGAGCAGACCTTGTCCAGCGGCAGGTACGATGCCATCACCCTGATTCACAACGAGACCTCGACCGGTGTCATGTCACCGCTGCCCGAGATTGCAGAGGTGCTCAGGCGCTATCCGGATGTCGTCTCCATCATCGATACGGTCTCCTCCATGAGTGCCCTGAAGATCCCGGTGGACGAACTCGGGATCGACTGCTGCATCTTCGGAGTCCAGAAGGCGCTGGCTCTGCCTCCCGGACTGGCGGTCTTCACTGCCAGCACCAGGGCGCTCGAACGGGCAAACGGGGTGGAAGGGCGCGGCTATTATTTCGATTTTCTCGAATTCGCCGCAGCGGATGAAAAGGACAATACCCCGTCTACGCCGTGCATCTCCCAGATCTATGCGTTGGACAGGCAGCTCGAACGAATCTTTGCCGAAGGACTCGAAAGTCGTTGGGCTCGCCACAAGGCATTGGCGGAGCGTGTGCGGTCATGGGTCGCTGACAGGGGCTATGGATTCTTCCCTGATGAGCCATACCGCTCGCTGACCCTTACCTGCGGCAGGAATACAAAAGGGACAGATCTGTCTGCCCTGAAGAAGAAGCTCGGCGCGGCAGGGTTTGCATTCGACGACGGCTATGGAAAAATCAAGGGTGAAACATTCCGGATCGCCCACATGGGTGATATGCAGATGACGGATATCGAGGAGTATCTGGCCGCGATTGACCGGGCACTTGCCGAGTTGTGACGCTACGGAGCGTAGATTGCCCGGACTGGCCGGGCAATGGCGGCAAACTCCCGGGGATGACCCTGGCTCGTGCACGTCCGGAGCCAGCAGTGCCGGCAGTGAGTAAAACGATCTTTTGCAAAGGGAGAACCGAAGATGAAATGTCCGAATTGTGGTGGCAGGGATGCAGTGGAGATAGACCTTCACTCCGAGGGTTTTTCGGCCGAAACGTCACCGGTAAAGGAGTGCGGCACCTGTGGCCTGGTCTGGAGGATAAAGGTGGTCGGCGGGCAGAATGAAGTGGATATCATCAAGCCGGCAGGAAAAACGACATCTTCCTGACATCCGGCAGGTCTGGACTGCGGTTGTACGTCAGGTAAGGAAAACCGGTGGATCTGCGCCTTCATTGGGCTGCGGCAGCAGCACCGGGCAGAGGATTGTCTTGTGAGCCCATGGACCGATCATTCCCGCCAGGAAATGCACTGGACCGGGCATCCGTCTATGGCCTCCTGGATCTCTTTTTCGCTGGCGCCAGCGGAGTCGTAGCACTCGGATTTCGACGCATCGTCAAATCTGAAAACGCCGGGGCAGACTGAAACGCACAGCCCGCAGCTGATACATGATTCCTTGTCAACCCAGGGGTATTTCGCCATTGTTTCGGCCTCCTTGTTATACATAAGGTTGCAGCCATTGTAGCAGGTCGTCATATGCTGTCAATTTCGGGAACTGAGCGTATTCTCTGTAATTTTATCTTGCTTTTAGAAAATGCTGTGATATTTTAGTTGAACTAAAAAACGCTCGAAGGGGAGAATAGTAAGAAAACATGGCATCCCGACGGTGCGGGACCCGAGGAGGAGGTTGCGGAATGACGGCCATGGTTTGTCCGACCATGCAGCTCGCTACCGCGAACCGGGAGCCCCTGGTTCCGAACCACGAGGTGAGTCAACCTTCTGACTCCCGGGCAGCTGGGGCTCCAATCGCAGCTTTCCGGTGTTTTCAGCCGGTCGGGCAGAGCCGGTTCGAGGATGCAAGGAAATCACTGGACGATCGATCCTCTTGCCCCTCGCAAAGCTCTGCTTCATGTGACAAGTTGATGTCTCTCCGTTCCTCCGTCTCTTCCGCCTTCTCCCTTCGATTCGAGCACCGCGCCTTGTGTGTGCGTGCTCATCCTGACTCCGGACGGTTCATCGTTTTCTCATCCAGTTCCAGAGCAGTGTCTGGGCGTTTTGAAGTGCCAACGCGGTTACATAAAAATCCTAATGACGTGGGGAGGAGTTTGGAATGAGTTATGAGGTCCCGAAGAACGAGCAGCTCTTGAAGTGGGTGGAAGAGGTTTCAGCTCTATGCGAGCCTGAAAGAATTCACTGGTGTGATGGTTCGCAGGAGGAGTACGACGAACTGTGCAATCTGCTTGTTGCATCCGGGACCTTCAAGAAGCTGAATCCCGAGAAAAGGCCCAACAGCTATCTTGCCTGGTCCGATCCGATCGACGTTGCCCGCGTCGAAGACCGTACCTTCATCTGCAGCCTTTCCAAGCATGATGCCGGGCCGACCAACAACTGGATGCATCCCAAGGAGATGAAAGAGACCCTGCATAAGCTCTTCAAAGGGTGCATGCGCGGCAGAACCATGTATATCATCCCGTTCAGCATGGGGCCGCTGGGATCCAACATCGCCAAGATCGGCGTGGAGATTTCTGATTCCCCTTATGTTGCCGCCAACATGCGGATCATGACCCGCATGGGCAGGGCGGTTTTGGATGTCCTCGGCAAGGACGGCGAATTTGTCCCCTGCGTCCATTCGGTCGGCGCGCCGTTGCAGCCGGGCCAGAAGGATGTCTCCTGGCCCTGCAACAAGGAAAAATATATCGTCCACTTCCCTGAAGAGCGCGCCATCTGGTCGTTCGGCAGCGGTTACGGCGGCAACGCCCTGCTCGGCAAGAAATGCCTGGCTCTGCGCATCGCCTCCAAGATCGGCCTGGACGAAGGGTGGCTGGCCGAGCATATGCTGATCCTCGGGGTCGAGTCTCCGGATGGAGAAAAGACCTATGTCGGCGCGGCCTTCCCCAGCGCGTGCGGCAAGACTAACTTCGCCATGCTGATCCCCCCCAAGCCGTTCCAGGAAAAGGGGTGGAAGGTGACCACCATCGGCGACGATATCGCCTGGATCAAGCCGGCCGCGGACGGTCAGGTCTATGCCATCAACCCCGAATACGGGTACTTCGGCGTGGCCCCCGGCACCAACGTCAAGACCAATCCCAATGCCATGGCCTCCTGCGCCGCCAATACCATCTTCACCAACGTTGCCCTGACCGAGGATGGCGATGTCTGGTGGGAAGGAATGACCGACGAGCCGCCGGCAAAGCTGACCGACTGGCAGGGGAACGAATGGACCCCCGGTTGCGGCCGTCCTGCCGCTCACCCCAATGCCCGCTTTACCTCGCCCGCTTTCCAGTGCCCGTCCATCGACCCGGACTGGGAAAATCCCAAGGGGGTGCCGATCAGCGCCTTTATCTTCGGGGGTCGCCGCAAGAATACCATTCCGCTGGTCTATCAGGCCTTCAACTGGAGCTATGGGGTTTACCTTGCCGCCACGCTCGGTTCGGAAACCACGGCAGCCGCTGTCGGCGCCACGGGCAACGTCCGTCGCGATCCCTTTGCCATGCTCCCCTTCTGCGGTTACCACATGGCCGATTACTTTGCCCACTGGCTGCAGTTCGGACGTTCCATTGCCAAGCCGCCCCGTATCTTCAGCGTCAACTGGTTCCGGAAGGACGAGAACGGCAAGTTCCTCTGGCCGGGGTATGGCGATAACATGCGGGTGCTGAAGTGGATCGTCGACCGCGTGCAGGGGCATGCCGGGGCCGTGGAAAGCCCACTGGGCTGGATGCCCCGCTACGACGACATGGAGTGGGACGGACTGAACCTGAGCCGCGAGCAGTTTAACGAACTGACGTCCGTTGATCGCGATATGTGGAAGGACGAGGTCCTCTCCCACGAGGAGCTGTTCGTCAAGATGTACGATCGCCTCCCCAAGGAATTCCTCCATATGCGGGAACTGATCCTCTCCAGCCTCTGGCGTTCGCCCGAGCACTGGGAGCAGATCGGCGATGTCCATCCCGAGGGGTGGAATGAGTAAGAACTGACATGAACTGTTGACAGTATCCGTTCTGCGAGAGGTCTGGCAGAACGGAAACGGGTTGGCGGGAAACAGAAAAGGCTGGGCGACATTATCGGAGAATTTCGGGTGTTCGCCCGGCCTTTTCGCATAACAGGCCTCTGCAGGGCGATGGGGCCGTACAATGGTCGGGGTCAACTTTTCCACAACAGAGGAGATCTTGCGATGAAATTGAACGACATTACCCGTGGCACGGGGCTTGAAGAGCATGGCATCACCAACGCGAACCTCATCTACTGGACGCCGCCCACATCGGTGCTCTACGAGCAGATCGTCCGGCGTGGCGAAGGTCTGGTGACCCATCTCGGTGCGGTTGCGGTCAAGACCGGCCATTATACGGGGCGTGCTGCGAATGAGAAGTTCATTGTCGATGAGCCCTCCTGTCACGATCATGTCAACTGGGGCAAGGTCAACCGGCCCTTCGATCCTGCCCGGTTCGAGGGACTCTACAAGCGGATGATGGCCTACCTGCACGGCAAGGACCTGTTCGTCCAGGACTGCTTTGCCGGTGCCAGCCCGGATCACCGCCTGCCGGTACGGATCATTACCGAGCGGGCCTGGCATTCTCTCTTTGCCCGCAACATGTTCGTCCGTGCCACCCCCGAAGAGCTGGAGACCCACAAGCCGGGATTCACCGTCATCGACATGCCCAGTTTTCACGCGGTCCCCTCGATTGACGGCACCAACACCGAAACCTTCATCATCGTCAATTTCGCCAAACGGGTCATCATCATCGGCGGCACCAGTTATGCCGGCGAGATCAAGAAGTCGATCTTCACCATCCTCAATTACCTCCTTCCACATGACAAGCAGGTCATGTCCATGCACTGTTCCGCCAATGCGGGGGAGAAGGGCGATGTGGCCATATTCTTCGGGCTTTCGGGTACCGGCAAGACCACACTCTCTGCCGACCCCCGGCGCAAGCTGATCGGCGACGACGAACATGGCTGGGACGACAAGGGGGTCTTCAATTTCGAGGGGGGCTGCTATGCCAAGATCATCAAGCTCTCCAAGGAGTCCGAACCGGAGATTTACGAGACCACCCGGCGGTTCGGCACCATTCTGGAGAATGTTGCCATCGACACGGTCAGCCGGCGGATCGATCTCGACGACGATTCCTTCACGGAAAATACCCGGGCATCCTATCCCATCACCCATATCCCCAATATCATCAGGTCGGGCATGGGAGGGCATCCCACCACGATCATCATGCTGACCTGCGATGCCTTCGGCGTGCTTCCCCCCATAGCGAGGCTTTCTCCCGACCAGGCGATGTACCACTTCCTCTCCGGCTATACCGCCAAGGTGGCCGGAACCGAAGCCGGGATCACCGAACCGCAGGCAACCTTTTCCACCTGTTTCGGCGCGCCGTTCATGGCTCTGCATCCATCCGTCTACGGAAACCTGCTCGGCAGGAAGATTGCCGACCACGCTGTCAACTGCTGGCTCGTCAATACCGGCTGGAGCGGCGGGGCATACGGCGTTGGCTCGCGGATGAAGATCTCCTACTCCCGTGCCCTGGTAAATGCGGCCATAGACGGGACCCTCGGCGAAGTCGACTATGAAAAGGACGCATTTTTCGGGCTCGATATCCCGAAGGTCTGTCCGGGCGTTCCGGCCGAGATCCTGAATCCGCGAAATACCTGGGCCGACAAGGCGAGTTACGACGAAATCGCTGCCGATCTTGTCGAACGGTTCCGCAAGAATTTCGAGCAGTACCGCTCTTCCGTGTCAGAGGCGGTGGCACGGGTGCTCTGATCCGCTGCCGCCGGTATCCCCGGCATACCTGCTCCGAGAGGGATGGCACTGTGTCATCCCTTTTTTTATGCCGGATACTGTCAGTCAGGTGTGGCAGGTCCCTGTTGCCGCATTGACGTTTGCCCGTGCATGGGCTGTCGGGGATGTCCGGACAGGAGGGTGTATAATTTTCTTGACAATGTATGAGAGTTCGAGAAAATGATAAAACAATAGTTTGAAATTCTCTGTCAACCGCAGTCTTGAGGAAGGGGGTTGTCGGATGGCTCGGAAACAGGGCAGTGACACTGAAGCGACTAACGGTCTTGAATTTCAAGACAGCGTTTCTACGCTTCTCGAGCGGCGGGGGGTTACACGCCGGGAGTTCATGAAGTTCTGTACCGCCATGTCTGCCGCACTGGCCCTTCCTCCGGCGTTTGCGCCGAGGATCGTCCGTGCGCTGGACGAGGTGAAGCGGCCGACCCTGGTATGGCTCGAATTCCAGAGCTGTACCGGCGATACCGAGGCCCTGTTGCGGGCCTCGAACCCGACCGTGGCCGAGATCGTCCTCGACATCCTGTCCATCGACTATGCGGAGACGATCATGGCGGCGGCTGGCCATCTGGCCGAGGCGAACCTGGACAAGGTGGTCCGGGAGGAGAAGGGGACATACATCGCCGTGGTGGAGGGTTCCATCCCGATGAAGGATGATGGGATCTACTGCTGTATCGCCGGCCGGACGGCGCTGGATCGCGCCCGTGAAGTCTGCGGTGGCGCCTTCGCGACCCTTGCCGTCGGCACTTGCGCCTCCTACGGCGGCATCCCCGCTGCCGCGCCCAATCCCACCGGCGCGGTGGGGGTCAAGGCGGCGGTGCCGAGCGCCACTGTGGTCAACCTGCCGGGGTGCCCCCTGAACGCCGACAACCTGACCGCAACCGTCGTCCATTTTCTGCTGTTCAAGAAGCTGCCCGCCACCGACGGCCTCGGCCGGCCGCTGTTCGCCTATGGCAAGCGGATACACGACAACTGCGAGCGCCGCCCCCATTTCGATGCCGGCCAGTACGTGGAGGCCTGGGGAGACCAGGCACACCGCCACGGACACTGCCTCTACAAGATGGGGTGCAAGGGGCCGGAAACCTTCCACAACTGCCCGACGCAGCGCTACAACGACAAGACCAGCTGGCCCGTGGCTGCCGGGCATGGCTGCGCCGGCTGCTCGCAGCCGATGTTCTGGGATTCCATGACCCCGCTCTACAAGCGGCTTCCCAACGTGCCGGGATTCGGCATCGAGGCTACTGCCGACAAGATCGGTCTGGGGCTGGCCGTGGGGACCGCTGCTGCCTTTGGCGTTCACGGCGTGTTGAGCGCATTCCGCCGAGGCGACGATTCCGAAGGCGCAAAGGAGGATTGAGGAGATGGCCAAGATCGTCGTTGACCCGATCACCCGTATCGAAGGACACCTCCGGATCGAGGCGGAGGTGAACGGCGGCAGGATTACCGATGCCTGGAGCGGCAGCACCATGTTCCGGGGGATCGAAAAGATCCTGCAGGGGCGTGACCCCCGCGACGCCTGGTACTTCACCCAGCGCTTCTGCGGGGTCTGCACTACGGTCCATTCCATTGCCTCCATCCGGGCCGTGGAGAATGCGCTGAACATCACGGTCCCCCCCAATGCGGATCTGATCCGCAACATCATCATGGGGGTCCAGAACGTTCAGGACCATGTCATCCACTTCTACCACCTGCATGCCCTGGACTGGGTGGACATCACCTCGGCTCTCAGGGCCGATCCCGCCGGGACTGCGTCGCTCGCCGCTTCTCTGTCCGAATGGCCGCTCAATTCCACCACCTATTTCAAAGAGGTGCAGGAAAAGCTGAAGGCCTTCGTTGCCAAGGGGCGTCTGGGGCCGTTTGCCAATGCCTACTGGGGACATCCGGCCATGAAGCTGCCACCCGAGGCGAACCTGATGGCCACTGCCCATTACCTTGAAGCGTTGCAGTGGCAAAAAGACATCATCCGGATACACGCCATCCTCGGAAGCAAGAACCCCCATCCGCAGACCTTCCTGGTGGGGGGGATGGCGATCCCGATCGACCTGGATTCGCAGAACGCCCTCAATGCGGACAAACTTGCCGAGATCGGCGGCCTGTTGAAAAAGACCAGGGACTTTGTCGAGAAGGTCTATATCCCCGACCTGCTGGCCGTGGCCTCCTTCTACAAGGAGTGGGCCGGGATTGGCGGCGGCGTGGGGAATTATCTCAGTTATGGCGAGTTTCCCGACCCGGCAAGCGGCAGGATGTTCTTCCCGGCAGGGATCGTCCTCGGCAGGGACCTGTCCAAGGTGCATCCGGTGGACCAGAAAAAGATCGCCGAATACGTGGACCACTCCTGGTACGAGTATTCCGGGGGGAGCGGCAAGGGATTCCACCCCTGGGATGGCGAGACCGAGCCGAAATATACCGGCCCCCGGCCCCCCTACGAGCATCTGGACACCGACCGCAAATATTCGTGGGTCAAGTCCCCCCGCTACGAGGAGCGCTCCATGGAGGTGGGGCCTTTGGCCAAGCTGCTGGTGGCCTATGCCGCCGGACACAAGGAGACCAGGGACGCGGTCGGTCTCGTGCTGAAGCATCTCAACGTGGGACCCGAGGCCCTCTTTTCCACCCTGGGGAGGACCGCCGCCCGCGGCCTCGACTGCCTGATCACGGCCCAGCAGCTGCCCGGCTGGCTTGCCCAACTGGAGGACAACATCGGCAAGGGTGACCTGCGGATCCACGCAGGCGAGAAATGGGATCCGGCCACCTGGCCCGGGGATGCTGCAGGTTACGGCTGGCACGAGGCACCGCGGGGGGCGCTCGGTCACTGGATCAAGATCCGGGGGGGGCAGATCCTCAATTACCAGGCAGTGGTCCCCTCCACCTGGAATGCTTCGCCGCGCGACCACAAGGGGCAGCGGGGACCTTACGAAGAGGCGCTGGTCGGCACACCCATTGCCGACCCGAACAAGCCGCTGGAGATCCTGCGCACGATCCATTCCTTTGATCCCTGTCTCGCCTGCGCCGTCCATGTTCTCGATGCCGCCGGCAACGAGACGGTGCGGGTCCGGGTAACGTAGGAGGGGGTATGGGACATCTCTACGAGAAGTATGTCTGGGAGATACCGGTCAGGGCGACCCACTGGGTCAACGTGCTCTCCATCGCGGTACTGACGCTGACCGGCATCTATATCGGCTCCCCTGCGACCCTGGGGGCGACCCCGTCGGATTATGTGATGGGCTGGGTCCGCTTTGTCCACTTCACCGCGGCCTACCTGTTTGCCGTCAGCGTCGCAAGCCGCATCTACTGGGCGTTCAGGGGGAACCGCTATGCGTCCTGGCGGGAGTTTTTCCCCATCCTCACCCCGGCGGGGCGACGCAACATGCTGGCGACCTTTCGCTACTACACCTTCCTCTGCAAAAAGGGGCCGCAACCGGTCGGGCACAACGCACTTGCCGGCACCACCTATGCGCTGGTCTTCGTGCTCTACCTGGTGATGATCGTGACCGGTTTCACCCTCTATGCCGAGCATGCGCCGCTGGGAACCATGCACAAGCTGACCGGCTGGCTGCTGGTGCTCTTTTCCAACCAGACCCTCCGGCTGACGCACCACTGCGTCATGTGGCTTCTGATCGGCTTTGCCATCCATCACGTCTACAGCGCCTGGCTGATGGATGTCAAGGAGCGGGGCGGGGTCATGTCCAGCATGTTCAGCGGCTACAAGGCCGTGCGTACGAAGGACTGACAGCCTGGCGCACGTGCAACGCCGGGGATATCAACAGGCAGCAGGGGAGGCGGTCTGGCAGTTCTCGTCCTTGGCATCGGCAACCTGGTCATGTCCGACGACGGCGTCGGCGTCCGGGTGGTGCAGCGACTGGCAACCGGCTATCGCTTTCCGCCGGAGGTGAGCCTGCTGGATGGCGGCACCCTGGGGCTGGATCTCCTGCCCCGGCTGGAGGGGGTGGAGCGGCTTCTGGTGGTGGATGCCATCGATTCGAGTGAAGCACCGGGGACCCTGGTGCGCCTGTCCGGCGAGGAGGTGCCGGTGGCCCTGGCAACCAGGCTGTCACCGCACCAGATGGGGCTGAAGGACCTGCTTGCCGTTGCCGACCTGCAGGGATTCTGCCCGGCAGAGGTGGTGCTGGTCGGGGTTCAGCCCGCCTGCATCGAGATGGGAATGGAGCTGTCGGATGTCGTGGCGGGGAGGTTCGACGAGCTCACGCAGCGGGTGCTCGTCGAACTGTCGGCATGGGGAATCGATCCGCTTTCCTGCTGAGAAAAAGAGACGCCCCAGAAACAAAAGGCCCGCCCGGATACCGGACGGGCCTTTCTCATTGCAGGAGAGGCAGTTCAGGATTTGAGGTATGCGTCGATCTTTTTCGCCAGGGTCTTGTAGATCCGCTCGCATTCTGCCGGGTCCCGCTCCAGCAGGGTCACCCGGAACCCTTGCAGGGGGGTGGAGAACGAAGAGAGCGGGACGATGCAGATCCCGGTGCTGGCAAGCACATAGTAGACGAAGCGCTTGTCCGGCGACACGCCCGGCGCATTGACCAGGTCTTCCACCAGGGCTCTCACCTCCGGGTTTTCTATGGGGAGCGACTGCCGGCTGGTGAGCAGCCCCTCCTCGAAGGCGACCGCCATGTAGAAGGCGCCGTTGGTCCGGTTCACCATCAGCCCAGGCACATCCTTGAGGAAGTTGTAGGTGATGTTGCTCATCTGCTCATAGCGGCTGGTCCGCTCAGCAAGGTAGACCGGGTATTCCGGATGGCTCATGATCGCCGGGATCACCTTCTGCGGCAGGGTGGTGGAGCAGACCTCGTTCATCTTGGTGTTGAGGATGGCGTTGACGTAATGCTGGAATCGCTCGTCCCGGCTGAAGTTGTAGACCTCGATCCAGCCGCAGCGCGAGCCGGGCCAGGGCAGCTCCTTGGAGATCCCCTTCATGGCGATGCCCGGCACGTCGCCGATCACGTCGGAGAGCGGCACGGTCTTCTCGCCGTTGTAGACGATGTTGTTATAGACCTCATCGGCCAGGATGAAGAGGTCGTACTCGCGGGCAATGGCGACGATCTGGCGCAGAAGCTCCTCCGGGTAGGCCATGCCGGTCGGGTTGTCCGGGTTGATGATCATGATGCCGGCCACGTTCGGGTTGTACTTCACCAGGTTGCGGATCTCCTCGATGTTCGGATACCAGCGGTTTTTGGGATCGAGGCTGAAGCAGAGCGGCGCGGTGTGGGCATGGGCAGACTCCGCCGACGAGTGGGTGGTGTAGGAGGGGGAGGCCATGAGGATGCGCGTCTCGGGGTTCAGCACGCCATAGAGCTTGGCAATGGCATCGCCCAGGCCGTTGAAGAAGATGATGTCCTCCGGCGTGATCTGCGCTCCGCCGCGCCGGTTGGTCAGCCCGCAGATGAACTCCCGCGTCTCCAGGACGCCGCGGGTATGGGCGTAGCCATAGGAGTCGTTCTCCATGGCGGCCGCGGCAACGATCCCCTTCATCCAGTCCGGGATGATCTCACCCTTGACGATCGGGTCGCCGATGTTCTCCCAGTTGATCTTTACCCCGTGCTTCTGCAGTTTCTCGGCTACGTTGACGATGTTGCGGATTTCATAGGTGATCCTGCCGGCGCTGGGGGGGACGAGTTCGTTTCTCATGCATTGCCTCCGAAGATGGTCTGGCAGCACCCGCAAAGGGTGCAGCGAAAATGAAAAGGCCGCGGGATAGTCCCGCGGCCTTTTGAGCTGGTAGTGTCGTAAAAGGTGAACGCTACCGGAAAGCGGGCATACCTGCGGCATCCGACGCCGCTGCGCCGGTAGCTCGTGCTGCTGCAGAATATGCGATCATTCCGGTGAATTTCATAATATACCCACATAACATAGTCGCAACCCGCCGTCAACGAATATATGCAACCTCAGCCGGTCACTCGCAGGAAACCAGGAACCTGCCGTCGTCGTCGCGCCATTTGATCCAGCCGGAATCGGTCAGGTCGACGAGCACCAGGATCCAGCTGCCGCTGACTTCCACCACGCGCAGGCTGCTGCGGCTGCTCAATGCTCCCAATGCAGGCGCATGGAGGTCGGGCGAGCTGCGCAACTGGGTGAGCTCCTTGCGGAGACCGGGCAGCATCCGCACCTCGCGCCCTCTCAGATAGCTCCCCCACGATTCGTAGCGCCAGTGCCGGGCCATTTCCAGCCACCCCTCGCGCCCCCCCTCGTCGTAGATCACCTTCACCCAGTCTCCCTTCTTGCGGGTGACCACTGCCAGAAAGGAGTTTGCGGCGCATTTGAGCGCGGGTGAGAGCTGGGGGAGGTCGAGCGGGTCCAGCTCGCCGATCCTGCCGATGCCCGGTTCGCGGTAGAGATGGAGTGGAAGCTGGTCAACGGCGGTTTTCGCGGGGATGCAGCGGATGGTGAGGATGCCGTTGCCCGCCAGCGGGCGTGGCTTCGGTGGGGCGGAACGTGCCGGGCCGGCTGTGGCAAGGAGCAGCAGGCATATGAGCAGGAAGGCCCGGCGCACCGGATCAGCCCAACAGTCGGGTAACGAGGCCGGCCAGGTAGGCGGCTGCCTCGGGGGTGCCTTCTTCCGGTGCCCACGACGCGGTTTCATCAGCAGAGAGGGGGAGGTAGGGGCCGGCCTTTGCCTCGAAAAAGACCGTGCCCGGTGCCAGGCAGACGGCACCGTGAAACAGGCCGTGGGGGATATCCACGGCAACCGCCGGCCCGCCGGGGGTGAGCACCACCGAGTCGAGGACCGTGCCGGCCTCGTCGAAGAGGATCACGCCGAGTGCCCCCCTGACGATGGTGAAGGTCTCGTCCTTGGCCTCGTCCAGGTGGCGGTGCGGCCGGATGTAGGAATTCGGCTCGATGGCGTTGAACAGCCTGTGGCAGCAGAATTCGTCGGTCGGGTGAAGATTGAGGTTCTTCCGCTTTCGCGGCGCCCCCTTGGCGACGTCGGAGAGTGCATCCAGATGCTTGGAAGTTATGATTCTCATGTGTGAGTCCTGTCCGGGTGATATTTCGTCACGCTCAAAAATACCCAGATGCACGGCGGCGAGGAAGAGGCGACGGAGGCGTACATGGAATGTACGTTGACGAGCCGATGACGAGCCAACACAGCAGATGGGTGTTTTTCAGCGTGACCTAACGGTCGACGAGGGCTATCTGGTTGCCTTCCGGATCCTTCACCACCGCCATCTTCCCCCAGGGGGTCTGCATCAGCGGTTCGGCAAAGGCGACCCCTGCCTCCGTCAGCTTCCGGCAGAGCTCATCCAGCTCCTTGACGACAAGGGTAATGCCGGTGTGCCGCCCCACCAGGGGGTAGGCGTCCTCGTGCATGGCAGTGGCAACCCCCAGGTTCGTGGTGGAGCCGGGGAAGAACTCCATCATGAACTGGCCTTCGTTTGCCACCGGCAGACCGAGTTGCTCCTTGTAGAAGTGCTGGGCAGCGGCGAAATCCCGAACAAATACGACCACGTTTTTCATGCGCTCGACCACGGTAAGCTCCTTGTGTGAAATCTGCCACTTTTATTAGCAGAGGGGCGGGTCCATGACAAGAGAATTTGCGGGTCGACTTGTCAGTTGCCTAATATTTGTTACTATATAACCGCCAATGGGCAAGGGGAGGGTATGGAGCAACAGTTCAGGCCGCGAACCGTTTATGTGGCAGCTTCCAGCATGGCTCCGGTCGGCCGATATAACGGCAGGGAGCGCGAGCTGCTCAGCTTTCTCGGTCTGGCCGAGAAGGCGGGCGATGTCTTTGCCGCCGGCACGGTCCGACGCAGGGAGATCGACGCGGTGGTGGTCGGCTGCCAGAGCCCGGTCGCCTTTTCCGGCGTGGACAATACCGCTTCCAAGGTGGCCGGCGTGCTCGGCGTGTCCGGGAGCAAGTCGCTGCTCATCGACACGGCCTCCTCTTCCGGGGCCTCGGCACTGGAGGCCGCCTACCTGATGGTCGCCTCAGGCAGCTGCGACCATGTCCTGGCCCTGGGCATCCAGAAGATGAGCGATGTCAGCACTCCGGAGGCAACCCGGATCGTAGCCGGGGTCATTGACCGGGATGAAGCGGAGTTCGGCCTGACCATGCCCGCCTGCGGAGCCCTGGTGGCGCGTGCCCTGATGGAGCGGCTCGGGCTCTCCTTCTCCGAGTGGAGCGCCTTCTCGGCCCTGCTCACCGAGCGGGCCCACCGCTATGCCGCCCGCAATCCCGATGCCCATCTCCAGTTCCCCCTGCCGGTGGCCGACTATTTCAAACAGGTCGTGACCGGCAAGAACTACCTCTACTGGTGGCCCCTGCGCTACCACGACTTCTGCCCCATGTCCGACGGCGTGGCTGCCGTGATCCTCACGGCCCGCCCCCACGATGTGGTAGTCGCGGGGGTCGGCAGCGCCACCGATATCCCCACCATTGCCGATCGCAACTACTTCCATTCCTTCCCGGCCACGGTGCGCGCCGCCGCAGAGGCCTACGGCATGGCGGGGATCAAGGATATCAGGGCGTTTGCCGGCACACTGCACGTCAACATGCACGACCCCTTCAACGGTTTCGGGCCGATCAACATGGCCGACCTGGGGATCGTGCCGCGTCGCAGGATCCTGGAGGCGCTCCTGGACGACAGCCTGACCGGCGACCGGGGGATGTTCCCCACCAACCTGACTGGCGGACTCAAGGGGCGGGGTCACCCGCTCGGCGCCACCGGGATGATCCAGGTCGTGGAGAATCACCGCCTGATCCGGGAGAGAGGCTTCAAGGCAGGGCTCTCTCATTCCATCGGCGGGCCGATCAACAATAACGTGGTCATCCTGCTGGAGCGGGCCGACCATTACCGCCAGCGGGCGCCCGAGCCCTACCGCCCCTGGGGGTTGCCGTCGCTGGGGCGTCTCAAGCCGAAGGCGGTCACGGTAGAGAACCTGCTGGCCGGGGATGGGGTGGTGGAAGGGGCCTTTGTGACGGCCACGGTCCGTTACGACCACCAGAGCGGCGCACCGGCCGCGATCGTCATGATCGTCTCCTGCCGCTACCAGGGGGGGCGTTACAGCTTCCTCTTCGGCATCGGCGGGGAAAACCATACCGAGATCAGCCGGTTGACTCCCGGCGACCGGGTCAGTCTGGAGCTGGCGAATGGCCAGATCCTGGTCAACCGGATGCCGGTGAAGCGGTTCTATCAACGGACCATCGACGGGGTAACCGAAATGGCGGAAACTGGCTGGAAACGGATTACGGGCAGGGGATAACGGAACGGGAGGCATTCACCGGGCAGTCTAAATCTCACTCAATAAAGGAGAAAAGAGATGAAGATCGATGAGGTCAAGGCGTTGGCGAAGCAGAAAGGGGTCAAGGCGGGAAAGATGAAGAAGGCAGAGCTGATCCAGGCGATCCAGCGTGCAGAGGGGAACGAGGAGTGCTACAACAGCGGCAATGCCCCGACCTGCGGGCAGGAGCAGTGCCTCTGGCGCGAAGACTGCTGATAGCGTAGCGACAGGAATAGTAGCAGTGATTTCGAGCCCTTCCGTGAAATGCGGGAGGGCTTTTCTTTCGATTTACAAACCTTGTCAAATCGGCTAAAGTTGTTGGCCGCATGCGTCACGAAGAGGGGGAAACGCCATGGAACAGCTCAGGGACACACCGCTTATCGACCGACACCAGGGGCTTCATGCGCTGATTGCCCCCTTTGGCGGCTGGAACATGCCGATCCAGTACGAAGGGATCATCGCCGAACACCGTTGGTGCCGGGAACAGGCTGCCCTGTTCGACATCTGCCACATGGGGGAGTTCCTCTACCGGGGCGACCTGGTTGCCGGCGGTCTGGAAGGGGTCTTCACCTTTTCCGTGGCCTCCATCCCGGTGGGTCGTTCCCGCTATGGCTTTCTCCTCAACGAATCCGGCGGCATCATCGACGACCTGATCGTCTTCCGCATTGCCGAGAACGAGGCGATGATCGTGGTCAATGCCGCCACGGCCGACAACGACTTTGCCGTGATCGGCTCACGCCTGCAGCCGGGTGCGGACTTTACCAATATCTCCGCCGCAACCGGCAAGCTCGACCTGCAGGGGCCGCTCGCCCGCGAGGTCATGCTCCGGTTTTTCCCCGCCGAGGTCGGCGCCCTTCCCTATTTCAAGTTCATGAAGACCACCATCCTCGGCTGCGAGGCGATCGTCAGCCGGACCGGCTACACCGGCGAGCTGGGGTACGAGGTCTTCCTGCCTGCGACCAAGGTTGTGGAGCTGTGGGACCTCTTCTGCACTGACCCGCGGGTCAAGGCCGCAGGCCTGGGGGCACGTGACCTGCTCCGCCTGGAGGTCGGCTACAGCCTCTACGGCAACGACCTGGACGAGACCATCACTCCCCTTGAGGCGGGGCTGGAGGCCTTTGTCAACTTCGACAAGGAGTTCGTCGGCAAGGATGCCCTGCTCAAGCAGCGGGCCGCCGGCCTCAACCGGGTGAAGATCGCGTTCAAGGTCGGTTCGCGCCGTTCCCCCCGCCACCATTACTCCGTCTGCGCCGGCGACGAGGCCGTGGGCACCGTCACCAGCGGTGCCTTTTCCCCCATGCTCGGCTGCGGCATCGGCCTGGCGCTGGTCGATCCGAAGGGCGCGGCCATCGGCAGCGAGCTGACCGTCCGCCACGAAAACGTGACCATGTCGGCATCGGTCTGCGAACTTCCCTTCTACAGCGGGGGCTCGCTCAGGGCCTGACAGCTTTGTCCTGCGCGGCCGCGATTCCGAGAGACAGCCGACGCTTTCCGCCCGCCCGGGTCACTGTTTCATGAGAATATCCATCCCATTTTTCAAGGAGATACGGCATGGCGATCTATTACACGAAAGAGCATGAGTGGGTAAAGGTTGAAGGGAACGTAGCCACGGTCGGGATCACCGACTTCGCCGCCCACCAACTGGGAGATATCACCTTTGTGGAGCTGCCCAAGACGGGGAAGAGCGTCAAGCAGTTCGAGGTCCTCTGTGCCATCGAGTCGGTCAAGGCTGCCAGTGACATCTATGCCCCGCTGTCGGGCAAGGTAATGTCGGTCAACGAGGCCCTGGAAAACACCCCGGAGATCGTCAATGAGTCGGCCGAAGAGGCCGCCTGGATGGCCTGCCTGGAGATGGCCGATCCCGTCGAAGTGGGTAAGCTGATGACCCGCGACCAGTACGACGAATATCTGAAGGGGCTGTAGGGGCCAAAGAATCATGAAATGTGAAAAGGGAGGGCTCCCATGAGCTTTACGCCGCATACGCCTGGTGAAATACGGGAGATGCTGGACGCTATCGGCGTCGGCAGCATCCGGGAGCTGTTCGGGCCGATTACGCAGGAACTCCGGGCGAAATCGTTCGATCTTCCCGCCGGCATGTCCGAATTCGAGATGCTCGACCGGATAAAGGGGCTGGCCGCTGACAATGGCTGCGAGCTGCTGACGTTCATCGGCGGCGGTTTCTACGACCACCTGATTCCGGCGGTGGTGGATCACCTGGCCGGCAGGTCCGAGTTCTATACCGCCTACACGCCCTACCAGCCCGAATGCTCCCAGGGGAGCCTGCAGGCCCTGTTCGAATACCAGACCGCCATCTGCCGGCTGACCGGCATGGATGTCTCCAATGCCTCCCTTTACGACGGCGGCACCGCCCTGGCCGAGGCGGCCATGATGGCGCTGCGGGTCACCGGCCGCTCGCGGATCGTCGTGGACGGGGCAATGAACCCGTTCCACCGGTCGGTGGTAAAGACCTACCTGGCCAACCTGTCGGTGGATATCGTCGAACTCCCGCCGGTGGACGGGCTGCTCGACCGGACGGCCCTGAAGGCCGAGCTCGACGACCGCTGCGCCGCGGTGCTGGTGCAGAATCCGACGGCCTTTGGCTGCGTCGCCGATTACGGCGATGTCGCCGACGCGGTGCATGCCTGCGGCGCGCTGCTGGTCGCCAGCGTCTACCCCATCGCCCTGGGGATGCTGAAGAGCCCTGCCGAGATGGGGGTCGACATCGCAGTGGGTGACGGGCAGAGCCTGGGGAACCATCTCTCCTTCGGCGGACCGGCCTTCGGCTTCATCGCCGCGAAGAAGCAGTACATCAGGAACCTGCCGGGCAGGATCGTGGGGGAGACCGTCGACAAGGAAGGCAGGCGTGGATTCGTCCTGACGCTGCAGGCCCGCGAACAGCACATCAAGCGCCACAAGGCCACCTCCAACATCTGCAGCAACCAGAGCCTCTGCGCCCTGCGCGGGCTGATCTTCCTGGCCGGCATCGGCCGGGAGGGGCTGCAGGAGCTTGCCCGCCTCAACCGGGACAAGGCCGAGTATGCCAAGGGGCTCCTCGCCGGGGTCAAGGGGGTAGCGGTCCTTTCCAGTGCTCCGACCTTCAATGAATTCACCATCGCGCTCCCCAAGCCTGCCGACGAGGTGGTTGCAGCGCTTCTGGAGCGTGGCATCGCCGCGGGCATCCCGCTGGGGCAGTACTACCAGGGGGCGGAAAACTGCCTGGTGGTGACGGTGACTGAAAAACGGACCAGGGCCGAGATCGAGCGCCTGGTCGCGGAGCTGGAGGGGGTACTATGGAACTGATCTACGAAAAATCGGTTGCAGGGCGGCGCGGGGTGCGCCTGCCGGCCAGCGACGTCCCCCGGGCTGCGGAGCTGCTGCCGCAGTACCTGCGCAGTGCCGATACCACCCTTCCCGAGCTCTCCGAGCTGGACGTGGTGCGCCACTTCACCCAGCTGTCGCGACGCAACATCGGGGTGGACTCGACTTTCTACCCGCTCGGCTCCTGCACCATGAAATACAACGCCAAGGCCCTGGAAGAGGCGGCCCGGCTCTTTGCCCCGTTCCATCCGGTCACGCCCCTGCTTCCCGGCGGCGAACTGCATGCCCAGGGGGGGCTGGCCATGCTCCACCAGATGGGCGGGTTTCTGGCCGAGATCACCGGCATGGACGAGGTCACCTGCCAGCCGCTGGCCGGTGCCCATGGCGAGATGACCGGCATCATGCTGATCGCCGCCTATCACAAGGCCAAGGGGAACCGGAAGAAATACGTCATCGTCCCCGACTCCTCCCACGGCACCAACCCGGCATCGGCAGCCATGGTCGGTTACGAGATCATCACCATCCCCACGGCCCCCTACGGCGACATGGACCTTGATGCCTTCAGGGCCGCCCTCACCGACGAGGTGGCAGCGGTGATGATGACCTGCCCCAACACCCTGGGACTGTTCAACCCCCATATCAAGGAGATCTGCGACCTGGCCCATGCCAAAGGCGCGCTGGTCTACTACGACGGCGCCAACCTGAACGCCATCCTCGGGCAGGTCCGTCCCGGCGACGTCGGCTTCGACGTGGTCCATGTCAACCTGCACAAGACCTTCGGCACCCCCCATGGCAGTGGCGGGCCGGGGAGCGGGCCGGTAGGGGTGAAGAAGGAGCTGATCCCCTTCCTGCCGGTGCCGCGCGTGGTGAAAGGGGCCGACAACCGCTTCACGCTCATGACCGACGCACCGCAGAGCATCGGCCGGACCGCCAACTATTTCGGCAACTTTGGCGTCATGGCCAAGGCCTACGCCTATATCCTGATGCTGGGCCGGGAAGGGCTGATCGAGGTGAGTGAACTGGCGGTCCTGAACGCCAACTACGTCATGAGCCAGCTGAAAGACCTCTATGAACTCCCCTACGACCAGACCTGCATGCACGAATGCGTCTTCTCGGCCAGCCGCCAGCTGGAGCACGACGTCCACGCCATCGACATCGCCAAGTTCCTCATCGACAAGGGGTACCATCCCCCCACGGTCTACTTCCCGCTCATCGTCAAAGAGGCGATCATGATCGAGCCGACCGAGACCGAGTCGAAGGAGACCCTCGACACCTTCATCGCGGTGATGCGCGAGGCCGCTCTGCTGGCGGAAACCGATCCCGAAGCGCTGAAAAAGGCCCCGATCACCACGCCGGTCGGCCGTCTGGACGAAACCAAGGCTGCCCGCGAGCAGAACGTCTGCTATTTTGGATGTTAGCAACACCCTGGCGCCTCATCCGGAGCGGCCGCCTGCCCGGGCCGCGCAACATGGCCATCGACGAGGCGCTCCTCACCTGCTTTGACCCGCATTGCTCGACGCCGGTGCTCCGCCTCTACGGATGGAGTCCACCGGCGTTGTCCGTGGGGCGCTTCCAGGATGCCGCCACCATCGACCTGGGCCGCTGTCGGGAGCTGGGGGTGCCGGTGGTCAGGCGGGTCACCGGCGGCGGCGCCATCTATCACGCCGAAGAGCTCACCTACGGCATCGTCTGCGCCCCGCACCATCTCCCCCCTGCCGCCACCATCAAGGAAACGTTCCGGGTGCTGACCGGCTTCCTGCTCGGCTTCTATCGCGGGCTCGGTCTGTCGGCCCGCTATGCCGTGGAGAGCGCCCCGCCAGGGGCGAGGCTGGGGGAGCGGACCCCGTTCTGTTTTGCCGGGCAAGAGAGCTACGATATCCTGGTTCAGGGGAAAAAGATCGGCGGCAATGCCCAGCGTCGGCGGAAGGAGGTCATCTTTCAGCATGGCTCCATCCCGCTCGCCGACTCCCTTGCCACGGCGATGCAGCTGGTGCGGGAGCATCCCGCCGGGCTTGCCGCAATGGTGACCGACCTCGGCCGCCTGGGGGTGACCGCTGCGCCGGAAGAGCTGGAAGCGCGGCTTGCAGAGGCATTCGCCGTAAACCTCGGCGTGGAGCTGGTAAGCGACGCCCTGACCGCGGAGGAGGCGGCCCGTGCCGAGGCGCTGGCTGGGGGAAAATACGGCAGCGACGACTGGAACCTGCGGGGGGAAGAGCCATGAAGATTGTCAGGAAGCCGGAGTGGCTGCAGAAGCGGGTGAGCCCCTCGGCACATGCCGAGATGGAGCGGCTGCTGGGGGATTTCCGCCTCCATACCGTCTGCCAGGAGGCGCTCTGCCCCAATATCTCCGAGTGCTTCCGCCAGCAACAGGCGACCTTTCTCATCATGGGGAAGGCCTGCACCCGGCACTGCAGCTTCTGCAACGTCACCAAGGAGCTGCCGCTGCCGCTCGACCCCGGCGAGCCGGAGCGGGTGGCAGCCGCCATCGTCCGGCTGGGGCTGCGCCACGTGGTGATCACCAGCCCGACCCGCGACGATCTGGCCGATGGCGGCGCCGCCGCCTTTGCCTCCACCGTGGCGGCGATCCGCCGGGCAGCGCCAGAGGTGCGGATCGAGCTCTTAGTCCCCGATTTCCGGGGGCTTCGGGAGTCGATAGCCCTGGTTATGGCTGTTGGTCCCGACATCTTCGGCCACAACCTGGAGACCGTGCCGCGTCTCTATGCCATCCGCGAAGGGGCCGACTATTGCCGCTCCCTGGCGGTGCTGGCAGCGGCGCACGAGCTCGCGCCGGCCATCCCGACCAAGTCGGGGATCATGCTCGGCCTGGGGGAGACCCTGGACGAGGTGCGGCAGGTCCTTGCCGACCTGCGCGCAGCCGGCTGTTCCTATCTCAGTCTCGGCCAGTACCTGGCGCCGAGCCGCAGCCACCACCCGGTGGCCGAATTCATTCCCCCCGAGACCTTCGACGCCCTCAAGGCAGAAGCGCTCCGACTCGGCTTCGCCCACGTGGAAAGCGGCCCGTACGTCAGAAGCTCCTACCATGCGGAGCAGTATCTGCCGGAATAACGGCGGCATGGCCCGGCTTCCCGAGGAATCTGACTTTTTCCGGGCAACGGTTTGAGAAAACACCAAACAGATCTGGCCTCCTCCCGGCATTCCCTTTGAATTGGCCAGCGCGTTGTCCCTTCGCGCCTGACTTGGGTTTTGGGTGATAAGGCTCATGCTTGTTGAGACTATCGGGCAGTCACGAATAAGACTAAAAACGTACTACTAATCATCAGTGAGGGGTGTAAAAAAGATTTACATGTAAAGATATTTTACAGTGTAAAATTATTTAACACGCTGAATTAATTGGATAAATTGACTTGTATTTTGCTGGCGGATGCATATAGTTGAGAGCGTGCAGATTGTTTTCACATTGTTATTGCCATTATCACCGACCCGGCTGGCAAGGACTACACCTTCAGTTACAGTGGCAACTATCTCGTTGCCGTCACCTGGCCCGATAACAGCAGTTGGCAGTATACCATCACCTACCAGTATGACACCCTTGGCAACCGCACGAAAATGACCCTCCAGCCCGGCACCGCCGACGAGCGGGTCTTCACCTACGCCTACGACAGCGCTGGCCGCCCCACCGCCATCGGCTCCATCTCCGGCATCTTCACCTACGGCTACGACACGAACGGCCGACGGACCAGCCTCGCCTATCCCAGCGGCATCACCACTGCCTATGTTTACGACGATGCCGGCCGGCTCACCAGCCTGAGCCATCGCACAGCGGGCACGACCATCGCCAGTTTCACCTACAGCCACGACAACGTTGGCAACCGGACCGGCAAGACCTTCACCGAGGCCGAGCAGTACCTCTACGACAGCATCTACCGCCTGCTTACCGTCACCGCGGCCAGGCCCGAGACCTTCAGCTACGACGCCGTTGGCAACCGCCAGGCCGGCCCCGGCGCCAAGGATACCGGCTACCTGCACGATGCGGCCAACCGGATGACCAAAGGACGCAAGCTCACCTATGGCTACGACAACAACGGCAACCAGACCGAGAAAATTGTCCCCAGTGCCGCCACCGGCTGGAGCCAGAGCTGGGACTTTGAGAATCGATTGATCAAGGTCGAGAAAGGGACCGCCACCGACAAGCGGACCGTCACCTTCGCGTACGACCCGCAGGGGAGAAGGATCGAGAAGAAGGTAGAGACCCTGGCAAACGGGTCAACCAGCACCGAAACCTACGCCTACGTCTACGACGGCGACAACATCCTCCTGGAGATCCAGACCAGCCCCGGCGGCGCAACGGAAAAGACCGTCTACACCCATGGCGCGGGCGTAGATGAGCACCTGGCCCTGGAGCGAAACGGCAGCAGCTACTTCTACCACGCCGACGGCCTGGGAAGCATCGTCAGCATCACCGACCGGAACAAGGCAGTCGTGCAGAGCTACGAGTACGACAGCTACGGGATGGTGAAGCCGAGCACCAGCTTCCGCAATAGCTACACCTACACGGGAAGAGAGTGGGATAAGGAGACGGGGCTGTATTACTACCGGGCGAGGTACTATGACCCGATGGAAGGGAGGTTTGTTAGCCGCGATCCGATAGGCTTCGCCGGTGGTATAAACTTATATTCTTACGTTGATAGTGTCGGAAAACCTCCTGTCCCTCAAACAAACTTGTATCAATACACGGAAAACAACCCCGTAAATGGAACCGACCCGTTGGGCTTGTTTACAGTTTCAGAAGTGCCATCTTTGATAAAAGCAGGAACCGATAAATTATTTCAGAAATTGCCACAAATGGCTTTTAGAAGCGCATTAGGTAGACTTTTGCATGGCCCAGCTTCCGTTTTTAGTTTTTTTGCTTTTCCAGACACTTTTGCAAGTCCTTTACAAGAAGACCCCAGATACAGAGACTTATTCCCGAACGTTTATGGGGAGCCTGGCAATTCTCCTGATAGATTTGGATTGCAATACGACCCAAAATCCGGACTATACCTGAATAAACCGGTTACTGAATTGCGAAATTGTAGGGGGAATTAGTTATGTTTTTCGGTATCGTTGACAGAATTTGTGCCTGGCTTATTTATGTAGAGTCCTTTGCCTTGCCGATAATGTTGATGTATTACATATCATCATTCCAAACTGCAAATTGGATAATTGGATTTATTGTTGGCGCTATTTTCGCGTGGTGGTTTCAAGGTAAGTTATTACAACAATCCAGAATTTGGATATACAGTACGACAATTGCATTATCAATAATGACAGTAACAATAATATTTATGCTATCACACAACTTATAATGTGTTTATGTTGCAATATATATTTATGGTATAATTAGCATATCTTATCGGTTATTTGTATGTGACGATATGCTAATAAATAATAGTTGTCAAAAAAGCTTCTTTGATGCGAACTATGTCTGTGAACGACTAATTCCAAAAGACAGTTTTTATCGTAAGTTCAAAGAAATTGTCTGGCCGCTCATAGAAGACGAGCAGTTTGAGAGCATGTATTGCAAGAACAATGGCCGACCGCCCATCTCACCGGCCCTTATTGCAATGGCAACCATCCTCCAGCATTACCGTGATCTGTCGGACCGGGAGATGGAGAGAGCGTGCATGTTCGACATTGAAATCAAGTATGCCCTTGGTTTGCAGCTTGATGAACGCCCGTTCGACCATTCGTCGTTGGGCGATTTCAGAAAACGGCTCCTTGAAAACGGTAAAGAGAAAGAAACCTTCGACCGAATACTGGCCCACCTCGTCAACTCCGGTTTGATACGGAAGGACGAATTTCAGCGTATCGATGCCACCCATGTTCTTGCCGATGTGGCAATCCCGACCATGGTAACACTGGTTAAGAAAGGCATTTACGAAATACTGAAGCCGCTTGCAAAGCGCCATAAGGCAATAAATACCAAGTTGGCAGCGACTATCAACCTGGATGAGTACGGCAAGAAGAACGTCAACCATGATGCTCCTGGCCGGTTGGACATTGACAACCGCAAGCAAAAGCTCGTCGAAGTCGTTACCGATGCTCGCACTCTGCTTGGCGAAGTCAGAAAAATCAAAGGCGATGAAATCCTTTCCCGCCGGGTCGACATGCTGAAGCGTATCCTCCAGGAAAATATCACCGAGGATGAATCCGGCGCACCGAAGGAGCGGGACTATAAAGATAAGCCGCAGGACATCATAGTATCGCCGGTTGACCCGGATGCCCGCTACGGTGCCAAGTCGAACACCAAGCGTTTCACCGGTTACAAGGCGAACATCACCGAAACGGTAGAAAGCCGCTTTATCACCAACATCAAGCCCATGCGTGGTAATCGTCATGATGGCAGCAACATGGTCGAGGCGGTAGTCGAACAAAAGCAGCATGGGTTGCAGCCAGCTAAGCTGATCGGTGACACGGCCTACGGCGATGGCATAGTTAGGCAGGATTTGCAGAAAGAGGGAATAATCGTCGTTGCCCCGATGAAAGAGAAGAACGGCAGAAGCAAGGCTGTCTACCCCAAGAGCATGTTTAATTATGACGAAGCGAACATGCTTTTGACCTGCCCCGCTGGAGTTACTACCAAACAAAGTTCATGGGATCGGCAAAAAGAAATCAGGATGTTCCACTTCCCCATGACCGAATGTGGCAAGTGCCCACGCAAGGCCGAATGTACCAACTCCAGGGACGGTAGGCGAACAGTTGGCATCAGCAAGGTCAACAAGGAGTTGCGGGAAGCGGAAATCTACAACCGAACTGACCAGTTCAAAGAAGACATGAAACTCAGGCAGGCTGTCGAGGGCAAGCTGTCAGAGTTGGTCAGATACCATGGTATGCGAAGGGCGAAATATCGGGGACTCAAGAAGGTTGGTCTGCAATGCTACTTCGCAGCCCTTGCCGTGAATATTAAGCGATGGATCAAGTTGGAACTGGAAAAGTTGAAACCCAAAATACCGGAATCGGCAATGGTTGCCGCATAAAGTCAAAAAACTGAGGGAAGCATCATCTTTGGATTGGTAATTTTGCCAGTTTTGTCGGCAACAAAATAGTTCTTTGAAAGATCGAAGCAGGTTTTTGCAAGGTACGCTGGGCGGGTAACTGAGTCTGATTGCTGTCGGACGAGTATCACTGACTCCGAAGAGGGGTTTTCAGACGGTCTCACGTTAAACAAAATCCCATGAATTATGTTGATCCAGATGGGTTGAAATGGGGGTTTGTTGGTTGGCGAATAGAAAAAGGCCGAAAGTGGTGGGCAAAATATCGTATTTTAATAGCGAAGTGCACTGACCCATGTAGTGGCAAAACCAAAGAAATTACGGTCTACTATCAACAATGGTCTCTCATTAATGTTAATGTCCCACAGCTGAGTGCTCCTGATTATACTGCTTCAAATGAACTCCCAGGAGGTGCTAAGGATATTGCCGATTCAGCATTTGATTTGATTGAAGCTATAAAAGAAGCAAAAGAAGGAACAGAAGAAGATAAATGGAAAGCTCAAATGTTAAATAGAAAAGGATCAGAAGCTTGCGACCGCTTAAATCTTTATTGGAGGAAACCATGAGGTTGATTAAATCTAGTTTAATTGGACTTGTTGGCGGATTAATGTATGGTTTTATTTCTTTTTATCTCTTGTCACCTTATTTAAGAGATAATATTGTAGGATTGATTGGGTGGGCTGTCCAAGGATTATTGCTAGGATTGATATTTTCAATAATTGATTTATTGGTCCAACGAAAAAATATCATGTTAATTGGTTTATGCAAAATAAATATATTAATTGGAGTTATAAGCGGAGCTATATCATCATGCCTTGAAATAGCGCTCACATTATACAATTTATATGGAAATAAAAATTCAATTGTCAATGATAAAGTGTTCAAAGACGTATTTTTTGCTTCATTATACTATTTTATTGGTAGTGCATTGATAGGTCTTACCGTGGGATGTTTTATTTTTATTGGAAGGAAAAGGGGACAGGCTACTTTTTGAAGGATAGGTAAATGCCGAGAATAGCCAGAGGCCTCGCAGACGGCCATTTCTACCATATTATCAACCGTGGCAATGGCCGGCAAGAGGTCTTTCACAAACCTGAAGACTATGCGGCCTTTGTTGGGCTGCTGCACGAGTCTGCTGACAGATTCACGGTGGGGGTCTATGCCTGGTGTCTGATGCCGAATCATTTTCACCTGCTGGTGCAACCGGAACAAGCGGAGTGCCTGAGCGCCTGGATGCAATGGCTCATGACGAGTCATGTGCGGCGCTACCATCGGCATTATCGGACGAGCGGTCATGTCTGGCAGGGAAGGTACAAGAGTTTCATCATTCAGGACGATACCCATCTGATAACAGTTGCCCGCTACATTGAGGGCAATCCGGTAAGGTCAGGGTTGGTGAACCGCGCCGCAGAGTGGCCGTGGAGTTCTCATGCCTACCACAGAAGCAACGACACAGGGTCTGTCAGAAACCTTCCGGTAATGTTGCCACAGGACTGGCCAGAGTACGTTGATAAGCCGATAACGGAGAACGAATTGGAACGATTGCGTAGGAGTGTCAACCGGCAAACCCCTTTTGGGTCGCCTGGCTGGCAAGGCACGATAATAGAGGCGCTTGGCCTTTCGGCAACGATCAATCCGAGAGGCAGGCCGAGAAAGTGGGGACAGGAAAAGTAGCCTGTCCCCTTTTTTACGCCTGTCCCCTTTTTTACGCCGAGTGCTTCCGTCAGCGCCAGGCGACCTTTCTCATCATGGGGAAGGCCTGCACCCGGCACTGCAGCTTCTGCAACGTCACCAAGGAGCTGCCGTTGCCGCTGGATCCCGGTGAGCCGGAGCGGGTTGCAGCCGCCATCGTCCGGCTCGGGCTGCGTCACGTAGTGATCACCAGCCCGACCCGCGACGATCTTGCCGATGGCGGCGCCGCCGCCTTTGCCGCCACCGTGGCGGCGATCCGCCGGGCAGCCCCGGAGGTGCGGATCGAGCTGCTCGTCCCGGACTTCCGCGGCCAGCGGGAGCCGATCGCGCAGGTTATGGCTGCCGGGCCGGACATTTTCGGCCACAACCTGGAGACTGTGCCGCGTCTCTACGCCATCCGCGAAGGGGCCAACTATTGCCGCTCCCTGGCAGTGCTGGCAGTAGCGCACGAGCTGGCGCCGGCCATCCCGACCAAGTCGGGTATCATGCTCGGCCTGGGTGAGACCCTGGACGAGGTGCGGCAGGTCCTTGCCGACCTGCGCACAGCCGGCTGTTCCTACCTCAGTCTCGGCCAGTACCTGGCGCCGAGCCGCAGCCACCACCCGGTGGCAGAATTCATCCCCCCCGAGACCTTCGACACCCTCAAGGAAGAAGCGCTCCAACTCGGCTTCGCCCACGTGGAAAGCGGCCCGTACGTCAGAAGCTCCTACCATGCGGAGCAGTATCTGCCGTGAAGAACGGTGGTATGGCCCGGCTTCCCGAGGAATCTGACTTTTTCCGGGCAACGTCTTAGAGGGTGTGCGGCTCGACCGCACTGCACTCTGGTTGGCCTGTGTCAGTTACTGTTTTTGCAGCTAATGATGGTCTGTCGGGGTACTCGATAGGCAAGTTTTTGCAGAATTGCAGCGTCAAGGATGCTGATTTTCATTTCAGCGTCTCACGGATCTTGTCCCTTGCGGTTTCCCAATCGTCAAACCGGGCGGTTCCGTCCGCCAGGTCCGCTTCCCGTGCGGCAAGTACTTCATGATGCCATTCAGGAACAGCGACATTCTGAACATGGTGGCACAGGTCATCCCAGAGTGTTTCCATGGCATCCAGCTTTTCGGTAAGGGTCATTGTGTCGATTTTGAGTGGACTTCCCATAAGGTACTCCTTTTCATTCAAGGGCATACTGTTGCCACTATAGTGTCCAGTCATCGTTAGCTTTAGCAGTATTTATTCTCCTCATTAGTCCAGTCCTTTAATTTTTAAAACGGTTTCTCCGGAGATTGGTCGGAATGTTGCCGAAGGAATCATGAAATGTTAGTAACTCGCTGCGGTAGTGCTGTCAAGCGTTAGTAACGAACTCAGGCAGCCGGACAGCGCTCTGGCCAATACAAACGGCCCGGCCGACGTAGTGTCGACCGGGCCGTTTGCCGTTACGTGCCGGGTGGGGCTGGTCAGAGCGTTAGTGCTGCCGGACCGTGGAGAACCTTTTCAGCACCAGCCCGATGATACCTGCCAGCCCCAGGGTGAGCAGGCCGCCGATGAGACCGGAGACCGATGTTCCCAGCCTGCCGTCCTGCGCGCCTGCGAGCGCTTCCGGGCCTGCAGTGACTCCTGCTGCGCCGGCTTCGGATCTTTTGAACGCGTAGTCGGGGAGGAACGCCAGTTTCTCCTGAAACGTTGCCAGGGCCTGATGTATCCGGTCCGTCGTTGCTTCCACCTCTTCCTTGCCGGTCACCTTCTGGATCGCCCATTCCAGCCCGTCGGGATTCTCCGACGCGAACCACGAGACAACCCCACCGGTCACCACGGCCAGCGTCATGAAGGCGATCAGCACGGTGCGGACCGGGGTTGCGCCGATCCCGCGCGATTCCAGGGCGCTGGCGAGGATCTCGGGCCGGGCCTTGAAGACGAAGGAGACCACCGAGGCCGTGACCAGCCCCTCGACGATGCCGATAGCCAGGTGAATCGGCTGCATCAGCATGACGAAGGTGGAGAAGGGGAGCGCCGAGATGCCGGAAACGACCGTTTCCAGGACCACGCCGAAGGCACCCAGTTGCAGGCCGATGACGGCGGCTGCCAGCGCCCCTACAGTGATGCGCCCTTGGCTGGGGGAGGTGCCGACGATCGGCTTGTAGATGAGCGGATAGGCGATGAAGGCCGGAAAGACCCCCAGGTTGAAGATGTTGCACCCGAGGGCGAGCAGGCCGCCGTCGGCAAAGAAGAGCGCCTGGACCACCAGCACCGAGGCGATAGTGAGGAAGGCGGCATGGGGCCCTAACAGGACCGCCAGCAGCAGACCTCCCCCGAGGTGGCCGCTGGAACCGGTGCCGGGGATGGTGAAGTTGATCATCTGCGCGGCAAAGAGGAATGCGCCGAGTACCCCCATGAGCGGCACCTTCTTGTCGTCAAGCTCGGTGCGGACCTTGTTCGAGCAGTACGCGATGGTGCCGGCGGTTGCTGCCCACATGACGCCGCCGACGGCGGGGGAGATGAGTGCGTCTGCCATGTGCATCTGGGGCCTCCTGGGATCTGCGCTGCCGCGGTTTTGGAGAGATAGCGTATACGAAATAATTATTCGTGCCACGCATTGGAATTCTTATACCATACCTTTCCCGGTGATACAATTCCAATATTCGTGCCACCGCACAGCCGCCAATGGTTGCAGTGAGTTACGTCTGATGGGCTCCTGACCGACCCGGTCATTTGACAAGATCGTTACGCTGGTGTACAAGGTGTGCTACGCATTTGTTATTGGTGTTACTTCTGCGTGGTCTGTTGCCGAACGCCGACAATAGGGGCTTAGGGGCTGTAACCATCCACGAAAGGCCGCAGGATAAGGAATCGCGATGATCATTGTGACGGGAGGGGCGGGTTTCATCGGCAGCGCGCTGGTCTGGGAGCTGAACCGGCGCGGCAGGGAGGATATCGTCGTCGTGGACCACCTGGTGTGCAGTGACAAGTGGAAGAACCTGGTTCCGCTCCGTTTCCTGGATTACCTGGAGAAGGACGACTTCCTGGCCCTGGTTCGAGCCGGGCGAACGCCGGCAGGAGGGGGCGGTGTCGAGGCCATACTCCACATGGGCGCCTGCTCTGCCACCACGGAGCTGGATGCAACCTACCTGGTCCGCAACAACTACGAATATACCAAGGAGCTTGCCCTCTATGCGCTGCAGCAGGGGGCCCGGTTCATCTACGCTTCGAGCGCAGCCACGTATGGCGACGGTGCCGGCGGGTTCGGGGACGACGAAACAGCCCTGGCAACGCTGCGCCCGCTCAACATCTATGGCTATTCCAAGCAGCTTTTCGACCTCTGGGCACGGCAGAATGGCTTGCTCGACCGGGTGGCCGGCCTGAAATTCTTCAACGTGTTCGGCCCGAACGAGCAGCACAAGGGGGAGATGCGTTCGCTGGTGGCCAAGGCGTATGAGCAGATCGTCGCCACCGGGAGACTGGGGCTTTTCAAGTCCCATCGCGACGGCTATGCCGACGGCGAACAGCAGCGGGATTTCGTCTACGTCAAGGATGCGGTCGCCATGGCGCTCCATTTCCTGCAGCACCCCGGGTGCAACGGGCTCTTCAACATCGGCTCCGGCCGGGCCCAGACCTGGAACAGCCTTGCCAGGGCAATATTCATGGCGCTCGACCGGCCTCTGCAGATCGACTACCTGGAGATGCCCGCAGCGGTCCGGGACAAATACCAGTACTACACCTGCGCCGATACGGCGAAGCTCCGGGCGGCCGGGTATGCCGGCGAGGCAACCCCTTTGACCGATTCGGTGCGGGATTACGTGGTCAACTACCTGGTCCCCGGCAAGCAGCTGGGAGCGTGACCAAGGGTGGCGTAAGGTGCCAACTTTCCGTAATTATTGCAGGTTGAACAAGAATCTGCTTGATTACGGGATTGGATGCTGTTAATATCCGTCCCCGGTTCGGACGCGTAGCTCAGTTGGTAGAGCAGGCGACTCTTAATCGTCAGGTCGTAGGTTCGAAGCCTACCGCGTCCACCAATTTCTTCTTGTCGTACATCGGATGGTTTGAGGAAGAGGGGTGAAAATCCCCCGCTGCCCCGCAGCCGTAATGGGAACGAAAGCCCGTCGCGCTAAGCGCGAAACAGCCACTGGGAGAGATCCTGGGAAGGCGGGCGAGTAGGTGGCCCTAAGCCGGAATACCGCCATCCGCAATCTCGCGGGAGGTGCTTCCATGCATCGTTGTCATTCCTTGTTGTCCAGTCGTCTCCGCTGTTGCACGACCAACCTGCGGCAATCCCAGCAACCAACAGATCCAAACGCGCACTGACGCCGGCCAGGCGGGTTTTTCGCCGGCGCGTTGCAGCAAACGCCTGCCGTTCCGTTCGGTGATGATCTCGTGTCATCTACCCCGGCACCGGCAGGGTGTGGTCTGGTCCGTCTCCGGCCGGTATCGGCGCATGCCCCGGCCGTGACGGCACAGGCTGCACGCTGGCAGAGATCCCCCTTTGGTGCGGCAAGAAGGGAGAACTGTTGCCATGAAACCATCCGTTGTCTTGTTCGTCCTGGCCCTGGCCGCACCTGTGGCCGCCGGGGAGCAGGTTGCGGTCCTGCCGGAAATTGTCGCTTCGGCGTCCCGCTGGGAAGAGCCACTGGAGCGCGTCCCGCAGGGCATGACGGTGATCTCGCGGGAGGAAATCGAGAGGAAGGGGGTGCCGTTCGTGATCGACCTGCTCCGGCTGCAGCCCGACCTGCAGGTGGTGCAGAACGGCGGGGCAGGGACCCTGGCGTCGGTGCTGATGCGGGGGGGAGGGAGTAGCCAGGTGCTGGTGATGATCGACGGCATCAAACTGAACAGCCCCTCCACGGGGTCTGCCGACCTTTCCGGGTTGCCGAGTGCCGATGTCGAGCGGATCGAGATCATCAAGGGGCCGCAGAGCACGCTGTATGGCTCTGAGGCGATGGCCGGGGTGGTGAACATCGTGACCAGGAAGGGTGGGGAGAAGCTACGGGCGGACCTGAGCGCTGAAGGAGGGTCGTACCATACGGTGAAAACGGCCGGGACCATCTCCGGCGGCGGCGAGCGCGCCGACTACCGGCTGTCGGCCACCTACCTCGATACGGAGGGCTTTCCGATCGCGCGGGGCGGGTCGATGCCCAACGGCGCCACTGCCTCGTCGCTGTCGGCGCGCCTTGGCGCAACGCCGTCCGGGGACTCGTCCCTGGAGCTGAACCTCCGCTACGGCAGAGAGCGGACCCATCTCGACGATTTCGCCTACGGGGTTGGGCCGGTGGATACCGCCAACTACCTGCAGACCCGTGACAGCGCGCTGGTTGCCGTTTCCGGGAGTCTTTCTCCGGTGGAGCGCTACGAGCAGCGCCTGACCCTGTCGTTTCTGCGCGATGACCTGGAGGCAACCGACCCGGTCACCGCCTACAACAACTACCGGATCGTCAATACCACCGAGAGTCTCGACTGGCAGCATACCCTGGAGCTGGAGCCGTTGACGCTGGCCGGAGGGTTTGCCTACCGCTACGAAGGGGGGGACAACAAGGGGAGCTATGCCCGCTCCAGCGACACCCGCGCCGGGTATCTGGATGCCAAGCTGGCGCTGCCGGGGGATGTGGCGATCCTTTCTACCGGGCTTCGCGGTGACGACCACAGCGCCTTCGGCACCGCTGTTACCTGGCGGGTTGGCCTGCTCGCGCGGATCGAGCGGCTGGCAACACGGCTGAAGGCCAATGCCGGCACCGGGTTTCGCGCCCCGTCGCTCAACGAGCTCTACTACCCGAACTACGGCAACCCGGCCCTGGAGCCGGAAGAGAGCTTCGGCTACGATGTCGGTCTGGAGAGCGATCTGGCCGGCGGCCTGCTCACGGCCGGGGCCACCTGGTTCCGCCAGGAGTACCGCAATCTGATCCAGACCAATTTCAGCAGCTACCGGGCCGACAACATCGGCAGGGCCAGGAGCCAGGGCCTGGAGATGCGGCTGATGCTCCGGCCGATGGACGCGCTCAAGCTGCAGGCTGCCTATACCTGGCTGGATGCGGTGAACGAGAAGACCGGCGCACGGCTCCCCTCCCGGCCGCGCAGCAGGTTTGTCGCATCGCTGGACTACCGGATTGGCGACTTCTCTGCCCTGGCGGAGTACCTGTATGTCTCGCAGCGCTACGATGCCGGGCTGAACCGCTTCATGGCCTCCTACGGGCTGGTCAACCTGAAGGGGGAGTACCGGCTTTCGCCGCAGGTTGCGCTCTTCACCCGGATGGAGAACCTCGGCGACGAGTCGTACGAGGAGGCTGCCGGCTACGGGACCGCCGGGTTCTCCGTGTACGGCGGCGTCGCGTTGAGGTACTGAATGCGGCCCCTGCTGGTACTGGTGCTGGTGGCGCTTTTCGGGACTCCTGTGCCCTGCGGCGCGGCAGAAGTGCGCCCCCTCTATCCGCGCCGGATCGTGTCGCTCGCCCCGGCAGTGACGGAGATCCTCTTCGAGCTCGGCCTGGGGGGGCGGGTGGTGGGGGTGACCAGCCTCTGCGACCGGCCGGCGGAGGCGCGCAGGAGGCCGACGGTGGGGGGGATGGCGAATCCCTCCATGGAGGCGATCGTTGCCCTCCGACCGGACCTGGTGGTCATGACCAGGGACGGCAACCCGAAGGAGATCGCTCAGCGGCTGACGGCGCTCGGGATCGCCACCCATGTCTTTACGGCGGCCCGGCTGGCGGATCTTCCGGCCGGCATAAGGAGGATGGGGCGCGCACTCGGCGCCGAAAGGGCTGCCGGGCGGCTGGCTGCCAATCTGCAGGCAGCTGCGGCAGCCGCTGTTCCCCCTGCAGGCAGGAGGAGGCGGGCGCTGTTCGTGGTCTGGCCCGATCCGCTTTTGGCCGCCGGGTCGGGCACCATCATCGACGACGCCATGCAGTTGAGCGGGTTCTCCAACATTGCCGCCGACGCCAGAGGCACCTATCCCCGACTCTCCCTGGAGACGGTCCTGGAGCGGCAGCCGGAGGTGATCATCGTCGGCGCTGCTGGTGGCATGCAGGTGCCGCTCAAGGAGATGCTCCACCGGTTACGGATGCTCGATGCAGTGCAACGGGGGCGGGTCTGCACGGTTGGCGATGCCCTCTACCGACCCGGACCGCGGGTTGTCGAGGGGATTGCGGAGCTGCGCCGCTGCGGGGCACTGCCGTGACGCCGGGAGGGGGAAGAAAGCGGCTGGCGCTGCCGGTGCTGGTCGCCGTGTCGTTGCTGGTGGTGGCGGTGGCGGTTGTCAGCGGCCCCAGGCTGCTCAACCCCTTTGTCATGGATGGGGAGACCTGCCGGATGCTCCTGGCGATACGCCTCCCCCGGATCGCCGTGGCGCTGCTGATGGGAGGGGCGCTTGGGGCGTCGGGTGTTGTCCTGCAGGGGGTCATCCGGAATCCGCTTGCAGACCCCTATGTGCTGGGGATCTCCAGCGGTGCGTCCCTGAGCGCCGCTCTCGGCATGCTCCTGCCGTTCGATGCCCTGCCGCTGCAGGTCCCGGCCCTGGCATTCGCCGGCGCCCTTGCTACCGGGGCCATGGTCGGAATGCTCGGCTCCGGCCGGGGTGGAGTGCTGCAGGAACGGCTGCTGCTGGCCGGGGTAGGGGTCGGCTTCTTTCTCTCGGCCGTGCTGATGCTGGTACTGGCGCTCTGCCGGGACGACGGACTCAGGCGGGCCTTTCTCTGGATGTCGGGAGACCTGGCCGCTGCCGACTGGGGACGGATCCCCGCCGGAGCAGCCATTGTCCTTGCCGGGCTGGTGCTGGCCCTGGCACGGGGGGAGGCGCTGAATGCCCTGGCGCTCGGGGACGACATCGCCCACGGACTCGGCTTCGATCCGGGGCGGGAACGCAGGTGGCTCTTTGCCGCTGCCGCGCTGATGACGGCCGCCTCGGTCTCCCTGGGGGGGCCGGTCGGCTTCATCGGGCTGGTGGTGCCCCATCTGGTCCGGCGCTCCGTCGGATCTGTCGCGTCGCTCCTGCTCCCGCTCTCGGCGCTGGTCGGAGGGGCGCTGCTCTGCTCTGCCGACACGGTGGGCAGATGTGCGGCAGCCCCGGAAGAAGTGCCGGCCGGGGTGGTTGCCGCCCTCATCGGCTCCCCGTATTTTCTCTATCGCCTGTTCCGGGAACGGGGGCGTTGAATGGGACATGAGAACGAAAGCCCGCTGCTGCTCGATCTTTCGGGGGTCTCCTTTTCCTACGGCCGCACCTCATGCATCAGGGACTGTTCCCTGGAGATCCGTGCCGAGGAGCTGGTCGGGCTGATCGGGCCGAACGGCTCGGGCAAATCGACGCTGCTCAGGCTTGCCGCCGGAATACTCCGACCCGCTGCCGGCAGGGTGCTGGTCGCCGGCGAGGCGATCGTCACCTGCCCCGGCTGGAAACGTGCGGGGCTGGTGGCCTTCCTGCCGCAGCTGCTCGATATGGATGCCCCGTTCCGAGTGGGTGAGCTGGTGGGGATGGGGAGGGCTGTCAGACGGGGTGGGCCGGGAAGCGGCCTCGATGAGGCGCTGGCGATCACCGGCCTTGCGGATCGCCGCGATGCCTTCCTCTGCGAGCTGAGTGGCGGGGAGCGGCGGCGGGCGTACATTGCCATGACCCTGGTCCAGGGATCGCGGCTGCTCCTGCTGGACGAGCCGCTAGCCAATCTCGACCTCAGGTATCAGCTGGAATGCCTCCGGCTGCTTCGGGAGATCAGCCGGGAGCGCGGGGTTTCCCTGTTCGTCTCGTTGCACGATCTCTGGATCGCGACGCTCATGGACCGACTGGTGATGCTGTCGGATGGGGAGCTGCTCGCGGCGGGGAGGCCGGCAGAGGTGCTGGCCCTGCCGGCGGTCCGGCAGGCCTTTGACCCGGATGACGCCATCGACTGGGATGCGAGCGTCGGCAGCGGTTTCCGGCCGCAGGGGGAAAAGGGAGCGTGAGCAGATAACGCTAACGCCCGTCAGAACCGGGTCCGGACGGGCGTTAGCGTTGCAGGGGTGGGGGCCGGGCGTCAGTTGACCGGCAGTTCCTTGATCTGTGTCGGCGGCGCAATGTTCAGCGGCTGCTCCTGGGTCACGTCCGGGATGGTGGTTTGGGGGGCTGCCTTAGGCTGGACCGGCGCCACGGGCTGGGACTGGGCGGGCGTGGGCTGCGTTGCCACCGGCTTGAACTCCATGGTCTCCAATGTCGGGGCGGCCTTCTCCCTCTCCTTCAGGCCGAACCAGTTGAATTCGGGGCGCTGCAGCGACACCATGTCGTCAAAGGCGGCATTGTACAGCTCAGATACCTTGACGTTGTCCCGGACACTGGATTTTTCGCTCTTGTCGAATGAGCGACCGATCCCCGGAATGGTCTTGAATTTAACCTCCACCTTGTCCGTGGCATTGGCACGGGCCTCGTCGAAATCCGGGTACTGCAGCGCGAAGAAGGAGGGGGGTGAGATCCGCCGCTGCTTGAAGTTGGGATATTCCCAGAGGATGTTCCCCTCGGCATCCAGGACCTGTCCGGTCATGATCAGGGAGTTGTAGTCGCCTTCCAGGTATTCCATCAGGTTGCAGGAGCGGACGGTATCCTTGGCGGTAAGGCCGCTCACCACCACCAGCAGCAGGGCATCGATCCGGTTTTTGGCAAACAGCTCCTTGAGCGCGGGACCCTTGTAGAAATACTTGTTGTAGGCGGTGCCGGCATCTTCCCGCCGTTCGCGACGGTAAAAGAGGGAGGAGAAGAGCTGGTCGGGATCGTCATCCAGGGGGAGCACGGTGTAGTAGGTTCCCGTGTCCCTGAGCTGGGCAACCAGTTCTTGCTGGTTCCTGCGGTTGTAGTCCTTGATCATGTTGACCAGAACCGCTTTTTCGGGATGGCGGATGTCGGAGTCGGCATCGGTCATAATCGGGGCGACACCCAGGATGCGGACCTGCTTCTCATAGGTGTCGCGCGGGACGTTGTAAAAGTTCTGGGAGCAGCCGAGACAGAAGAGCATGACTGCGGCAAGGGCGACGCGGGCGATGGTGACGGGTTTCATTCCTGACCTCCTGGCACAAAGGTGCGGGCACTATGCATGAACGGCCGGGCAGGTGCCGGGCGAAGACTGGCTGGACATCGGCATGCGTCGTCGGTTCCGTGCCGTTGCCTGCCACGGCTCTCTGCAACTTTGCTGGGGTGGGTATCACGGTGAGATCGGGTCGTTGGTAGCCTCTATATAGCAGAGAGTCTGCTCAAAGACCAGCGGAATTCGCTTTCGCGGCGGGGTGCGGGTCGCGAACCCGGAGAAAGAGCAGGATTGACAGGGCCAGCAGGGAGACGGGGAGCAGGAAAGCGGCATGGTATGCCGCGCCGGGGTAGCCGGCGGCTGTTTTCCCGTAGCGGCCGATTACCCCCCCCATGAGCTGTTGCATGGTGGCGGCCCCCATGAGGATGAAAAAGTTCACGGCGGTGAGGGCCGAGCCGATGATGGCGGGGGGAAAGCTTTCGCGGATCATGGCATAGATGGAGACGCCGCTGGAGACGGCAATCCCCATCAGGAAGAAGAGCGGTGCCAGGAGCTGGATCGGGAGCCGTTCGGCCGGGCCGAGGAAGAGCGACATGCAGGCAAGGAGGAGCAGTTGGCCGCAGAGCAGGGTGCGGCGGGGGGAGCGGAACAGCCGCTCTGTGACGGTTCCCACGCAGAGGCAGCCGACCAGGAAGCCGAGCGAGGTGGCCAGGAGCATCCGGCCCGCACCTTCTGTGGAGAGCCCGACGGCGTCCACCAGGTAAGGGCCTCCCCAGAGCCCCTGGACCGCCATGTAGTTGGCATACCAGGAAAAGGCAAGAAACGACAGGAGCCAGTAGGAGGGGGTGGCAAGGACCTGGCGCAGGCCGCTCAACAGGCGCACCGGAGGAGCGGTCTGCAGATCGCCGTCTTGCGCGGTGCTGCAGGGGCGTTCCCTGACCATTACCCGGGCGAGCAGCAGGGCCGCGGCCTGGATGCCTGCCACGACCAGGAAGGTGGTGCGCCAGCCGGCGGTTGCCGCTGCAAGGGCCAGGGGTGCGGTCCCGGCCAGATTGCCGATGTTCCCCACGGCGATGATGAATCCGGAGACCTGGCCGAATTCCCGGCGATCGAACCAGTTGGTGAAGACCCTGAGAGAGCCCATCAGGACGCTGGCAGAGCCGGTGCCGAGCAGGATGCGGCCGAGGAGCGCCTGGGGATAGTCCGTGGCGCGCGCAAAGAGGATGCAGCCGCAGATCGTTGTCAGACCGGTCAGAAGGACGATCTTTTTCCCGCCGTAACGGTCGAGCAGGGGGCCGAGCGGCAGCTGGGTGATGGCAAAGGCATAGAAGAACGCCCCGGAAAGGGTGCCGAGCTGAACGGCGTCCAGGGCGAGGTCGCGGCTTAAATCGCCTGCCAGGACCGCCATGGAAACCCGGTAGAAATAGGCCAGGAGATAGAGGAACGACAGAACGCTGAAGAGGCGCCAGCGATGGCTCATGAAAGCATGATGAAGCCCATCTGGCGCCCCGTATCGCCGCCGTCGCGCCGGTAGGAGAAGAAGAGCTCGGGTGTGCAGGAGACGCAGTGCTGGGTCGTCTCGACCCGTGCGGGTGCGATGCCGCAGGCAGCCATCTGCTGCTGGTTGGCAAGGGCAAGGTCGAGCCGCCACTTTCCCTTGCCGGTTTCGCGGGCAGCTTCTGCCCAGACCCCCGGTTCCTGGGCAAAGGCCGCCCGGACCGGTTCGTCCACTTCGTAGCAGCACGGCCCGATGCCGGGGCCGATGGCGGCGATCAGGTCAGCGGGGTTCGTGCCGAACTGGTTCGCCATTGCCTCTACCCCCTTGGGGACGATCCGGTTCGCCGTCCCCTTCCACCCGGCATGCAGGGCTGCAGCCACCCGCTGTACAGGGTCGAAGAGCAGGATGGGGATGCAGTCGGCCACGCCGATGCCGATCATGATGCCGGCCTGGTTGGTGATGATGCCGTCGCACTCCAGTTTGAGAAAATGGGTGACATCCTCGTTCGGGCTGTCCACCACCAGGATGTCGGTGCCGTGGACCTGTGCTACGGTCAAAAGCCGTTCGGTGCGCGCCCCGAAGGCGCGCGCCAGCAGGCTGCGGTTCCCCTGCACACTGTGGGAGGAGTCGAGGGTGTTCAGCCCCAGGTTGAGTGAGTTGTAGGGGGGGCGGGAAACCCCTTCGTGGCGCGTCGTGAAGCCTGCAGCAGCCATGCCGGCAGAGGTCATGAGCTGTGGTTCCAGGTAGTGGATCTTGCCGGCCTTTTTCTGTTCCATTGTCTGCTCCTTGTTATGGTCCTTCAAGCCCTTCGAGTTCGCTTACGATCAGGGCCATGTCTTCGGGAAGGTCGGTGTCGAATTTCAGGTATTCTCCACTGGTCGGGTGGATGAAGCCGAGGGTCTTGGCGTGCAGGGCCTGACGGTGCATCCCCTTGAGCACTGCCCGGACCCGAGTGTTCGCAACGCCGGCCAGGCGGCCGCTGCTGCCGTAGAGCTGGTCTCCCACCAGGGGGTAGCCTGCCTCGGAGAGGTGGACCCTGATCTGGTGGGTCCTGCCGGTCTGCAGGCGGAGCTTAAGCAGCGTAACGCCGGGGTAGCGCGCCAGCACCTTCCAGTGGGTGACGGCGTGCTTGCCGTGGCGGGCCTTGCTGGACATCCGCTGGCGATCCACCGGATGGCGGCCGATGGCCGATTCGATCTTGCCCGAATCCGTCTTGGGCGAACCGAAGACCAGGGCGCAATAGATCCGGGTGATGGTGTGCTCCTTGAACTGGTGGGCGAGATGCTGATGGGCGCGGTCGTTTTTGGCAGCCAGGAGGACTCCCGACGTATCCTTGTCGATCCGGTGGACGATGCCGGGGCGGAGCTCACCGCCGATGCCCGACAGGTCGGTGCAGTGGGCGAGCAGCGCGTTTACCAGGGTTCCCGACGGATTGCCCGCCCCGGGATGGACCACCATGCCGGCGGGCTTGTTGACGACGATGAGGTCGCCGTCTTCGTACAGGACTTCCAGCGGTATCGCTTCCGGGGCGGCCTCGGCGCTGACCGGCGGCGGCTGTGTCACGACGATCCGATCTCCCCCCTTCAGCTTGACCGAGGGCCTGGCCGTTGCACCGTTGACGGTGATCATCCCCGACTCGATCAGACGGTGTACCGCCGATCGGGACAGTTCTGCCAGGGACGTGGCAACGAACAGGTCCAGCCGTTCCGTGCCGTGATCTAGGGGGAATTCCAGCTCTATGGTCGTCACGAGGGGGTCCGGAAAACGGCAAAGGCGCGATGGATGACCGCGCCTTTGCCAGGGTATGCTGCGGTGTCGGTTACCAGATGGTCGATTCGATTTTGCCGGCCCGTTTGATCAGGACATCGACCACAGCTATGTCGTAAATATTGGAGGCCGCCAGATGCGGGGCAACGCGGGAGACGAAGTGCTGCCGCCCCTCTTCGAGCTCGTCGGCAAGCAGGGTGAAGATGGAATCGTGCTTGATCCCTTCCTGAACCTTTTCCGGGTTATACAGTGCTATGTCCGAAAGGATGGCACGGGCCAGGCGCCGGGCCTGGTCTTGGTTGTCGATCAGCGTCATGGTCACCTCTGGCTGGTAAGACTGATGCTATGGAACAACGATCCCATTATACAGTAATTCGACCTTACCGCAATTTCAGGACAAAGTATATGCTGGCGTCGCCCCGCTTGACCAGAAGCGCCACAGAACCCCGCTGCTCGGCATTGCGGATCGCCTTGCCGTACTCGGCAACGTTAGCGATCCGCTGCTGGTTGACGGAGATGATCACGTCGCCCCGCTGGATGCCGGAACTGGCGGCCGTCCCCTCCGGATCGACCTCGGTGACCACCACCCCCGTGAGTCCGGCCGAGCGCATGGAGCGGGGAAGCTCTTCCACGGTCAGGCCGAACCAGCCCGACTGCGGTTCGGTTGAGCGGGGATTTTGTGCTGATGCGCTGTCGGTGCTGGCGGTGGTGATCGAGAGGGTCAGCGGTTTCCCGTCGCGGATGATCCCGATCGGCACCTGCTGTCCCGTGGGGGTGTCGGCTACCGTCATCTGCAGTTGGCGGGCGTCCTTGATCTCCTTGCCGGCAAAGGAGGTGATGATGTCTCCCTGCTTGAGCCCGGCTTTTGCTGCGGGACTGCCGGCCATGACGTCGGCGATGAGCGCTCCCTTTGCCTTTTTCAGGCCGAACGACTGGGCGATCTCGTCGGTGACCGGCTGGATGGAGACGCCGAGCCAGCCGCGCGAGACGCTTCCCTTTTTGATCAGCTGGGTTACGACGCTTTTAGCCATATTGATGGGGATGGCAAAGCCGATCCCCTGCCCGGCCGCCACGATGGCGGTGTTGATGCCGATCACTTCACCATAAACGTTGAGGAGCGGGCCTCCGGAGTTGCCGGGATTGATGGAGGCATCGGTCTGGATGAAATCCTCGTAGGTTTCTATCCCCATGTTGGAGCGGCCGGTGGCGGAGATGACCCCCACGGTGAGGGTCCGGTCGAGGCCGAAGGGGTTGCCGATGGCAATGGCCCACTGGCCGACCTGGAGTTTGTCCGAGTCTCCCAGGACGGCCACGGGGAGATCGCTGGCGCCGACAACCTTGATGACGGCGATATCGGTCTTCGGGTCTTGCCCGACTACCTTGGCATTGTAGACCTTCTCGTTGGAGAGTTTGATCTGGATGCTTTCTGCATCCTTCACGACATGGCTGTTGGTGACGATGTACCCCTCGCGGTTGATGATGAACCCTGAGCCGAGGCTGCTTTGGCGTTGGTAGCGCGGACGGGGCTGGCCTCCGCCGAAGAAATCGTCAAAGAACGGGGAGAATTCGAATTGCGGCTGGATCACGCGCTTCCGGGTGACGGCTGAGATATTGACAACGGCCGGGGTCACTGCCTTTGCCACATTCATGAATGCCTGCTGGGAGGTGAGGAGATCCTTGGGGACATCCTTTACCGGGGCGTCGGTGCTGCCGCGGGACGATTCGGTGAACGGTGTGGGGGATTCCTTTTTCTGGCAGGCGGCACAGAGGGTGGCGAGCAGCAGTATGCCGAGCAGAAGACGGCTTCGTTTCATGGTCTGGTCCTCTTTGTATGTGCTAACAGGCTGAAACCGTTGTAATGGTAGCGAAAACCGAGAGGGATGTCAATTGCGACGGGCAGGGCCGCCAGTCTGGGGGATGCGGCGTTTTACCTCTGGTGGTGATTGTTGCGGAATTCACGTTGTTGCAGCTGGCGGGCGAGTTCCCGCAGGGTTTCCATCTGCTCCCCGGAGATATCGACGAACCTGAGCCCCATGGCGCCATCGGGTTCGGTCCGGCTCCAGATTACCTCGGCAGGGATGGAAAGGGCTGCGGCAGAAGCGGGGGTATAAAACTGGAGGGTTACGTTCTTGCCGGTGGGGAGCGGGTCTTCGACGCAGATGGAGATGCCGCTGTCCGAGATATCGAAGGAGGAACAGCAGAAACCGATATTGTCTTCCCCGACTATCCAGCACCCGACCTGGACATGCAGCCGCTTGTGCCTGCGTCCTTCCATGAATCCTCAATCCGTGCGTAGTAGTTTTGCGTACACAAGCCTACCACGCCTGCGAAGGAATGCAAGCCAACGCATCGCGCGGGAAAGGGGCGCATCGGACAATTGTGCTGCACCGGGCCGATTTTCTCCGGCGCCGTTCAAATATCTTCCCCTTCCGGGACCCTGCCCCTGATGACCCTGACCGTTGCATCACTCCCGGTCAGTTCCTTGTACAGCCGCGCCAGGAAACGTATTGTGACGACCCTGTGGATATAGGCCTGGGTCAGGCGGTACAGGTGTTTTCGTAGTCCCGACGGCTGTTCGCTGCCCAGGAGCAGGGGGCAGTAATCGGACAGCTGCACGATTACCCGTACCCCGCGGCCGGTTGCTTTGGCAATGATGGCGAATTCGCCGCGATGGCAGTTGGCGCGCTGGACGAGAACCCCGCCGCAGATGGAGAGCCGGATGCCTGACGACTGTTCTGCAGCGACCTGTTGCGGTGCGGAAAAGCTGATGAGGCTTACGCGGGTGTCGAGCAGGCGGAACTGCAGCTCGCCGTCGGGTGCCCGATGGGGGCGGATCAGGGAGAGGGTGAAGCGTCTGATGTGGTGCAGGTAATGCCCCAGAAGGGCGGTCGGTGAGAGCTCTTCGCCGAGACCGGTGGGAAAGCGCATCCACTGGATCGAGTAGACAGAGGCGTCCCGAAGCAGGACCTGCCGGTAACCGATCTTCGTCTGCGGGCGGCTGTTGCGGCTCATCGGCATCTCCCTGACAAAAACCTTATCATATCCTGCACCGCTTGTCTTGCTTCTACGACCTGCGGCTTGCCACAGCGGGTATTCGTGTCAGAATGTGAAGAAACATTGCGTGCGCATGGTGCGACAAGGAGTGGGGATGCATACTGGCGACGATATTGTTCTGGTTACCGGGGCAACGGGTTTCATCGGTCAAAGGCTGGTGAAGGCGCTTTTGGATGAGGGGCGGCGCGTGCGTTGCCTGGTTCGCCGGGAGGATGCCAGGCTCCCGACCGGAGCTGAGGTGGTCACGGGGGATCTCCTGATGCCGGTCGGGCTGGCTGCCGCCTTTGCCGGGGTCTCTGTTGCCTACTACCTGGTGCATGCCATGGCCGGTGGGCGGGCAGGTTTCGAACGGCGCGACCGGCAGGCAGCGGCGAATTTCGTCACTGCCGCCAACAAGGCCGGCCTGCAGCGGACGATCTACCTGGGCGGGCTCGGTGAGACCGGTGGCGAGCTTTCCGAGCACCTTGCCAGCCGGCTCGAAGTTGCTGCCATCCTCAAGGGGGGGAAGTTCAGCACCACCTTCCTCCGTGCGGCGGTCATCATAGGCGCAGGGGGAGCCTCTTTCGAGATGATCCGCGCCCTGGTGGAGCGGTTGCCGCTCATGATAACACCGCGCTGGGTTTCGACCCGCTGCCAGCCCATTGCCGTCGGCGATGTGATCGGCTACCTCACCGGCTGCCTGCGGGAAGAAAAGACAGCCGGCGAGACATTCGATATCGGCGGTCCCGAAGTTCTGACCTACCGGGAGATGATGGAGCGGTTCGCACACTTGACCGGCAGGACCTGCATGATACTGACCGTCCCTTTCCTGACGCCGAAGCTGTCATCCTATTGGGTGGGTTTTATCACGCCGGTAAAGCCCTCCATCTCCATGCCGTTGATCGAAGGCCTGGCCAACGAGGTGGTCTGCCGCGACCACCGGATCAGGGAACTCCTGCCGTTACCGCTCACATCGTATGACGAGGCAGTCAGGATAGCCCTTGCCGAAGAGCAAAAATCAGGTTAACACCCCTGTCGAGTTGTGCTATAGTCTCACCGGCCCGCGTAGGGATGGTGGTGTAAAAGCCCGACAGATGAGGGGCAGATCATTCCGCGCGAATCACGTCCGTCAAGGAGGTGCAGAGGATGAAGAAAAAGATCGGCGTTGTCCTTTCGGGTTGCGGTGTGTTTGACGGGAGCGAAATCCACGAAGCTGTCGTCACGCTTCTGGCCATTGACCGCAACGGATGCGAGGCGATCTGCATGGCTCCGGATATGGAGCTGGCAGAGATCAACCATCTGAGCGGCCAGGAGACGGGGGCCAAACGGAATGTCCTGGTGGAGTCGGCCAGGATTGCCCGGGGCAAGATCAAAGACATCAAGGAGGTCAGAGGAGGCGACCTTGATGCGGTGATCTTCCCCGGCGGTTTTGGTGCTGCCAAGAATCTGTGCAATTTTGCGGTCAAGGGGGCTGATGCATCCATTCATCCCGAAGTGTCCCGTCTTCTGAAGGAGATGGTCGGGGCAGGGAAGCCCATCGGCGCCATCTGTATCGCCCCGGCCCTGGTAGCGGCGGTTCTGGGCAGGGAGTATGCGCCGCAGGTGACTATCGGTACCGATGCAGGGACGTCCGCTGCCATACGGCAGACCGGCAGCTCCCATGTGGACTGCCCGGTGACCGAGTTCGTGGTGGACAAGCAGCACAAGATCGTCTCCACGCCGGCATACATGCTGGCAAACAACATCTCGGAGGCCGCAGAAGGGATCGAGAAAGCGGTCAAGGCAGTCATTGGATTGATGTAACTACAACAAGGAGGCAGAAAATCATGCGTAAATTCCTAACCGTTTCGTGTCTGTGTGTCCTGGTGGCCCTTGCTGCCAGCCAGGCGCAGGCGCAGAGCATCAAGGGCAAGCTGGGAGTCACTGGTCGGATCGGCTTCACTATCCCTGCTGACAGCGACTTTGGGCCGTACAAGATCGAGACCGATGCCGGTTTTATTGGCGGTGGCGGCTTCATCTATGGTATTGACAACAACTTTGCCGCAGAGATCGATATTACCAATACGAGTTTCGGTTCTGAAGACCCTACTGGCGGGAACAAAGGCGATTTCGATGTGACCAATGTCGCACTTGGCGGTCAGTATCGCTTTGAGAGTAGCCAGGCCAACCTGACCCCTTACGTCGGTGCCGGTCTCGATATTCTGCTGAGCGATTACGACCGGGTGGGGTACTCGGTTGATACCACCGTTGGCGCCCATGCCACGGGAGGGGTCGACTATTTCATCAATCGTCAGGTTGCCCTGAATGCCGAAGCGAAGATCCTCGTCGCTCCTGAGACCGATATCAACGGACCCGGAGGCAAGGCCGGGAATTTCGATCCCTCCAGTTTCACCGGGACGTTTGGGGTTCGGTTCTTTTTCAACTAGATCGAAACCTGCATTTCGTAGGAAAGGGCGGCCGCCAGGTCGCCCTTTTTGTTTGGTGCGTGGGGGAGGGTGCATATTTTTTGTGCAGATGCCCCTTTACATCTGCTGCTTCATCATATTTGCGTGATTGCAAACGGTTGGTTGAAAAATTTGCATTCGTGCAGAATCCTGCCCGTTCTGTATCGCTTCCCATGAAGAAAAATTGTCTTCAATATCTGCGCGAACTGCCGATATTAGTTGTATAATTCTAGTATCCAGAGGCGTGGGGTTTGTCCCTGAAATCCGGCACGGTTCATGTATCAAAAACAGCACGGCTTGCTTCAATTGATACGGCAGGCTGGAATCGTCCGACAGGAAAAGCGGGGTGAGTCATGAATACTGATATTATCGATGAAGCGATTGACAAGTATGTTCATGAACGGTTGGAAAAAGGGAAACTTCCGGCTCGTGAGCGGTTTCTCGCCTATGCTTACCTGAAGCATGGGGGGGATGAGCTGGCGGAATTCATGAAGAAAGTAAAGGGGCTCTCCCGTTACTATATCGATTTCCTGAGGGTCATGGAAAACCCGTTCAAGGGGCCTGAATTCGCTTGGCTCGCTTCCATGCTGACCATGGGGATCTTCAGCTGTTACCTCATGAGCGTCAGCGATTTCCGCTTGCTGGGGATCATGATCTTTGCCGGAACCCTGGTTCATGCCTGCGCATTGATAAGCAACGTGGCAAAGAAGTGGCTGGATATCGGCGTAATGATTGCGATCTACCGCGAGATCGTCGAACTGGTGGAAAACGAATTCGAGGTAACTGCGTAACGCGTTCCGGTCGTAACGAAGGTTGAAGGAGAGGCTGCAGTCTGCAGCCTCTTTTTTCGTGAATTTAGAGTTGACAAGATAATTAGATAGTGCTTAAATTGGCCTACCCTTCGAAAAACCTTTAGTGCGCATGGTGTTGCGCTTACCCCTGGCAATTCTACACTTCAAGCAAACTTCTTTGACACAACGGAATAGTATCCCTTAAATCGGCTTCCCTCGACATATCACGTCACTCCATACCAGCCATTCAATGGGCGGGCTGGTGCCTCAGGGGTGTCCCCCAACTAATCCGGCGTACTCTCGCCATTCAGGAGAACAGATGAACCTTCAGGAACTTAAGGGTAAAAAGATCAACGAACTTACCACGATTGCCAAGAACCTCAATATAGAGGGGGCATCAAGCCTGCGCAAGCAGGACCTGATCTTTGCCATTCTCAACGCCCAGACCGAGAAAAACGGCATGATCTTCGGAGAAGGGGTGCTGGAGACCCTTCCCGATGGATTCGGTTTTCTCCGTTCCCCTGATTACAATTATCTTCCCGGCCCCGACGATATCTATGTCAGCCCGAGCCAGATCCGCCGCTTCAACCTGCAGACCGGCGATACAGTTTCCGGCCAGATCCGCCCTCCCAAGGAAGGGGAGCGTTACTTTGCCCTTCTCAAGGTGGAGACCGTCAACTTCGAGTCGCCCGACGTGGCCCGCGACAAGATCCTCTTCGACAACCTGACCCCCCTCTATCCCAACGAGAAGTTGAAGCTGGAGACCCAGCCGGATAACATGTCCATGCGGGTCATGGAGCTGGTGGCCCCCATCGGCAAGGGGCAACGCGGGCTCATCGTTGCTCCTCCCCGTACTGGCAAGACCATGCTGATCCAGAACATCGCCAATTCCATCGCCGAGAATCATCCCGAAGTTTACCTGATCGTCCTGCTCATCGACGAGCGGCCGGAAGAGGTTACCGACATGCAGCGTTCGGTTCGCGGTGAAGTGGTTTCATCCACCTTTGACGAGCCGGCATCGCGTCACATCCAGGTTGCCGAGATGGTCATCGAAAAGGCCAAGCGCCTGGTGGAGCACAAGCGGGACGTGGTCATCCTCCTCGACTCTATCACCCGCCTGGCGCGTGCCTACAACACCGTGCTGCCGCCATCCGGCAAGATCCTGACCGGCGGTGTCGATTCCAATGCCTTGCATAAGCCGAAGCGCTTCTTCGGCGCTGCGCGCAATATCGAGGAGGGGGGCTCCCTCACCATCATCGCCTCGGCCCTGATCGACACCGGGAGCAAGATGGACGAGGTTATCTTCGAGGAATTCAAGGGAACCGGCAACATGGAGGTCCATCTGGACCGCAAGCTGGTGGAAAAGCGGGTCTTTCCTGCAATCGATATCAACAAGTCGGGGACGCGCAAGGAAGAGCTTCTCATCGAGCGGGCATCGCTCAACCGGATCTGGATTCTGCGTAAGGTTCTGCACCCGATGAATGTGGTGGACAGCATGGAATTCCTCAGTGAAAAACTCTCCGAAACCAAGTCAAACCAGGCATTTCTGGACGCCATGAGCAGGTGAGAGGGTGTTCGGCCCGTTCTCGATAACGGGAAAAAAGTCTTGCAATAAAAAATTCGAAATGCTAACTTTTTATTTTCGGATTTGCCTAACTATCTGACTGGAAATCACTTTGCCCTTTTAAGGAGGCTCGACATGAAAGAAGGAATCCATCCCAAGTACGCGGAAGTCACGGTGAAGTGTCTGTGCGGCAACAGCTTCCAGACCCGCTCGACCAGGAGCGAAATATCGACTGAAATCTGTTCTGCCTGCCACCCGTTTTTTACCGGCAAGCAGAAGCTGGTCGACACTGCAGGCCGCGTGGAGCGTTTCAAAAAGCGTTACGGAATGTAACAAGATTTCCTGGCTTATGGTGGGAGGGGATTTTGTCTCGTGGCGAAATCCCCTTCTTGCGTTTATTGGTACCTGATCTGTCGTGGTTTTCGCGAGGAGCGAGATGCAGGTTACGCTGTTGCAGCATACCCCCGATCCCGAGTTGACCGTTGCCCTGGCGGCGCGGCTGTGCTATTCACCTGTGGGCATTGCCGAGTTGCGGGAACGCCTGTCCAGCGACGATATCGGCACCTTCCTGGACAAGATCATGTCGCTCGGGCACCAGTCGGTGCTTGAGCATGTCTCCTTTACCTTCGGCATCGAGGGGATCTCCCGCACCACCAGCCATCAGCTGGTCCGGCATCGCCTGGCATCCTACTCCCAGCAGTCCCAGCGGTATGTGAGCCACACGAAGCGTTTTGCCGCTGTCATTCCGCCGACCGTTGCCGAGCGGCCGGAGTTGCGGGAACTGTTCGAGCTTCAGCTCAGCAAGCTGCATGAAGCGTATGCCGCCATGGTGGAGGCCGGCATCCCTGCCGAGGATGCACGCTACATCCTGCCCAATGCCACGGAAACCAAGATCATGATGACCATGAATGCCAGGGAACTCCTGCATTTCTTTGCCTTGCGTTGCTGCGAGCGGGCCCAGTGGGAGATCCGCGCCATGGCCGTGGAGATGCTCAAGCTGGTGAAACAGATTGCCCCGACGATTTTCAGGGATGCCGGCCCCGGTTGCCTGGCAGGCCCCTGTCCCGAGGGGAGCATGACCTGCGGCCGGCTGGTCGAGATGAGGGAGCGTTTCAAGGGCCTGTAGAGGCAATTCGCGAATTGTCACTACGCTACATGCAGGACTGAGGTACAAATGGAAAAGATCAATATCGGCGGCCAGGCAGTGATTGAGGGTGTCATGATGCGTGCACCCCGTGCACTCGCCATTGCCGTTCGCCGCCCGAATGGGGAGATTGCCGTCAGGAAGGAAGAGGTTGTCCCCCTTTCCGAGCGCTTTCCGGTGGTCAAGCTTCCCATCGTTCGCGGTGCCGTGGCACTGTTCCAGTCGCTCATCGTCGGCGTCAAGGCGCTCAATTTCTCCGCCAACGAGGCGATTGCCGAGGAGGATGAGGAGGGTGGGGAAAAGAAGGAGCTCTCTTCCTGGGCCATGGCAGGGACCATGGCCATTGCGTTCGGCTTCGGGATTCTCCTCTTTTTCATCATGCCGCTCTATCTGACCAAACTCATGACCCCTCTGATCGGCGACTCCAATATCGTCTTCAACCTGGTGGATGGCGTCATCAGGGTGCTCGTGTTCCTCATCTACATCTGGTCCATCTCCCGCATGCAGGACATCCAGAGGGTTTTCCAGTACCACGGCGCCGAACACAAATCGATCTTCGCCTTCGAGGCGGGCGACGAGCTGACCGTCGAAAATGTACGCAAATACAGCCGGCTCCACCCCCGCTGCGGCACCAGTTTCCTGTTGATCGTCATGGTGGTGAGCATCGTCATCTTTTCCATGATTCCGAAACTCTGGCCATTCTACCTCAAGGCCGGGTCGCGCGTGGTGCTGCTCCCCTTGATTGCCGGGGTGTCATATGAATTCCTCAAATGGAGTGCCAAAAACGACAGTTCCTCACTGGTCAGGATGATCATTGCCCCCGGTCTCGGACTGCAGCGACTCACTACCCGCGAGCCGGACGACAGTCAACTCGAAGTGGCCATCCGTTCCATGGAAGAGGCATTGGCGGTTAATGCCGGCTACAAGGACGACCGGCTGGTAATATAGGATTTCGCTTTTCCGCAATCTCTGCGTTGGCGTTCGGAATCTCCTTGTGCGATGTAGCGCTGCTACGTCTCCGCGGGATTCCTCCGCCGCCTTGACCTTGCGAAAAATCGACATCCCTTGAGTTAAACGAGGGCTATACATGCTTGAGAAAATAGAAGAAATCGAACGCCGCTTCCAGGAACTAGAGGCGCTCCTCTCCGATCCGGCCGTAATTGCCAACCAGGCCGAGTTCCGCAAGTTTTCCCGCGAGCACGCCGATATAGCCCCCTTGGTGGAGGCCTATCGGCAGCACCGGAGGGTGCTTGCTGAGATCGAAGGGAACCGGGAACTCCTGGCCGATCCCGACATGCGGGAGATGGCCGAAGAGGAACTCGCAGGGCTGGAACAGCGCCGCGAGCAGTTGGAAGGGGAGATAAAACTGCTCCTTCTGCCCAAGGATCCCAACGACAGCAGGAACGTCATCCTGGAGATCCGTGCCGGTACCGGCGGCGACGAATCGGCCCTCTTTGCCGGCGACCTGTTCCGGATGTACAGTCGCTTTGCCGAGAAGAACCGTTGGAAGGTGGAGTTGCTCTCCTGCTCGGAATCGGAGCGGGGGGGCTACAAAGAGGTCATTGCCTCCATCGAGGGGCAAGATGTCTATGCCAAGCTGAAATATGAATCGGGTACCCACCGGGTGCAACGGGTTCCCGAGACCGAGGCTCAGGGACGGATTCACACCAGTGCCTGTACCGTTGCGATCATGGCTGAGGCCGAGGATGTGGACATCGAGATCAATCCGACCGACTTGAAGATCGACGTCTACCGATCGTCGGGTGCTGGCGGGCAGCACGTCAACACCACCGACTCGGCGGTCAGGATAACCCATATCCCCACCGGCACCATAGTTGCCTGCCAGGAGGAGCGAAGTCAGATAAAGAACCGCGCCAAGGCAATGAAGGTGCTGAAGACACGGATCCTCGACAACATCATACAGGAGCAGAACGCGAAACTGGCCGCTGACCGGAAACAACAGGTCGGGAGCGGCGACCGGAGCGAGCGAATCCGCACCTACAATTTCCCCCAGGGACGGATGACCGATCACCGGATCGGCCTGACCCTCTACAAGCTCGACGCGATCATGCAGGGGGATATCTCTGAGATTGTCGATGCTCTGCGGACCTATTACCAGATGGAGGCCTTGCAGCAGCAAAGTGAAGCCGCATGAGCGAAGTCTGGACTGTCCTGAAGGTGCTTGCCTGGACCAAGGAGTATCTGGCGGAAAAGGGTGTGGAGAACGCCCGCCTGGAGGCGGAGTGGCTCCTTTGTGCCGCCACCGGCCTGGACCGGGTCGGGTTGTACGTCAATTACGAAAAGCCGCTTACCGATGCTGAACTGGCCGGCTACCGGGAGATGGTTTCCCGCCGGGCCAGGAGCGAACCGCTGCAATATATTCTCGGCAGCCAGGATTTCTGCGGGCTCGACTTCGAGGTGGCGCCCGGGGTGCTGATTCCCCGGCATGACACGGAAGTGCTGGTCGAAGAGGCGATTCACCGGGTGCCAGCAGCGAAAGCAGTGCTGGACATCGGTGTAGGAAGCGGTTGTATCGCCATTGCGCTTGCCCGGAGCCTGCCAACTGCAGCTGTCTGGGGTGTTGACCGTTCGCCGGACGCACTGGCACTTGCCCGGCGCAATGCCCAGCGACACGACGTGTCGGTGACCCTGGTGGAAGGGTCGCTCTTTGACCCCTGTTCCGACCGGCGGTTCGATCTGATCGTCAGCAATCCGCCCTATATCCCCACGGCCGATCTGACCGGGCTTCAGCCAGAGGTCCGCGACTACGAGCCGGTTGCGGCTCTGGATGGTGGGCGGGACGGACTCGATTTCTACCGGCTCATCGTCTCTGCGGCGCCGGAGTACCTGCACCCCGGCGGATGGCTGATGGTGGAGGTGGGGATCGATCAGGCTCCGGCAGTCAGAGCGCTGTTTCAGGCAGCAGGTTTCACGGATATCTTCACGGCCAGGGATTCGCAGCAGATCGAGCGGGTTGTTGGCGGTAAAATCGTTTAAAGGGAAATCACCTTGGATAAACTGGTCATTCATGGCGGGAAAAAGCTTTCCGGCGAAGTCACGGTAAGTGGTTCCAAAAACGCTTCGCTTCCCATCTTCTGTGCCACCATTCTTGCCTCCGGTGTGCACGAGATCAGCAATGTGCCGTTTCTGCGCGACATCAACACTACCATCAAGGTCCTGGAGTCGCTCGGAGCCCGGGTCGAAGGGAACGGTAATGTCGTCAGAATCGATGCCACCGATGTCAACAACGTCGAGGCAACCTACGATCTGGTCAAGACCATGCGCGCCTCAGTGCTGGTGCTCGGTCCGCTTCTTGCCCGCCATGGCCGGGCTCGGGTCTCGCTTCCCGGCGGTTGTGCCATTGGCGCCAGGCCGATCGATCAGCACCTCAAAGGGTTGAAAGCCCTGGGGGCCGATATCCACCTGGCCCACGGTTATGTGGAGGCCAAGGCCAAACGGCTCAAGGGGGCGCGGGTCAACTTCGATATGCCGACGGTCGGCGGCACCGAGCACCTGATGATGGCGGCTGCGCTGGCCAAGGGGGAAACCGTTCTGGAGAATGCGGCCCGCGAACCGGAGATCCTTGACCTGGCCACCATGCTCAACCAGATGGGGGCGAAAATCGATGGGGCCGGGACCGACACCATCAGGATCACCGGTGTCAAGGAGCTGTCGCCGGCCACCTACCGGGTCATGCCCGACCGGATCGAGGCCGGCACCTTCATGTGTGCGGCAGCCATCACCGGCGGCGACATCAAAATCAGGAACATGCAGCTGGAACACCTCGATGCCCTGGTTTTCAAGCTCCAGGATGCCGGGGTGGAGATCACCAATAAGGATGGCATTGTCCGGGTGAAAGGGCCGAAGCGGCCGAAGGCAATGAACATCAAAACGCGGCCGTATCCCGGTTTCCCGACGGACATGCAGGCCCAGTTCATGGCGCTCATGTGCGTGGCCGACGGTGCGAGTGTCATCTCCGAGAACATCTTCGAGAACCGTTTCATGCACGTCTCCGAACTGCTTCGGTTCGGCGCCGACATCACCATCGAGGGGAACACCGCCACGGTGAAGGGGGTGAAAAAGCTCTCCGGTGCGCCGGTCATGGCCACCGACCTCCGGGCGTCCGCTTCCCTTATTCTGGCCGGTCTGGCAGCGGACAACACCACCGAGGTGTCCCGTATCTACCATCTGGATCGTGGCTATGAATCGATCGAGAAGAAGCTGGCGGCGCTGGGGGCCGATATCCAACGAGTGAAAGAATAAATCATGTAGGGGCGGCCCTGTGTGGCCGCCCGAAGCAGGGCAACCT